>Ga0316204_10002069_pt1 | contig 48010 bp, 53 predicted proteins | sample 6monrhotite_MG_2_FD_205661 | JGI IMG/M metagenome (GOLD analysis project Ga0316204, IMG submission 205661) | Microbial mat bacterial communities from mineral coupon in-situ incubated in ocean water Damariscotta River, Maine, United States -... | ecosystem: Environmental > Aquatic > Marine >... | reverse complement strand
TGTTGTCGATGTTGGTCGAATACAACGGGAACATACGTTCCACGCCTTCGCCGAACGAAATCTTGCGAACGGTGAACGAGCCAGCGACGCCAGCCCCATTGCGGCGGCTGATGCAGACGCCTTCAAAGTTCTGAACGCGCGAACGCGTGCCCTCGGTCACCTTATAGCCGACGCGGATCGTATCGCCGGGCTTGAAATCGGGGATGGTCTTGCCAAGCGCAGCAATCTGCTCGGCTTCAATCTGTGCGATCAGGTTCATCTGATCTTCTCCTATCATCGCTCACGGTTGGTCCGTGAAGGTGTATGCGCCTCAGAGCTCCGCGTCTTCTGTCGAGTCCCGCAAATTGCAGCCCGCCGGAGTGTAAGATCGTCGTTCGTTTTGTATGTGTCCGATTGACCGCGTTTCCGCCGAAGAAGACGGGGGCACAACCGAAAACGGCCCGCAGGACGATTCCCGCCCTCGGACGCGCGGGGTATAGGCGCTGCTGTGCGGACGGTCAAGCGGGATCAATCGGTGCGCGTGCCTGCATCGGCACCGGGCTCTTTTATGTCGCGTTGCAATCGCCCCGATACCCGCGTTGTATACGACCCACGCCGCAACACAGGACATCTGAACATGCCCCCGAGCGCCGCCCACCCCCCTGTCGTTTTGCGCCGTGCGCTGAACCTGCCGTTGTTCACGCTGTACGGCCTTGGCGTCACCGTTGGCGCCGGGATTTATGTGCTGATCGGCACCACTGCGGCACTGGCCGGCGGGCAAGCATGGCTGTCCTTTGTTCTGGCGGCGATCGTCGTTGGGTTCACCGCGTTTTCCTTCGCTGAACTGTCCACCCGCTTCCCGGTCAGCGCGGGCGAAGCGGCCTATGTCGAGGCGGGGCTGAACCGTCCGGGCCTCGCGTTTATTGTGGGCCTGCTGGTGGCCGCGTCCGGGATGATTTCAGCGGCGGCCATCTGTGTGGGCGCATCGGGCTATTTGTCCGACCTGACGCATTTGCCCGCCGCGCCGCTGATCGTCGGGATTGTCGCGGCGATGGCGGTTTTGGCGTGGTGGGGAATTGCGCAATCGGTGTTGGTCGCGGCGGTAATCACGGTGCTGGAAGTTTGCGGGTTGGGGTTCGTCATATTCTGGGGATTGGTGATGGCCCCCGCCGACGGGTTGCCCCCCGCGCAGCTGCTGCCCACCGCTGGTTCTGTTTCCTGGGCCGGGATCGCCGGGGCCTCCTTGCTGGCATTCTTTGCGTTCATCGGCTTCGAAGACATGGTGAACGTCGCCGAGGAAGTTCAAAACCCGCGCGACGCGCTCCCCAAGGGAATCATCCTTACGTTGGTGTTGGCGGCTATTTTGTATGTCGCCACCTGCATCGCGGTTCTGCTGTCGGTCCCGATGGCGGATCTGGCTGGATCCAACGCCCCGTTGACGCTGGTCTTTGCCAGCGCACCGGCGGCTGTGCAAAATCTGTTTTCAGCACTGGCGGTGGTGGCCACAATCAACGGGGTGCTGATCCAGATGATCATGGCGTCCCGTGTGCTTTATGGCCTCGCCAAGCGGGGGCGCTTGCCTGCTGTGCTCGCCTCGCTGTCCCCGCGCCGTCAAACGCCGGGTGCCGCGACGGCGCTTGTCTCAGGGTGCATCCTTATCCTTGCCCTGCTTTTGCCGATCGAGCAGCTGGCGGCTTGGACGTCTGTGATCGTGCTGTCGGTTTTCACCGTCGTGAACCTGTCTTTGATCGGCTTGAAATGGCGCGGTGAAAAGGGCGGAGATCACTTCGCCGTTCCAGTGATCGTGCCAATCCTTGGGGTGATCACCAGCCTTGCCATGCTGGCAACGTCGCTGTTGTAGCGCGGTTCACACCTGCCTGAGCGCCGACGCGCGGCGATGCAGGTCCGAGATATAGAGATCCTCGATCCCCATATGCGCCAGATGGTCGTGCGTGGCGGAAAGATATTCGAACCCCGTGCCAAGGACCCCTTCAGCAACAGCCAGCATCTGCGCTTGCTGGTCCAGTGGAATGCCGGGCCGGATGCGGTCATGTGCATGGTTGGCGACAAAACCCAAGGCCTCGATGGGCCCTTGGGCGCTCTCCATCGCCAGCCATGCCGGTTTATAGGCGCCTGCGATCATCTCACGCCGGAACAGGACAAATGTTTCGTGGTCAACGGTGCCCGCTGCGATACGAAACACCAATCCTTCGCAGCCCTCGCCCTCATCCAGTGCAAGCATCAAGCCGGGTTGCTCCAATGACCCGCGCCCGCCTTCATCCCAAAGGCAAAAGCTGCGGGCATAGCCGTGCACGCGCGCGCGGCGTACCTCGGTGTAGTCCAGCGCCGGATCCCACATCAAAGACCCGTATCCGAACACCCACAAGTCCTGATCCATCCGCCCTGTCAGCCAATCCCGCCGCGCGGCCTCACGTTCTTCACAGGGGGTGCGCCAGTCAGCGGGGCGGCCCACTTCGGCGGCGCGGGCATCCATCACGGCCAGATCCAGATCCCGAAAGAATGAGTCCGCCGCCGGTTTGATCTGCCCGCGCAGTTCCGGGTGGTGTCGATACGGATCTGGCTGTGACATGCGGCATCCTTCAATTCGCCCCAAGCATGCGCCTTGAGCGCCCAAAGTAAAGGCCCCGCGTCATACAACGCGGGGCCTTGGCAGTGGCGAAAACTGCGAGACTGCGGGCCCTTTCAGGCGTTGCGGTTGCCAAACCACATGCGCCCCAGCAGCCCGTCCTTGCGCACGAAGTGATGGTACAGCGCCGCCAGCACGTGGCCGCCAATCAACAGCCACAACAGCGTGGCGGTGATGCCGTGAACGGCGCGTGGAAGCAGGTTGTCGAATGTCGCGGGCAGTGGATCGCCTGATCCGCCAAAGACGATGTCGGGCAGCCCCGCGATTTGCGAGATCGCGATCCCCGAAGCACACATCACAACCACCAGCACGTAAAATACCCAATGCGCGGCGCTTGCGCCCTTGTTCAGCACGTCATTGCCGATATCGGCATGCGGCGGCTTTGCGGTGAACAGGCGCGCAACCAGACGCCCGATCATCAGCGCCAGAATGGCCAACCCTGACCCCATGTGCAGCATCAACGAGGTCAGCTTGGCGGGGTCATCATTGGGTGTTTCAGACAACGACAGACCGCCCATAAGCAGCCCGACGATGATCATCAGGGCCAGGAGCCAGTGCAAGACAACAAGAATCGGATGATAGCGTCGCGTCATGGGGCTCTCCGGTCAAGAATTTCGGATCAGGTATACTTAAGCCATTTGCAATTGCAACAGTATACTTCGCAACTATTGCAAATGCACATTTCACATGACACAAACCCCTATGTCCGTATCCGATCAAACCCGTCAGTCACGCTTTTCCAGCAACGGCTGGAAAATCCACCGAGTCGCCAAATGGCTTGACCATGAGATGGATCAGCGATTGGCGGCGCACAGCCTGACGGTGCAGCAATTTGCCGTGCTGATGACCGTGCTGGAAACTGATGGGTTGTCGCAAACCGAAATCGGTCAGCAATTCAGCGCCCCGGCCTATACCATCAGCCGGGCGATTGACCAGCTGGAGCACTCCGGACTGCTGGAACGCCACCCCCATCCCACGTCGCGGCGCACGCACATCATCCACGCGACGCCCGCTGGCATTGCGCTCAGCCCCGTGCTATTTGCGATCATACAAGAGGTCAACGCAGCCCTTGTCGCGCCGCTGGACGCCGCCGAACGCGAGGCCTTTGGCGCCATGCTGACCAAGCTGCTGTGACGCAAGTTTCTGCTTCAGCGCGAAGGACCGCGCCAGTCAGGGTTTCGCATGTTGACCACAACGCAGCACCAGCCGCCTGTGACCCGCTTGCCCGTCATCGATCACGCGCGCGGCATCGCGTTGATTGGCATGGTGATCTTTCATCTGACCTTCGATTTGCAGTTTTTTGGTGTGCTGCCATTTGGCACCGTCAACCTGCCCTTCTGGATGATCTTTGCGCGCACCGTTGCGGGGGCATTCGTCTTTCTGGCGGGGATCAGCCTGGTTTTGGCGCAGGGTCAGGGCATCCGTTGGCCAGCCTTCTGGCGCGGCACCGGGATCGTTGCGCTGGCGGCAATCGGCGTGAGTGTGGCGACCTATTTCGCCCTTCCGTTCGCCTACGTCTTCTTCGGCATTCTGCATATCATTGCAGTCAGCCGCGTCTTGGGTCTGGCGTTTCTGCGGGTGCCGGTCTGGGCGATCATTCCGATTGCCTTGGTCATCTGGGCGGCGCCTTACCTGGTGCAGTTCGATGCGTTCGACAGCCGTTGGCTGGCATGGATCGGCTTTTCACAAACCTTGCCGCCCAGCATGGATCTGGAACCCATCTTCCCGTGGTTCGCGCCCTTTTTGCTGGGCATGGCCGTGGCACGGCTGGGGGGAATTCCCGGCTGGTCGCTTCCCGGCGGCGCGGGCCGGGCGCTGGCCTGGGCGGGGCGGCATTCGCTGGCGATTTACCTGATCCACCAGCCCGTGCTGCTGGGCACCCTGTGGCTGATCATTCGCCCTTGATCGCCGCCCAAAGATCCGGCCGCCGCGCACGGGTCAACGCTTCGGACTGCGCGCGCCGCCATTTTTCGATTTCCGCGTGATTGCCGGACTGCAAAACCGGCGGAATCGCGCGGCCGCGCCATTCGGCGGGGCGGGTGTACTGGGGGTGTTCCAGCAGCCCGTTGGAAAAGCTTTCTTCCTCGGTCGAGGCCGCGTTGCCCAAAACGCCCGGCAACAGCCGCACGGTGGCGTCGATGACGGCCTGTGCGGCGATCTCTCCGCCGGTCAGGACAAAATCCCCAAGGCTGATTTCTTCGATGGCGTAGTCTTCCAGAACGCGCTCATCAACCCCCTCAAACCGCCCGCACAACAAGGTAACACCGTCGCCGGATGCCAACCGCTGCGCGGTCGCCTGATCGAAGGGACGCCCGCGCGGGGACAGGTAAACGACCGGCCAGCGCGCCCGGTTCGGCGCGCCGATGGCCGCCATGTCCAGCGCTCGGGACACGACATCAGCGCGCAGCACCATGCCAGCGCCGCCGCCTGCGGGTGTATCATCAACATTGCGGTGCTTGCCCTCACCAAACGGGCGCAGATCGATGGGCTCCAATGCCCACTGCCCCGTCTGCAGCGCCTTGCCGGTCAGGGATTCCCCCAGCACGCCGGGAAAGGCCTGCGGAACAAGGGTGATTACCCGCGCCGTCCATACCCCCGGCGTAACCGGCGGCCTGGCCATCAGGTCACGCGGTTGGGACGTCAGGCTGACCCGCACCTGCCCATGAGAGCGGCGCGGGGCGCTGTCGTCATCGCTCATTCCAACAGCCCCTCGGGCGGGTCAGCGATGATCCGTCCCGCGGCCAGATCGACCGTCGGAACAATGGCAAGGGTAAAGGGCAACAGCGCGTTGCCTTTGCCCGGGCGCTGAAGTTCCAGCAGATCCCCGGCGCCGTGGTTTTGAACAGAACTGACGCGGCCCAGCTTTTCGCCGCCAGCATCCAGCACGGTCAAGCCGATCAGATCCGCGTGATAAAATTCGTCATCCGGCAGGGCCGGAAGTTTGTCGCGGTCGGCATAAAGCCGTGTTCCGCGCAGGGCTTCGGCCTGTTCACGGGTGGCGACACCGCCCATCCGTGCCGAAAAGCCGTTGGGAATAGGTTTGCCCAATTTCACCGTGAAACTGCGCGCCCCATCTTCGGTATACAGCGGCGCATACTGTGCGATGGCTCGTGCCTCGGCACAAAAGCTTTTCAGCCGCACTTCGCCGTGCACACCAAAGGCCCCGGCAATTGCGCCGACGCAAATCCTGTCCGTAGCCATGTCAGCGCTCTTCATCGGGTCGGTCATTCGTTTCAGCAAGGTTGGCGTAAGGCAAAGAGGGGGCGCAAAGCCCCCTCTGCACATCTTATTCGGCGTCGGCGGGGGCTGCTGCCTTGTCCGCACGCTCTTTGGCGCGCTCTTGGGCTTTCTTGCCCGGAACCGCCTTGTTGGGGTTGTTACGCTCGGTCTTGGTGCGCAGACCGGCGGCTTCCAGGAAGCGCACAACGCGGTCGGTCGGCTGAGCGCCCTTGTCGAGCCAGGCCTGAACGCGCTCGATATCCATCTTCACGCGGTCTTCGCTGTCTTTGGGCATCAGCGGGTTATAGGTGCCAACTTTTTCCAGGAAGCGGCCGTCACGCGGCATGCGGCTGTCGGACACGACGATTGCGTAGAACGGGCGCTTTTTTGAGCCGCCACGGGCCAGACGGATTTTAGTAGCCATGATGTTTCTCCTTCGGATGGCATGGAAGGCGCCCCGGCGGGGTCGCCAATTCTGTTGGGTTTCGGATCGGTTAGTTCTGAAGTTGCTCGTGGTGACGGATCACTTCCGAGATGATGAAATTCAGGAATTTCTTGGCGAATTCCGGGTCGAGATCGGCCTCTTTGGCCAACCATTCCAGCCGCTCGATCTGCCGCGATTCGCGCGCGGGATCGGACGGTGGCAGGGCGTGGGTCGCCTTCAGCTTGCCCACGGCCTGCGTTTGTTTGAACCGCTCGGCCAGCGTGTAGACCAGGATCGCGTCCAGCCGGTCGATGCTGTCGCGGTGGTCGGCCAGCAACTGCTGGGCGCGGGTGGTGTCGTCGGTCATGCGGCCTCCTTGGGGTGGCGGTAATGCAGGGCAACGGCGTCAGGTGCGAATTCGACCCGCTTTTCCAGCTGGGCACCCAGACGTTCGGCCAGCGCAATGGATCGCACGTTGCGGGCGTCCATGCGGCTGACGGGCGCAGTGGTGCCGTTGGCATAGCGCCACGCACGGGCGGCAAGCGCGGCGTCGTGCGCAAACCCCTGCCCTTCAGCTTCGGCGACAACAGCCCAACCCAGCTCGCCCTCGGGCTCGGTCAAGGGGTGGTGAAACCCGGCATGGCCGATGAATTCGCCGGTGTCCGTTCGTTCAAGCGCCCACATTCCAACGCCACGCAGCGCCCATTCGCCAGCCATGGCCAGGAACAACTGCCCGGCTTCATCCCGGCTGTCGATGGTCCAGCCCAGACGCGCGCGCTCGGCCAGATGCAACGCGGCAAAGGCTTCGAAATCGGCCAGTGCAAAGGGCCTGAGGGTCAGGCGATCCGTGGTCAGAACCGGGGCAATCATGCAGCACCCCCGGCCAGGTGAACCCAGACCTGAGAGCCATCCACCACGCCGTCCTGCACCGCACCCAAACGCCGCGCCACGGCGATTGAGGCCGCATTGCCCGGGTGGATATAGCTGACCAGACGGTTCAGCCCCAACGCACCAAAGGCATGCTCCAGCACAGCCCGCGCCGCTTCGGTGGCGATGCCTTGCCCCTCCAGCCCATCGGCGGTGAAATACCCCAACTCGGGCTCTTGGTCGCCGGGCTCGAACCCGATCAGCGCGAAGCCAGCGATGCGGCCCTTGGCCTCAACCGTCCACACGCCATGGCCGCGCAGGATCCACAGCCCCACCATGCGCATGAAATCGTCCCAAGCCGCGTCGCGCGTCATCGGCCCGTCGATTGTATCGGCACGCGGACCGCAGGCGATAGCGGCGTAAGCAGCGAAATCCTCTAGCCGGGGCGCGCGCAGGGTCAGGCGCTTCGTGCGCAAGACCGGCACCCGGCCGGCGATGTCGGCTGCAATGCCTTGGGCCGCGCCTGCAATGGGCATTTCATGGGGCGCGGTCATGCGTAGGCCTCCATGCCGCCATCGGCCAGATCATCCGGCGCCGGATGACGCCAGACCTCAACGGGGGTATCCCCGGGATAGGCCGCACCCACGTCCTGCGTGCAACCCAGCCGCTGCGCCAAAGCGCGTGAACGGGCATTGGCCGGATCGATATTGCTGACCGCAGTGTCCCAGCCCAAAGCGCCATACGCATAGGCCCGCGCCGCCTGCACGGCCTCGAAGGCGATGCCCTTGCCTTCGGCCTCAACGCTCCAAATGGTCCAGCCGAGTTCACGCTCTGGCCAGCCTGCCGGAAACCAGGGACCGCACGCGCCCAGCGCCGCGCCTGTGGCCGCATCGGTGATCACGAAATTGCCGTACCCGCGCAGCACCCAATGGCCAATGACGTGCCCGAAGGCGCGCCATGTTGTCTCTTCGGTCATCGGGCCGGGACGCACATAAAGGGACCGCTCTGCCTGAAGGAACTGCGCGAACGCAGGCAGGTCCGACGCCTGCGGGGCGCGCAGGATCAACCGTTCGGTTTCCAGAACCGGGGTGTTGGACAGCGTGATGCTCATGCCATGCCCGCCAACGGCTGACGGTAGACAAGGCACGGATCTTCCGGCTTCGGCACGGTTGCCCCGGCATCCAGCCGTGCGCCCAAACGTTCGGCCAAGGCAATTGACCGGCGGTTCGGCGGGGCAATGTAATGCACGATATCCGTCCAGCCCAAACGCGTGCGGCAGTCTTGCAGTGCCGCTTGCGCCGCCTCGAAGGCATAGCCCTTGCCCTCATGCCCGTCGAACATGAGCCAGCCGCATTCGGTTTCGGGCCAGCCATCAGGGTAATACGGCCCGACCAGCCCGATGATCGCATCATCCCGCCCGGTTTCGGTCACCGCCCAAAGCCCAAAACCCCGGCACTGCCAATGCCCAAGGAGCGCGAAAAAATTGCTGCACGCCCGAAACCGCGGAACAAACCCGCCAGCGTATTGCGAGCGTTCAGACATGTAGAACGCCACCACCGCCGCTTCATCAAGCGGCGCAGGCTGGCGCAGGGTCAGCCGCGCGGTCCGCAGGACCGGAGTATGAGCGGCAAAGGTCGTCACTTCTTGCGGCCCAGCCCTGAAAGGCCACCGGGAAGGCCGGCGCCGCCCAGACCGGGCAACCCGCCGGCGCCGCGCGCCATGGCCTGTTGCGCGGCCTTCATGGCTTCGGGGTCGGCCATTTGTTGCTGCAATGTCGCAGGATCTGCGCCGCCCTTGCCGAACATGCCCTTCATGGCCTGCTTCAGCATCCCGCCCTTGCCCATCTTTTTCATCACATCCGCCATCTGGCGATGCATCTTCAAAAGTTTGTTCAGTTCAGACACTTCCAGCCCAGCCCCGGCGGCGATGCGCTTTTTGCGGCTGGCTTGCAGGATCGCGGGATTGGCGCGTTCCTTCTTGGTCATCGACTGGATCAGCGCGATCTGGCGCTTGATCATGGTGTCATCAAAGCCGGCGGCTTCGGCCTGTTTTTGCATCTTGCCCATGCCGGGCATCATGCCCATCACCGACGACATGCCGCCCATCTTCATCATCTGGTCCAGCTGCGCGCGCAGGTCGTTCATGTTGAACTGACCCTTCTGGAAGCGCTTCATCATGCGCTCGGCCTGCTCGGCCTCCAGCGTTTCCTGCGCGCGTTCCACCAGCGATACGATATCGCCCATGCCCAGGATGCGGCCCGCGATGCGCTCGGGTTCGAATGTCTCCAGCGCGTCGGTTTTTTCGCCCAGACCCACAAAGCGGATCGGCTTGCCGGTCACCGCGCGCATCGACAGCGCCGCGCCGCCGCGTCCGTCGCCGTCCATCCGGGTCAGGACAACACCGGTCACGCCGACCTTTTCCTCAAATTCGGTGGCCACGTTGACCGCGTCCTGGCCGGTCAAACCATCGACCACCAGCAGCGTTTCGCGCGGGGTCACGGCATCACGAACCGCCTGAACCTCGTTCATCAGCACTTCGTCGATGTGCAAACGCCCGGCGGTATCCAGCAGATACACGTCATAGCCGCCCAGCGTCGCCTGTTGCTTGGCGCGCTTGGCGATCTGAACGGCGTTTTCGCCCTTGATGATCGGCAGGGTATCGACGCCGATCTGCGTGCCCAGAATGGCCAGCTGTTCCATCGCGGCTGGGCGTTGGGTGTCCAGCGACGCCATCAGCACGCGCTTGTGCTCACGCTCTTTCAGGCGGCGGGCCAGCTTGGCGGTGGTCGTGGTCTTGCCCGAGCCCTGCAAGCCGACCATCAGAACCGGTGCCGGTGGGTTGTCGATCTTCAGCTTGCCGGGGTCTTCATCGCCGCGCAGGGTGGCGATCAGTTCATCGTGCACGATCTTGACGACCTGCTGGCCCGGCGTCACCGATTTGGTAACCGATGCCCCCGTCGCCTTGGCCTGCACCCGCTTGATGAAGCTACGCGCCACGGGCAGGGAAACATCGGCCTCCAACAGCGCGACCCGCACCTCACGCATCGCGGCGGATACGTCATCAGCCGACAGCGCGCCGGCCTTTGTCAGGCGGTCAAAGACACCACCAAGGCGTTCTGAAAGACTCTCGAACATGGCAGACCTTTCGGCGATCCAGTGGTTGCCACGGGGCGACGCACCCGTGGGCGCAACGCGCTGACGGATGGCGATCCCCGCATAAGCGAAGGGACCGGACGCATTTGGGCATCCGGGGAGTTGCAGGTCAGGTATGCTGCGGATGCGCCAGAGTCAAGGAATTTGGGGAAATCCGGTGCCACCCCTTGTGATGCCGTGGGGCACTGATAGGCTTCGCAAAAGATTGCGGGGATCCATGCGTTTATTCTTACTGATCTGTCTACTTTGGGCTGGGGCTGCAACTGGCCAGACCTTTCCCGACTATCAAAGCACAACCGTCAATGACTTTGCTGACCTGTTGACCCCGGCGCAGGAAGCGGCCCTGACGCAAGAACTTGATGACCTTCGAAACGACACCGGCGTTGAAATGACGGTGCTGACACTGGCCACGCAGGCCGACTATGCGCCCGGGCAGACGCTGGAAACCTTTGCCACCGGCCTGTTCAACCACTGGGGGATAGGGGACGCCAGCAGCAACGACGGCGTGTTGGTACTGGTCATCCGCGATGATCGCACCTTGCGGGTTGAATTGGGCGCGGCCTTCGGGCGCGATTGGGACGCCGATGTGGAGCGGGTAATCGACGCCCATTTCCTGCCCGCCATGTCACAGGACGATTTTGCCCGCGGGATTCAAGAGGGCACGGAAGCATTGATCGATTTGATCGTGTATCCGTTTCTTGATGGCGAACCCGCTGCTGACGGCTTTGGTCCGGAGGAGTATTTCGGCTTTGCCGTCTTTTCAATCATGGTGCTGGCGATCCTCTATCAGGGGCGCAGGGTGTTGGAGGATATGTTGATCCGTTTCCGCGCCTGCCCGTCATGCGGCCACCGCAGTTTGCGCCGGTCCAGACGCACGCTTTTTCCGGCAAGTTTCAATGCTCCCGGCTCAGGCCTCAAGGCGACGCAGTGCAGTTCGTGCGACTACGCGCAGGAAATCCCCTACACCATTCCGCGCGTCACTCGATTCGCAAATGGAGGCGGCGGTGGCGGCGGTGGCGGATTTGGCGGGGGATCATCTGGCGGCGGCGGCGGGTCCGGGCGGGTCTGAGGGATGAAACCGGGGCGGTGTGTTTGACCGGGCAAAGACGGGCGCCGGTCGGTGAGATGACCGTTCGATCGCCCGCGCCGCACCCTTAGAAAATTCCCGAAGCACCCCAAACAAAGCCGAATCCCGCGACCGCCGACGCCATCAGCGCCGCAAAGCCGAACAGCTTGAGCGTTGAAAACGGACGCTCGCCAAAGGTTCGGCCGCGCAATCCGCAGGTCACCACTTTCATCGGTTTACCCTGGTACGTGTAGTGCAGGATCCAGACCGGCAACAAAATGCGCCGGTACTTGATCCCGGTTGTATCCGTCACATAGCTGACATCGACGATGTTGCTTTTGCCGGAATGCTTCTTGATCCGGTTTCTAAGCAACAGGCGCTTGTCGGAGTCATTGTGCCGCAGCCCTTCCTTGACCGACTGATGGTGAAATTCGGCGGCGAAACCCGCCAGATACGCGGGCTCGAATGGGCGCAGATTTCCCGGATCGAAGTCATGCAAGATCCCGTCGCGGATCAGCGGCGTAACATGCGGCGACGCGGGGGCCAGCAGATCGTCAAACTCTGTCCGCATCGAATCGCTGACGGTGCGCGTCAGGGTCCGTTTCCCGCGCTGAACCTTGTAGCGCACAGTGTATTTCACCGCCTCTACGCTGTCGAAGGTCCAGAACGGGACGTAGATCCCGGCGACGCGGCACTGGGCGACGACAGCCCCCAAATTCGATGGCGCGGCCCAGCGGCCATCAACCCAGGTTTGCGCGTTGATCTGCGCCAAGTCATCGCCCACCACAAAGGGGATCACGCCCAACGCTTCATAGCTTTCGGTGTGTGCTTTCTCGATCAAGGCGCCTTCGCAATACGGGCAGCTTTCGGAAAGGGAATGGCCCAGAAAGACAACTTCGCCGCCGCAGGTCTGGCACTGATACGGGCGGTCGCGGGTGAACCGGGGTTGTTCCGTATGCGGCAGGTCCGGATGGTAATGTTGTTCAGCAGACGGGTCGGCATCGGGATCAACCCAGATGGAATGCTCTGACGCGCAGCGCTGGCAGGTCAACGTCCCGGTCTCGGGTGTAAACACACATTGGCCCGCGCAATTCACGCAAAGCAGATCGGTCTGCGCGATGGTTACACCATCAGTCATCCGACAAAGCCGCCAGAATTCTCAGGATCAATTCCAACCGCCGCCAACTGCGGCCAACGGCGCCGCTCAGGTCACCGGTCGCCCACCAATCGCCGATGATTGTCGCCGCGAACCACGTTGCCGCACACCAGATCGCGATGACGATCCAACCGGACATCGTCCGAAGAAATCCCGCAGACCCGTGCTTGAGCTCATGCTTGGCTTCCTGAACCTGAATGAGCTTCTTGATCGGATAAAGGCCAAACCCCGCCGCAGTGACGATCAAGAACAAAGCGGCGAGAACCGGGCCGACGGCGAAAAACATGGGTGAAACCGAAAATTGGGCTGACTGAATGCGACTGACGCCAATGTCATGAAATTCACCGGGTTTTGAAACCCTTAAAATCCCCGCGTGCGTCACTGCCTTTGCGGCGCAATGCGCCAACATTGCAATCATCTATGCGAAAACACCCTTTTCAACTTGCCATGACTGCGGGGCACGGGTGAATTGTCCTCAAGGTAGATCAACGGCACGCTTGCCCCCGGTCGCCATAAATCGAGTGCCGGAGCGCCCATGCTCATTGTTGCCGACAACAATCCGACGCGCCACATCAGGTTCGCCTATGTGAACTGGGCGCTGATGATCGCCTGTGTGCTGGCGTTCATTCTGCGCGTCCCGTGGGAGGGGCTGGCCTTTACCCCCGCGCATCTGCATCTGGTGGGCGACATCAAGGCCCCCGGTGGCACGCCCGAAATCCTGCTCACCATGGTCAGCTATATCTTCCTGCACGCCACGCCGATCCATCTGGGTGGCAACCTTCTGGCGATGTGGGTGTTTGGCGACAATATCGAGGACAGCATGGGCCACTGGCGCTATGCCCTGTTCTTCATCCTGTGCGGCATGGGCGGCGCCGGGGCCGAGGCGCTGTTTTCCGCCAGCCCCGAAGTCCCGGTGATCGGCGCGTCAGGGGCCATCGCCGGGTTGATGGGGGCGTATCTGCTGCTGCATCCGCGCGCCCGGGTACTGGTGCTGGTGGCGTTTCGCGTGCCGGTTCTGGTGCCTGCCGGCGCGGTTGTCGGGCTGTCCATCGCGCTGGACCTGTTCGCCGCCCTGTCCCCCTTGATGCCCGATGACGTCGGCATCGCATTCTGGGCGCATATCGGCGGGTTCACGGCTGGCGCACTGCTGATCACCGTGCTCCGTGCGCGGGACGTACCCCTGTTTCAACCCGCGACCGCCTACCCCGAAGGCGGGTTTCTGGGGCTGGGCCGCTTCATGCTGGACCTGGGGCGCGACCGGGGCACGCTGGGATCGCAAGTGCTGTTTTGGGTAAAGGCGGTGATCTTTTTCCTGATTGTCACAGTCGCCGTGGAATGGCTGCTGATGTAACCCTTGCCACGGCACCCTCTTGCCCAGCGCGGCCTGCTGGCGCTAAAGACGGCCCATGCAGACCATCGCCGCGCTTTACCACTTCACCCGTTTCACCGACCCCGCAGCTTTTCGGGGGCCGTTGCTGGACCTGTGCCAGGCGCAGGGCGTCAAGGGTTCGCTTTTGCTGGCCGCCGAGGGGATCAACGGCACCATCGCCGGCCCACGCGCCGGCATTGACGCGGTGCTGGCCCATATCCGGGCCCTGCCCGGCTGTGCCGACCTGACCCACAAGGAAGCACAGGCCGACATCCCGCCCTTTGGCCGCATGAAAGTGCGCATAAAGCGGGAAATCGTGACAATGGGGCAACCGGATGTGGACCCGCGCGCCCGCGTCGGCCATTACGTTGCGCCGCAGGACTGGAATGATCTGATCTCACAGCCCGATGTGGCGGTGATCGACACGCGCAATGACTACGAAGTGGCAATCGGCAGCTTTGACGGCGCGATAGATCCGCACACCACCAGCTTTGGCGAATTCCCCGCCTGGTGGGAGGCCAACAAAGACCGCTTTCACAACAAGCGCATCGCCATGTTCTGCACGGGCGGCATCCGGTGTGAGAAATCGACGAACTACCTGCTGGGTCAAGGCCTGGAGGAGGTTTATCACCTGCAAGGCGGCATCCTGCAATATCTGGAGGACGTGCCGCAGGATCAAAGCCTGTGGCAGGGCGGGTGTTTCGTGTTCGACCAGCGGGTCGCCGTGGGTCACGGATTGCAGCCCACCGGCCATTTGATGTGCCACGCCTGCCGCCGCCCGTTGGACCCGGCCGACACCCAGCGCCCTGAATATGAGGACGGCGTGCAATGCCACCACTGCGTCGATGAATTTGACGCCGACCGACGCGAACGTTTCCGCGAACGTCAGCGCCAGATCACGCTGGCCGAACAACGCGGCACGGCACATATGGGCCGGTAGTAAACCAGCTTTATTGCGGCTCCTCTCGTCACTCTTCTCACCACGGTGACAAGAAGGGTGTGGTCTGACAGCGTCATTGAAACGCTTACAGGAACACATCCCATGCACCGCACACCGATCAATCCCTGGCCCTGGTCGCTAAACCTTGGCTACAATCAAGCCGAAGCCATTGCAGGCGCGGTGCGTCACGTGATCTGCTCTGGCCAAACCTCGGTCGATGCCCATGGCACTCCCCCAGCATCCCGCTGACATGCGCGCACAGATGGCGCTGGCCATGGACAATCTGCAAGCCGTTCTGGACGCCGCTGGAATGACCCTGTCAGACGTTGTGCGGCTGTCGCTCTATTCGACCGGTGTGGATCAGACCTTGGCGAATTTCGACATTCCGGGCGCACGGTTCGGCGCGGCGGCGTCGGCCACGGCGCTTGTGATCTGCTGCAAGAGGGTGGAGAGTTTGGCGAAACCCCCTGCCGCAATGGCCATGAATGACCGACGATCTGAGCAACACGCCGCGCTTTGCCTCGCCCCCGTGCTACGCTGAGGAGGTGCCGGACGTCACCGCCCTGCCCGCACCCGAAGTTCCCGCATGGCGCACGTCACAGCGCGCCGCCTTGATCGCCCATCGCCTGGCGACGCCGGTTGCCGCCCGGCGGGACGGTGCACAGCGTGTGGCCCAATTGCTGACGGATCTTGTGCGCCCCGGCGCAGACCAGACCATCAGCCTGTATTGGCCCTTTCGCGCGGAACTGGATTTGCGGGGCTGGATGCAGTCGGCGCATGAAAAGGGCGCGCGCATCGCCCTGCCGCTGGTCACGGCCAAGGCGCATCCGCTGGAGTTTCGACACTGGTGGCCCGGCTGCCCGATGGAACGTGGTGTCTGGAATATTCCGAATCCGGCCGGCACACCGAGTGTCACGCCCAAAGTCGTCATTGCCCCGTTGGTGGGCTTTGACCCGGCGTGTTTCCGGCTGGGGTATGGCGGTGGTTTCTTTGACCGGACCCTGGCCAGCCTGTCCCCACGCCCGCTGGTGATCGGCGTGGGGATGGAGGGTGGCGCGCTGCCAACCATCCACCCCCAACCGCATGACATCCCGATGGACCTGATCGTGCTGGGGAATGGCCGTGTTTACCGCCGCACGGGCGGCTGACTTCAGCGCAATCCAGCCAGAAGCGTGGCCGCATAGAACAGCGCGGCTGACAAGGCCGCCGTGGCGGGCACGGTGATCACCCAAGCCGCCATGATCGTCATCAGATGCGCGCGGCGCACGACTTTGCGGCGGGTGCGTTCTTCGACCGGTAGGGCGGACATGTCCCGGTTCTCTTTCAAGACCTTCTCGTGATACCATTCGCGATAGAACCCAACCCCGAAAATGCCGCCGATGGCGATGTGCGTGGAACTGACTGGCAGCCCCAGCCAGGACGCGATGATCACCACCACCGCTGCCGCCAGAGCCACCGACCAGGCGCGCATGGCGTTCAGGCGAGTGATCTCGGAGCCGACGACCTTGATCATCTTGGGACCAAACAGCATCAGGCCCACGGACAGCCCGACGGCCCCCACCACCATCACCCAATACGGGATCTGCACCCGGTCACCTGCGGCGCCATCCTGCACGGCATGAACGATGGCGGCCAACGGGCCAACCGCGTTGGCCACGTCGTTGGCACCATGCGCGAACGACAAAAGCGCCGCCGACAAGACCAACGGAATGGCGAACAGAACCTTGACCGATTTCACCCGGTTTTCCAGCCCGCGTGACTGGCGGCGAATGATCGGGCGCATGATGAACACCAGCGGAATCGCCACCACGATGCCGATCAGAATTGCTTCATGCAGGTCGAACTTGACGATCTTCTTGAGGCCCTTCATCGCCATATAGGTGGCAAACACGCCGCCCATCAGTCCGATCAGGATGGGCACCCAGGTGCGCGCCGCCGCCATCTTGTCTTCCCGGTACAAAATCCGGTTGTTGATAATCGCCAGAAAGGCGGCCGCCATAACGCCGCCAAGAACGGGGGAAATCACCCAGCTTGCGGCGATCTTGGCCATCACCGGCCAGTTGACCGCAGCGAACCCCGCCGCCGCAATGCCCGCGCCCATCACACCGCCGACAATGGAGTGCGTCGTGGAGACTGGCGCGCCCAGCCAGGTGGCCAGGTTGATCCACAGAGCGCCCGCCATCAACGCGGCCATCATCGCCCAGATAAACACCTGCGGCTCGGCCACACTTTCGGGGGATACGATGCCGCGCGACACTGTGCTGACAACATCGCCGCCCGCCAACAGTGCACCCGCGGTTTCAAACACCGCCGCAATGAGCAGCGCGCCGCCCATCGTCACGGCTTTTGCACCCACGGCGGGGCCCATGTTGTTGGCGACATCGTTGGCGCCGATGTTGACAGCCATATAGGCCCCGACAACCGCCGCCACCACGACAACCCACGCGCCAACCGTTGCGCCCATCACGGTCGCGGCAGCCAGACCGGCCAGGATCATGAACACCCCCGCAATCCCCGGCCCGACCAATGGGCGCGACGTGAATGCCGTTGCCTGCTCCAGCAGCCAGATGCGGTTCAGGTCTTTATCAAGTGTCTTGATGCCTTTGGCGTTCGGATCGTTTTGCGTGGACATGGGCACCCCTTTGGTGTCGCGGATGTATTGCCCGCGCACCTACGCCATATGTCATATTTTCACAATAATAAGCTGTGCGGATCGTCGAAATGCCGTCACAGATCCGCCAGCATCGCCTTCAACTCAGGCTCCGCTACGCGTTTCACGGCGTCTGCGACCGGCACCCATTCGCGCTTGCGCTGTCCCTGTTCGGGAAAGCTGTCGGCGATATCCTGCACGTGAACACGGTACACTTCGCACCGGCAAGTCACCGGGATCCCCCCCTTGACCAGCTTCTGATAGGAAAACGCACCCAAAGAGGCGTCCGAGACGGTGCCCTTCACGCCCGCTTCTTCCCAGGCTTCCTGCAATGCAGCCTCGGCCAGGGTGCGGCCCAGCATGGGCCATCCCTTGGGCAGGATCCAGCGTTTGGACCCCAGGCTGGAAATCAGCAACACCTCGGGCCCATGCGCCGTGTCCCGCTGACACAGGGCAGCGGTCTGCACGTAATCGGGACGGCGGAACACCGGTTCGATATACGATCTGAACGTATTGATTGCGGCCTGTTTCATGTCTTGTGTTCGATCCTCGAAAACGGCGTCCTCGGGTGCCCCATTGGCTGGTCCAAATCGCAGGGCAAACCCCGTCGGACCTTATTATTATGCGTGTTCCACCTTCATTTGCGCTCAATCCAAGCCGTCGTCAACGCGGCCACGCGCAGATTTGATTTGCCCGCGGCGGGTTTTTGCGTCCATCCGCCGGCGCTGGCTGGAATACGTGGGCTTCGTCGCAATGCGACGGCGCTGCACCACGGTGGCCTGTTTGATCAGCGCCACCAACCGTTCCCGCGCGATTTCACGGTTGCGGGCCTGGCTGCGCGTATCTTCAACACGGATGATCAGCGCGCCGTCCTGCGTCCACTTGCGCCCCGCAAGGCGGCGCAAACGGGCCTTGACCGGGTCCGGCAAACTTGGGCTGCGTTCGGCCTCGAACCGCAGGTCAACGGCGGTGGATACCTTGTTCACGTTCTGCCCGCCGGGTCCCGAGGACCGGCTGAACGTTTCGGTCAGTTCCCAGTCCTGAAGGGTGATGTGGTCGGTAATATGCAGCATATCGGTCAACAGCTAAGTCCAAGGGCAAATCGAAAGGGCCGCCCGGAAAACGAGCGGCCCTCACGAGCTTCAGGAGATGGGGCCGGTTAGAGTCTGACCCAATCAGACGGTGGCGGCTAGTGGTTTGCCGTCAGCTCACGCTCCCTCTGACTGTCCCGATACCTCTCTCCAATATCACTCTCGACACTGGACCACCTCCTTTCAACTGGTTGAACCGTAGGGGAATGGTGGCACATATCTGGTATTTGTCAAAACTTTTTACGCGACCGGTTGCGTCAATTTTCTGACAATCGCGCGAAATGGCGCCAAAGCGATCAGCGCAAGGGCCAGTTTGACCATCCAATCGGCAGCCGCCAAAGACACCCAAAGCGGGGTCATCGGGCCCAACCCCAACAGCGGCACGGCCTCGGTTGCCCACCCGGTATCGTTGCCCGGTTCCAGGAACGTCAACGAGGCCGAAAAGGCGATGGTGAAGAACAAAGCGGTATCCACCGACGAGCCAATCAGCGATGACGCCAGCGGCGCTTTCCACCACGCGCCTTTGCGCATCCGGTCAAAGATTGCCACGTCCAGCATCTGCGCGCTCAGGAACGCCAGGCCAGACCCCAGGGCGATGCGCAGCGTCACGGCCGGGAATTCATACCCGTCGCCTTGTAGCATGATCTGTGTGCCGATCAGCGAGCAGGCGACACCAATGACAAAGCCGGCCCAGACCACCCGGCGCGCGGCAGCCGCGCCAAAGACGCGGTTCATCACGTCGGTGACAAGGAACGCGAAGGGATAGGTCAGGGCACCCCAGGTCAGCCAATTCCCCAACAGGAACTGAACCAGGATGTTTGAGGCCACGACAATCGCGGCCATGGCGATAACGCCAAGGAAAAGGGAGCGGGTCATGTGATCTTCCGTATTTGACAAGGTGCTCGGAGACTTGGCCACCACACGGGCGACGCGCCCCTCTAATCCCGCGCCGGGGGCCACGCAAGCGGATTTGAACGCCCGTCAAGGCGGATTCGCGCCAATCCAGTCTGGGCAAATGCCGTTTCGGTGCTATCGTCCAGGGATTAAGAATGGTCCTCTGAAGGAAGTCATTATGCCCGCCTTTACCCTTCGCGTCCCCGTGGCGCTGTTTTCCTTGTCCCTTTTGGCCTTTGTGCCGGTCACGGGCTTCGCCCAAGAGATTGACGCAGAGCCTGCGATCGAGCTGACACAACCAACAGGCCCCAGGGCCGTTTTGGGCGGAGTTGCATCCGCTTCTACCCGCGATGGCGCAGTGTTGATCTCGTCTCGGGCGACGGACCAGGAAGCGGAATTCCATTGGGCGCGTGTCGCGACGCCAGGACGCTCTTACGCGACCGTGTACCTGACCTATGTGTCCCCCGACGGCCCGGCATTGCCGACATTGATGCAAGAAATGATCACAGAACCCACTTCGGTGGTGCAGAGTGAATTTCGGGGGCAATCCGTCTGGATCATTGACGGCACGTCAGAGAATTTGCCCGATTGGTCCGAACCCAGTGAAGGCGCGGTTGCGCCGGTCCGGATGATCATCACGCGCAATTGCGTGCCCGATCAAGGCACTCTGTTGATCGCCGCCATGGTTGACGCCGCACAGGCCGAAAACGACGGATTCGAAGACGCGCTTGGCCCGATAACACTTATGATGCCCGAGAATGCTGAACCGTGCAGCGCCGAGTTGGATGAGCTACTTGGCCGCATCGCTGAGCGTCTGGCCGCAGAGCAAACCGCCGCAGCCGCGCTGCCATCTGCCGAGGACGCGGCCGATGGCGCGCCAACAACTGACACCATGGCCCCCGCCGATGACGCAGCAGGCGCAGAGGCGTCCGCCGAAACAGCCGATCAAGCGCCAGCCACAGAGGCACCGGTCGCTGACACGACTGCGGTTGAATCTGAACGCTCTGTTGCCGACATGGCCGCCGATGAGCCTGCCGCCGCCGATGACGATGCCGCCGCCGATGCCGCAGAAACATCCGTTGCAGAAGCGCCGCTCGTAGAAGCCCCCGTCGTGGACGCATCCGCCGATGATGCGCCCACCGATGACGCGCCTGAGGCAGGCGTGACGATCACTGCCGATGACGCGCCCGCGCTTGCACCTATGAACGATCCGACGGCACCCGCTGATTTCGCACCGGTGCCCGAGGATACACCTGCAGCCGCCGCGCCTTTGGTTCCAATGTTCGCGCATTTGGTTGGCGTAACCTTGCCACCCGAAACGCAGGTCGCCGAAACGACCCTCGGCACGCCGTTCAACCGCATCGCACTGGCCCACCCAGAAGCCATGGACACACCGCATACCCTGTTGTTGATAGGGGATACGGCACCTGATGGGGCCGCCGTATCTCAGGGCGTTGCGGATCAGTTCAGCAGCATTGACCAGGTAACGGATGGCACCTTTCAGGGTGCCGCAGTCTGGATCATCGACGGCGAAAGCCGGGTTGGGCCCGATGGTCTGCGCGCTGCGCCGGGCAGTGCCCCGCGCGCCCGGATCATGGTCACGCAGGCCTGCCCGCCGGCGGATGGCCCGGTGATGCTGGGTGCGGTCACCACGTCAACGCGCGGCGTTCCGGCAATCATGGATGTCATTCTGGGCGGCATGACCCTGTCGATGCCAAGTGACGCCCGCCCTTGCCCCGCAAATATCGGAGAGGCCTTGATGGCCTTGCCCCTTGGCCCTGTTGCCGTTTCGGACGGCCAATCCGGGCCAGAAGCGGCCGCCGACCTGCCCGCACAGCCCGCTGCGGCCTTTGGTCTGGCGTATCAGGTGCCCGAGGGTATGACCATCCGCCGCCAGCGAGACGACGACAGTCGCCGTGAATTGACGCTGACCAACGTCGACGAGGAGACCGACACGGGCACCGAAATTACCCTGCGCGTGCTGACCCCCGCACAACGCCGTCGCATGGTAGAAGCCCCGGTCGATTCGCCGGAATTCATCGCCTTCCTGGCGCGTGTCAGCCAGATGGATGTGCAGCGCACCGAAACCGTGACGCAGGTGGGCAGCCTGCGGTACCGGCATTTCGTTGGCTCTGGTAGCCTGGACATCAATGGCCAGATGCAATCCGGCCGGTTCTTGTATCTGGTCACCGAAACCCCCAGCGCCACCGGGCTAAGCCCGTGGATCGGGGTGGGGTCCGTTGGGGTGCCTGACGATCAGGCCGCCGCGATCGAAGCGATGGTCTTGTCCAGCCTGACGCTGGATGACCCCGTGGTGTATGACGGCACCCAGCAGATCAGCTTCCTGGACGGTGCGATCCGCGTGGCGGTGCTGCCCGGTGACACGGTGCAGGACAGTGAGGCCGTGGCGGGGTTCGGTCGGATGATGCTGAGCAACAGCGCCACCCCCGACACCGCGCATACGCTTTACGTGTTGGAACAACGCGACGCCGATTCAATGGATCTGATCGCTGACATGCAGCGCCGGTTCGAGGTGATCAGCGCCGTGACCGCCGGGCAGATCGACGAAACGCCCGTCTGGATGATCGAGGGCCGCGTGGACCGCGCGCCCAATGGTCGGCGGTCTCAAGATGGCAGCACATCGCCCGGCTTGATGGCCGTGACGCGGCACTGTGCGCCGGGCGGCGGGCCATTGATCATTGGCCTTCTGACCGCCGATGATCGTCTTTCCGGCTCTGCCCCGTTTGCGTCGATGCTGGCCCCTGTGCGCCTGACGATGCCAGACGGCAGCGCGCCCTGTTCGGCGCAGGTGGATGCCGCTTTGGCCGATCTGGTGATCCGCAGCGCCGCACCCATGGACGACGCAGACAGCCCACCGCCTGCGGTGTCCCTGCCAGAAGTCACGATGCCGCCGGCGACATCGCCCGTGGTCCCTGAGGACGGAAAACCCGGCACCGAAGTGGTGCCAGATGAACCGGCTCAAACACCCACGCAACCCGAGGTCGCGCAGACCGTGACGCCGCAGCCTGCCACGCCAGAGGTGTCCGACCCACCGACGAACGGCGCGGACGGCAAACCCGGCACCGAGGTCATCCCGGAGCCGGAGCCACAAACCCCAAGCGCGGACCCATCGGTGCAGCCGCAAGCCCCGGCACCCGTTGACCCGCTGCCGCCTGTAGCCGACGATACCGGCAAGCCCGCGACCGAAGCAGCCCCGGTTCAGCCGCCCCAGCAGCCAGCACAGCAGCCGCCCGCGCAAGACCCCGTTCAACCGCAGACTCAGGCCGCCCCAGAGCAGCCTGACGCCGGTGCCGGTGCCGGTGCCGAAAGCGGCAAACCGTCCGCTGAAGCAGCCCTGCCAACCGCCCCAATGGCGCCAAACCCCGCAGATGACCTGGCGTGGGGCCGTGCGCTGGCGTCCGGGGATGCGACAAACATCCGTGCGTATTTGCAGGACTTCCCCCAAGGGGCGCATTTGCGTGAAGCGCAGGAATGGCTGCGCATGAACGCGCCAACACAGAACCCGGCACTGGCACCGGCACCGGCCCAAGGGGCGCTGCCTCAACAGCCAGCGCAGCCCCGTTCAGCCGTCCCTGATCCGCAGGAAACTGCGTGGCAGAACGCCCTTGTTGACGGAACCGCGAACGCCTTCCTGGTCTACCTTCAAAACCACCCACGTGGGCCCCACGCGGACGAAGCGCGCGCCATTCTGGAAGGCCGCGCCCGTCCGCCAGCGCCGCAAGTCCCAGCGCCGCAAGTCCCAGCGCCGCAAACCACGGTGCCAGCGCCAACCCCGCTTCCGTCAAAGCGGGGATAAGGCATTGGCCGGGGCGGGCGTATGCTCGCCCCGGTCCCAATGTCTGCGTGGCCTCAGGTTTCTGCCTAGCTTCGGCTCAGCGCCAGCCGGACGCCCAGCGCAATCAACACCACCCCACCCAGACGCTGCATGATCCTTTGCCCCAGCCCAGAGGCGCGAAACCGCGCAACGACGGCGTCGGCCAGCAGAACGCACAGCACATCGGCGCTGGAAAACATCACGTTCACCACGGCGCCCAAAATCAAAAGCTGTGCCCAGATCGCCAGACCAGCCTGCGGGTCTGTGAACTGTGGCAGGAACGCGACGTAGAAGATCGCGGTTTTCGGGTTCAGAACTTCGACCAACGCGCTTTGCCAAAAGGGTTTGGAGGAGCCGCGACCTGCGTCCAAGGCAGCGGTGGAATTCTGCTTGCCGGACCGCGCGATCATCATCGCCCCCAACCACAACAAATACCCCGCGCCAAACAGTTTCAGCGCGACATAGAGGGCGGGAATGGCCTGAAACAACACCGCAAGGCTCAGCGCGGCAGCCAGCACATGAACATACCCGCCCACATGAATACCCAGCGCCGCCAACCAACCGGCGCGCTTGCCGCGGGCAACCGTCTGCGCCGCGGCGTATAACGTCGACGGGCCGGGCATGTAGGCAAAGACGGCAGTCGCCAGCAGGAAGGCCAAAAGCAATTCGAATGATGGCATGGAATGCGCTTTTGGGGTGAAATGTTCGGGCAAAGCCTGCGCCGGACACTTGTGATCCGCCATGGCAGAACGCGCCGGTCTTTGCACGTCGCAATCGTCATGCCTTGCAGCCAACGCCTTCACGGATGCGACTACGGCTTGCGGCGTTCGATACCGATATCCGATACCGTTTTCCCCGTGCCACGTTGGGCCGCGACGGAAAGCCGCCAACGATCACCCAAAGCCGGGTGCACCTAATTCAGAGGTCTGGAAGATTTGGTGGAGCCAATCGGGATCGAACCGACGACCTCTTGAATGCCATTCAAGCGCTCTCCCAACTGAGCTATGGCCCCACCGAGGTGCTACCGTTGCCGGCTGCGCCTGCGGTTTAGGGTTTCGCAGGCATGAGATCAAGCGAAAAATTCGTGCGGGCAGCAGTTCTTTTGGGGCCAACCAGAACGGCAGGACGGGCCTCTGTCACGCGCTGCCCGGATATGAAAAACGGGCACCCAAGGTGCCCGTATTCCAGATTTATCAGACCGGCGTCAACGCCGCTCAGCTGTCATCATCGGTGTCGGCAACGTCACCAAGTTCGTCCAGCGAAACGGTGTCGTCATCATCGTCCTCAAGCAGAGCATCCGCCTCGTCCACCGCGACGTCATCTTCGTCGTCGATCAGCACGTCTTCGGTGTCCATATCCTTGACCACTTTCGGCTTTGCCTTGACGGCTGCGGCAGGCGCAGGTGTGCTGCCCTTGCGGCCCGGTGTTTCGATCGGAACAACGTCACCAGTGTAGGGGCTGATAACCGGAGACTTGTTCAGGTCGTAAAAACGCTTGCCGGTGGTCGGGCAAACGCGTTTCACACCCCATTCTTCCTTGGGCATACAGTTCCCTTTCTATTCATTGATCGCCGCCCGTTGCCATACAGGGCGCGGGTTGTCAAAGGCTTTATACCGGTGTTTGAGTGGCGCACCACCAGCTTGTGGTCAAAAGGACAGTCATGAACAATTCTGAAGACGCGCGTATTTTGCTGGCTGGGCCCCCGGTTATGGAGGTGCAGGTCAGGCGGTCTCAACGTGCGCGCCGGCTTGCATTGAAGGTTTCCAGGCTGGATGGCACCGTCACGTTGACCCTGCCGCCGCGCGCCAGCATGCGCATGGCCCGCGCCTTCCTGGCTGACCGCGCAACCTGGCTGCGCGACGCGGTGCAAGGGATGCAAGGCCCGATGACCGTGCGGCCGGGCACGCAGATCCCTGTGCGGGGCAGGTCCCTGACGCTGACCCCGGCCCCACTGCGCGCCGCCCGAGTGGACGCAGACGCCTTGCTGGTGCCACAAGCCCGGCCCATTGCAGGTGCTCTGGCTTTTCTGAAGGCACTCGCGCGGGAGCAGTTCGCTGAACGCGTCGCAATTCATGCCGACGTCCTTGGTCGAAGCCCGGGCAAGCTGACGTTGCGTGACACGCGGTCACGGTGGGGGTCGTGCACACAAGCGGGCGATCTGATGTTCAGTTGGCGGCTGATCATGGCCCCGCCGCAGATCCTGGATTACGTGGCCGCGCATGAGGTGGCGCATCTGGCGCAAATGAACCACTCCGCCGCCTTTTGGGCCGAAGTTGACCGCCTGTATCCTGACCACAAAGCCGCGCGCCGCTGGTTGAAGGCCGAGGGCGCAAGCCTGCACCACTTTCGCTTTTCGGATGCTTGACGCACCGGGGCTGCTGTGGTCACGCTGACGGATGCACCGCGCCCCCCGATCCCTGCCGCCTGATCCGTCGACCTTGTCGGCCCATGACCGCGTGTACCGCACGCTGCGCACGAAAATCATGCACGGCCAATTGATGCCCGGACAGGCGTTGACCCTGCGCGGATTGGGCAAGGAATACGGCGTCTCCATGACCCCGGCCCGCGAGGCAGTGCAACGGCTGGTGGCCGAAGGGGCATTGTCGATGACCTCATCTGGCCGGGTAACCACACCTGAGTTGACCACCGACAGGATCGAAGAATTGGCCTCCATCCGCGCGTTGCTGGAGCCGGAACTGGGCAGCCGGGCCCTGCCCCGCGCGCATCTGGCACTGATCGACCGGATGGAGGCAATCAACGCCACCAACACAGACGCCGTGCTGCGCGGTGACGCCGTCACCTATGTACGCACCAACCTGGAGTTTCACCGAACCCTGTATCTGCGCGCCCAATCCCCCGCGATGCTGGCCATGGTGGAAACCATCTGGCTGCAACTGGGGCCGACCATGAGCGCGCTTTATGCTCATTTGCGCCGCAACTCGCCACCGCCGCATCACCGCTTGATTCTGGCGGCGTTGAAGGCCGGCGATGACCCTGGCTTGCGGCTGGCGCTGCGCACCGATGTCACGCAGGGGCTACGACACCTGACGCAGTAGATCGGGTGCGCACCGATCACATCCGCGCGCGCATTCCAGTTCTTTGAGTAGACAGATCGCCCAACTACCTGCAAAATCTGGGGATGCGTACATTCATTCCGGTCCTGCTTTCGCTTTTTGTATTTTTTCCTCGGCTCGTGCTTGCCGCCGATGACGGCGTGCTCTGCGTGCAAAACCAGCTGGTTGCGGCGGGCTATGATCCTGGCCCGGTGGACGGCCAGTTGGGCAGCCAGACCATGCAGGCCTACCGTGCCTACAACAATCGTTACGGCTTGTCGGCGCGCGCCCCGCTGGAGCCGGGCAATGCCGTGACCTGGTGCCGCCGCATGGGGCTGGGTGATGCCGAACTGCGCCGCTTCTGGCCATCGGCTCAGGCGCCTGTGAACCTGGTTTTTGCCGGCGGCGTGCATGACACCGTGCGCCACGTGCTGGAGGAATGGCTGCCGCTGTCGCACACCCGTGCCGCCGAGGTTTTTGGCCTCGACATTGCCGGAACCGATACCGTGATCGTCGGCGCATCACTGGCCGAGTTGGAGCAGATGGTCCCGCGCTATCTGCCGGACCGCGTGCGTTGGTCCCGGCTTGGGGATGCGCTGGAAGCCCAATGCGACAACCCCCGCCAATTTGGCGCATTTACGGTGCCGGGCATCACGGTGATCTGCGTGCCGCCCGATCTGGCCACCGGGCACCGTTTGCCACCCGCAGACCTGTATGACGCCGCCGCGCATGAGGCCTTGCATCTGATCGCCCGGCAGGTTCTGGGCATCTATCCCGATGATGCCGCCGAGGGGCAACGCCCGGAAATCGACGGGCCAAAGTGGTTTCACGAAGGCGTTGCAATGGTGTTTGCCGATTTCTTCGTCACCGGGCGCGATATCGTCGAAACCCGCGCCGAAATGGTGCGCCGCCTGCGCGGCAGGCCGATGATGCGCTTGCAGGATCTCCAGACCCGAGAGGCCGTGTTGGACCACAACGCGCAGGTCTATCTGGTGGGGGCCATGGCGGCCAGCCATCTGGTCGAACGGCACGGCTTTGAAGCGGTTGGGCAGGTGTTCGACCTGATGGGTCAGGGCGTGCACTTTTCGCAGGCGTTTGAGCGTCAGTTTGGCCAATCGCTGGAAGATTTCTACCGCCGGTTCAATGTCGGTGGTGCACCGTTTCCGCCAGCCGGGCAGCGCACCGCCCAAACCGACGGCGTCAACCGCGACGGGGCCGCGCAGTTGGCCGCTGCCATGTGCGTACAGCGCCAACTTAACGCCGCCAGCGGGGCACATCTGGGTATTGACGGCCATGTCGGGCCGCGCACACAGCGCGCGTTTCAGACCTATGCACAATCCAGCGGGTTGGCCGTCGATGTCGCCTTCGGCCCAGAGACCGTGTGGCATTGGTGCCGCCGCATCGGCGTTCAGGACCTGGAGTTGCGCGCGTATTGGCCCGACGGAATGCACGGGATCGAAGTGTTGATCGCCCCCGGCATGGATCCCGCCGTCGCCGAGGCCTTCCGCACCCGTCTGCCAGATGTTTTTGGCCAGGTGGTTGCCCTTTTGGGGCTGGAACCGTCTGACACCGCGCGCTTTTTCATAGCCGCCGCGCCCGGCCCTCTGCGGGACTTGCTGACCCAGACAACTGGGCGTGAGCCGCGCAGCGGGCAAGAGACCTGGATCAATGACACCTGTGCCGGCGCACGGCTTGCCGCGTCGTTGACCGGTAACTCGGAAACGTTGGTCTGCGCCCGCCCCGGATTTAGAATGACCGACGACCGCGCCGAAGACAGGTTGCAAAGATCCATGATCCGCATGGCAACGCGGCAGATCTTTCACCTGATGGTGTCCCCTGCCAGTCGTGGGCTGCGTGGAAACGCCCGCCGCGCCGCCGAGGGGCCGCTGTGGCTACGCGAAGGGTTGATCACGCTGTTAGGCCGCGTGCAGCTTGCGGGGTATTCGGGGCACAGTTTCCGCTCTGGGGTGATGACGCGGTACGAAAACACGCCGCTGCCTGCGCTGCGCGATCAGGAAATCCGCGGTGCTGCCACCGCCGAACGCGCGGTGGTCAACGACATCGGCGCCTTGGCGGTATCCATGCTGGTCGATGACTACGACATGGAAACGGTGGGCCGTTGGATCTCGGCTATTGGCGGCGCAACCCCGTATGAATTGGCGTTCGAGGATATCTTTGGCCAGACCCTGGAGGCCTTTTACGCGGCCTTCGATTTGCGCATCAGCCGCCAACGCGGGCGGCCCGAAGACGTTCGCACCCCGGACGCAACCCGCAATTCACCGCCGCGCCGCACTGTGGGCCGCTCTGTGGGCCGCTAAGCCACGCGGTGTCCGCTGGTGGCGTCAAACGGATGCAGCGCGGTCATCGGCACATACAGGGTGATGCCTGCGCCGTCTGACAAGTTGGGAACACCCGCCACACGCACGGTTATGGGCTGCGACCAGCCCGGCAATGTGACGTAGATATGGCTTTCCGCACCGGCCGGTTCCAGCAAGGCGACCGTGCCATTCAGCGTCAGCGCCGGTTCATCGGGCGCGACCAGCAGCATGTCATCCGGGCGCATCCCGATCAGATCTGCACCCTCAGGCAGGCCTTGCGGGGCGACACCTTGTTGGCGCAAATACGATGCGTCCAGCATGTTCATCGCCGGTGACCCGATGAAGCCGGCCACAAACACGGTTGCAGGTTTGTCATAGACCTCCATCGGTGTGCCGACTTGCTCGATGACCCCGCCGTTCAGCACCACCAAGCGGTCAGCCATTGTCAGGGCCTCCAACTGATCATGCGTCACATAGAGCGATGTAGTGCGCAGACGTTTTTGCAACTGGCGGATTTCCACGCGCATCTGCACCCGCAGCTTGGCGTCCAGGTTGCTCAGCGGTTCATCAAACAGGAATGCCGCCGGTTCCCGCACCAAAGCCCGTCCCATGGCCACCCGTTGCCGCTGCCCGCCTGACAAGGCGCGCGGCTTGCGGTCCAGAAAGTCGGTGATCTCCAACATCTCGGCGGCCTGACGCACCCGCCGGTCGATATCAGACTTGGACACGCCCCGGTTCTTCAACCCATAGGCCAGATTGCCGAACACCGTCATATGCGGATAAAGCGCGTAGTTCTGGAACACCATGGCGATATCGCGTTGCGCGGGTTCCAGATCATTCACCACGCGGTCGCCGATGGTCAGCGTGCCGGAACTGATCGTCTCCAACCCCGCAACCATGCGCAGCAGCGTGGATTTCCCGCAGCCAGACGGGCCGACCAGCACGATCATCTCGCCATCGGCGATGTCCAGGCTGACACCCGTCACGGCTTTCACGCCGCCCGCATAGACCTTGTGCAGATCGTCGATCACGATGCGCGCCATGGGTTATTTCTCCGTCTCGGTCAGGCCCTTCACAAAGAGCCGCTGCATGAACAGGATCACAAGGATCGGGGGAAGCGCCGCCATCACGACAGTCGCCATGATCAGATGCCACAGGGGTTCGCTGTCGCCGCCAGTGACCATGCGCTGGATGCCCATGACAATCGTGTAATAGCTGTCATCGGTGGTGATCAGCAACGGCCACAGATACTGGTTCCAGCCGTAAATGAACATGATCACGAACATCGCCGCGATATTGGTCACCGACAGGGGCAGCAGGATGTCCTTGAAGAATTTCATCGGCCCCGCACCATCAACGCGGGCGGCTTCCAGCATTTCCTCAGGCACGGTCATGAAGAACTGCCGAAACAGAAACGTCGCTGTGGCGCTGGCGATCAGCGGGATCGACAGGCCGGCATAGGTGTTCAGCATGCCCAGACTGGCGACCACCTGGAACGTTGGTACGATGCGCACCTCAACGGGCAGCATCAGGGTGATGAAGATGATCCAGAAAAAGAAGATGCGAAACGGAAAGCGGAAATAGACGATGGCAAAGGCCGACAGCAAAGAGATGGCGATCTTGCCCACTGCGATCATCGTCGCCATGACAAAACTGTTCCACAGCATCAACCCAATCGGCGGGGCGCCCGCGTTCGCGCGCCCCTCCAGGATGACAGTGCTGTAGTTTTCCCAGCCATGCGAGCCGGGCAGCAAGGGCATGACCCCCCGAAGGAAGGTCCCGCCTTCATGGGTGGACGCAATGATCGCCACATAGATCGGGAACACCACAACGGCGACCCCCAGGATCAGGATGATATGGGCCAGAAAAATGCCCCAGCGGTCGTTTTCAACCATGTGCCGCGCCTTTCAGCCGTGTCTTGCCCATCAGTAATTCACCCGGCGTTCGACCCAGCGGAACTGCACCACGGTCAGGACAATGACAATCCCCATCAGGATCACCGATTGCGCGGCGCTGGAGCCCAGGTTCTGACCGACAAAGCCATCACGGAACACCTTGTAGACCAGAATGTTGGTGGCCTGCGCCGGCCCGCCTTCGGTGGTGGCATGGATCACGCCGAAGGTGTCGAACATGGCGTAGACGATGTTGACCACCAGCAAGAAGAAGGTGGTGGGCGACAGCAGCGGAAAGACGATGGTCCAGAATCGCTTGGTTCGGCTCGCACCGTCGATTGCGGCAGCTTCGACCAGGGATTGCGGAATGGATTGCAACCCGGCCAGAAAGAACAGGAAGTTGTAGCTGATCTGCTTCCACGCCGCTGCGATCACCACCAGCGTCATCGCATCCCCGGAATGCAGGCGGTGGTTCCAGTCATAGCCGACCATTTCCAGCATATACGGCAGGATGCCCACGGACGGATTGAAGATGAACCACCACAACACGCCGGCAATCGCCGGGGCGACGGCATAGGGCCAGACCAGGAAGGTGGTGTACCCGTCCTTTGAGCGGATCATGCGGTTGACCATGGTGGCGAACAGCAGAGCCAGCGACATGGACAACAGCGTCGTGCCGATTGAAAAATAGGCCGTTGTTTTCAGGGAATCCACGTAGTGCTGGTCTTCGAACAACCTCTCGAAGTTGCGAAACCAGATAAAGGTTGACCGCAGGCCGAACGGGTCTTCGCGCAGCATGGATTGCCACAGCGCCTGACTGGCGGGCCAGACAAAGAAGATCAACGTGATGATCACCTGCGGCGCCAGCAAAAGATACGGCAGCACGCGGCTGTTGAAAGTCATGCGTTTGGTTTGCATTTCCACCCCCGGAAGGATCCGCCCGGCAAAACCGCCGGGCGGGGTCGTCTGTCGGACGAATTACTGCATCGCCGATTCGAAGTCGCGCAGCAGACGGTTTCCGCGCTCAACAATCGCGTCGGCGGCTTCCTGTGCCGTCTTCGCGCCGGTGATCATGGCCTCCATCTCCTCCGAGATAACATCGCGGATCTGCACAAAGTTCCCGAACCGCAACCCGCGAGAGCTTTCTGTCGGCGGGTTCAAGTTGATCTGCTGAATAGACAGATCAGCCCCTGGGTTGGCAGCATAATACCCCTGCTCGGCCGTCAACGCCGCGGCGGCGTGGGTGATCGGCAGATAACCGGTGTTCTGGTGCCACCAGGCCTGGTTTTCAGGCCGCGACAGGAAAGCAAAGAACTGCGCGACACCGGCATAGTCGGCTTCGTTATGGCCCGACAGGGTCCACAGGGTTGCGCCACCGATGATCGAGTTTTGCGGCGCGCCTTCGACATCATCGTAATACGGCAACATGCCATACCCGACGTTGAATTCAGCGTTCGACAGAACCCCGGCACGCCCGGCCGAGCTTTCCATCATCATCGCGCATTCGCCGCTGTAGAACTTCGGCCCTGCATCCGGACCGGCGCCGCCGCCTGCCCAGCTGAACACGCCCTCAGACTGCCAGCGTGCCAGGTTTTCCCAATGGCGGATCAGCGGTTCCTGCTGGTTGAGGACCAATTCGGTATCGAACCCACCGAAGCCGTTTTGCAACGTGCCCAGCGGCAGGTTGTGCCACGCCAGGAAGTTTTCCAGCTGCACCCAGCTGGGCCAGCGGGTGGTAAAGCCACAGGTGGCCGCGCCAGAGCTGATGATCTGGTTCGACATCGATTCGACGTCAGCCCAGGTCACAGGCGCCTGATCGGGGTCCAATCCAGCGGCTTCAAAGATGTCGCGGTTGTAATAGACAATCGGCGTCGATGAATTGAACGGGAAGGACAGCATGTTGCCATCCGGGTCGGTGTAATAGCCGACCACGGCAGGCAGATAGGCCGCCGGATCGAATTCGACGTTGTTGTCGGCCATCAGCTGATAGATCGGAACGATCGCGCCTTGGGCGGCCATCATCGTGCCGGTGCCCACCTCGAACACCTGGACGATATGCGGCTGTTCGCCCGCGCGGAACGCGGCAATCGCGCCGGTCATGGTTTCGGTATAGGTGCCCCGGAAGCTGGGGCGCACGACATAGTCGGACTGGCTGGCGTTGAAGTTGGCCGCGATTTCCTCGACCAGTTCGCCCAGACGGCCACCCATGGCATGCCACCACTGAATCTCAGTTTGGGCATACGCCGCGGGCGCGGCCAGGCTCATCGTCAGCGCTGTCGCTGCGAAAAGGCTTTGCTTGATCATCTTGGATCCCCGTTGGTTGTTGGTGTCTGTCTTTGCAGATACTTCGCGCCGTGCCGGATTGTTTCCGACCATGCGCGAATGCCCGCAGTTTGCGGTGGTACTGTTCGCTTGTGAAGACTTTATGTCAGTCTAGCGAAAATTTTCGCAATCAAGGCGTGAAAAAAGGGGCGTGATCGATTTTGACCACGCCCCTTTCGAAACTCTACCGGCAGTCTTGGGTCAGCCTTGCCAATCATCCGCCAAATTGGTGCTGCGCACATAGCGCAGGCCACGGGGGCCCCATTGGCCCCAGCCCAGCAATTCCGACATCGTGGAGAACCGCAACCCCTGCGAGGCGATGCCTTCAATCGCGGCGGGAATGGCGCGTACCGTCGGGCCATGGATGTCATGCGCCAGGATGATCGACCCGGGCCGCGCGCCGCGCACCATGCGCGCCGCAACCACCGATGATCCCGGCCGCCGCCAGTCTTCAGGGTCCACCGACCAAACGATTGTTGGCATGTTGCGCTGATCGTGCAGCATCTGGCTTTGACGCCGCGTAATGGCCCCATACGGCGGGCGCATCGTGACTGGCAGGGCGCCGACCGTCCGCCAGACGATTTCCTGCGTGCGATCAATTTCCCGCAGGAACGACTGGTTGCCCAGGCGGCTCAGCGTCGGGTGGGCCCAGGTGTGGTTGCCCACCTCATGCCCCTCGGCGACGATCCGGTGCAGGATTTCGGGATAGCGCCGCACCATTGTCCCGATCACGTAGAACGTGGCCTTCACGTCATAGCGCGCCAGAATATCCAGCAAGCGTGGCGTATGCGTGGGGTGCGGCCCATCGTCGAAGGTCAGCGCAACCGACGGACGGCTGGTCTGAACCGCGTTGACGGTTACAATGTTATGCGCCCGCGTCAAATGCGGCATGGGCGGCGATGGCACCGCCGCGACAGTCTGCGCAGATGCAGACGAAATGGCACTTAGGTTCGCGGCGCCACCGAGGCACAACGATCCCATTGCGGACAGTACCGTCCGGCGGTCATAATTTGTCTCACCGTCCCCCGACATGTGTGTTTGCAGCTACCTCTGTCCTAAGGACCGGCGATGACCAAGCGCCAGCGGTTTCTGAACCATCCGTCAATGCAGCTTGTGGAGTGCGGCCCAATAACCACAAATGCTTGTGTTTTGGTGGCCATTCGTCGCCAAGAGTGTTGCGGGCAAGACACCGTCAGCCGGGGGTTGTGTGCGGCGCATCCGGCCTCGGCCCGCCATTCATGGCACCCGGCGCCAACGGATCGAATCAGGCGCCCTCAGAATTTGTCGCGCAGCGAATACCACAGCATGGCAGTGACCAGCAGCGGCCAGCGCAGGCTGGCGCCGCCGGGGAACGCCGGGGTCGGAACCTGCGCCATCAGATCAAATCGTTCTGCATGCCCGCCGATCGCCTCGGCCAGCAGTTTGCCGCCTAATGTGGCCATCGCCACGCCATGCCCGGAATACCCCGAAGCCGACAGCACATTGCCCGATAACCGCGCGAAATGCGGCATCCGGTTCATGCTGATCCCCACGGTGCCGCCCCAACCATGGGTCAACTCAATCCCGCGAAGCTGCGGAAAGATCTGCTCCAGCGGTTTGCGCACCTTGGCCCTGATGTCCGCCGGAAAGCGGTAGCCATAGCTTTCGGTGCCGCCGAACAGCAGCCGATTGTCGTGCGACATGCGAAAATAATTGACCACGAACTTGGTGTCCGCCACCGCGTGGTTGTCACGGATCACACCCGCGCGCTCTCTGTCGGTCAGCGGGCGGGTGGCGGCGATGTAGTTGTTGATCGGCATGACACGCGCGGCGACCGTGGGGGCCAATCGGCCCAGATACCCGTTGCAGCCCAGTGCCACGAAACGCGCGGTGATTTGCGCCGCGTCGGTCTCTACGCGTGCAGGGTCGGCGTGCGTCAGCGCCGTCACGCGAGAGCCTTCGAAGATCCGCACCCCGGCGGCCTGCGCGGCACGCGCCAATCCCAAAGCATAGCGCAACGGGTGCAGATGCCCCGCGCCCATATCCAGATCACCACCGAAATAGGCGGGTGAACCGACAAGCGCGTGCATCTGGTCGCGGTTCAAGGGGGTGATCCGATCATAGCCATATTCCCGCGCCAGCTTTTCGGCATAGGCGTGGGCCTCACCCACGTAACGCGGTTTGTGCGCAGCATGGATGATGCCGGGCGCAAAGCCCGCATCGGGTGCGTGCCGTTGCGCCAGATCGCCGGTCAGCCGGACCGACTCCTGCGCCAGATCCCAAAGGGCGCGGGCGGCGGTTTTGCCAACCATCCCCTCTAACGTCTCCTGATCGGCCCGCTGGCCCGTGCCCACCTGCCCGCCATTGCGCCCCGAGGCCCCGAAGCCCACGCGCTGCGCCTCCAGCAGGATCACGTCATACCCGCGTTCCGCCAGATGCAGCGCCGCCGACAGGCCGGTATAGCCGCCGCCGATGACACAGACATCGCAACGCAGCGCGCCCTGCGCCGGGGCGAAGGGCGGCAACGGTGCGGCGGTTTCCGCATACCATGAGGGCGGATACGCGCCGGCCCGGTCATTGGCGGTCAACAGGTCCATGGCGGCGCCTTAGCGTGCGGCTTTCAGCAAGCCTTCGGCTTTCAGTTGCGCATAGCCTTCGTCCATCGCCTTGGTCGCGCGGGCCATCAGAATATCGATCTGATCCGGCGTGATCACCAGCGGCGGGGCGATGATCATTCGGTCACCGACATGGCGCATGATGACGTTGTTGGCAAAACACCGTTCGCGCACGATGTAGCCCGCTGTGCCCGCCTCGGCGGCAAAGCGCGCGCGGCTGCCGTTTTCGGGCGCCAAGGCCAACGATCCCATCAGGCCAACAAGGCTGGTTTCCCCGACCAAGGGGTGATCCGCCAGGGCGTTCCATTGCTCTGCCAGATAGGGGTTCGCCACGTCGCGCACATGCTCGACCACGCCTTCTTCTTCCATGATGCGCAGGTTTTCCAGCGCCACAGCAGCGGCAACCGGATGGCCGGAATACGTGTAGCCGTGGTTGAATTCATCCTGCGCGATGGTTTGCGCGATCTCATCACAAACAACGGACCCGCCAATGGGCATGTAGCCCGAGGACAACCCCTTGGCGATGGTCATGATATGCGGGCGAATGCCCATCGTCAGACTGCCAAACCAATTGCCCGTGCGGCCGAAGCCGGTAATGACCTCATCCGCGATCAACAGGATACCGTAGTCATCGCAGATGCGCTGAATTTCGGGCCAGTAGGTGCTGGGCGGGATGATCACGCCGCCCGCACCCTGAATGGGTTCGCCGATGAACGCCGCCACACGGTCAGCGCCCAGTTCCAGGATTTTCTCCTCCAACTGGCGGGCGCGGGCCAGGCCGAACTCCTCGGGCGTCATGTCGCCGCCCTCGTGGAACCAATAGGGCTGGTCGATATGTTCGATCCCCGGAATGGGCATCCCGCCCTGCGCGTGCATCGCCGCCATGCCACCCAGGCTGCCGCTGCCGACGCTGGAGCCGTGATACCCGTTCTTGCGGCCGATGATCACCGACTTTTCCGGTTTGCCCTTCAGCGCCCAGTAGTGGCGCACCATGCGGATGTTGGTATCGTTCGCCTCGGACCCTGAGCAGGCAAAGAACACGTGGTTCAGATCGCCCGGCGCCAGTTCGGCGATACGGGCGGCCAAGGCGATGGCCGGCACGTGGCTGGTCTGAAAGAACGTGTTGTAATAGGGCAATTCCATCATTTGCCGCGCCGCCACGTCGGCCAACTCCTGTCGGCCATAGCCGATGTTTACGCACCACAACCCGGCCATGCCGTCGATAATCTCCCGCCCCTCGGAATCAGTCAGCATGACGCCGTTGGCCCGCGTGATGATGCGCGCGCCCTTCTGCGCCAGCCCTTCATTTTGGGTAAAGGGGTGCATGTGATGCGCGGCATCCAGCGCCTGAAGTTCGGCGGTGGGCATGTGGTTGGTGATCTGACGCATGGAAAGCTCCGTTCGGGCAGACGAGTCGTTGGTGGGGATTTCGTGCACGATACGGCGCGGCGGGCAGGACAGCAACATAATTTGATCAAATTCCGGAGTAGGCGGTTCAGATTGCTGAATCAAGGGCGGCTTGCACCCTTTCGATCCCCTGTTCGATGTCAGCCTGAATGGCCCGCGCCAGCGCCTCGGCATCCGCCATTTGCATCGCAGTCAGGGCGTCTTTGTGCCGGTCCGGGCCTGAGGTGCCACCGCCTTCGATCACCAGCCGCAACGAGGGGCCAAAGCGCAGCCACAGGGAATGCACCAACGACAACAGAACGGGGGCCTTCGCGGCCTCATAGAGGGTAAAGTGAAAGCGGTAGTTCCCCGCCAAATACCCGGCGATGTCGTTCTTTTGAATGGCGGTGTCTACGTCGGTGTCCAAGACCCGAAGCTGGGCAATGCGCCCGGCGTCCAGATGCGGCACCGCCATCGCCGCCAGCCGCGGCTCCAACGCCAGTCGCGCGAACGCCAGCTCCTGCAATTGCGATGAGGTCAGATGCGGAACCGAGATGCGGCGGTTCTCATGCAGCGTCAACGCCCCCTCGGCGGTCAACCTGCGCAGCGCCTCACGCACCGGGGTCATGCCAGCGCCCAAACTTGCCGTGATGCCTTGCAACGTCACCTTTTGCCCCGGCGCCAGATCGCCGTGCATCATCATATCGCGCAAACGGCGATAGGTCGCTTCATGCTCGGTCATCTTGACCGCTGATGGTGACAGGGGTTCGGGCATCGGCATCTGCGTTTGATCAAATCCCTGTAGTGATAGCAGATCGCACCAATACCGCCACCCGCCGTCTACTCGTCAAAGAGGCCGGTGGGCTTCCCGTCGATGGTTTCCACATTCTTGCGGCGCCAATACTCGATCAGCCCATCGTCGCCCATCGCCTTATAAAATGGCTCAAGCTCTCCCTCGCCGCGCCCGTGCCGCAAATCCATGACCGGAACGCCGGTGCCACAGGATGTTTGCACCAGATCAATTGATAGATCAAATATCTGGCGGCTTCCGGCGAGGCGCGGGAACAGATCGATCAACGCCTCCCATTCCGGGTCACGGGGATGGTAAACACGTGCCTGCCCGTAAACCCTCAGGATTTGGGCGTCCCCGGTGAACGCGCAGAACATCATGGTCATCCGGCCGGTGGCGCGGACATGTGCGGCCGTCTCATTGCCGCTGCCACTCAGGCTAAGCCAGACAACCCGCGTGTCATTCATGATGCGCAGGGTGTCCAACCCCTTGGGCGACAGATTCACCCGCCCGTCCGTGTCCGCCGTCGCGACGAAAAACATCGGCTGCCCTTCGATAAAAGCCTTCAGCGTGCCATTGAGTTTCTGACCTGTCGCCATGATCTGCCCACCTGTGATATCCAAGGAATGGCGGACACATCGTCAAAGGGAGCCCCCCCGCCCACTTGCCGTCGCCCACTTGTCGTCGCCCACTTGTCGTCGCCCCGGCAAGGTCCACGCCCCGAACACTCTGACCCGTCAGGACCCCCAGATGCAACACCCCTGCCCCGGCCTGCGTAATCTGATCACCGATGTTCCGGGCTTAAGCGTCGGAAACGCGGATGACGCACGCCTGAAGTCCGGTGCGACTGTGCTGCTGGGCGATCAGCCCATGGTCACGGGCGTGCATGTGATGGGCGGCGCACCCGGAACGCGGGAAACCGACCTGCTGGCCCCTGACCGCATGGTGCAGGCGGTGGATGCACTGGTTCTGGCGGGGGGCTCTGCCTTTGGGCTGGGCGCAGCGCAGGGCGTGGCGGACGGGCTGCGGGCCATGGGGCGCGGGTTTGCCGTCGGCCCCGCGCGTGTGCCCATCGTGCCGGGGGCGATCCTGTTCGACTTGCTGAACGGCGGTGCCAAGGATTGGGACGAAAACCCGTATCCGGCGCTGGGGCGCGCGGCGCTGCGGGCGTGTGACCGGCAGTTCACATTGGGCAGCGTTGGCGCCGGCGCCGGCTGCACGGTGGCCGGGTTGAAGGGCGGGCTGGGCTCGGCCTCGCTGGTGCTGGCATCCGGGGTCACGGTGGCGGCTTTGGTTGCTGTCAATGCAGTGGGCAGCGTGACGGTGGGCGACGGGCCGCATTTCTGGGCCGCACCGTTTGAGATCGACGCCGAATTCGGCGGACGCGGCATGGCCCCTACCATTCCGCCGCTGTTCCCCCCGCCGCTGAAACGGCTGGGCGAGGCCACGACGATTGCCATCCTCGCCACCGACGCGGCGCTGGACAAACCTCAGGCCACGCGGTTGGCGACCGCTGCGCATGACGGCATGGCGCGCGCGATTCTGCCCGCGCACACGCCGCATGACGGTGACTTGGTGTTTGCCGCATCGACCGGGCAGCGCCCCTTGCCTGACGGCGGCGCATTGGAGCTGGGCCATGCCGCTGCGCTGTGCCTCAGCCGGGCGATCGCGCGCGGGGTGTATCTTGCCACGCCCGCGCCAGATGACATCTTGCCCTGCTGGCTCAGCCGGTTCGGGTAGTCAATCCAGCTCCCGCGCTTCGGACGCCAACATGATCGGGATTCCGTTGCGGATCGGAAACGCCAGATGCGCCGTGCGTGAGATCAGTTCGTGCGCCTGTGCGTCATAGGTCAGTTGGCCCTGCGTCACCGGGCAGACCAATGCGTCAAGCATATGCCGTTCGGGCCTTGCGTTCTTCTCATTGGGGGCGGGCGTCATTGCACGGTCTCTTTTTCCAAGCCGCCACTGCCACGCAGGGCAAATTCCATCAATGTGACCAGGGTTTCCCGCCGCGTCGCCAAGGATGGCGCTTCCAGCAGGGCCTGGCGTTCCTCAGGCGCGAAGGGGCACAACATCGACAGCGCATTCAAGAGCGTCTCGTCATCGGCCTCCGTCAGGCTGTCCCATTCCGTAGATAGGGACACGGCTTCGAAGTACCGCGACAGCAAGTCCAGAAAAACCGCCCGGTCCAGCATCTCATCTTGTTCCGCCGATCCCAGATCACGCTCGAACCCAGCCCAGGACACCCGCGCGCGGCGATACGGGGTGTCGCCGTGCTCGACCTCTTCAAAGGTGCGAAACCGGGAAACCCCCGACAGGGAAATCATATAGCGCCCGTCCTCAGTTTCCTGAAACGAGGTGATCCGCCCCGCACAGCCGATACTGTGCAGTCGGTCACGTTCACCGGCGGGCACACTGCGCGGCTGGATCATGCCGATCAGCCGCGCGTCAGTTTTCAGGCAATCGTCCAGCATTCGCAGATAGCGCGGCTCAAATATGTGCAGCGGCAATTCCGAACGGGGCAGCAACAAAGCGCCCGGCAGCGGGAAAATCGGGATGAGGTCTGGCAGGTTGTCGACATTCAGCATCACGCAGACATAGTCCTTCGCCCGGCTCAGGCAAATATCATCGACGACAATCTTCTGCGGCCTTTCTGGGCCAATGGGTCATTTGGCGTCAGCGCTTCGAAAATGGTCAACAACTGCGCCTTTGCAGCGCCGTCATTCCACTCGCGGTCGCGGCGGAACAAATCCAGCAACGTGTCAATCGCGGCTTCGACATCGCCCTGCGCGTGAAGCGCCTGCGCCAGATCATAGCGCGCCTGATGATCATCGGGGTTTTGCTCCAGCACGGCGCGCAGATCATCGACCGGCCCGGCTGTTTCAGCCTGCCGCGCCAACGCCAGCTGCGCGCGCGCAGCGTCCACTTCGGGCGCGGAGGCAATCGCGTCTGGCGCGTTGGCCAGCAAAGCCTCTGCCTGATCCAGCGTGCCCAGGGCGATATGCGCGCGCGCCAGCCCGCCCAGTGCGGCCGCGTTCTCCGGCTCTTGTCCCAAAATCGCGGCAAACACCTCGGCGGCATCGGCGGTGGCGCCTTCGGCCAGCATGGTCTCGGCTTCTTCCAACGCCGCGCCCAGCCCGTCATCGCCCGCCATCGCCGCCAGCTTGTCGACGAATGTCTTCACCTCGGACGCAGGCAGCGCCCCCTGAAAGGCATCGACCGGGCGGCCCTCAAAGAACGCATATACCGTCGGGATTGACTGAACCCGCATCTGGCCGGCGATGCCCTGGTTTTCATCAACGTTGATCTTGACCATCCGCACCTTGCCGCCCGCCGCATTCACCGCGGCTTCCAGCGCAGGGCCCAGCGTCTTGCAGGGGCCGCACCAGGGCGCCCAGAAATCGACGATGACCGGAACTTCTTGGCTGGCCTCCACGACATCGGCCATGAACTCCGCTTCCGACGTATCCTTGATCCATCCGCCCGCGGCGGTGCTTTGATCCAAATTGCCCAACATGGCTATCCTCTTGCACAATGGCTTTTCTCTTATATGCGTGCGCTACCGCCGAACGCCAAGAGGCAAGTGCTGGACAACATGCCGCGCGCCGCGCATTCTGCGCCGATGCAGACCGTTCTGACCTTTGGTGACAGCAACACCCACGGCACATTGCCGATAAAATCCCGCCCTGCATATGGGCGCTACCCGCCTGATATCCGCTGGCCCGGGGTCATGGCGCAAACGCTGGGCTGCACAGTGATCGAGGAGGGGTTGCCGGGCCGCACCACGGCCTTTGACGACCCCGTCATGGACGGGATCATGAACGGCTATCCCGCGCTCAGACAGGCACTGCAAAGTCACGCGCCGATAGATGCGTTGACACTCATGCTGGGCACCAATGACTGCAAGACCCGCTTTGCTGCCAGCCCCGAAACCATCGCCGGCGGCATCGCAGCATTGCTGGACCTGGCACTGGGGGACGAGATGCAAACCCGCAGCGGTGGCTTCAAGCTGCTGTTGATCGCCCCGGCCCCGGTGCAGGAAGCTGGGCTTCTGGCGACCGAATTCTGGGGCGGCGCAAAGACGTCAATGGCTCTTGCTTCGCGCCTGCAGGACCTTGCCCAAAACCGCGGCGTCGGGTTTCTTGATGCGGGTCGCCACGTCACGGTCAGCCCTGTCGATGGCGTCCACCTGGATGAAGGCGCGCACCTGGCTTTGGGGCGCGCCGTCGCACAGGCGCTGAACACCCTGTAGCATTTTCTGTCCGCAAATATCCCGCAGGCGCGGGGGCAGAGCCCCACACGCGACAGCGTGGCGGCGCAAGGGGCTCGATGCCCCGCGTGCCGCGCCTAACAGGCGCCCCACACCCCAACTGACGCCCTAAAGATCAAACGTGGCGAACACCGGCGCGTGGTCACTCGGCTTTTCCCACCCCCGCGCCGCGCGCAAAACACGGCTGGAATGCGCCGCAGCGCCAATGTCAGAACTGGCCCAAATGTGGTCCAGCCGCCGCCCCTTGTCCGCCGCATCCCAATCGCGCGCGCGATACGACCACCAGCTGTAAAGCGGGCCATCGGCAATGTCCTGCCGCGTGACATCCACCCAGCCCCCGGCGGCCTGTGCGTCGTTGAACGCTTCGACCTCGATCGGGGTGTGGCTGACGACTTTCAGCAGCTTCTTGTGGCTCCAGACATCGTCTTCACGCGGGGCAATGTTCAAATCGCCCACCAGGATGGATTTGCCCGGCGTATCGGCCCGGAACCTGTCCCGCATTTCCGCCACGAAATCCAGCTTGTGGCCGAATTTGTCGTTCACGTCACGGTCGGCCACATCGCCGCCGGCCGGAACATAGCAATTGTGAATGGTGACGCCGTTGTCCAACTGCGCGGCGACATGGCGTGCGTCGCCCTTGGCGCACCAATCGATATGCCCCGCATCGCGCAGCGGCAACCGCGACAAGATCGCCACGCCGTTATAGCCCTTCTGCCCGCGTGCAACCATATGGCCATACCCAAGCGCCGCGAACTGTTCCGCCGGCATCAGGTCAACCGGGCTTTTGCATTCCTGCAGGCACAAGACGTCCGGCGCCTCTGAGGTCAGCAGCTTTTCCACCAGCCCGGCCCGCAACCGCACCGAATTGATGTTCCATGTGGCCAGTGTGAACGGCATGGGGCCTCCTGTTGTTGGGCTTTCGGTCTACACTGCCTGCCACGGCCTGAAAACGCCAAACGCTTGGTAATTGTGCGCCAACAAAATTGGCCCCGATCGCGCAATGCAATCAAAGCCGCAGTCCAACAGGGAGGCCCAAGGTCTAAAAGATGCCGCGCGGATGAGTCTTTGATCTACCTAAATGATCGGGTTCAAGACCAAAAAAAGTGGCCGAGCAAATGCTCGGCCAAGTCCAACAGGGAGGGAGCGCGTCATGACCCCGACGCGCAGGGGGAGGGAAAGACATGAGAACAGACTCTCATTGAAACGTTTATCACTGGTAAACTTGTCAACATTTTGTTGGCTGGCATGGTGACTTCAGGGCACCAAGCGGTATCCGCCCGGTTCTGTCACCAAAAGGCGCGCGTTCGACGGGTCGGGCTCGATCTTCTGGCGCAAGCGGTAGATATGGGTTTCCAGCGTATGCGTGGTGACACCGGCGTTATAGCCCCAGACCTCATGCAGCAGCACATCGCGTGGGGCCAACCCCTCAGGCGCGCGGTACAGAAACTTCAGGATGTTGGTTTCCTTTTCTGTCAGCCGGATCTTTCGATCACGGGCATCGACCAGCATCTTCTGCGCGGGCTTGAACTGATAGTCGCCCAGCTGGAACACCGCGTTTTCGGATTGCTCGTGCTGGCGCAACTGCGCACGAATGCGGGCCAGCAGCACGGGAAACTTGAACGGCTTGGTCACATAGTCATTGGCACCTGATTCCAAACCCAGGATCGTATCGGCATCCGAATCATGCCCGGTCAGCATCAGCACCGGGCACTTCACCCCGGCCTTGCGCATGCGCTTGCACAGCTCCCGGCCATCGGTGTCGGGCAGGCCCACATCCAGGATCACCAGATCGTATTGTTCTTCGCGCACCCGCTCCATCGCCGAGGCCCCGCTGTCGGCCTCGAACGTGTCGAATTCTTCGGTGGCAACCAGTTGTTCGGCCAACGCATCACGCAGGTCATCGTCATCGTCTACCAACAAGATTTTATTCAATTTTGACATTCTGAAACTCCTCGCATCAAAGCTGCGTCGTCCCTTATAGGTGCGACGTGGCGGGCAGGGGTTCAAGCATCCGTGCAAATTCTCACGCGCTCGTGTCGAATGTCCGGCTTATGTTTCAATTTACCCCATCCTGTCTTACATCGGGGGCACAAATGTTTCAGCATAGGCCCTCATGTCCCTGTCACCCGGCCCCTTAGAACGCCTCAATCGCGCCCGCGCCGATTTGCGCATGGGGCTTCCTGTGGTGCTGACGTTCGGCAAAAGCGCGGCGTTGGTGGCCGCGGCTGAAACCCTTTTGGCCCCCCGCCTTGCCGCCATGCGGGCTTTGGGGGCGCCGGTTGTCGTGCTGACGGCCCACCGCGCACAAACATTGAAGGCCCGCGCCTATGACGGGGATCTGGCCCGCATCATCCTGCCCGCCGACGCCGGCACCGATTGGATCCGGGCGCTGGCCGATCCGGCTGATGATCTGAGCCATCCGATGAAGGGCCCTTTGACCAGCCTGCGCGACGGCGATGCAACCCTGCACCGCGCCGCGGTTCGGCTGATGAAATCCGCGCATCTGCTGCCTACCGCTGTCGTTGTTGCAGGGGCCGACATCGCCGGCGCCTGCGCAGGGTTGAACCTGACGCAGCTTTCCACCGAGGAAACTCAAACGGATGACACCCGGTTGAACCCGGTTGTGTCCGCACGGTTGCCGATGCGGCTGGCCGGGGCTGGCCGGCTGCACGTTTTTCGCCCCGATGATGGCGGGGTAGAGCATTACGCGGTCGAAGTGGGCCGTCCGCTGCGCGACGCGCCGGTGCTGGCGCGGTTGCATTCCGCCTGTTTCACCGGGGATGTTCTGGGATCGCTGAAATGCGACTGCGGCCCGCAACTTCACGCCGCGCTTCAGGCGATGCATGACCATGAAACCGGCGTGTTGCTGTATCTCAATCAAGAGGGGCGCGGCATCGGCCTGGCCAACAAGATGCGCGCCTATTCGCTTCAGGACCAAGGGTTCGACACAGTCGAGGCGAATCACCGGCTGGGGTTTGAAGATGATGAACGCGATTTCCAATTGGGCGCAAAGGTATTGCGGCGTTTGGGGTTCGACAGCGTGCGGCTTTTGACCAACAATCCGCGCAAGGTCACCATGCTGGAGCGTGGCGGCATCACTGTCGTAGAGCGCGTCCCTTTGTCTGTTGGACACACCGCCGAGAACGCCGAATATCTGGCCACCAAGGCACGGAAATCCGGGCATCTGCTGTGACCACGCAAGATCTGTTGCTGACACCTCTGGGCATCCGGTTTCACGGACGACTTGTGCCCTGCACGGTTGGGCGCGGCGGGATCACCGATCACAAATCCGAGGGTGACGGCGCGACCCCGGCTGGACGGCACCGCATCACTGGGCTGCTCTATCGCCCTGACCGTATTGCCCGTCACCACCTGCCCGCCACCGCGCGCGCCATTGGCCTGCGCGATCTGTGGTGCGACGATCCTGCGCATCCGGCCTATAACCATTTGGTGCGTGCGCCCTTTCCGGCCAGCCATGAAACCCTGCGCCGGGCCGATCCGTTGTATGATCTGATCCTGACGACCGACTGGAACGCGGACCCCGCGATCCCGGGCAGGGGTTCAGCGATCTTTCTGCATACCTGGCGCGCGCCCGGTTATCCGACGGCCGGCTGTGTTGCCTTCGCCCGCGCCGACCTGGTGTGGATCATCCAACGTCTGTCTGCTGATAGCCACCTGATCGTGCGGCGCTAATCCAGCGCCGTCAGGGCACCCGCGCACCAAATAGCGCCGACCCGACACGCACGTGAGTCGCGCCCATCTCTATCGCCGTTTCAAAATCATCCGACATACCCATGGACAGCCCCGGCAAACCGTTGCGCGCACCGATTTCTGCCAATTCCCGGAAATGGGGCGCTGCGTCCATGTCAAACGGCGGGATACACATGACCCCGACGACCGGCAAATCCATCGACCGCATTTGCGAGATCAACTCATCTGCCTGATCTGGCATGACACCGGCTTTTTGCGGCTCTGCGCCGGTGTTGACCTGCACAAACAGGTCCGGGCAAGTGCCCCGTTCCTGCGCCAGTCGCGCCAGGGCGTGCGCCAGTTTCAATCGATCCACCGAATGGATGGCGTCAAACAGCTCTACCGCCGAGCGCACTTTGTTGGTCTGCAGGGGGCCGATCAAATGCAGGGAAATGCCCTCAAATTCCTGTTTTAATGGCAGCCAACGGCCCTGTGCCTCTTGCACCCGGTTTTCGCCGAATACCCTTTGGCCCTGCTCCAACACGGCGCGAACACGGTCGGCAGGCTGCACCTTTGAGACGGCCAACAACGTGACCGACCCTTGCGGGCGTCCGGCGCGGGCTTCAGCGGTATGAATTCGGGATTTGATTGTGGACAGCGACATCGCCCCTCCTTTCGGACCATGTGCACAAAGCCACAGGCACCGGAAAAAGAAAAGCGGTCAGTTGATGTCTTGCGCCTGAGGCTGCGGGGCCGTCCGGGGGCGCCGCGTGTCGTCCATGTTGCCGACGACGATGCCCAGATCAAACCGGAAACGCAGGCCGCCGTCTGACCGGTGCGTAAAGCTGGTGGTGTAGCGCCCTTCGTACAGGGCCCGTGCTGTGCCCGTCGGGTTGCTCGGATCCTGACGGTAGGACACGCCGAATCTGGCATCGATTGAATGCGTCACATCCGCGAACGCGGGGCCCGACAGAATCAGGGGCAGGATAAGGGCAAAAAGGCGCATCACATGTCCGGTTGGTGAGCATTCTGAATAGCACGCCGAACCGCGCCAAAAAAGGCGAGTGCACGCGATGCGGCGAATGCCCGCCGATGCCGGTGCCGCAAAACGCAAAAGAGCGGGCCAAGGCCCGCTCTTCGCTAGATATGCCGTGTGGCAGATCAGAAGTTGAATGCAACGCCAACCGAAGCGGTGGTCGTGCCAGCGCCTGCAGTGTTACGCTCTGCACCAACGGTCAGGGTAGCGCCGCCACCCAGGCCGTAGCCGTAGTTCAGGCCGTAGGTGGCCGAACCGGCAACGCGGCCGATGTAACCATAGACCGAGCCGCCGCCCATGTTGGTCGAACCCTGCAGCACGTAGTTGGTAGCGCCGGCGATGCGAGCCAGACCCAGACCAGCAGCCCAGCTGCCGCCGTTGTAGCCAGCCGAAACGGTGGTCACGCCGGTACCGGTGTTGGAGTAACCAGCAGCAACGGTCCAGGCGTTGAACGAGGTGCGAGCGCCGATTTCAGTTGCGCCACCGCCAACACGCGACAAAGCGATACGCGTGTCACCCATCGTGTAGTCGATGCGGGTGCGAGCGGTTGCGATGGTGAAGCCACCACCGGTCGAAGCGAAGCCCTGGGTCACACCCAGCAGACCCATCGAGTCGCCACACTGCTGACCACCTTCGTAGCCAACACCACAGCCACCGGCATACCCGAAGGCTACGCCAGCACCGCGCACAGCGCCGTCCTGGTTACCAACGGTGATACGGAAGCCAGAGATTTCACCCCAAACGCGCGAACCCGAGAAGATGCCGGTTGCGCCGTTGTTGATGCGAACGCGCGAGTAAGCGCCGAACGACATGCCGTGATCAGCTGCAACGGAAACGTTGAAGTTCAACTGCAGGCGGTTTTCCTGGCGCGTCGTGGTGGCCAGCGTGGAGTTGTACTGAACGCCCATGCGGCCTTGGCCGGAGATGGACAGACCCTGTGCGCTGGCCAGACCGGCCGACAGCACCAGAGCGGTCGAAGCGAGAAGAATTTTTTTCATGGTGACTCTATCCTCAGTTAAATGCCCGACCCTTGCTGGCCAGTTATCTGAGTTCTTTCTGGTTGAATCTGCCCGGCGGCGCAATATCGGACATGGAATTTTCGTCAGTCGCGCGAAACTCGTTGCAGGAATGCCATAGTTGCGCCGCAGCTGCGCCATGCCTTCAACGCAAAACGCAAAAGAGCGGGCCAAGGCCCGCTCTTCGCTAGATATGCCGTGTGGCAGATCAGAAGTTGAATGCAACACCAACCGAAGCGGTGGTCGTGCCAGCGCCTGCAGTGTTACGCTCTGCACCAACGGTCAGGGTAGCGCCGCCACCCAGGCCGTAGCCGTAGTTCAGGCCGTAGGTGGCCGAACCGGCAACGCGGCCGA
>Ga0316204_10002063_pt1 | contig 48130 bp, 37 predicted proteins | sample 6monrhotite_MG_2_FD_205661 | JGI IMG/M metagenome (GOLD analysis project Ga0316204, IMG submission 205661) | Microbial mat bacterial communities from mineral coupon in-situ incubated in ocean water Damariscotta River, Maine, United States -... | ecosystem: Environmental > Aquatic > Marine >... | reverse complement strand
GAGGGTCCCGCCGCCATGATCGGCGCCCTCCAGCGCCTCGGCGCCGCTCAAGAGCCGAGCCGGCTCCCTCAGGCCCTCTCGGCCTTCGGGATCCGGGGAGGAGGGGGGCTGAGCCGACTCCTGAGCTCTCACCCGCCCCTCGAAGAGCGGGTCGCGGCGCTCCAGAGACTAGGGGCCTCGCCTGGCTGGGACCCGAATCAAGAACCCCGGGCGCGAGGGAGGGGGCGTGGCTGATCAGTCCTTGTATGACAAACTGGGAGTCTCGCGGAGCGCGACGCCCAAGGAGATCAAGGCCGCCTACAAGAAGCTGGCCCGCAAGTTCCACCCCGACGTCAACCCCGGCGATGCCGCTGCCGAGGAGCGCTTCAAGGAGGCCAGCGCGGCCCACGAGGTCCTCTCGGACCCTGAGAAGCGCAAGCTCTACGACGAGTTCGGTGAGGACGCGGCCAAGGTCGGGTTCGACCCCGAGCAGGCTCGAGCCTACCGCCGCTGGCAAGCGCAAGCCGCCGGCAGCGGCGGAGCCGGCTATGGCTTCGAGGGCCTCGGCGGCGAAGTCGACCTCGGAGACCTGTTCGGGGACCTCCTCGGCGGTCGCGGAGCGGGCCCGCGTCGTCCGCGCCGGCGGCGAGGCGCTGACATCGAGGCCGTCTTGAGCGTGAGCCTCGAGGAGGTCGCTCGGGGCGGGACCCGAAGCTTCCGGCTCCAGCGCCCTGAGCGCTGCGGGGCCTGCTCGGGCCGCGGCTCCGTGGGGGCCCCCCTCCGCTGCCCGACCTGCGAGGGAACCGGCGGCCAAGACGTCGCCCAAGGACCCATGCGCTTCCGCGCGCCCTGCCAGGCCTGCGGCGGCTCAGGCGAGCGACCCGGAGCCCCCTGCGGCTCGTGCGGCGGCCAGGGCGTCCAGGAGCGGAGCGTGACCATCGAGGTCAAGGTCCCGGCAGGCGTCGAGGAGGGCCAGCGCCTCCGCCTCAGCGGTCAGGGAGCGGCCGGCCTCGGCGACGCCCCCTCAGGTGACCTCTACGTCGAGCTGCGCCTGGCGCCGCACCCGGTGTTCCGCCGCGAGGGGCGAGACCTCCACTTCGACCTCCCGCTCACGATCCAAGAGGCCCTCCTGGGCGCGACCGTGGCGGTCCCGACCCTCGACGAGGAGCTCGAACTCAAGATCCCAGCCGGGTCCAGCTCCGGACGCCGGCTCCGGCTGCGGGGTCAGGGTCTGCCCGAGGGCAAGGGCCGACGGGGCGACCTCTACGCGGTCCTCCAGATTCGGGTCCCCAAGGTCACACCGGCGAACGAGGCCTCCGCCCGGGCGGCGGCCGAGGCCCTGGAGTCCCTCTACACCGAGAAGGTCCGGCGCGACTCGAGGAGGCCAGCATGAGCGAAGAGCGGTGGGCCCGGAGCGAGGTCTTGAGGATCCTGGGGGTCTCGGAGGAGTTCCTGCGGGCCGTCGAGGAGGCTGAGATCGTGCGGGCGGACCTCGAGGGGCGCTATCCCCGCGCCGCTGTCGAGCGGGTTCGGATCTGCTGGAACCTGGATCGGGAGCTCTCGGTGAACCTGGCCGGGCAGGAGGTCGTGTTGCACCTCTTGGACCGGCTCCAGCGTGAGCGCCAGCAGTTTCGCGAGGTCCTGGGCTGGCTCGGCTTCGAACTTCGCCGCGGGGGGGCGTAAGCGCAACATTGGCAGCGGCTTAGGGGGTCTCGGGCTTCGGTAACGATCACCTCAGAGATTCACAAGAAGCAGACGTGAGGGATCCCATGCAAACCATCCGCGCGCTCTCGGCCTCGGCCCTCTGCCTTCTCCTGCTCTCGGGCGCGCCGGCGCTGGCCCTCGACCCGATCCCCATGGCGCCAGCGGCGACCCCCGCGCCTGAGCTCGTCGAGGCCGACTACGGCCACGGGATCAAGATCCAAGGGACGCCAGCCTTCGTCGAGCGCAGCGTGGCCAGCATGGATCGCCTCGCGGACCTGCCCAGCGGCGAGCGCCTCTTGAACGAGCTCGGCTCGAGCGGTCGCTTGACCGTCGTCTCTGAGACCGACGCCCAGAACGCCATGGCCGGCGCCCTCGACGACTACGACCTGATCGACGCCATGGTCAAGCACTCGGGCGAGGTCGGCCCCGGGACCGACGCTTACGTCAAGTGGAACCCCGAGTTCGAGCTCGAGGGCACGCCCGATTGGCTCGTCCTCGGCCACGAGCTGATCCACGCCCTCCACGTTCACCGCGGCGAGCTGCTCCTCAACCGCCAGAAGGAGGGACGCAACGCGGGAACGCAGTGGGAAGAGCTGCGCACCATCGGCCTCGACGGCTACCAGGACGAGTACCTGACCGAGAACCTCCTCCGCGGCGAGTGGAACGCGGCGAATCCGGGCGCAGAGATCCCTGCGGCGAGGATCGGCCACGGCCATAGCGACTTCGGCGACCCGAGCGAAATCGCCGGGGGCGAGGTTCCGCACGAGTTCGAAGCCCCTGGAACCACCAGCAGCATGACCCCGCCCGCTGAGCCGGCGCCGGCCACGGGAGCTGGCAGCAGCAAGGGCCTCCTCGGCTCGATCAAGGATTGGCTCGGCGGCGAGTAGCGTTCGGCCCCGCTCGGGGTCGCCGCTGGCACAATGCGCCGGTGGACCTCCGCCACCCAGAGCTGCTCCTCTTCGCCCTGCCCTTGATCGGGTTGACCCTCGTCGCTGCCTGGCGCAGCGCCGCCGGGCTGAGCAGCTTTCGCTATCGGGTCGGACTGAGTCTCCGGGTGGCGGCGCTCGTCGCGCTGGCTTTGGTCGCGGGCGAAGTCCGAACCGTCCTCCCTCACCGTGAGCGCTCGGTGGTGTTCGTCGTCGACGCGTCGGCCAGCGTCGGCGCCTCGGGTCGACGCCAAGCCCAAGACTGGGTCGCGCGCGCCTGGGAAGCACACCAAGACGAGGACCTGGCCGGCGTGGTCCTGGTAGGCGCCAACGCTCGCTCGGAGCAGAGCCTGGGTCGCGACCTCGAGCGCCGCGAGCTCGACCTCGACGGACTCGGCCTCGATCGGAGCGCCCTCGAGCGCGGACTCCGCCTGGCCGGGGGCCTCCTGCGCCAGGCGCCAGGCGAGCGGCGGGTGGTGCTCCTCAGCGACGGCAACGCCAGCGACGCCGAGGCCACGGCTCGCGAGGCCCGCGCCCTGGCCTCGGCTGGAGTTCGCCTCGACACCGTCGCGATCCCCCTCGAACCATCGCCGGGCGAGGTCCTCCTGGGCGAGGTCGAGGCCCCGCCCCACGTCGCCGAGGACGAGCCCTTCCTGCTCTCGGTCGAGGTCGAGGCCCTCCGCGCAGGCTCCGCCGTCCTACACATCGTCCGCAACGGCGAGTATCTGCCCTCGCGCGAGGTCGAGCTCGAGGCCGGCTTGAACCGCGTGACCATAGCCCAGCGGATCGAGGCCGCCGACGTCTACACCTACTCGCTCTGGCTCGAGGCCCCAGGTGACGGAAGCGACGCCAACGACCGCGGCGGCGCCATCGTGCGCGTCCGCGGTCGCTCCCGGATCCTGCTCGTGATCGGGGACCAGCCCAGCTTCTCCGGCAAGGTCCTGGCCGAGCCCCTCGCCGCTCAGCTCCGCGCGGCGGGCTTCGAAGTCGTCGTCCGAGGACCTGAGGGGCTCCCCCTCGACCTGGAGGAGCTGACGGCCTTCGACGCCTTGGTGTTCGGCGACGTCAGCGCAGACCGCTGGACCCCAGCCCAAATGGAGGCCGTTCGGCGCTACGTGTTCGAGCAGGGCGGCGGGCTCCTAGCCCTGGGAGGCCCGCGGAGCTACGGCCTCGGCGGTTACTACCAGACCCCTGTCGAGGCGGCGCTGCCCCTCTCGAGCGACGTGCGGCGCAAGAAGGTCCTCCCCTCCCTCGGTCTCGTCCTCTGCATCGATCGCTCCGGGAGCATGAGCGGCGCTGTCGACGACACGACCAAGCTCGAGCTGGCAAAAGAGGGCGCCGTTCGCTGCGTCGATCTCCTCCAGCCCTTCGACCAGGTCGGCGTGATCGGCTTCGGCGGCGACTCGACCTGGGCCACGCCGATTCGGCGGGTCGAGCGACGGGCCCGGGTCAAAGGAGCGATTCGCCGGATCGAGGCCTCGGGCGGGACCAACATTGGCGGCGCCCTCGACGAGCTCTGCGACGAACTCAGCAAGGTCCCGACCAAGCTCCGCCACGCCGTCCTCTTGACCGACGGTCAGTCGGGCGAGGGCCAGGGTGACGTGCTCCGGCTGACCCGGCGCTTTCGCCAGGCACAGATCACGCTCACGACCGTGGGCGTCGGCGACGAGATCGATCGCCACCTCCTCGAGGACCTCGCCGAAGGAACCGGCGGGCGCTTCATTCACGCCCAGGACGCGCGGACCCTCCCGCGCCTCCTGAGTCAGGAAGCCGTCGCGGCCAGTCAGGCCCTCCTCATCGAGCGCGAGCAGCAAGCCCACCACCGCGGGGGCCTCGACGAGCTCGGGATCGACTGGGAAGCCGCGCCGCCGCTCCTGGGCTACGTCCTGACCGACGCCCGGGACGAGGCCGAGGTCCTCCTCGACACGGGCCCAGGCGAAGAAGCCGAGGACGGACCGCTCCTGGCGCGCTGGCGCTACGGCCTCGGGAAGTCCGCGGCCTTTGCCTCGGACGGGACCGCGCGTTGGTCGCGCCTCTGGCTGGAGTGGCCCGAGAGCGCTCGCCTCTTTGGCTCCGTGACGCGCTGGGTAGCCCGAGAGCCCCAGGCCCCCGGCTTCGACACGACCCTGGAGCTCAGCGAAGGGCGCGGCGTCCTCAAGGTCCAGGCGAGACGTCCCGACGGGACGCCGCAGACCGGCCTCGAGCTCGGCGCGAGCTTGAGCGGTCCCGTGGGAGCCAAGGCGATCCCGCGCCTGAGCCTGCGCGAGACGGCCCCCGGGAGCTACGAGGCCACGACGGAGCTCTCCCACGCCGGGGCCTACTTCGGGAGCGTGGATCAAGGGACCCCGAGCGGCCCCGTCGCCGTCGGCAACGCCGGGGCGGTCCTGGCCTACCCCCGCGAATACCGCCACCTCCGCCACGACGCGGCCCAACTCGCCGCGCTCGCTGACGCTGGCGGCGGCGAGGCCCTCAGCGTCGACGACGACCCGGCCCGAGTCTTCGCGGGCGAGCGCTCGGTCCGCAATGACTACACCCCACTCCTGCCCTACCTGATCCCCCTCGCCCTGCTCCTGATCCTCTTGGAGGTCGCCACGCGACGACTGACGATCCCCGAGGGCTGGGGACGGCGACGCGCCGCGCTCGCTCCGAGCCAAGGCGCCGGCGCGACCCTCTCTGTCCTTCGCGATCGCAAGGCCAGCGAGCGGGAGGCTACGGCCGCCCTCCGCAGGGATCGCTCCGACCGCGTAAAGGCTTCTTCGGACCGCCTCGCGAGCACTGGGAGCGAGGCGGCGCCCAAGCCCGCCGCGCCCAAGCCAGTCGCGCCGAAGCCAGTCGCGCCCAAGCCGGTCGCGCCCAAGCCGGTCGCGCCGAAGCCAGGGGAGCCCGAACAAGGGGCCCCGAAGGGAAGCTCCATGTCCAAGCTCCTGCGAGCCAAGCGCGACGCACGCAAGAAGGGGAAGTAGCGCCTTCGCGATAGCCTGCTATGCGGCGTAAATGAAGAGCCCGAGAACGCAGAAGCCCGCCAGTTCCATGACCAGGAAGCCCCAGAAGAGTGGATTCCGACCCAGGGAGGGTCGTGTGTGCCCAGCCTCTGCTAATTCCCTCCGATACTCCGCTGAGAACACCGGGCTCGCGCTCGCCAAGGCCCAGATCAGCCAGCCTGTCCAGATCAAGCCGCCCAAGCCGACAAAGGTGGTGTCCACAAGCGTATCCAGCTTGAGCAGCAGCGAAGCTGCAAACAAGTTGAGTGCCAAGATCTGCCCCCACCGTTGCTGGGTGTAGAGCCCATAGCCCGCTAGGCCCTGCAGCACCGCGTAGACGAGCAGGAACAGTGCGACGCCTTGGGTTTGGCTCTTTGCACTAGCGATCAAGACCAAGACCAAGAGCAGGAGGCTTGAGAACCACATTCCCCGGCTCATGGCGAACACGTTCGCTTCTGAGGCGATCTCTCGGCGCCACTGCTTGGGATCTAGGCTCACCCGCTGGATTGGAGAGGCAGGCGAGCTTGACCCGGACGGCGCAGGCTCAACTTGGCCTTGGCCTTCAGCGGCCTCGACCTCGAGAACCTCCACCGGCGGACTCTCCGCCTGCAGGTAGACGCGAGTCCCACACTCTGGGCAGCGCCTACCTCTCTCCCACTGAACCTCCACAGAGGTCCCGCACTGACAGATCGCTGCCATAGGCTCTCTCCCTCCGCTGAGTCTACATCAGTCAGGAACTAGAGGCGGTGCGGTTGTCGTCCGAAGACAAATCGCGAAGGTCAGCCGTAGTCCGACCTTCGCTAAGAAAGACAAGACTCCAGCGTGTCGAGGCAGACCTCGAAGGCCGAGGTCGGGGAGTAGATCTTCCAGGCGCTGAGGACGGCGGGGTGAACCTCGCCGATCAACCCGATCCGAGTCCGCTCGGCGCCGACCACGACCCAAGCCGCGCGGCTCGGAATGAAGCTCGGGTGCTCGACGGCCTCAAGGTCATAGCAGTCCGCGCCGCCGCCCTCTTGGTAGGCGATCCCCAGGGTGTGCAGGAGCGCGTGGAGGTAGGACTGGCACTCGCTGAACCCGGCGCAGAGGTCGTCGGCGACCAGCGCCGCGAGGTGGTTGCGGGTCTGGCTGCGGAGGTTCTGGGATTCGTCCCAAGAGCACACCTCGCCGACCTCGAACACCTTGTGCGGATAGCTGGCGCCGCTGGAGTGGCCCTCGACCTCGAGGAGGGTCGGGAGGAGCCAGTCGCGCAGGAGCGAGTAGTTCTCGCTCATCACGTTTCGGATCCGAACCAAGTTGGCGCCGTGGACCGGGCGGAACTCCTCGACAGAGCCCTCAGGAGCCATCTGCATTCGGGTCCTGACCTCGACACCCGAGGTCAGGATGTTGCCTATGGCCTCCTCGAGGCCGATCCCGATCATGCGGTCGCGGACGAGGTCGGTGAACTGACTCCGGGGGGACTGGGAGCCGACGGTGAACTCCTCCGGGAGGAGGGGCTCGAAGGCGTCGTAGCCCCGGCTGATGGCGAAGTCCTCGATGGCGTCGACGGGGTGGAGGTAGTCCGCGCGATAGGGGAGCGTCGAGACCTTCAGCGTGGCGTCGCCAGTGCCCTCTCCGGCAACGGTCACCCCGTAGTGGCGGAGGTGCTTGCAGATCTCCTCGCTGCTCAGCTCGGGCTCGCCCAAGAGCGCGCCGAAGTTGCTGGGCTCGACCCGCACCGTGCGGCGGTTCTCGAGGGGGTGCGGGCAAGGCAGCTCAGCGCCTCGCTCCGTCGCCTCGGGGTAGCGAGTCAGGCAGCGCGAGATCTTGGCCCCGCGGTCGGCCAGGTTGGCCGCCAGAATGTTCGCGGCCAGGAGGACCTGGTCGAGGACGGTGCCTGTGACCTCACAGAAGAGCTCGCTCATGCCGGGCTGAACCCGGCCCAGGCTGGCGCTGTTGATCACGGGCGGGAAGCTCAGGACCTGGTCCTTGGCGTCGACCAGGATCGGAGCCTGACCCGCGTCCTTGAGGGCGCCGGCGTATTTGCGGCCCGTGGGGTGGTCGCGGAGGATCTGGGCTGGCGTCCAGGCCTGCCCCCAGCGCTCGGCGGGGATCTCCTCGCCCTCCGCGTCAGTGGGGACCTCGTCGTTGGGCTGGAGGGGGACGAAGGCCCGCTTGGACGAGGTCGCGTCGACCGCCTCGTAGCGGACCGGGAAGGTCATCTTCGAGGCGTCGTAGATGCCGATCGCGACGCTCTTGCGCTGGCGTCCGAAGTTGTGACAGAGGACCTCTTGGGCAGCTATGAAAGCCTGGAGCCCGTCTTCGTCGACGGTGTAGCCCGTGGCCACGAAGCCCGCGACGTAGGGGCGCTGACTGGCGACGCTCGCGTCGACCTCGATCACCCCCGCCGGCTCGCCGCCCTCGAAGAAGGCGTAGTCGCCGGCCTGACCCGTCCGGTGTTGACGAATCTGGCGCGCGATCCCCTCGACACACCAGGTGTCGGGGCGGTTGGTGTCCTGGAGCTCGACCTTGACGTCGCCGTTCGTGCAGCCCTTGCGCTTGAGCTCGCCCTTCACGAGGAGACAGAGCTCCTCGATCCGGTCCAGGCTCAGGTCGGACTCACCAGAGAGCGCTTCGAGGTCCGCTTGGCGGAAAGTGGCGTGGGGCATAGCAGCCTCCTAACGCGCGACGAGGTCGCGGAGCGTGCCCAGGCCGCCGGGCAGGTTGTTGGTGAAGAGGTGACGAATGTCCTTGATCCCGAGCGCGACCATGGCCATGCGGTCGAGGCCGAGCCCCCAGGCGATCACGGGCGCGTCCAGCCCGTGGGGCTTGGTGACCTCGGGGCGGAAGATCCCGGCGCCGCCGAGCTCCATCCAGCCTAGATCGGGGTGTCGCATGTGGACCTCTACCGAGGGCTCAGTGAAGGGGAAGTAGGCCGGGACGAACTTGACCTCGGTGCTGCGGGCCATCTCTTGGGCGAAGACCTTCAGGAGGCCGAGGAGGTGGCGGAAGCTGGTCTGCTCCGAGCTCACGATCCCCTCGACCTGGAAGAAGTCAGGGGCGTGGGTCGAGTCGACCTCGTCGTAGCGGAAGCAGCGGGCCATGCCGAAATACTTGCCCGGGACCTTGGCCTGCTGGAGCCAACGCGCCGAGAGGACCGTGCCTTGGCTGCGGAGCACGAGGCGCTTGGCGCGCTCGCGGTCGAAGTCGTAGTTCCAGCCGCGGGAGCCGGTCACGCCCTTGCCCTCGTGCTCGAGGGCCACGGGCTCCAGGGCGCCGCCCTGGATCTCCTGGGCGTAGCAGGGGCCGCCCTCGGTCCCGTGCTCGACGTAATAGACGTCGTGGATCTCGCGGGCCGGGTGGAACTGCGGCAAGAAGAGGGCGTCCATGTTCCAGAACTCGGGCTCGACCAGCGAGCCGGACATCTCCTCGAAGCCGAGGCCGATCAAGCGCTGTCGGACCAGGTCCAGGTATTGGCGGTAGGGGTTCCGGCGGCCAATCGGCTTCCAGGGCGGAGCGGCGAAGTTGAAGCGGCGGAACTCGACGTCCTGCCAGGTCCCGTCCTTGAGCATCTCCTTGGTCAGCTCAGCGACCTGGGGCTTTTGGTCGGCGAGGGAGGTCTGCTTGGTCCGGCCGGTGTCGGTCAGGCTGTAGCGGCGGGTCCGGTCCTCTTCGCGATCGAAGATCGCGTCGTCCTTGTTGCGCTTGCCGGGCAGCTTGGGCTCGACCAGGGCCACGCGCTCGGGCGAGAGCGCCTCCCAGGCCAGGCAGCCGCCCGCGGCCACGAGGTCCTTGAGCACGCTCAGGCGCCCCTCGTGCTCGGCCCACCCTGGCCCCTCGACGAGGCTGACCTGTCCCTTGTCGACGGTGATCAGGCCGGCCTTCTTGAGCCCGCCGAAGGAGGAGCCGATCACGCCTCGCGAGAGGCCGTCTAGGGCTTGGGCGTCCTTGATCCCGACCGGGCCCTCGCTGAGCTTGGCCCGGATCCGCAGCTCGGGGAGGCCCAGCTCGGCTTGGCTGCGACCGGCCTCGCTGATCACGAGGGTCGCCTTGATCGTCTCGTGGCGCTCCAGGAAGCCGCGGGCGGTCATGGACTCAGCCGCGGACTGCGCTTGGGCCTCGCTCAGGCCAGCGGCCTCGAGGAGGGTCTGGAAGTCGAACTCGCCGGCCCCGGGCGCTACGCGCAATAGGGCTGCTTCGTTCGGACTGAGGGGGTTGTCGTCGCTCACATGGCCTCCGCTGGCGAAGACGAGAACCGTAGCTGGCCTCGCCCTGTCAGCACCTTTTGGCTTCGGGGGGGCGAATTCTGCCGTCCTTAGGGCTCTGACGCCAGCGACAGCCCCGCTGATCTCTACTTGCCGGGCAACATTCCTAGCTGCCAGCGGAGGAACATCCGCTGATCCGCAGCGTCGCGGATCCGGAGCGCCAGGGGCTTGCCCTGCCCGTGACCGGCCTCGCGGTCGACCCAGAGCAGGACCGGGCGCTTGCTCGTGGTCTTGGCCTGGACCAAGGCCGCGAACTTCCGCGCGTGGAGCGGGTGAACCCGGGTGTCGTTCTCGCCGGCCTTGACGAAGAGGGCCGGGTAGTTGGCGGCCTTGACGTTGTGATAGGGCGAGTAGGCGCGCAGGAAGGGGAAGTGCTCGGCCTTCTCGGCGCTCCCGTATTCGGGGACCCAGAAGCGCGCCATGAGAAAGCGCTGGTAGCGGAGCATGTCGAGGAGGGGCACGGACGAGATCACGGCCCGAAACAGGTCCGGTCGCTGAACCATGACCGCCCCGGTCAGGAGCCCGCCGTTGCTCCCCCCGGCGACCGCTAGGCGCTCGGGCTTGGTGACCTTGAGCTTGATCAAATGCTCCGCGGCGGCGATGAAGTCGTCGAACACGTTCTGCTTGTTGCCGAGGGTGCCTGCCTTGTGCCAGGCGTCGCCGTATTCGCCGCCGCCCCGGAGGTTGGCCACGGCGTAGACGCCGCCGGCCTCGAACCAGGGGAACATCGTCCCGCGGAACCCAGGCGTCATGGGGATCCGGAACCCGCCGTAGCCATAGAGGAGGGTCGGGTTGTTCCCGTCCAGGGTCAGCCCCTTCTTGTGGACCAAGAACATCGTGACCGGCGTCCCGTCCTTGCTGGGATAGGTCACCTGGCGGACCTCGACCAGGCTCGGGTCGACGGGGACGTCGGGCTTGGCCCACAGGCTGCGCGCGTTGGTCTTGAGGTCGATCTTGAACACCGAGCGCGGCGTGGCGTAGCTCGTGAAGCTCAAGTAGGCCTCGACCCGATCCCGCTCGACCGAGATCGAGGCGCTCCCGATCCCTGGTAGCTCGACGGCCCCCAGGGCCTTGCCCGAGAAGGTGTAGCGCTCGATCCGGGTGCAGGCCTTGTGAAGTCCCGTGACGACGAGCATGCCGCGGGCCACATCAACGCTCCGGACCACGAAGTCCTTCCGGGCCGGGACCACGACGGTGCGTTGGCTCGGGTCGTGGAGATCGACGGCCACGACCTGGCCCGTGGGGGCGCCGGTCGTGGTGCGCAAGAAGAGGGTGTCGCCTTCGACAGGCCCGTAGCCGCTGGCCTCTGGCCCCTCGAGGATCGTGGTCTTGACGAGCTTGCCCGTTCGACGCCAGAGGTCGAGGTCGCAGACCCAGAGGTCGTTGGTTCGGGTCGAGGTGTAGTAGCCCAGGATCAGCCAGCGCCCCTGCGGGCCGGGGTAGGCGAAGGGGCCCCAGGTCGTGGAGTGTTGCTCGTAGAGGGTCGCGTCGTCGCGGGGGTGGGTCCCCAAGACGTGGTGGCGGATCTGGCGCGAGTAGGGGTCTTTGACTTCACGGAGGCGGCTGTAGAAGAAGGAGCGCCCGTCGGGCATCCAGTCGGCGCCTCCGACCTTGTTGGGGATCGTGTCCGCCAGCCACTTGCCGCTCGAGACCTCCATTACGTGGAGGGTCGAGTTCTCGTCACCGGCGCGGCTGAGGCCGAAGGCTAGGAGCTCGCCGTTGGGGCTCGGGGCGTACCAGTCGAGGCTGATCAAGCCCTTGGCGTCGAGGGCGTTGGGGTCGATCAAGACCCGCCCCTCCTTGGCGTCGCCCTCGCGGAGGTAGAGGGGGGCCTGGTTCTGCTCACCGCTCCGGGCCCGGTAGAAGTAGCGCTGCTCGCGCATTGTGGGGGCGCCGACGTAGCCCACGGTCATCAGCTCCGCCAAGCGAGCCTCGACCTGCTTCCGCCCTGGGAGTCCGTCGAGGACCTTGCGCGTGTAGGCGTTCTGGGCGTCGGTCCAGGTCCCGACCCGCTCGGTCGTCTTGCCCTCGGCGTCGCCCTCCAGCCAGCGGTAGGGGTCCTTGATGGTCGTCCCGTGGAAGTCCTCCTCCACGACCTCCTCGGCTGTCGCGGGGGGCGGCGGGAGCTCTTGGGCCGCGAGGGGGCTGGCGGCTGCGATGGCGGCCAGGAGCGAGAGCGAGAGGGGGGCGGTCAGACGCATGAGGTCCTCCAAGGGAGGGGACTATACGGAGGTCGCGGGCCCTAGGCAGCCGCGGCCGGCGCTGGGGGAGCGTCGCGGGACCAGCGATCGCTGCGGAACCAGAACTCGAAGGCCACCGCCTTGAGGGTGATGGTGACCGCTATGGCCCAGAAGATCGACGGATAACCGAAGCCGAGGGCCATCAGGCCCAAGGCGAGGGGGATTCGCAGCGCAGTTCCGATCCCGGCAATCGCCAGGGCGGGGACCGTGTCGCCGACTCCAGCCGCGACGTTGTTGAGCACGACCTCGACGGCGAAGGGGAACATCGCCCAGGACACGATCTGGAGGTAGAGGACCGCAGCCTCGACGACCCGGGGATCGCTGACGAAGATCCGGACCACGGGCTCAGGGAACACGAGCATCACGAAGGCGATCGGCGCCGTCCCGACCAGGCTCAAGAACACCGCCCGGCGCGAGGCGTGGCGGGCGCGCTCGACCTGGCCCGCGCCCAGGTTCTGGCCCGCGACGGTCGCCACGGCGCGCCCGCAGGCGAGCTGGAAGAAGTAGCCGATCGCCTCGAGGCGAATCCCGAGACCCAGGGCCGCCACGGCAGGCGTCCCGAACTGAGCCGTGATCCGCAAGAGCACGAAGTAGATGGCGCAGAAGGCGAGGCCTGCGCCGCTGGCCGGGATCCCGATCCCCAAGATCCGCCGCGCCAGCTGGAGCCACGAGTCTGGTGTCCCCGCGGGACCCTTGCCGGCGCCCTCGGGCCGAGCCAGACCGAGCTTGGTTCGGGCTCGCCAGAGGAGGAAGGCCAGCACGAAGCAGCCCACGGCTCGCGAGCCGACCGTCGCCAAGGCCGCGCCGCGGACGCCGAGGGCCGGAATCTGAACGGGACCTAGGTCTGCGCCCAGGATCAGGAGCGGGTCGAGGGCGATGTTGAGGAGGAAGCTCCCCGCCAAGATCACCATTGGCGTACGAGTGTCGCCGGCCCCGCGGAACACGCTCTCGAAGAAGAAGTAGCCGAGGAGGGTCGGGTAGCCGAGGAAGACCACCGAGAGGTACTCGGTCGCTGCGTCGGCGGGGCCCGGCGCGAGCTGGAAGGAGCCGACCAAGGCTTCCACGCCCAGGAGGCCAGCGCTCGGGACGGCGACTCCCAGCAGGACCGCGAGGACTGCGCCGCAGACCACGACCGCTCCCGCGCGCGTCGAGTCCCCGGCGCCTATGGCCCGAGCCACGAGGGCCAGGACCCCCACGGTCACGATCTCGGCCAGGGCGAAGAGGGCCCAGCTCGTGAACATCGTGGCCAGGACGCCAGCGAGGGCCTCGGCGCCCAGGAGTCCAACGAAGTAGGTGTCGGCGTAGTTGAAGCCGATCTGGAACAGGTAGCCCGCGTAGATCGGGAGCGCCAAGCGGAGCAAGGTCCGGTCGACGGAGCCGCTGAGAATGCCCGCAGAGTGGGGCTGGGTAGGGGAGGAACTCAGGAGAGGCTCGAGGGGCTGAGCGTGGAGGGGCATTAGAGCGCGGGGTGGAGATCCTCGAAGGCTCGGCGGGATGTGGTCCTCCAGCGCTCCGCGAGCCAGCAGAAAGCATCGTCCGAACGCGGAGCCAATCGGTTGCGAGACGCTCGCAGTAGCAACACGGTTTCAGCACGGTCCTCCATACTCCTCTGTTTCTAAAGGGTTTAGAGATATCTAGTTGAGACTGGATCTCAATCTAATTGAGAAGTATTCTCAGTTGCAGAACAAAGGAGGGCCGCCATGAAGCGCCTCGGACGTCAATTCACCCTCATCGAGCTCCTGGTCGTGGTCACGATCCTCGCGACCCTGGCCGGAGCCATCCTCGTCTCCTACGACGGCCTCGAAGAGAAGGCCGCCCAAGGACAAGCCGCGCACTCGCTGGGCACCCTCGACAGCACGCTCCGGACTTACAAGGTCCTCAACAAGGCCTTCCCCGACGAGTTCGACAGCCTCCTGGTCGGCACCACGACGGGCACCGACACCCTCAGCGCGACCTTCACCGCTACGACCGCCACGGCCATCGTCAGCATGCCGCCCAAGCTCCAGGGCAAGCTCGGTCCGCACCAGCTGACGGCCGACGGCCTCGCCGCCCTCAACGCGGCCGGGATCACACGCCTCCGCTACATAGGCTCGACCCTGACCGACTCGAGCAACATCGTCGGCAACGCCGAGGCCGGCTCGATCCCGACCCGCGCCTTCGACAACACCGGCCGCGGCCGCGGAATCGCGCGGACCCTCGCCGTCGGTGACCACGTCGCCGTCGTCGAGGGCCTCGACGTCGCCGACTTCGGCGCCGCGACCCCCAGCGACTCCAGCCGCCTCCGCGACATTGGCGGCCTCGACGAGACCCTGGCCCACGTCGTGGTCGCCGTCGGCATCGGCAACAACTCGACCCTCGTCGACAAGACGGGCGATCGCACCGGCGGTCTCTCCGAGGCGCCGACCTACTCGAACCTCCCCAAGGACCAGTACGGCCGCTACATAGCGCTCTTCCACCTCGGCTCGAGCACCGACGCGACCCAGGCCAACGTGCAATACCTCGGCGAGGCCAAGCTCCTGGCCGTGATCGACACCAAGGGCGACTGGCTCGACGAGGAGATCGCCGAGTTCACGGGCCAGAAGAACTAGCGCGCCCATGGCTCGCGGGCTCACCCTCATCGAGCTCCTGGTGGTGGTCGCGATCCTCGCGACCGTCGCCGGCACGGTCCTCGTCTCCCAAGGGGGAGTCGAGGACCGCGCAGGTCAGGACATCACCCGCCACCAGCTGACGGAGCTCCGCGAGGCGGTGCTCCGTTTTCGGCGTGATACCGGCCACCTCCCCAAGCAGGGCCCCTACGCCCTCGCGTCCGCAGGCGGTGAGGTCCAGGTCCCTGCGGGCCAAGACCCCGCCGACTACGCGGCCTGGTTCCACTCGCCCGCCAACCTCTCGCAGCTCTATGAGAATCCCCTGGCGGGGAACACCGAGCCCCGGGCCTACGACCTCGACACTCGCCGAGGCTGGAATGGACCCTATCTGTCCCAGCGCGGTCATGAAGTGTCTGTCGGGGACGACTTGGCGAGCGACGGGAGCGCAGGCACTGGTGAGGGTGGGGCTCGACTCCTGACGGTCCCCGCCTTGGCGGACTCCTTGGAGCAAGCAGCGCTGGCGACGGGCCTCGGCGCGGTCTTCTCCTGGACGACGCCAGCTGGGCCCCAGCCGAGAGCCGGCCGACCGCTCTTGTTGTTCTCTCTAGACGACGAGACCCAAGCCCGCGTCGTGTCCTGCGGGAGCGACGGTGCCTACGCGCCCCACGCGAGCTCCAACCCCACCGCGCCCGGCAGCGACGACCTCGGGGTCTACCTCCTCCGATGATCAGACTTCGCCCTACTCGCAGCCTGACCCTGATCGAGCTCCTGCTGGTGCTCACGATCCTGGCCGCCCTCGCGGGCAGCGCCGCGAGCTTCGTGGAGGAGGCGGACGACCAGCTCCGCTATCAAGACACCCAGAACCGACTGACCTCGCTCCGAGAGGGAATCCTGGGACGCGCTGCTGCCGGGCGCGCCAAGCACGACGGCTTCGTGGCCGACCTCGGGCGCCTCCCGGTCACGGTCAAGGAGCTCTTGGACCCAGGGGCTCTGCCCGCCTGGCAGATCGACCCCCCGACCTTGATCGACCTGGCGAGCGTCCCTCCCACGGGACTCGGCTACGGCTGGCGAGGCCCCTACGTGCCGAGCCTCCCGCGCGTGAGCGGCGAGCGGGCTTACCCAGACGGCTGGGGGAACCTCGGCCTGAGCGGCGAGCCGGCAGACGACTTTGGCTGGCGCGTCCAGCTCTCCGGCTCGGACCTCACGATCCAGAGCCGCGGGCGGGGAGGCCTGGTCGGGGCGACTCCCGGGGACTCCTACTCGACCGACTACCCCAACGGGCCCCTGGTCCTCGCGGCGGATCACGCTCTGGACCTCAACGGCTGGAACGTCAGGGTCCACATCAGCGCAGCCAGCGCGAGCACGGTCAGGCTTCGGCTGCGCTACTTCGGCGAGGTCGCGGGGACGCCCAGCCAGATCGCCTACCTCAGCGACGCCCTGAGCCTCGCGGCCGGGACGAGCGGGTCCCAGACCTTCACCTTCAACCTCGGCGGGTCCAAGCTCGTCCCCTGGGGACTCAAGGCGCTAGACCTCGTCGACGACGGCGGCGCTCCCCTGACGGAGTTCAACGGCCCGGGCGACGGCGGCTACGCGGCCCAGAGCGGGGTTCAGCGTCTAGAGCTCTACCCGCGCGCCAGCCTCCCCACAGACCTCCCAGCCGGCTGGAGTCTCCCCTGACCCGCACCGCTCTGATTCTCGAGGCCATGGACGAGGGCGTCCGGGCCAGCCTGGCGGTGGGTCCTGAGGTCAAGGTCCTCGGGAGTGCGGTGGGCGCTGACTTCGGCGCGGCGCTTCGCGAACTCCAGGTTCGGGTTGGCCGGCGCCTGCCCAAGTCGGCTTGGGTCGTGTCGAGCCAGACCTTCCTCGCCAACCTCGAGCTCCCCCCTCGCGACACCCTGCCCCCCGAGCGCGTGGCAGGGCTCGTGCGCTACGAGCTCGAGCCCCTCGTCCCCACGGTGGGCGCTCTGCGATTCGCGGCCGGCGAGCAGCCTGGGGCGGCCCTCCTTGGCGCCGCGCTCCCGGAGCAAGCCTGGGCCGAGGCCGAGCGCGAGCTGAGCGGCCTGAGCTTGGCCGGGGTCCTCCCGGCCCTGGGCGCTGGCGTGGCCCTCGCCGAAGCTCCCGGCCAACTCCTGGAGGTCACGCCTGAGGGCCTGGCCTTTTCTCAGCTCGATGCAGCGGGTCAGCTCCTGCGCTGGGAGGGCGGGGCGAACTTGACCCGTGAGGACGTCTTGGCGCTGCTCGATCCAGGCCTCCCCCTAAGAGTGGTCGCGGCGACGGCCGACGAGGCCGCGCCCTTCCAGCCCGACTGTGTCCTGACCCCGCCCGAGGGCCTAGGTGTGGCCGCCTGGGCTGGCGCTCGGCGCGCCCTCGGCTTGCCCGGTGGCGAGCGAGTCCCGGCCTTCCTCGGCGCCCGGCCCTCCCTCGCGGCGCGGCTCCGCCCTCTGGCTCCCGTGGCCTGCGTGGCTCTCTTCGCGCTGGCCTTGGGGATCTCCGAGGGCGTGCTCCGGACACGTGAAGCTCGCCTGACGCGGAGCCTGGCTCAGGCTCGGGCCCAAGCCGAGGGCCTCCGGCGCGCCCGCAGCCAGCAGTCCGCGCTGGCGGCGTCCCTGGAGCGGCGTCGGGCTCAGCTCGCGCGACTCGAGCGCCAGGTCGCGGCCCTCGACGCCGCCGATCAGCGCTCGGCGGGGTTGGCCCTCGTGCTCTCGACCTTGGCCACGACTCTCCCCGACGAGGTCTCGCTGGAGGGCCTGCAGGACGACGCCCAGACCCTGCGCCTGACCGGGTTCAGCCTCGACTCGGCCGCCGTCCAGCGCCTCTCCCGAGACCTGGGCCAAGCCCTCGAGCCCGCAGGGCTCCAGCCCCTCCCGGCCCGGGTTCGGGCGACCCTCCGGGACGGCGTCGCGGGCTATCAGTTCGTCCTCGAACTCCAGCGCGTCGCGGCCCCGCGCCCCACCACCGCGACCTCGGCTCGCCAAGCGGGGGCCCAGATCGCTGGTCAGCGTCCCCTCCGCGTCCCTCAGGGACAGGTCGCGGGAGGGTCCCAGTGAGCGGGCTCGCGCGCGGAGCTGGAGACGGACGGGCGGCCAAGCTCCGGGCCTTGGTCCCGGCCCTCGGCCTGGGCCTGGTCGTGGTGGTCAACTATGGGATCCACCGCGTGCGCCCGGCCCTGGCCAAGCAGCGCGACCTCGTAGCTCAGGAGGCCGAGCTCGACCAGAGCCCGCTGCCTACGTCCAAGGGCAGCGGGCGGGACCTGCGCCTGATCGAGTCCCAGATCGCGCGGGTTCAAGCGCGCCTGGAGCGAACGCGTCCCCTCGCGACGCCGCGGCAGGCCGCCGACCTCGAGCTGCGCTTGGCGGACCTCGCCCAAGCCAGCGGGCTCCAGGTCAGCTCGACGGACCCCCTCGCGCCCCAGACTCGACCCGCGCGCCGCGGGCGGCGCTCGGCGAAGCCCGAGCCTGAGGAGCCCAGCCGGCCCCGCGAGGCCTGGCGCCTCGTCGGCTCCTACGCCTCGCTCCAGAGCTTCGTGGCTGGACTCGAGGACCTGCCCTGGCGCGTCGCGCTGACGAGCCTCGGCGTCGAGCGCCGCCCCGACGGCCAGCTGGAGATCCGCTGTGAGGTCAGCCTGTGACCTTGCTCGCGGTCCCGTACCTCGCCCTCGACTCCAGCGGCCAAGAGGTCCGCGGGACCCTCAACGCGGCCTCCCTCGCCGAGGCTGCCGAGGGACTCAAGGGCCAAGGCCTCTTTCCCGTCGAGCTGGGCGACCCCGTCGCCGGCGCGCCGGTTGCCCCTCGCCCGAGCTTCGTGCTTCGCCCGCTTCGCCCCGCAGACCAGATCATGTTCTGCCGTCAGGTCGCGCTTCTGCTCCGCACGGGCCACGCCCTCTTGGCGAGCCTGGAGGCCCTCCGCGAGCAAGCCAGCCACCCGACCTTGGCGCGCCTCTCTGAGCGCTTGACCCTGGCGGTCAAGGCCGGCGCCAGCCTCAGCGAGGCCCTCGGGCCCGAGAGCGCGCTCCCGCCCGTGGTGGCGCGCCTGGTTCGGACCGCTGAGGAGACCGGCCAGCTCGAGCAAGCCTTCGCGCGCGCCGCGGACCACCTCGAGCGCTCGGCCGAGCTGCGGGCCCAGGTGATCGCGAGCCTCAGTTACCCGGTCCTGGTCTTCCTGACCGCGACGGGGGTGTTCTGGTTCCTGGCGCTCAAGGTCGTGCCCAAGCTGGCTCGCTTCCTCGCCAACCGCGGGGCCGCCCTGCCCTGGACGACGCAGACCCTGATCGACGTCTCGGCCTTCTTCCAGAATCACGGCGCCGCCTTGGGGCTGGGGATCGCAGGCGTCACGACGGCGATCCTCCTCTGGCGGCGGACCGCTCCCGGGCGCCTGAGCCTCGACAGGCTCTTGCTCCGGATCCCCCTCGTGGGAGGCGTCGTCCGCGTGGCTGCGATCGCTCAGCTCTCACGGACCCTGGCCCTCCTCCTCCAGAGCGGCGTCCTCCTCCTGAGCGCGCTGCGGATCGCGGCCGAGTCCTGCTCGAACCACGCCCTTCGCGCTGAATTCGAAGGCGCCCGAGAAGGCGTCTTGGCAGGCCAGAGCTTGGCCGCGGGGCTCCAGAGCCCCCTCGTCGGGCCCCTCGTCCCGCGGATCGTGGCCACGGGGGAGTCTGCCGGCGCCCTCGACGCGACCCTCCTCGAGCTGGCTCGCTTCAGCGAGATCGACCTCGAACGTCGCCTCAAGACACTGGCTCGCCTCGTCGAGCCCGCCATCCTCGTCTTGGTGGGCGGAATGGTCGGCTTCGTCTACCTGGCCTTCTTCCAAGCTGTCCTTCAGCTCTCGGCGCGATAGCCGTGGGAGCGCTCATGCCTACTTGTTCACACCTTCGCGCGGGCCTCGCGGCCCTCGTGGCCCTCGGCCTGGCCGCTCTCGCCAGCGCAGGCGAGCCCGCCCCGCGCGCGGTGGCCAAGGCCCCCCGCGGCGTCGCCCCGGCGGGGTCCCGGACCCTCGCCAAGCCCGCGCTCAAGCCACGCGCCGCCAAGTCGTCCGCCAAGGCCCCGCTGCGTCGGGCTCCGCGCGTCGCGCGGGATCCCTTCGCCCCGCCGCCTGCCCTGCAGGGTCGGGCGCTCCCGGCGGCCACGACTCGCGGCGTCTCCCCTCGAGGGGGTGACCCCCTCGCCGGCCTCGAGATCCGAGCCCTGATCGTGCTCCGCGGCGGACGCAGCGGCGCGGTCCTGTCCCAGAAGGGCCGCCGCTGGCTCGTGCGTCCGGGGGATCGCTTCCCGGCGGCGGGCTTCAACGTCGAGGTCCGCGTCGTCGATCGCCAAGGGATCGAGCTCCAGCTGCGAGACGCGGCCGGCAGCTCGGTCGGGCCGGCGCGGCGGGTGCGGCAGTGAGCGGCCCGCGCTTCCTGGCCGGCGCCTGTGCTGCCCTCTTGGCTGTGGGCTTGGCTTCAGCGGACCCGGCCCCAGACGAGAAGCCTCAGCCAAAGCCCGAGCAGGCTAGCGCTCGCATCGAGCGCCTCCAGCTCGACCGCGCGACCTTGGCCGAGGCCTTCCGCCTCTTGGCCGAGCTGACCAAGCGCAACCTGGTCGTGACCCCCGACGCGGGCCAGGTCGAGATCGAGTCGCTCCTCCTCGAGGACCTCGAGATCAAGGACGCCGTGGAGGCGATCTGCAAGACCTACGGGCTCTGGTATCGCGAAGAGGGCGCCGTCCTCCGGATCATGAGCGCCGAGGAATACCGCCGCGACCTGCGCGTGGTGCGGGAGCCTAAGACGCGCGTGTTCAGCCTCCTGCACCCCAACCCAGTCGCTGTGGCTGGCGCGATTCGCGACCTCTACGGCCAGCGGGTCCGGCTCTCGCTCGGGACCGACGAGCGCGACATGGTCAGCAACCGGAGCGGCAACGGCGCCAACGCGACCTCGCTCCGGGGAACGGGCCGGGGGAACTTCACCAGCCAAGGCGGCGCGAACCAGCTCGGCGGGAACCGCGCCGGCGGAGCCGGCGGGACCCAGGTCGACGACTCGGCCGCCGAGGAGCTGCGGGAAGAGGGGGTCAGCCCAGAGGCCTTGGCGCGGATTCGCGAAGAGGGCGGGCAGATCACCTCGGATCTGCGCGGCTTGACCCGCGGGCGCCCGACCATCGCGGTCACTGTCAACCGACGACACAACTTGCTCGTGGTCCGGACGGCGGACGAGGACGCCCTGACCGAGATCGGGAAGCTGATCGCGGACCTCGATCGCCCGACGCCGCAGGTCTTGCTCGAGATGAAGATCCTCGAGGTTCGCCTCAGCGACGGGTTCCGCTCGGTCCTCGACGTGGACTGGGCTGACGGGCCGGTCCGCAACGACCTCCCGACCAACAAGGGCGCGAACCCCTTCGTGGCCGGCGCCACGAGCGCGCTGGAGCAGATCGCGGGCGGCGGCAACTTCCCGCTCACGGCCGGGACCGTGGTCTATCAGTTCCTCGACGAGCACGTCCGGGTTCGCCTGCAAATGCTCGCCAACGAGGAGCGCCTCTCGGTCCTGGCGACGCCCATGGTCCTCTGCGCCAACGACGAGGTCTCGCGCCTCTTCGTCGGCGAAGAGCGGCCCTTGGTGCGGAACTTCGAGCTCCTGACCACGACCACCAACGGCGTCGTCCAGACCCAGGTCGTCCCGAGCGTGGACCTCCGCGACGTGGGCACGACCCTCCGGGTGCTCCCGCGGATCAACGCCGATCGGACCGTGACGCTGACGATCCTCCAAGACGTCTCGAGCGTCAGCCCGGGCGGGGCGACGCTCCCTGTCCCTGGCCCCAACGGCGGGGTCCAGAGCTTCCAGGTCGACACGGTTCGGACCAGCAACCTCGAGGGCACGGTCGTGGCCCGCGACGGGATGACCCTGGCCGTGGGTGGCCTGATCCGTAAGGAGCACGTCGACCGTCGCGTCGGGATCCCTTACCTCATGGATCTGCCTCTGGTCGGCTGGCTCTTTGGCGACACCCAGCGCGGCGAGGAGCGACGAGAGCTGGTGTTGCTGATCACGCCTCACGTGTTGCTGACGCCCGAGGAGGGTCGCGCCCGGAGCGCGGCGCGAATGCGGGCCCTCTCGCTCCACCCCTATCACGACGTCGGGGACGAGGCCCTCAACATCTATCGAACCGACGACGTGCCTGGCTCGAGCGAATACCGCCTCTTGGTCGAGGACTACCTCGTCCCCGCCACGGAGCCGATCCGATGAAGCGCTTCGCTCTGCTTGGCCTCTTGCTCTTCGCCGCTGGCTGTCAGTCGACGACACCCGAAGCCGAGCCCGCGGCGGCGCGACCCCTCCTCTTCGCAGGCGAGGTCGACCCCAGCGCTGCTGAGGCCGAGCGCTTGACCGCGCAGCTGGCGCGCCTCGACGCCCCGGCCTGTCGCCAGACGCGGCTGCGCCTGGTGCCCGACCTGGCTCACGAGCTCTTCGTCCGGAGCACGAGCCCCGCGCTCCGAGCCGAGGCTGCTCAGGCTCTGGGCGCTGGCAGCTACCTCGCGAGCGAGGCGGCGCGGGCCCGGGCTCCAGAGGTCCATGACCGCTTGCGGGCGGGCCTCGTGGCCTGGATCGACGAGCGCAGCGGCGACCCCCTCGAGCTGGCTGCGGGCTTCGCCGAGCTGGGGGACTCGCTCCTCGAGTCCGAGCTGATCCAGCGCGGCCGCGCTCGCGGCGTGCCCGGCCTCCGCGAAGGGAGCGTGGCCGCGAGCCCGCTCCAGCGCGCTCGAGCCGCTTGGCTAGAGCTGGCGCAGGAGGCGGGGCGTGCCCAGCCGAGGCCCGGCCAGGTCGCAGAGGCGCTGCGCCTGGCGCGAGGCCTCCAGCACCTCGGGATCTTGGACGCCCTCGACGCGCTCTGCGCGGCCAGCCCGGAGCTCCTCTCGGCGGCTGAGCGGAACCAGCTCGCGAGCGATCGGGCCCGGATCGCGCTCCTCCGGCGCGACGGGGCGCGAGCCCTGCGCGCAGCCGTGGTCGCCCTCCGCGGAGCGGCGCCAGGCCCGACGCGAGTTCGAGCGAGGATCCTCCTCGCGCGGGCCCAGCGCGCGGCGGGAGAGCGCGAGGCTGCCTTGGCTGAGGCGCAGACGGCTAGCGAAGAGGCCGCGAAAGCCAAGTCTCGCGCGGACGAGGCTCGGGCGCTCGGCCTGCTCGGAGCCGTGTTCCTCGAGCTGGGCAAGGCCGAGGCGGCCGCCAGCGCTTACGAGTCGGCGGCCAAGGCGGCCCAGGCCGCAGGCCAAGGAGACCTCGCGCTCCGCCAGCAGCTGAACTTGGCCACAGCTCGCCTGCGGGCGGGTCGCCTCAACGGCGCTCGGGAGGCTCTGCGAGCAGCGGGGGGTCATGACCCGAGCGGCGCGGATCGCGCCGAGCTCCTCAGCCAGCTTCAGGTCACCCGGGCCCTGGTCGGCCTCGTGAGCGGGGAGCTGCGCCCCTCGGCGGCGGCCACACAGATCGAGAGCGCGCTCCAGGCGGCTCGCGCGGCGGGCTGCCCTGAGATCGTCGAGCGCTACTCGACGCTGCCGGCGCGCCTGCGCGGCGCGCGCTCGGGGGGCTGAGCGCCTACTGGTCTTCGGGCGGAGGCCGATACTGAGCGGCCCGGAGCCCCTCGCGGTAGCTGCGGGCCTTGTCGACGTAGGTCTTGGCGCTCTGCTTGATCGCGGCTCGCTCCGCCGTCGTCAAGGGACGCTTGACCTCGGCCGGGACGCCTGCCACGAGGCTCCCGGGTGGGACACGAAACCCGACGCGGACCAGGCTCTGGGCAGCCACGATGGACTCCTCGCCGATCACGGCGCCGTCGAGGATCACCGCTCCGCTCCCGATCATGGCCCGGTCACCGACCTGGCAGCCATGGAGGACGGCCGCGATCCCTATGGTGACTTGGTCGCCGATTTGGCAGGGGCCGCCGGCCGCCCGGACGGCGCTCAAGTCCTGAATGTTGGAGTCCTCGCCGATGGTGACGGGATGCTGGTCACCGCGGATCACAGCGTTGAACCACACGCTCGAGCCGCGCCCGATGGTGATGTCACCCACGACCTGCGAGCCCGGGGCCAGGTAGACCTCAGGCGGCACGTCGGGTTGCGATTCAGCGATTTCGTAGAGGCCCATGGCCACCTCCGGCGCAGCAGGATACCCGGTCAGGGAGGGGCGCTCTCGTCGCAGGGGAAGTGCGCTCCCCTGGTGGAGGGAGAGCCGCGCATAGCGAGTAAGCTAGCCAGCCTCACGCCTCCCCCCCGACCCCTGGGTCTGCCTTCGTGCTGAACTACACCTCTCTCTTTAGCGATCTCGAGAGCCTCTTCGAAGGGGCGGGCGAAGACCCGGTCTCCTTTCGACGCTTGGCTCGTGAGGTCCGCCGCGTGCGCGAGAGCCTCGACGACTACACCCACGAGGTCACGGAGGACTACGTCCTGCGCCTCGAGGCCAGGCTCGCTGGTGGTGAGGCGCGCCTCAGCGAGGACGAGGTCGAGTTGATTCGGGCCTACCTGGGGGTCTCACCCGCTGACCCGCAAGCCGATCAGCGCTTGGTCGACGATCTGCGTGCGCTCAGCACCGAGGTCAGCGGGGTGATCAGCCTCCGCGATAAGCCGCTCCGCCTGCGCAACCTCGAGGGCCTTCGGCGCCGACTGGCGCAGATGGAGTTCTTGCTCCCGGGCCTGATCGTGGTCCTTGAAGAGCGCGCGCGCCGACAGCGCTTCGAGCGCGCCGCTGGCCTGGGGGGATCCTCGGTGGACGCGGCTTGGATCTTGAGCGCCCTGCGGGCGGCGCGCGGCGAGGGGAGCGAGCCTGGCGACGAGGACAGCGAAGAGACCGGCCCCAGCCCCTTCGGCGCGCAATGAGCGGTATCTCTCCTCGACGCGTCGCCGTCTACTGCGGATCGCGGCCCGGCAGCCGGCCCGACTACCTCGCCGCGGCCCGTGAGCTGGGGGCTGAGCTAGCCAATCGCGGCTACGGCCTGGTCTACGGCGGCGGGAGCGTCGGCCTAATGGGCGCTGTAGCCGACGCGGTCATGGCCGCTGAGGGCGACGCCCTGGGAGTGATCCCGACCTTCCTCGAGACGCCGGAGCTCGCACACCGCGGCCTGACGCGTCTCGAGGTCGTGCCCGACATGCCGGCTCGGAAGCGACGCATGATCGAGGAGGCCGGCGCCTTCGTGATCCTCCCCGGCGGCACGGGGACGCTCGAGGAGCTCTTTGAGGTCCTCAGCTGGCGCCAACTCGATCTGCACCAGAAGCCAGTGATCGCCCTGGACGTTGCGGGCTACTGGCAGCCCCTCCTGGCCTTGGCTGATCAGATCTGCAGCGAGGGCTTCACCTCGCCGCCAGAGCGCGACCTGCTCGAGGTCGCCACGAGCGTGGCCGACGTGTTCAGGATCATAGAGCGCGCGTGAGCGCCGCGCGGCGCTCCTGGCCCTACGCGCTCGGGCTGAGCCTCTTGGCTTTGATCCCGCGCCTAGGGGCCCTAGACCCACGCCTCGGGCCCCTCGGCAGAAGCCTGAGCTACGACGAACTCTTCACCCTCACCAACTTCTCGCAGAGCCTGGGTGAGGCCCTGACGGGGCAGAAGGGCGCCAACAACCACCCCCTGGCTTCGGTCTTGGCCTGGCTCGTGCGTCAGGTCAGCGAGAGCGAGGTCGCGCTGCGACTTCCCTTCGCAGTCATGGGTGCCCTGGCTGCGGGCGCGTTGTGCTGGGCGCTCTGGCCCCTCGGGCGGCGGCGGGCCTGGCTGGCCGGCGGGCTCTTGGCCTTGGCCCCTCCCGCGGTCCTCGCGAGCCAGCAGGTCCGCGGCTACGCGGGAGCGATCCTGTTCGGGGCTTTGGCGCTCGGGGCCTACTTCCGCTGCGCCCGCGACGGCCGTCAACGAGACGTCGTCTTGCTCACGGTCTTCGGTGCGCTCGGGCTCTGGTCGCACGCGACCTTGGCCTTGGGCCTTCTGGCTCTCGGCGCGCTGTCGCTTCTGACCCCGGGGGCCAGGAGTATGGCTTGCCGACGGGGAGTCCTGGCCGCGTTCATGCTCGGCGGAGTCCTGTGGTCGAAGGTGATCGCTAAGACCTTCAAGTTCGTCGTGCGCAACGTCCTCGTGGGACCAGCAGGGGGCTATCACCCCGGCCCCTTGACTCCGAGCAAGCTCGTGGACGCAGCTGGCGGGGCGCCCTTGGCTCTGGGGCTCCTGGCGCTGGCCCTGGGGGGGATCTGGGTTTCGCGTCGCTCGGCGGAGGCGCCTCAGACCCCCACCAGGAGCGCTCTCGACGTCCTCGGACGTCGGGCGCTGTGGCTCTGGGCCCTGGCGCCGCTCCCGCTCCTGCTCTTGGCAGCCCTGGGCTTCGGTCGCTTCGCCTGGTTCGCCTGGCCGGCTTGGGCTGCCCTGGCAGCGGCTGGCTGCCTCTTGCCGAATCGTCAGGTGGGGACGCTCTTGGCCGCCCTCTGGCTCGGGGTGGCGGCCTGGCAGGTCCCGGCCCAGAACCGCGTCGAGATCCACGACCTCCAAGGGGCCCTAGAGATCGCCACTCAGCGCTCGGCCCAGCTCGAGAACGCGACGGTGATCGCGCTCGGGCCCGGCTCAGAGCTGCTCCCCTTCTATGGCCAGGCTCTCGCCATTGAGCCAGACCAGGCCGAGACGATCTTGCCCTTCCTCCTGATGGAGCCGGCGGTCGTGGTGGTCCCGCTTCCGGCAGCCCTCGACGAGCCCCTCCCGAGCGCCGACGGGAAGCGCCTGACGCTCCGCCAGGTCCTGAGCGAGGCTGGGATCACCGAGCCGATCATCCTCCCGGGACTCGAGTCTCCCGTGTTCGTGTTCTCGAGCCGCTCGCCCAGCGACTAGCCAGGGCCGACCTTGCTCAGCAGCTCCCTCGCATTGGCGTTGGTGGGGTCCAGCTTGAGCACGGCCTGGAGGACGACCCGCGCGGAGGGGAGGTCTCCCGCCTTGGCGAGGTAGCGCGCGACCTCTATCCGGGGAGCGATGGCATTGTCCGGCATCTGGCTGTGGATCCCCTTGAGGACCCGCACGGCCGACTCGACCTTGCCCTGCTGTATGAGGGCCTCGATGGCGTCGAAGTGACATGCCACCGGGAGGTTGATGGTGCCGAGCTTCTCCCAGCGGTCTTGGGTCGAGCCGACGAAGTTGATCAAGCGGCCCCAGTCCTTGGCCTGGCGAAGCGCCTTGGTGTAGGCGACGAGGAGGTCGCGCTGGAAGGGGTTGGTGACGAGCCCAGAGCGGAACTCGCGAGCAGCGGCCTCTGGACGACCGTTCTTGCCTTGGAGTTGCCCCTTGAGGAGGGCGATCTGATAGTTCTCCGGCTCGAGGCGCTCAGCGCGGTTCAGGAGCTCGAGGGCCCCGTTGAAGTCCTTGTTGTTGGCCAACACGATGGCGCGAACGGTCAGGGCGCCTGGGTCGGTGGAATACTTCGCGACGAGCTCGGCTGTCCGACGGTCTAGGTCCAGGGAGTCGACGTTCTTGGTCTGGAGTTCGGCAATGAAGGAGAAGGACTGGGCCTCGGGGTCGCTGGGGGCGGACTCACGCAGACGCTTGGCCCAAGCGAGGATCTCGGCGTCCTCTGCGGTCGAGAGCTTGACTCGGATCATGTGGCGCAAGATCACTGGCGACCCGGGGCGCTCGGCGAGGATCGGCTCCCAGTGATCGAAGGCTGCCTGGGGCCCGGAGCGAAACAGGAGAATCGTGCCGAGGAGGGCGTGGGCCAGCTCGTCCTTGGGGTCCTTGGCCAGGCGAGACTGGGCATACTTTTCAGCGCGCGCGAGCCTTCGGCTGCTGGCGACGAGGTCCTCGTAGCGGCGTCGGACGCGAGCGAAGTCCTCGCTGTCCGGCTTGGTCGCGTCGAGGCCGCGCTCGAGCACGGCGATGGCTTCGTCGAAGTTGTCGGCCTCTAGCGCATCAGAGGTCCCGACATGGATCACGGAGGGGTCGCCGGGCCACTTCTTGAGCGCCTCCTCGAGCATCAGCGCGGCGCGCTCGCGTTGGTCGACGCGCCGCATCACGACCACGATGTTCATCACGAGGTTCGGATTGTCTTGCGCGCGCTTGTATGCGGTCTCGAGGTCACGTAGAGCCCCGTGAAGGTCACGGCGGGACGTACGAATGTTGGCGCGGATCTGGAGGGCCAGAGGCTCGCCAGGGTCGAGGTCGAGGGCTTGGGTGATGTCGCTCATCGCCCGCGTCTCGTCGTTGCGAATGATCAGGTGAAAGCTGGCGCGAGACGCCCAGGCCGTGGCGCTTCGTCCGTCGAGCTCGAGGGAGCGATTGAGGGCTTCGAAGGTCAGGTCGGACTCTTGGAGCTGAAAGGCGACCGAGCCCAGGAGCCCCCAGGCAGCTGCCTGCCAAGGGCCCTTCTCCTTCGTCATGCCGCGCAGGCGTTCGAGGAGTCGGCGGAGTTCGCGCTCCCCAGTCTCGGGGCGGAGCTTGCGCTCGAGGATCGCGTTAAGGGACCGCCAGGGGTTCTCCTCGGGGTTGGCCTCGAGCCACTCGGCGAGTCGATCTGCGAGGAGAGCCTGAGTGGCTTCTCCCCGGCGGGTCTTGAGCCGGGCCTCGAGGAACATCGCCTCGGCTGCGGCTGCCCCCTTGGTTTCCGTCGCGACTTGGGTGAAGTCTGCGCTCGCTTCCTCCAGACGCTGGATCCTGGCTCGGGCGCGCCCTCGGATCAGACGCACGTCATGGAGCTTGGGCTCGACCGCAAGGCTCCGACTGCAAGCGTCGACGAGCTGGCGGAGCTTGCTCCGGTACTCCTCGCCAGCGGGGAGGGCCGCGACCTCCTTCTCGAGCTCCTCGATGGTCTTCTGGCCTTCGACCACTGCGGCAGGCGTCGCGCCAGGGGTCAGGGCCGGGGTGATCGTCGCCGAGGCCACGGGAGTCTCGGGGGGACGACGACGACGCTGGAAGATCGCAGCCGTGATCCCGGCTCCGACCAGAGCTAGGCCAATCGCAGCCAGGCCCAGCTGAACTGCGGGTGGGATGCCGCGTCGGCGGGCCATGACCGGGTCGCCGCGGAGGAAGCGGTCGAGGTCGTCGGCGAGGTCGCCGGCCGTCGAGTAGCGCCGCTCAGGACCCTTTTCGAGGCACTTGAGGACGATCGCCTCGAGGTCGCCCTTGATGCTGGGGTTGTGGCTGCTGGGACGCGGCGGGGCGTCCTGGACGATCATCTTGCAGAGCTCGATCTGGGTCTGAGCCTTGAAGGGAAGCTCGTTGGTGAGCATCTGATAGAGCATCACGCCGAGGGAGTAGAGGTCGGCTCCTCCGGTCAGGTGGTGCCCTTGCCCCGCCGCCTGCTCGGGCGACATGTAGTAGGGGGTGCCGAGGACTGCGCCGCTCTTGGTCAGGCGCGATTCCTCGAGCCCGGTGTCGCGCACCAGCCCGAAGTCAGTGATCAGCGGAGTGCCGCCCGGATCGATCAGGATGTTGTCCGGCTTGATGTCGCGGTGGATGACGCCCTTCTCGTGGGCGTGCTGAAGTCCTAATGCGACGTCTCGCGCGATCTCGACGGAGCGTCGGAGCGAGAGGCGCTTGTTGTCCACGAGGTCCGAGAGGGCCTGGCCCTCGACGAGCTCCATCGTGAAGTAGAGGTGCTCGCCGAACTCGCCGGTGTCGTAGACGCGGACGATGTTGGGGTGCTGCAGCCGCGCCAAAGCGCCGGCCTCGCGGAGGAAGCGCTTGACCTGACGCTCGCTCGCCTTGGCGCCAGCGAGGAGAACCTTGAGGGCCACGTCGCGTCGCAAGGAGCGCTGTCGGGCGCGCAGGACGACGCCCATTCCGCCGCGGCCCAGCTCCTCGACGATCTCGTAGTCGCCGATCTGCATCCCTGGGCCGATGCGCTGGGAGCGGTGGGATCCGGAGCCGGACCAGGTCCCCGAGCCGCCTGAGCCTCCAGCGGCGAACTGTGAAGCGCGGAAGCGCGTCGATCCCGTGGTGGCGTCGAAGAATTGCGGGTTCCAGCCTGGGGCGCCGGGCGCGTGGCCCATAGGCGGCATGACTCCAGAGCCTGGCGAGGAGCCGCCCTGCCACCGGTCGGAGCCGGGAACGGGCGCGTGCCAGCGATCAGAGCCCGGAACCCCCTGGCCCTGCCAGCTCCCTGAGCCGCTGCCCGTGTCGTGGAGGCCGAAGCTGGAGGTGGTTCCCTGGCGGGGCTGGACGAGGCGCCCGCTCTCCTCATTGGGACCGAGGAGCGCCATGGGTCCGCGGCAACGCACGCAGGACCAAGGGTCGTGGGGTGCGAGCTCGGTCAGGCCGGCTCTGGCGCCGCAGGAGCCGCAGAGGAGGCGCGCCTGCTGGGCCTGCATGATCAGGGCTTGGAGCGCCTCGGCCTGAATCGCGCCTCGCGCCGTGAGGACCTCGGCTAGGCGACGTCCAGAACCTTGGGCCTCCTGCAGGCACGCAGATACAGCAGGCTCCGTGAGGATCTGCCGCTGAATTGCCAGCTTGCCGAGCACGAGATCGAAGACGTTCTGCACCGTGAACCAGCCTAGCCCCCCAGACCCCCTCGCGCTCCCTCTGAGTCGTCGTGGTCTTGGCCCAAACACCCTGCGCGGCAGGGGTCGGGTCGCTATCTTGAACAGGACCGGAGCGATTCTGAAGGGCACTGACGAGCAACTAGCACGCCTGATTACCTCGAATCGCTACGCCAAGCCGGCGCAGATCGAGGCGGCGGTGGCGTGGGGCGCCGAGTTCCACCCGGACAAGGACGTCGTCGAGATCCTCTTCATGAGAGGCGTGATCGACCGCTCCAAGGTCGGCTTGATCCGGCGCCTGGCGAAGATGGATCGCTCGGGCCGTCGCCGGCGGGCTTCGGGGTCGGGGAGCGAGTCGGACTTCACGAGCGAGTCTGGCAGCGAGTCCTCCCTGGCGTCCAGCGATTCGGCCTCTGGAGACTCGCCCTCTGGGAGCAAGGCCAAGTCCTCGAGTGACGTTAAGCGCGCGCGCTCCAAGGCCAAGAAGCAAGCCAAGCAGAACGCCCTGGCGCCGGCGCCGACCCTCGTCGAGGAGAGCCTCTCGGAGCGGCCGACGACCGCGCCGCCCGTGCCCGAGCGCTCTGAGGTCGAGACCCGGGAGCTCCCGACGCGCGACGACTCCGCCGCCAAGGAGAAGATCAAGGAGACGGCGCCCGCCAAGGAGTCGATCGGGGCCGAGAAGCGACGAAACCGACTCCGAAAGGGCAAGGCTCCCGAGCGGGTCGCGCAATACGAGATCGTGGAGAAGGTCGCTGCGGGGGGAATGGGCGTCGTCTACAAGGCGCGCCACCCCAACCTGAACCGGATCTTTGCGCTCAAGATCCTGACGCCGCGCGGAGGGACGCCAGCCGAGGCCTTGGCTCGCTTCGAGCGCGAGGCCAAGACCGCGAGCCGCCTCAGCCACCCCAATATCGTGGCGGTCCACGACGCGGGGATCGAGGACGACCTCCCCTACCTCGTGATGGACTTCGTCGACGGGCCCAACCTCGACGGGCTCCTCAAGGACGAGGGGATCGGGTTTCGCAAAGCGGCTCAGATAGCGCATTCGATAGCGCTCGCCCTCCACCACGCCCACGGCGAAGGCGTCGTGCATCGGGACGTGAAGCCCGAGAACGTGATCATTGAGACCAAGACCGGCGAGCCAAAGATCACCGACTTCGGGATCGTGAAGCTCGAGGACGACGAAGAGCAGAGCAAGCTGACCCAGACTGGATACACGCTCGGCTCGCCCTGCTACATGTCGCCTGAGCAGGCCTCGGGACGTCACGACGAGGTCGGGCCTCAGAGCGACGTCTACTCCCTGGCCGCCACCCTCTACGAAATGCTGAGCGGTGATCCGCCCTTCGACGGCGAGTCCATTCACGACATCATGACCAAGGTCGTCCGCGAGGAGGCGATCTCCATCGAGCGCAAGAACCCCGCCGTCCCCAAGGACCTGGCGGTGGTGTGCATGAAGGGCCTCGAGAAGGAGGCGGCCCGCCGCTACAGCAGCGCGCGCGAGTTCGCCGACGACCTCCAGCGCTTCTTGGACGAGGAGCCGGTCCGAGCCAAGCCGGTCGGGGTCTGGACGCGGAGTTCGCGGGTCGTCAAGCGGAACAAGCTCGCGACCTTCCTGGTCGCGATCTTGGCCCTGGCCTCGGTCGGGAGCGCCTTGACCGTCGCCTATCGCGAGCGCGAGACGCGGAGGGCGGTCCTGGCCAAGCGCGAGGGCCAGGTCGAGCAGGCCGTGCGGCTGATCGCGGCTGGGAACGCAGAGAAGGACCTCCAAGACAAGCGGCGGAACTGGTTCCATGCTCTCCGTGAGCTCCAGTTCGTGCTCCGCGAGGATCCGAGGCACGAGCGCGCCCTGAGCATCAAGCGCGAGCTGGTCTTGAACCTCGGTGATCACCTCTTGGAGAGCGGCGAGGCCTCTTTCGCCGAGTTCGTGTTCATGGCCTATGGGGCGGACGTCGTCGACGCCGCGGTGATCGAGTCCCGCGTCGAGATGGCGCGCCTCGGCGAGTGGGAGCAGCACGCTGAGGACGCGGAGCGGATCGGCGACCTCGACAAGGCGCGCGAGCTCTATCGCAAGGGGCTGCGGGCGCTGCGCGAGGCCGGCCACTCGGGGGATCGTCTGGCCCGCCGAATCCGAGCCCTGGATCGAGCGATCGCGCGCAAGCGAGTCGCCAAGGACGTCGAAGACCTGGTCCGAATGGCCAAGGGCTCCGCCGCGCGCGGCGATCACGCCGCGGCCGTGATCGCCTATCGCAAGGCGCTGGCCTTGGCCCCGAACGAAGCGGACATCGAGGCCAGCCTCCAGCACCATCGCCAGAAGGCGCGCGGCAGCCTTCGCCAGTCCTTGCTCAAGGTGACCGCCGCTCGAGCTCGAGCCAACGCCGTGGAGCGCGCAGCGGATCGGACCGAGGTCCAGGGCTTGATCGCTAAGGGCGACCTCGCCCAGCGCAAGGGCGATCGAGCGACCAGCAGCGAGAACTTCGCAGCCGCCGCCAATCACTTCCGCGAGGCGCTCAGTCATCACGAGGCGGCCTACGTCCTCGCGACCGCCCTCCGCGCCGAGGAGGAGGCCGAGGTCCAGGCCAAGATCGCGCGCCAGCGGAGCGCCTCGCGCTTCGCCCCCCGAGAGCTAGGGATCGCCAAGGACCTCGAGGGTCGAGCTCGCGCGGCCTTCCAGCGCGCGGACTACGCCGAGGCGGCACGGCTTTACGTTGAGGCGGCGGCCAGCTACCGACGCGCCAGTCGAACCGGCGACGACAAGGGCAAGGTGGCCAAGGCCAGAGAGCGGGCCCAGCGGCTTCGCCGCCAGTCATTGGCCGCCCTCCCCAAGCGGCTCCGAACCTTGACTCTCCAGTCCGCAGAGGACGATTTTAGACGGGCCGAGCTCCACTACGACGACAAGGAGTTCGAGCAGGCCGGAGCCCTCTACGAGGGCGCCGCCAAGACCTACCAGACGGTCCTGGACCAGGCCCCCAAGATCCAGGAGGCCTACTCGGCTCAGACCCAGGCCCGGACTCTCCGGAAGGAGTGCGAGAACCAGTTCGCGCTGGAGTTCGCGAGCGACGACTTCAGCCGGGGACGGCAGTCCGAGCTCGAGGCCGACAGCACCCTCAGCAGTGATCCCAGCGAGTCGACTCAGAAATACAGCGAGGCCGTGTATCGCTACAAGCGAGCCCTGACCAAGTCCAAGCCCCACGCTGGGCAGAAGCGCAAGTATCTCGCTCTTCTCCAAGAGGTCATGAACCGCCGTCAGGTCTGCTTGGACGAGGGCGTGGATTGGAAGGAAGGGTTCAAGGCGGGTGAGGCCCTCGTCGAGAAGGGGCGCAGCTCCATGTCCCGTCGCTACTGGAACGGGGCCTTTCGGAGCCTCGAGAAGGCCCTGGAGCGATTCGAGCGCGCTCTCCCCCAAGAGTGAACCATTACAGGAGGCGGGAGTAGCGGGGCTGGAGGCGCACGCCATGGCCCAGCTCTTCTTTTCCCCCGAAGTCACTCAGCCTTGTGACCGAAGAGGGCAGAGGCTCTGCTCGGAGGTCCATGCTCGCTCCAGTTCGTCTCCTGCGCTCCCCGGTCTCCGGCGAACCCCAGCCTCAGCCGGGCTGGAGGGACCGCGCGTGAGCGAAGCTCGCAAGGGAGATGGGTGTCGACTCCTCTTCGTGGGCAACATGCCCTCGTTCTTCGTCTCACATCGACTGCGTTTGGCGTTGGCCGCTCAGGCTGCGGGTTACGAGGTCCACGTGGCGACTCCGCCTGGTCCCGGATTGGAGGAGATCGAGGCCGCGGGCTTGCCCTGCCACCTCTTCCCCCTCAATCGGAGCGGGACGCAGCCCTGGGCGGAGGTCCAGACCTTGAGCGCTCTGGCCGGCGTCTATCGCCGCGTTAGACCGGGACTGGCACACCACGTGGCCCTCAAGCCCGTGGCCTATGGCGGCTTGGTAGCTCGAGCCCTCCGCGTGCCCGCCGTCGTCCACGCCCTGGCCGGGCTGGGCTATTCGTTCACCTCTCGCAGCCTCCGGGCCCGACTCCTGGCGGCCTCGATTCCTTCGCTCTTGCGAGCGGCCTGCGTCGCGCCCAACGCCCGGATCCTGGTTCAGAACCCAGACGACCGCGCCTTCTGCCAACACCGCCTCCGCGCAGCGCCCAAGCAGATCTCGCTGATCAAAGGCTCGGGCGTGGACCTCGAGCGCTTTCAGCCGACGCCTGAGCCCGCGGGCCCGATTCGGATCGTGCTCGCCGCCCGAATGCTCTGGGACAAGGGCGTTCATGAGTTCGTCGAGGCGGCTCGGCTCCTTCAAGAGCGCGACCTCGACGTCGTCCTGACCCTCGTGGGCGGCACGGACCTCGAGAACCCCTCGGCCGTCCCTCTGGAGCGACTCCAAGCCTGGCAGGCCCAAGGGCTGGTCGAGTGGTGGGGGCACCGAGAGGACATGGCCGAGGTCATGAAGAGCGCCCACGTGGTGTGCCTGCCCTCCTATCGCGAGGGCCTCCCCAAGGCCTTAGTCGAGGCCGCAGCCGCGGGACGCCCCATCGTGACCACCGACGTTCCAGGCTGTCGAGACGTCGTCACGCGACGAAATGGCATCTTGGTCGAGGCCCGCTCCGGGCCTGCCTTAGCGCACGCCATCGAGCGCTTGGCGCGAGACGGGGAGCTGCGCCGCAGCATGGGTGCTGCCGGGAGGGTTCTGGCCGAGGAGGAGCTCGGGCTCTCGGCCGTGATCGAACAGACCCTCGACGTCTATGCCCTGGCCCGGCAGAGCGCGCTCCGGTGAACGAGAGCCTTGGCCCTGGAGACGGCGCGACCTGGGACCTGCACGGCCTGCGCTGGAAGGCTGGGCGTCACTCGGGGACGCTCGTGGGAGCTCAAGGCCTGGAGCTCGTGCCAGGGGTCTCCCGTGGGAGCTACCGTCGGGTCTTGGACGCTCCGCTCTCGCCCGTGACGCGAGTCGTGGCATCGCTCAACCCCGAACCCTTCCCGGTCGGGGCCGCCCTGCGCCTCTCGCTCCGGGCCCGCCTCGAGGCCGGCTGGAGCCGCTGGTGCTCGCTCGGGATCGCGGGCTCTGGGCGCGCCTTCCCGGCCAGCGAGTCGAGCGCAGCCGCCCCCGGCCAACCCCACGTCGAGGCGGACCTCTGGTGTTCACCCGAGCCGGTCAGCGAGCTCGAGCTGCGCCTAGAGCTCGAGGCGGGAGAGCTCGGCGGGACCCCGCAGCTGCGACGCCTGGCCCTCGAGGCTTGGGACCCGAGCCGAGCCCGCTCTGAGCCAGAGGCCGCAGGGCCTGAGCGCGGGGCCTGGGGGCGAGGGCTTTCGCTCCCGGAATACTCCCAGCGGATTCAACCAGACGACCTCCCTGAGCGGGGGTGCTCGCCGACCTCGCTGGCCATGGTCCTGGGAGCGCTCGGGGAAGAGCGTCCGGTGCCCGAGGTCGCCGCGGGGGTCTACGACCACGGCGCCAAGATCTACGGGAACTGGTCCCTGAACGCGGCCTACGCCGGCGGCCTCGGCTATCGGGCCACGGTCCTGCGCGCCGACTCCTTGCGCCACCTGGAGCGCGAGGTGTTGGCGGGGCGACCGGCGATCGTCAGTCACCGCTTCGAGGCCGGAGAGCTCCCCGAGAGCCCGCTCCCCGAGACGCGCGGACACCTCCTCGTCGTCGTCGGTTTTACGTCCACAGGTGACGTCGTGGTTCACGACCCCGCCGCGAACCCGGCGCAAGGCGAGTCGGTCCGACGGACCTATCCCCGCGAGGCCTTCGCGCGGACTTGGCTCGAGCGAGGGGCCGGGGTCACCTATCGCGTCGAGCGGGAATAGCGCTGGGCCGCTCTCCGTTCTGCTCTCCGAGAGCTCCTCGGAGGAACCATGAACACGCTCAAACGCCTCGCGCCGGTCCTGACCGGCTTCGCCCTAGCCTGCGCGCTCGCGACCGGGTGCACGTCTTCGCAAGACAGCTCGGAGACAGGCGATGGGCCTAGCTCGAAGCCCGCCTCCCAGCCGAGCGAGCGCTAGGCCGGTCGAGTCTGCTAGGCGGAGGCCCCGGGTCCGACGAGCTAGTCCTCGCGGCGCCGCCCCTCGAATCGCTCCAGCCCAGCCGCCCCATACTTCTTCTTGAAGACCTCGAGGACCGAGTCCGGGAACTGCAGCCTGGGCTCTATGGCGAGGCCTTGGTTCCAGAGCTCGAGGATCCTCTCGCGAGGCGCGCGCTTGCGAAGCAGGATCGTGCCCTCCAGGAGGTAGACGTCGCCTCGGCGGTCGTCGATGGTCCGTGCTCGCTGAGCCCAGGCCAGCGCCATGTCCAGGCGGCCCTTCTTGTCGGGGAGCTGAAGGAGGAAGCTGGCTCCGTTGAGGTGCAGCAGCGGTCCCCGGCTGAGGGGCAGGCCTCGCTCGTAGCCAGCCACGACCTGGTCGAGGTCGCGGCTCTTGAGCTTGCGCGGGTTGCCCTCGGCGTCGACCAGGATCGTGACTCCGGCGATGCTCAGGTAGCCCGAGAGGGTGTGCACGTGGAGTCCGCCGCCGCGGGCGAAGCTCTCCAGCATCAAGTCGCGGGCGTCGTGGGCGCGCTTGCCCTGGGAACTGCTCAAGACGACCTGGGAGAGGAGCCAGAAGGACTCGGGGTCGTCGGGGTGGGCCCGCTTCGCGGCCTCAGCGGCGGAGAAGGCCCGCTCGTCGTCTTGGTGCGCGATCCAGCTCCGGGCCAGGCTCATGCGACCCACGCGGTCGTCGTTGTTCTCCTTGTAGAGCGCCTCCAGCCGGGGAACTGCCAGGTGCCGCTTGCCGCTCATCCAGAGAATGTCCGCCTCGAGGAAGGACAGCTCCCGAGAGTCGCAGCCGAGCTCTCGAGCCTCGCGGATCGCGATCCGGGCCTCACCGAAGTACTCCCGGCCGACGAGGAAGCGCGCGCGCTCGAGGGCCACGACGGGGTCGCTGGGCGCGGCTCGGCGGGCGGCCTCGAAGAGCGGGATCAGGTCAGTCGCGGGCGCCAGGCTGGCGGAGGCCAAGAGCGCGTCGCGCAGCGGACGTCGCCCGGGGACAGACGCCCGCGCGGCCCGAGCTTCGATCCGCATCCGGAGGTCCGGGAGCTTGTCGCCGGGTTGGTAGCGCTGCCAAATCTTGGGCGCCTGGGGGTCCTCGGCCAGGGTCAGGACCATGCCCACCATGTCTCCCTTGAGGAGGTTGCCGACCTCGCTCGCGAAGCTCTTGGGCGCGATCCGGCGGCCCTTCTCCCAGGCCTCGATGGCCCGCCGCTTCCAGCTCGGGTCCTCCCAGTCCTCGCCGCCTTGCATCCAGAGGGCGAGTCCGTGCTGAATGTAGACCGTCGCGTTCTGACTGATCTCGAGGGCGCGCTCGCTGGCGGCCAGAGCTTGCTTGGGCCGCCGCAGGAGGAGGTTCAGCTGGAGGACGTGCTCGAGGAGGTACGGGTCCCCGTTGGGCGCCAAGAGAGCCTGGGCCTTCTCGACGCGCTCCAAGGCGCGCTCGTGGAGACCTTGCTCGGAGAGCTCGCGGGCCTCGGCGTAGGGCACGAGGGGGTGATCAGGCTCGAGGCGGCGGAGGGTGGCCAAGGCCGGGTCGAAGTCGACGCCGCGCGAATCCGTCGGGCGCACCGCGAACATGACCTCGCGAGCAGCAGCCGCGGTCTCGACTTGACTCGCGAGGGCTTCTTGGGCCGAGCGGAGGCGCTCGAGGGAGTAGCGCCGCTCCAGGCGAGCCGTGGCCGCGCGCCCCAGGCTCGCGAGGGCGCGGTCGGGAGAGTTGGCGAGCTGGCGATAGGTCTCGCGGGCGGCCTCGAGCTCGCCGCGGGCCTCGCTCAGCTCGGCCTGTTGGCGGCGAGCCCGGAGCCCGATCCGATCCTCGCGCCCAGCGAACTCGGCCAAGAGCGAGAGCGCATCGTCGTAGCGACCGCGTCGTCTGAGGACACCGGCGGTCTCCAGGCGCAGCTCGTGGTCACCAGGGTTGGCCTTGAGGGCGTCTAGGAAGGGGGGGCATACGACCTCGCCTGGGGCACCGGCCTTGCAGGCGACCCGGGCCTGCTCGAGGGTCAGGTGAATGGGCTCGTTTGGCGTGTCCTCGGGCGCGGCCTCAGAGGCTGTCGGGCTGGGCTGGAGAGGGCTCAGGGCGGCGCTGGGGGTCGGAGTGCCTCGCGCCAGGGTGGGGTCTTGCCAGCGCAGGTAGGCGGCGCCGGCTGCCACAACGCCGAGGATGGCGAAGGCGACGACCAAGAGCAGCCAAGGGAGGGGGCGTCCCCCCTCTGCAGCCATCAGCCCGCTGGCGTGGCTCGGCTCCTCACCTCGGCGGAAGGCCGCGAGGTCCTCGCAGAGCGCCTTGGCGTTCATGTAGCGCGAGCGGGGACGCTCCGCCAAGGCCATCAGGCAGATCCGATCCAGGGCAGGCGCCACGCTGGGGTTGATCTCGCTCGGTCGCGGCGCGTCTTGCCGCCGGACCGCTTCGTCGAGCTCGTTGAAGTTCTTGCCCTCGTAGGGACGGCGGCCCGTCAGGGCCTCGTAGAAGATCACGCCCAGGCTGTAGACGTCCGCGCGGGCGTCGACCTCGTGGCCGCGGAACTGCTCGGGGGCCATGTAGTAGGGAGAACCCACGACCTCGCCGGTGGTCGTGAGGCGCATCAGGTTGGTGAAGTCGCGCGCGAGGCCGAAGTCGGTGATCCGGGGGCGCCCGTCCTCGAGGAGGACGTTGGCGGGCTTGAGGTCCCGGTGGATCACTCGCCGCTCGTGGGCAAAGTGGATCGCATCCGCGAGGGCCTCGAGGAGCTCGACGGCTTCGTCGGGCATTAGGGGTGCTTCGTCCTCGAAGAGGTCCTCGAGGGTCGGCCCCTGGACGTACTCCATGGCGTAGTAGTGGCGCCCTCCGTCTTCGCCGACGTCGAACACGCCCACGATTCCGCGGTGCTCGAGCTTGCTCGCGACCTGGGCCTCGCGGCGGAAGCGTTCGATCTCGGTCGCGTCGGCGTAGCGCGCGTCGGTGACTTTGAGCGCGAAGCGTCGCGGGAGCCCCGCGCGTCGAGCCAAGAACACGATCCCGAAGTTGCCGCGCCCGAGCTCCTTCTCGAGCTCGTAGGGGCCGAGGGTCCGCGTGCTGACGACGGAGTCGCGCTGATTGAGTTGGTCCGCCCAGCTGGCGGGAGGGGCTACGGGAGCGGGAGGGGCTACGGGTCCGCCTCCGCTGGGGCGAGCGGGTGGAACTTGGCCGCCCCCGCTGGGGCGCGGGACAGGTCCGCCGCCGCTGGGCTGGGCGCGGGGGGGGAAGATCTCGGAGGCCCCGCAGCGAGGACAGGCCAGCGCTCCTTGGGGAGCGAACTCGCTGCCGAGGACTGCCGCTCGGCAGCTCTGACAGACGAAGGGGGTCTTGGGGAGGAGCTTTAGGAGGCCTAAGCGCTGGTCCTCACTGAGGAAGCCAGCTGCGACGAGGGCCTCACCTGGCTGGGCGTCGCTTGCCCCCGGCGGTCCCTCTCCTTCTAGCCAGCCGCGTGCGCGAGCCAGTCTCCGCAGCGCCTCGTCGAGCACGAACGCCTCCCCAAAGAGAGCCTAACCCAGCCAGGCGCGGCTCGGGCGTGGCCGCGCTCAGCCTTGGAACTCGGTCAGGCGACCGAAGCGCGTGGAGGCCACGGTGGGATCTCTCAGTCGCTCGAGGGGGTCGGGGGCCATGAGGTCTTGGACCAGTTGGTAGGCGGGGTCCGGGAGGCCTGAGCGATAGTCGCTGAGGCGGGGCGCGGGCTCGCCGTTGGCGATGCGAGTCAGGAGCCGGAAGGGCGTCGAGCCCTCGAAGGGCAGGCGCCCGGCCAGGGCCTCGTAGACCACGACCCCGAGGGAGTAGAGGTCGCTCGCTATGGTCTGAGGCTTTCCGCGGACGACCTCGGGGGCGAGGTATTCGGGGCTGCCAATGATCTCGCTGGTGCGGGTCACGTCGGCGCAGGTCCGGCCCTTGACGTGTCCGAAGTCGATGAGGGTCGCCTGTCCTTCGGAGCCGATGACGATGTTGGTCGGCTTGACGTCGCGGTGGACGAGCTCGTAGGTCTGGAGGCCTTTGAGGGCCGATGAGACGTCTCGGCCGAGGCGATAGGCCGCCCCCGGCTCGAGGGGCCCTTCCTGGAGGATTTGCTGGAGGGTCTGACCGACCGCGAGCTCCATGGCGAGGAAGGGCCGATCGTCGAGGACGCCCGCCTCGTAGAAGCGGACCAGGTGCGGGAGCCGGAGCCCGGCCAGGGTCTTGATCTCGCGACGAAAACGCTCGGCGGCGTCGGGGCGGTCGAGCAAGGAGCGCGAGAGGAGCTTGAGGGCGACCGGTTGACGCGTCTGCTGATGGTGCGCGCGCCAGACGGAGCTCCGAGCGCCTCGGCAGAGGAGCTCCTCGACGCGATAGTCGCCGAAGGTCCAGCCGGGCGCCTTGTCTTGTCGTTCTTGGACGAGGTGCTTGGCTTTGGCGCGCAGGACGGCCGGGCGGAAGGGCTTCACGATGCAGTCGTCAGCGCCGGCTTCTAGGCCGCGCTCGATCTGAGAAGAGTCCTCGAAGGCGCTGACCATGATGATCGGGACCTCGGCCGTGGCGGGCGTGGCGCGGAGGAACTCGACGAAGAACACCCCATCTTTCCCGGGGAGGGCCTGGTCGGTCAGGACGAGGTCAAGGCCGCCGTCTACGCCCGGGATGGCCTCTTCGACCGAGGAGTAAGCCGCTACCTGAAAGCCCTGACTCTCGAGGGTCTTGCTCAGGAGGCGGCGGGCGACCCCGTCGGCTTCGACCACGATCGCTCGCAAGTGCGGGGAGGTTGACTGCGTCACTGGGGTGGGTCTCCTGCGGCTCAGCTGCAAGTGTGGACGTCAAATCGAGAAACGCGAAGGGGAGCGGGAGAAGGACTCCAGAGAGAGACTCCCAGCCAACTTGAATGGTGACTGGTCCCTCAACTCCCTGCAAGTTCGGGGCGAAACTTGACTTTAGGGGACGAATCGTGAGCCGCTTCGTCAGCGCGCTTCGAAGAGGCTCTTGGCGCGACGCTTGGTCTTGAGGGGCCAATCGGCGCGGCCGATGTAGATCTCGTCGCGCTTGATCCCCTTGGGCCCGATCAGCTCGCGGTTGTAGCCGATCCCCTGGGTTGAGCCCTGACTCGACCAGTAGACGAGCCCCGTGATCTTGCCGGAGCGGTTGCGGGTCCAGTTGACGAAGATCGCCGAGTGGCCGCTCTTGCTGTGGCGCCAGAACTGGACGAAGTCTCCGGGGCGCGCGTCCTCGAGCTCTTCGAGCTGCTTGCCGAGGCCGAGGCTCTCGAGCCCAAAGGCGGCGAGGCGTCGGCGCTCGCCGACCTTGGAGTCGCCGAAGAAGCGCAGCCGGAGCTCGTGGAGCTCGGCCGCCGAGAGCCCCGCGACCTCTCCCCCCGCCGCGCGCAGGAGCGAGGTCAGGTAGAGCTCGTAGGTCAGGCCGCAGCAGTAGCTGCGCTTGAGCGGGTCGCCCTGGCAGAGCTGGCGCCCGCCGTAAGTCAGGGTCTGGGTCGTCCCCTCCCAAGAGCCCTTCTTGGGCCAGTGATAGCGATAGCTCCCGTCCATGGGGTAGGTCGCCATTTGGGCCAGGACGTAGCCATTGAGGCTGCCCTTGGGAGCAGGGGGCAGAGCGCGAGAGGTCACGGGTGCAGCCTCCGAGCTGGCGGACGTGTCGTCAGGCGAGCCGAGGGCCGGCGCGCTGGTGATCAGCACCAGGGGAGTCAGCACCAGGAGGGGGATCCAGAGCAGCGGCCTCACGAGGGGCCTCCTTCGGCAGCAGATTGTCGTCTTGCGACCATAATGCAGAGCGTCTCGACGCTGATCAGCGAGAAGAGCTCGCCTGGGGTGACCTGCGCTCGATCTCCCAGCGCGGGGAGCCAGGGGCGGATCGCCTCCAGCTCGTCGGCGTCGAGGACCGCGTCGCGGGCGGCGGCGGGGTCGCTGGCGTCGAGGCGGGCCAAGAAGCCCAGCTCGCCCTCGCGGATCTTGATCCCGAACTCCTTCTCCAACATGAAGAGGATGTCTATGAAGTCGAGGGAGTCAGCCCCGAGCTCAGGGATCAAGAGGGCCCCGATCAGGACCTCGTCCTCGTCGAGGGCCAAGCTCTCGGCCACGCAGCGCTGAACGCCGGGCAGGATCTCGCTGTAGTCACTCACTTCAACCATCGGATCACCTTCTCGATCGGCTTGCGAGGGGTAGGGGTCGGGTCTTCTGCTGGCCACCCCAGGGGAATCAGGCAGGCGATGTCCCAGGAGGCCGGCACCGAGAGCTGCTCGCGGAGGGCGGGCTCAGCCACCAGGGGCCCCGTCATGCCCGAGGCTCCCAGGCCCAGGGCGTGGGCCATAAGAAGCAGGTTCTGGATCGCGAGCGAGGTCCCGATGAGCCCCGAGCGAAGCTCGAGGCGCTCCACGAGCGCGGCCTCGTTCCCGTCCGCTGGGCCTTGGCCTGCCTCGAGGAAGTGAGACAGGAGGGTCAAGCGGCGAAAGAGGGGCACGATCAGGACGGGGGCGGCCTCGAAGCGCCAGAAATAGGAGCCGTAGCCGGCTATGGCCTGAGCGCTGGAGGGCTCGACCCGCTGGCTGAGGGAGGCCACCGCGCTCCGAACGGCCTCGGCCAAGGCGGAGATCCGCTCGGGATCCTGAAGGACCAAGAAGCGCCAGGGCTGCTTGTTGGAGGCTGAGGGGGCTGTGACCGCGGCCTCGATTACGCGCCGGATCAGGTCCTCGCCCGGCGCGTCCTCGCGGAAGGTCCGCACGCTGCGGCGGCCAGCCAGGACCTCGTAGAGCTCGTCGGCGGAGAGGCTCACCCGGCGTAGCCCCCGTCGACGCCGTGGACCGTGCCGTGGACGTAGCTGGCCGCGGGCCCGAGGAGGTAGCAGGCCGCGGCCGCGATCTCGGCCGGCTTGGCGAAGCGTCGCAGGGGGACGTCAGCCTTGACCTGGTCGCCGGCCAGCTGAGCCGTGGCGCGGAACATGTCGGTCTCGGTGGGTCCCGGGCGGAGCCCGACCACGCGGATTCCCTTGCGGCCGACCTCGACGCCGAGGGCTCGGACGAGGGACTCGAGGCCGCCCTTGCTCGCGGCGTAGGCGCACTGGCCCTTGCTCGGCCGGAGGGCGGCCACGGAGCTCACGAAGAGGATCGTGCCGCGCCGGGCGCGGAGCATGGGCTCGAGGGCTGCCTTGGCCGCGACGAGGGGGGCCAGGAGGTTGACCCGGAGCGTCGCCTCCAGCTCCTCTAGGGACGACTGCAGGAGGAGCCCGGGATGGTTCACGCCGGCGTTGAGGACCAAGGCGTCGATCCCGCCCGCGGCCTCGACGAAGCGCTCGACCTGGGCGGCGGCGGCCTGGGGGTCGTTGAGGTCGGCTTCGAGGCCTAGGGTCCGCTCGGGGTCCTCGCTCAGGAGGGCTGAGGCGGCGTCCGAGGGGGCGCGGTAGCCGACGCCCACGGTGGCGGCACCCGCGGCCAGGCAGGCGCGGGCGATGGCGCGGCCGATGCCTCGGCTGGCGCCGGTGACCAAGATCCGCTGGCCCCCGAGCGATCCCGTGCCCGTGCCCGAACCATCCTGTCCTCCGAGGTCAGTCATTGACTCTCCCAGCGCTTCAAGACCAGGCAGGCGTTCTGACCCCCGAACCCGAAGCTGTTGCTGAGGGTCACCCGGTGCGCGTAGTCGCGGGCGCCCCCAGCCACGTAGTCGAGGTCGCAGGCGGGGTCGGGGTCGCTGAGGTTCAGGGTCGGGTGCAGGCGCTGGCGCTCGAGGCAGCCGATGGCGGCCACGGCCTCGACGGCGCCAGCGGCCGAGATCAGGTGCCCGAGCGCCGACTTGGCAGCGACGACGGGGACCTCGTGGGCTCGTTCGCCGAGGAGGCGCTTGATCGCTTCGGTCTCGACGGGGTCGTTCTTGGGCGTGCTCGTTCCGTGGGCGCTGATGCAGTCCACGTCAGCGGGGGTCAGGCCGGCGTCGCTCAGGGCCCCGAGCATCGCGCGGTAGGCGCCTTCGCCGTTGGGGTGGGGCTCTGAGATCCCGAACGCGTCGAGGGTCCGGGCGTAGCCGCAGACTTCAGCGTGGATCCGAGCTCCGCGAGCTTGGGCAGCCTCCAGCGACTCCAGCACGAGGAGCCCTGAGCCCTCGCCCAGGACGAAGCCGTCTCGAGCCCGATCAAAGGGACGCGAGGCCTCTTGGGGGGAGTCGTTGCGGCGCGACATCGCGCGCAGCTTGCAGAACCCAGCCACGCCCAAGAGGTTGATCATGGAGTCGGTCCCGCCGCAGAGGGCCCACTCGGAACGTCCACGAGAGACAGAGTGGAAGGCGGTGCCTATGGCGTCAGAGCCAGCGGCGCAGGCCGAGACGTGGACCCGGGGCGGAGCGCGCAGGCCGTGGCGCTCCGAGAGGAGGGGGACCACGAGGTCGCTCGGGGTCTGGAGGAAGGTCAGGCGCTCCCCGCGGGCCGTGGGCGGCGTGGCTCCCGCTCGGAGCGCTGCCATGTCGGGCATCGAGAAGAGCTCCAGCCCGATTCCGAGGTGCAGCCCGCCCAGCCCTCCGGGGCCGCCCGCGCCGTCCTGGCGTCCCGCGTCGGCCAGCGCTTGGCGCGCGGCCTCGAGGGCGAACCCGATCTTGCGGTCGCGCTTGGCGAAGGCTGACTCCTCAGGCTCCCAGGCGACTTGGGCCGCGATTCGAGTCGGGAATCCGCTCGCGTCGAAGCGCGTCAGGGGCCCCACACCAGAGCGCCCCTCCAGGAGGCCCTCGACGAGGGCTTCGGGCCCGAGGCCGAGGGGCGTCACGGCGCCGAGGCCGGTCACCACGACGCGCCGCCTCATGCGTCGACCTCCCACTCGCTCCGGAGCCGGTAGCCGTCGTCGGTCCAGGCTTCGTGGAGGTGGACGCGCGCCCCCCGTCGGGGCGCCTCACTGCGCGGAGTCCCGGGCGAGTCTGGCGGGGACGCATAGGCCGCGGCCAGGGCGACCGGCAGGCTGGCCGCGCCCAAGTCCAGAGAGGGGACCCACTCGCTGGGCCCAAAGACCTCGCGCGGTGGTTCGGAGGGAGGAAGCGAAGGCTCACGGGGGGCGTAGTCGAGGCTCAGGTCGCAGGGACGCCCGCGGATCAAAGCCCCGCGCGCGAGGGCGGCGTCGAAGCGCTCGAGGACGACCACGCCTGCGCCGTCTCCGATCGGCAGGGTCTCGCCAGCGCTGGAGAGGGGGCGCTCGACGCGGGTCAGGTGGTGCTCGACGAGGAAGTTGCGTTGGTAGGCCACGCCGCCCCAGAGGGCGCGCTCGATCTGGCCTTCGTGGAGGGCCCAGAGCGCCTCCTCCAGGCAGGTGTAGAGCTGCCCTCGGCCTGCGTAGGAAGTCACGTAGGGACCTTGGATCCCGAGGTTGGTCGAGGTGTGATAGGCCGGCATGTTGCTCAGGCAGCGGAAGGTCAGGAGAGGGTTGATCGCCTCGTAGCCTGCGCCGACGAAGGCGCCGAGGTCGAAGCGCCCCTCGGGGCTGCAGCTCCCCTCGCAGACCAGGTCCACGTCCTCGCGCTCGAAGGGGAGGTAGCCGACGCAGAGGTAGAGGCCGGCGCGCGGACCCAGCTCGGGGCCTTCGGGGGCGATCCCGGCGCTCTCGAGGGCGGCCCGCGCCGCGGCTAGGGCCAGGCGATCCTGGGCGCCCATGAACTTGCGCATCTTCCGCTCCTTGAGGAGCGGGCGCGGGTCGAGGCCCGGGTCCGACGCGGATCCAGCGCCCGTCACCACGACGCCTTCCAGGAGCTCGGGGGGGAGGACGCTCACGAGACCTCAGGCGCGTCTGGGAGGTCGCGGAGCCAGATCTGATAGAGCTGGCGACGCTGCTCGTGGACCCGGAGCGAGGCGACCTCGCGGAGGACGAAGGTCAGGGCCCCGCGCGCGATCTTGCGCTCGTCGGCGCTCACCGTGAACGAGACCTTGGCGGAGCCCGCGATCTCGCCTTGGAACTCGACCTGGAGCGTGAGCCGGTCGCCCGGGCCCGCGGCGTCGTGGAGCTTGACCTTCTCGATCATGGCCAGGACCGCTCGGCGCGGCAGGTCCTCGCCCAGGTCCTTGGGGGACGGATTGAGGGTGGCCTCGACCAGGAGCCCGCCGAGCTGGGCCGCGGCCTCGACGATGAGGGCGCCGGGGAGGATCGGGTGGTCCGGGAAGTGATCGTGGAGGACCTCGTCGGTCAGGGTCACGCACTTGACGCCGGCGGCTCGCTCGCCTGGAACGAGCTCGGTCACCTTGTCGAGGAGGAAGTAACGCATAGGCCTACCTGGATCTCATGCGGGAGCTGAGGTCGCGCCAGCCGCTCAGCGTTCCGCCTTGGCCCATGGCCTGGCTGAACCCGCGGCAGGCCGTGTAGCAGTCTTGGCAGGTCGAGATCTGCTCGCGGTCGGCGACCATGCGGGCGTGGATCGCAGAGAGGGACTCTTCTCGCAGGTTGCCCACGACGCGATCGATCTTCTCGATACAGGGCGAGACGTTGCCGGTGTGGTCGACGTTGAAGCTCTGGATCCCCGCCCGGCAGGTCGGGAGCTCGGCGCCTTGGAGGTAGCGTCCGACCTCCTCGAAGTAGCCGCGGAACCATCGCAGGTGCGGGTAGCGGTCCCAGAGCTCGACCAAGTGCTCGCCGGCTTCGGGCGGCGGCGGCTGGTCCGGCCCCTCGCCGCGGCGATAGCCGCCGCTGGCCAGGAGGGTCATGCAGTGACCCGCGCCCCGCTCCTGGCTCTGGGTCAGGAGCGCGTCGAGGTCTTGCCAGTTGTCCTCCATGATCACGCTCATGACGTGGACCTGCTTCCCCTTGTGGGGAGCCGCTGCCAGGAGGGTGTCTATGGCGGCCCAGGCCTTCTCGGTCGCGCCCGGGAGGCCTCGCTTGGCGTCGTGGCGCTCGGCCTGGGGGTAGTCGATGGAGACTCCGACCTGAGTCAGGCCAGCGGCGAAGAGCTCGTCTGCCAGCGCTGGCGTCACGTACCAGCCGTTGGTGTAGAGGACCGTCAGGTGGTGCTCGGCCAGGGCGCGCACGATCTCGACCAGGTCCGGGCGGACCATGGGCTCGCCGCCCTCGATGGAGATCAGGAAGGTCCCCAGCTCTGCTAGCTCCGCAGAGAGGCGCTTGAAGTCCTCGAGGGTCAACTCTTCGGCTGGCGGGACGCCGTTGGGCCAGAAGTCGCAGAAGCTGCAGCGCATGTTGCAGCGGTTCGTGATCTGGATCAGGACGCTGAAGGGCTTCCCCCGCAGGAGGCCCCAGCTGAAGCGCATCTCCTTGCCCAAGGCGCCCACTAGAAGCGCCCCCCGTTGAAGAGCTGGCGGCCCAAGCGCCCCGTGACGTCCTTGAGGAGGGGCCCGATCCCCTCGTATTCGCTCAGGACGCCCACGACCGCGTCGGTGGCCTCCTCGACCTCGGCGCTGGTGATGGTCAGCGGGGGCTCGATCTTGAGGACGTTCCAAGCGTGGCTGGCCGGTTGGCAGATCACGCCCCGCTCGAGGAGCTTGAGGGCAGCCCACTGCCCCATGGCCTCCTTGGCCGTCAGACGCACCAGGCCCGGGACGACGCGGTTCAGGACGCCGCGGTCCGTCGGGCCGAGCTCGATCCCGATCAGGAGACCGCGGCCGCGGACCTCGCGGACCAGGGGGTGTCCGTCCAGGCGCTCGCGGAGTCCCCTGAGGAGGGCCTCGCCCTGGACGCGCGCGTTGTCGACCAGCCCCTCACGATCCAAGATCTCGAGGGTCTCGATCCCGACCACGGCCGAGAGGGCGTTGCCCCCGAAGGTCGAGGAGTGGAGGTCGAAGCGATCCATGGAGCCATAAGCGCGCTCGTGGAGCGCGGCCGAGGTGATCGTGGCCCCAAGCGGCGCCAGCCCCCCCGAGAGACCCTTAGCGAGGACGAGCACGTCGGGTACGAGGCCCTCTTGTTCGAAGCAGAAGCGTGTCCCCGTGCGACCCAGTCCGGTCTGGACCTCGTCCAGGATCAGGAGGGTCCCGGCTTTGGTGCAGAGCGCCTGGGCCTCGGCCAGGTAGCCCTCAGACGGGAGCACCACGCCGCCCTCGGCTTGGATCGGCTCGAGGAGGAAGGCCGCCGGGCGCTGAGA
>Ga0316204_10002062_pt1 | contig 48132 bp, 47 predicted proteins | sample 6monrhotite_MG_2_FD_205661 | JGI IMG/M metagenome (GOLD analysis project Ga0316204, IMG submission 205661) | Microbial mat bacterial communities from mineral coupon in-situ incubated in ocean water Damariscotta River, Maine, United States -... | ecosystem: Environmental > Aquatic > Marine >... | reverse complement strand
AAAAGCCAACACCGCCACCCGCAATCGCACCAATGCCCGCGCCCTTGAGTGCGCGCTCTTTGCGGTCTTCCCGATCGGCCGAAGCCGCGCCGATGATGGCGCCGATCACGGAGCCAATCATTGCACCACCGGCTGTTTTTGACATCTGTTGTTCATTGGTGAAGGGGTTGATGGTCGAGCACCCCTGTAATGTCACTAATGAGGTACTAAGTAATAGAATCGCATAGCGATAGATGACCTTGTTTTTCATGTCTGTTTTTGCCTGTTGTTATTGACGAAGGGGGATCAAAGCATGGCACATAATACCCTGTTCCCTAATGTGTTCAAAATCATCGCACTGTAGCGACTGGAAGGTAGCCTGTAAAAAAGCCCTGATCCTTAATTAAAGACCAGGGCTTGTTATTTTACTTCGCACGATTGGTTAAGACGTCAGCAGTGGCGCAATCACCAGGCTGACAATGGCCAATACGTTAATTAGGATATTCATCGATGGGCCGGAGGTGTCTTTGAATGGATCGCCGACGGTATCACCGACGACACAGGCGGCGTGTGTTTCTGAGCCTTTGCCGCCAAGGTTTCCTTTTTCGACATACTTCTTGGCGTTGTCCCACGCACCGCCTGCATTAGCCATCATCAGCGCCAGCAGTACACTGCTGAGTAATGCGCCGCCGAGCATGCCGCCGAGTGCGGCGGCGCCGAGGCCAAAGCCGACCACGACCGGGGCGGCGAGCGCCAGTACGCCAGGTAGCACCATCTTTTTCAGTGCCGCCTGAGTCGCGATATCGACACAGCGGGCGCTGTCGGGTTTGGCAGTGCCTTCCATTAGGCCTGGGATCTCGCGGAACTGGCGGCGGATCTCGTGGATCATCTCGAACGCGGCATCACCGACTGCGGTCATCGTGAGGGAGGCGACGAGGAATGGAAAGACGCCGCCGAGGAACATCCCCATCAAAACGATTGGCTCAGCGAGGCTGAGTGAGAAGTCGGGGATGCGGATCGAAACATCCTGAATGTAGGCGGCGATGATTGCCAATGCCGCCAGTGCCGCAGCGCCAATCGCAAAGCCTTTGCCGATTGCAGCGGTGGTGTTGCCCAGCTCATCAAGCGAGTCGGTGATCTTGCGTGTCTCTTCGCCCATGCCGCTCATCTCGGCAATGCCGCCGGCGTTATCCGCCACTGGACCATAGGCATCAATCGCCATCGTAATGCCGACGGTACCGAGCATGCCGATCGCGGCGATGCCGACGCCATATAGGCCGCATAGTTCGCTGGCGATATAAATAATGGCGCACAGTGTGAGGACGGGTATCACGACCGATTGCATCCCGACCGCGAGGCCGGTGATCATCACTGTGGCCGGGCCGGTCTCTCCTGCCTGTGCGATTTTACGTACCGGTTTTCCGCCAGTGTAATACTCGGTGACAAGTCCGATGATGATACCGCCCACCGCACCGGTGAGAACCGCGCCCCAGATATTAAAGGAGACGTTAGCGCCCCAGATGACCACTGCCGCCAGTAGCATGTATGCAACGGATGCGCCGATAGTGCCCATGCGAAGTGCCACTTCGGGTGATTTATGAGCATATTTTGTCACGATTCCGATGCCGCCAATTGAGCAGAGCAGGCCAGCAGAGGCGAGTGCTAGCGGTAGAAACATCAGGCTTTCACGTGTGCCGAGGGTGTCCACAATATCGACCGCCAGTGTCGCGGCCATCGCTATCGTTGCGATCATCGCGCCGCAATAGGACTCAAAGATATCGGAGCCCATGCCGGCCACATCACCGACGTTATCACCGACATTATCGGCAATCACGCCGGGGTTACGTGGGTCATCTTCGGGAATGCCCGCTTCGATCTTGCCCACCAGGTCCGCGCCGACATCGGCACTCTTGGTGAAGATACCGCCGCCGACACGGGAAAAGAGCGCCACACTGGAGGCGCCCATGCCAAAGCCGTGAATGGTGTGAGCTGTTTCAGGATCGCCACCAAAAAAGAGATAGAGAAAACCCAGGCCGAGCAGGCCGATGGCGGCGACGGTTAGCCCCATCACCGAGCCGCCGTAAAATGCGACGGTGAGTGCCTCGGCGGCACCTTTTTCATGGGCGGCGATGGTGGTGCGCACGTTGGCTTTGGTTGCCGCATGCATGCCGATCAATCCCGCGCAGGCTGAGCAGGCGGCGCCGAGTAGAAAGGCGAAGGTGGTGCCAGCACCGAGTGACATGGCGAGTAAGATGGCGACGACCGCGACAAAGATGCCGAGCAGCATGTATTCGCGCTTGAGAAAGACCATCGCCCCCTGGTGAATCTCTTCGGCGATCTCGGCAACCTTGCCTTCACCGCAGGGATATTCTTTAACCATTAAATAGATACGATAGGCGACGTACAGGCCAAAACCGCCCAGTATCGGTGGCAACAAATGAGTGACACTCATGTTTTCCCCTGCTTCGTGTTTTTTAATCTAGTCCGTGATTAGGTGCGTGATAACAGCATGGTTAAGTTCGAACCTCGATTTTGAGCATATTTGAATTGCCAATAGCGCGCAACAACTGATACTTTACGATGAAAATCATCGTGAAAACTATATTTATCCAATATCCGCTATTTTCACGCACCCGTTATTTGGCCTTTGCTGTATAATGTGCCCCTTTTTGTATGTGGAGAAAATCGCGATGAATCTGGATAGGGTGTCTACTGGCGGCAAGAACGTCCCTGATGAAATTAATGTCATCATTGAAATACCATCTCACAGTGATCCGGTTAAATACGAAGTGGATAAAGAGACCGGTGCAATGTTTGTCGATCGCTTTATGAGTACTGCGATGTATTACCCGTGCAACTACGGTTACATTCCGCATACGTTGTCTGATGATGGCGACCCGACTGACGTGCTGGTGGTGACCCCGGTGCCATTGATTAGTGGCTCTGTGATCAAATGTCGCCCGGTTGGTGTTTTGAAGATGACCGACGAAGCGGGTAGCGATGCCAAGCTGCTGGCAGTTCCGTTGACCAAACTGTGTGAGCTTTATAAAGATGTGAAAGGGCCAGACGATATGCCGCAGCAGTTGCTGGCGCAGATCGCCCATTTCTTTGAGCACTACAAAGATCTCGAGAAAAACAAGTGGGTCAAGCTGGAAGGCTGGGCCGGTGTTGCCGATGCGAAGGAAGAGATCGTTTCCAGCATCAAGCGTTATGAAGCGACACCTGAGAAGCCTTGCTTCTAAGGCATTGAACTGTCCCGCTCATGTTGCAATGACATGAGCGGGATTTTTGATTACAGGCTATTGGTATCGTAAGTCTTTTCTCGCAGTGACTGGCAAGCGACGCAGCGCGATGCCGCTGGTTGATTGAGCAGTCGTTCCCACTGAATCTCTTCGCCACAATCGCTGCATTCACCGTAATGGCCGGTATTGAGTCGCTGGTAGGCGGTGTTAACCTGTTTTAACGCCACCAGATGTTGATTAATCAGCGCATTGTTGAGGTCGCGTAGCAGATCGGCAACGGACTCTTCACTCGCATCATGCACCGAGTCGGCAAGGTTGAGTGTGTTGCCGCCATCGCTATTTCGTAGCTCGTCTTTGATCTCTGCCTGTAACTCTTTTTCTAGCGCGGCAAGTTGTTCTCTAGCCTGAGTTAATTGGGTTCCATTGAGGTGGCTCATCAAATTACTCCATTCTATTTTGTCGACTTAAAACCGGCATCGCAAACAGTTGCAATACAATTTAGTATGCACTTTATGAACGCAACTGAACACCATCATAAGCACGATCACGCCGAGCATCACTCGGGGCATCACCACCACGGTTCAGGCAACACATTATTGTGGGCATTGGCACTGACGATTAGTTTTGCGTTGGTCGAAGCAATTGGCGGGCTAATTTCAGGTTCGCTCGCGCTGTTGAGTGATGCCGGTCATATGGTAACGGATGCGATGGCACTGGGGCTGGCCGCCTTTGCCGCGTGGATGGCAAAGCAGCCGAGGTCTGCACGACATTCGTATGGCCTGGTGCGCGCAGAGGTGGTGGCGGCACTGATCAATGGCCTGTTTATGTTGGTGATCGTTTTTACGATTGCCTACCATGCGATTGAGCGCCTGTGGCAACCGCAGCCCGTAGCGGGTGGCATGGTGATGGTGATTGCCGCGATTGGTCTGGTGATTAATATTGTGGTGGCGATGATCCTGCATCGTGGTGAGCAGACGCTTAACACTCGTGCGGCCTATCTGCATGTGCTGGGGGATCTGCTCGGTTCCGTCGCCGCACTGGTGGCGGGTGCTGTGATCTACTTTACCGGCTGGACGCCGATTGACCCGCTGCTTTCGCTATTGATCTGCGCATTGATTCTCTATTCCTGTGTGCGGCTGCTACGCGAAGGGCTGCATGTGATCATGGAAGGGGTACCGTTGAATCTCGATTTTGATGTGATTGCGGGGACGATGGCAGAATCTAACGCGGTCGATTCTATTCATGACCTTCATGTCTGGACATTATCCAGCGGCATGGTCGCGCTCTCGGCGCATGTGGTGATTCGCGATATGGGCCAGTGGGAGTCGGTGCTTGGCGAAATGACCCAGTTACTCGATCAGCGTTTTGATATTCAACATGTCACACTGCAGCCAGAGTTGATTGCAACGGATGGCGAGTCGGCGCTTTGTGCTCATGCCTGTGATAATCATCGTTGTGAGTGAGGCCGTCTTTTTAATTGAAGGCGAGCACCGCAAAGCTGATCACTAAAAAGGCGAGAAAAGGGCCAATTGGCGCAAAGCGTTTCATCTTTTTCATCGCGGCAATCCCTTCTTCGCCTTCGCGGGATTTAGCCTTGATGGCGAATACCTTCATCGTCACCGTATAGATGAGAATTATGACAACCATCGCCATCTTCATCCAGAAGGCCCAGTTGAGTGTTTTGATCTCGATGCCCGACTGCATCAACAAAAAGTAACCGCTGGCGAGCAATAGTATCAATCCCAAAAGACCCACGCCGGAGATAGCGGCGCCTGCGCCCAGTATGGTCTTTTTGGCGGCTTCGGGATCTTTCAGGCGGCGCGCGTGCAGCGCTAATCCGAGCATATAAAAAGAAGTGCCAGCGCCCATGGCCAGGCCGAGAAAATGAAGGATCAGTATAAAGTCGTACATGGCTGTATTGTGACATAACTTTTTGGTGAAGTAGATTTAGATACCGCTGTATTAATCTGACTGTTTGATCGTATTTGCGCTCTCGTCACCGTCAGGGTGGCTGTTTAATCATAAACAGATTACTATCGAGTGAATGGTTGATAGAGGGTATTAGTGTGGAACAACAAACGATGGCGCTGTTTGATTTACCGTATCAGTGGATATTTCCAGTGATATTTATTGCGATGACGGCGATCATCGCAATCAGCTTTATGAAGTATGTGATTCTGGCGGACGATAAAGATGACGAAGAAGAGGAAGAGGCAATCGTAAAGCGTGAAGAGGCTGCGCCCACTCAGGCTGATGAGAAAAGTGAGGCGGTAGAGGTTGCGCCGATCCAGGCGAGTGAAAAAATCGAAGAGAAAGATTCAAAGTAAGCGCTTTAGGATATGGGTGGCCGATGTGTGATTGCATCAGGCTGCCAGATTTAATCCGGATCTGGCTTGGATTTAGTCCGGGTTTTCTTAGTCGGTGATCCCACCGTCTATTTCAGAATATTGATGGTTTATTGGTCAATTATTTGCCTCTGGTAAAATTATAGGGTCGAGCCTTGTTTTTTATAGGCGCGGTTTTTTGCGTGAGCGCGCTGCTATAGTGGTTTCAGGTATTTTATTAAAGAAAATGTTTGCATTTGCGAATGAGAATAATTATCATTAATTCACCTTAAGGATAATGTGTTTTATTCGATTTTGTAATTGTGAGAGTCAGGCAATGAATATTTTAAAGAAGTTGGGTGTGGCCCTGTTGGGTGCATTGATGGCGATGCCGGTGGTGCAGGCGGCAGATGATGAGTTGGTGGTTTATTCTGGTCGCAGCGATAAATTTGTGAAGCCGGTAATAAAAGAATTCACTAAAGAAACGGGTATTAAGGTTGTTTTGCACAGTGCGAAATCAACGGCGTTATTAAACAAGCTGAAGATTGAGGGCGAGCGTACGCATGCCGATCTTTACCTGAGCAATGACGCGGGCAACCTGCAACTCGGCGGGCAGATGGGGTTGTTTCAGCCGCTACCTAAAAATGTGGTTGATGTGATTGATCCAACGCTGCGCGCAGCAGATGACAGCTGGGTTGGCCTATCAGCGCGAGCGCGAGTGTTAGTTGTCAACAGTGAGGTAGATACGAGTTTTGTGAAATCAGTGTTTGATCTCGCTGATCCGCGCTTGAAAGATCGTATTGCGGTGACCCATAGCGGCAACGGCAGCTTCATAGCTGGCGTTACTGTATATATGGAAGCGGCGGGTGTTGAAAAGACACGTGACTGGCTCAAGGGTGTGAAAGAAAATGCAGCGGGTCGTACCTTTGATAAGCACAGCAAAGTGGTGAATGCGGTGGCGAGTGGCAAGCGCGACGTGGGTCTGGTGAATCACTACTATATATACCGCCACCTTGATAAGAAGCCGAATGCGCCGCTGAAGGTGATCGTGCCAGATCAGGGCGACGGCGAGATGGGTGTTGCATGGAATGTAGCAGGTATTGCGATTAGTAAGTATTCACAGAAGTCTGCTGCCGCAGTTAAATTTGTTGAATACCTGGTTTCTGAAAAGGGACAGCAGCTGTTTGCGGAAGTGAATCGTGAATACCCTGCACGTAAGGGAGTCGCTTCTGCAGCTGAGATTCCAGCGGCCAATACGATTCGTGCAGCAAGCGTTAGCATGGAAACATTGGGTAAGCAGCGTAATGCCACGATTGATCTGCTGGAGGCTGTCGGCATGCCTTAGCTGGTGTGTGTAAAGGTAGTTAATCGCTTGTGATAAAACGGTTTTCAATGCTCTCTGGAGTAACGGGGGTAGTCGTCTTAATGGCGGCTATTCCTTTGCTCTTTGTCATATATAGCAGTCTTCAGCTTTCAGCTGAGCGCTGGGTTGGGCTGTGGGACACGCGCTTACCTGATCTTTTGGCCAATACTGTTTGGCTAGGATTTGTAGTGGCCGTGGGTTGCCTGGTGTTGGGTGTTTCATCGGCTTGGTTAATCGCGCGGCGTCAATTTGCTGGGCGTACATTGGCGATCTGGTTAATGGTATTGCCGCTAGCAATCCCCACTTATGTATTTGCCTACATTTATACGTCGCTGCTTTCTGATGAAGGATGGCTGGGGTTGGCGTGGCAGGCTGTCTTTGGTGATTCAGTCGCGATCCCGGATATCTACACCGGCTGGGGTGCCGCGTTTATTCTCTCGCTGGCAGGTTTCTCATACGTGTTTTTGTTAGCACGTACATCATTGTTGCAGTCGAGCCCAAGTATGGAAGAGGCGGCTAGAATGCAGGGCGCGACATCGCTTGAAGTCTTTTGGCGAGTGCAATTACCGCTGTTGCGCCCAGCCCTGGCAGCGGCATTAGCGGTGGTGGTGTTGCATGTGCTGTCAGATTTTGGTGCAGTGAGTATGTTGCAGTACCAGACGTTTACCTTGAGCATCTATATGCAGATGGAAGGACGGATGGATAATCAGGCGGCGGCAGGGCTCAGTTTAGTACTGGTAGCGATGAGTCTGATGTTCCTGGTGCTGGAGCGATTCTTCCGTAATCGACAGCGGTATTTTAGTCATAGCCGCGCGCGTAAATTTCAGGCGCGAAAGGCGAGTGGGCATGAACTATTGATTATCTGGGCGTGCCTCGGGCTGATCGCACTGTTTTCTTTTATATTGCCATTGGTGTGGGTGTTGCACTGGAGTTGGCATGCATGGAGTGCAGATTTAATCGGCACGGAGTTTTGGGGCTACACCCGTAATTCATTATTGCTGGGGTTTATTGCTGCAACGGTGACAGTAGTGGTTGCATTGCCGGTGGCGCTCTATCACTCGCGCGTTCGCTCGTGGCTGAGCACCTGTTATCTGCATCTTTCAAGTATTGGTTTTGTCTTGCCGGGGCCGGTGGTTGCGCTGGGTGTTATTACCTTTGTGCTGACGCAAATGCCACTGCTTTATGGCGGCATTGCAGTATTGTTAATGGCGCTGGTGGTGCGTTTTCTGCCGTTGGCTGTGCAGTCACAAGAGGCGGCTTTACAGCAGCTAACGCCTTCGATTGAACAGGCTGGCCGAGTGCTTGGTGCTGGGCCGTTAGAGAATTTATGGCGAGTAACCTTGCCGATGATCCGCGGGGGTATGGTGACCGCCTGGGTGCTGGTGTTTATCGATGTGATAAAGGAATTGCCCGCTACATTGATTTTGCGGCCGATTGGCTATGACACGCTGCCTGTTCGCATCTGGATCGAGTCAAGTGAAGAGATGCTGGAGCTAGCGGCGCCCGCCGCATTGATGCTGATTTTGGGTACATTACCTGCCTTATGGATAATGATGAGAGCTGAGCGTGCACGTTGATCAGTGGTGAGCCTCTGGTATAAAAAAAAACACTTGGAATTCAATGGAGTGACAGTTATATTGGTTGCGATTTGATGGCTGATGAGGCATCGGCAAGAGTGTAACCAAAGGTGGCAGGACGCCACTATTACATGTGCATGATGCACAGCAAAACTTGGTACATGCTGGATGCCCTGATTATTATTTAGAGACAGGGAGTAACGATGGGTGCAAAAACAGCGCTTTATCAAGAGCATCTGAATTTAGGTGCAAAGGTAGTGGATTTTGCAGGTTGGGATATGCCGCTGCATTACGGTTCTCAAGTTGAGGAGCATTATAAGGTGCGCGGTGATGCCGGTATGTTTGATGTCTCGCACATGACCTTTGTTGACCTGAAGGGCGAGCGTGTCCGGGAATTTCTCCGTTATCTTCTGGCGAACAATGTTGATCGTTTGACGACTTACGGTCGAGCACTCTATACCTGTATGTTGAATGAGCAGGGTGGGGTGGTTGACGACCTGATCGTCTATTATTTCGATGAAACGTATTTTCGTATGGTGGTTAATGCCGGCACGCACGACAAGGACATGGCGTGGATCAAGCGGCATGCGACATCATTTGATGTGGTCGTGGAAGAGTTGACCGATGTGGCGTTGTTGGCTGTTCAGGGCCCGGAGGCGAGAAGCAGGGTGCATAACCTGCTTAGTGAAACGCAGCGAGAAAAGGCAGAAGCACTCGCTCCATTTAATGCCGTTGAGTCTGAAGGGTTTTTTATCTCCCGCACTGGTTATACCGGTGAAGATGGCTATGAGGTGATGGTTCCAGAAGATCAGGCGGTCGATTTTTGGCGAAGATTACATAAGATTGGTGTTCATCCAATAGGGCTTGGCGCACGAGATACCCTGCGCCTTGAAGCAGGAATGGACCTCTACAGCGCTGAAATGGATGAAGAGACCTCTCCGTTAGAGGCGGGATTAAAATGGACCGTCGCATGGGAGCCGCAAGATCGAAATTTTATTGGACGCGAGGCCCTCGAACCGCAGTATAATGCTACCCCGACGCGGAAACTGGTGGGCTTAATACTGGATGATCGTGGCGTTTTGCGTGGTCATCAGCGAGTGATCGTTGATGGCGAGGCTGTTGGTGAAGTGACCAGTGGCAGCTTCTCTCCAACATTGGGAAAAGCGATCGCTTTTGCGCGTGTGCCCTATGATGTTTCAGGTCGGGTGTTAGTTGAGATGCGAGGCAAACAGCTGCCAGCGCGGGTGGTAAAGCCACCGTTTGTGCGCCATGGTAAAGCCTGCTTTGAATAATGATTTTTTTAGTACATACCGTAATTTTTTAAGGAACAACTATGAGTAATGCTCCATCTCATTTGAAATATGCTAAATCGCATGAGTGGGTTGAGACGGTAAGTGAAGGCACTTATCGAATTGGTATTAGTGACCACGCGCAAGATTTGTTGGGTGATATGGTCTTTATTGAGTTGCCTGAGGTTGGCCAGACAATTAGTGCTCAGGACGAGTGCGCTGTTGTTGAGTCAGTAAAGGCTGCATCTGATGTTTATAGTCCACTGAGTGGTGAGGTGATTGAGATAAACGAAGCGCTGGTTGATGGCCCTGATTTAGTTAATCGAGACCCTTATGGCGATGGCTGGTTGTTTACCGTTAAGGCGTCAGATCTAAGTGAATTAGATGGGCTGCTTGCTGCGGATGAGTATATTAAGTTGAGTGCTGACGACGACCACTAACGTCGTGGAGTTCCAGTTTTCTATCCGGTGCTCTTTTGATGATCGAAACCATTTGTGCTGGCACTCTATTTAGAGTGCCACGCTTGTTTTTAACGTACCGTAATTTTAAGTTCTTGAGCTATGCCTTTTATTCCCCATACTGAAAATGATGTGCAACAGATGCTGGCGTCGATTGGCGCGAGTGATATTGAGGCGCTGTTTGATGAGATCCCTGCCGAGTTACGGATTGGCGCATTAGATAAGGTGCCGGTTGGCCTTAACGAGATGGAGATGTCGCGTCTGATGCATGAACGTGCGTCAGGGCCACAGCCACTCTGTTTTATTGGAGCGGGTGCTTATGAGCACCACATTCCTGCGGCGATCTGGGAGATAACGACGCGTGGTGAGTTCTACTCAGCGTATACCCCGTATCAGGCTGAAGCGAGTCAGGGGACACTGCAGCTGATTTATGAATACCAGACGATGATGGCGCATCTCACTGGGATGGAGGCCTCCAATGCTTCACTTTATGATGGTGCATCCGGTTTGGCTGAAGCGGTATTGATGGCGGTGCGTGCAAATCGCAAATCGAAGTCAAAACGAATTCTGATGCCAGCGACGGTCAATCCAACCTATCGCTCGGTGGCGCAGACGATTGTCGAAAATCAGGGTATCACATTGGAGCTAGTCGATTATCAACTCGATGCAGGTTGCATAGATGTTGCATCGCTACCTGAAGAGCCTGGCGATGTTGCCGCGCTTGTGATTCCGCAGCCTAATTTTTTTGGTGTGCTGGAAGATGTGAATGCGTTGACCGATTGGGCGCATGCACATGGCATGCTGGTGATTGCAGTGGTTAATCCAACTTCGCTGGCGCTACTGACACCGCCAGGTGAATGGGGTGAGCAGGGTGCTGATGTTGTTTGTGGTGAGGGGCAGCCGCTTGGTGTGCCGCTGGCAGGTGGCGGCCCTTATTTTGGCTTTATGTGTTGTAACCTGAAGCATGTGCGACAGATGCCGGGCCGTATTGTGGGGCGTACCGTGGATGCCGATGGCAAGCCGGGTTTTGTATTGACGCTACAGGCGCGCGAGCAGCATATTCGTCGCTCCAAGGCGACTTCAAACATCTGTACTAATCAAGGTCTGGTGGTTACCGCAGCCACGATTTATATGACGTTATTGGGTGCACATGGACTGAACAAGGTGGCAAATAGTTCGCACCAAAATACACAGAATCTGAGTGAGCAATTGAGTGCCATCGATGGTGTGGTCACTGCATTCACTTCGCCAACTTTTCATGAGTTTGTGATTAAACTTGATGGTGTGTCGGCTGCTGATGTACTGAATGAATTGATGGCTGATGGGGTGTTGGGTGGCTTTAATCTAGGTGAGCACTATCCTGAATTAGGTGAGACGATCTTAGTCTGCGCCACTGAAACAAAAACTGAGGGCGATATCACTGTCTACCGAGATGCGTTAAGCAGTGTGATGAGCAAGCTCAAAGGCGGTGCGGCATGAGCAATGAAATGAACAGTAATCTCACAAGTCATCAGGATGGCGTAATCTTTGAGAAGTCGCACAGCGGTCGTACCAATGAGTGTCAGTCACCACGCGACGTATCAACCAGTAGTGTGATCCCTGCATCGTTATTGCGTAAGTCGCCACCGTTGTTGCCGGAAGTTTCTGAAATGCAGGCGGTGCGCCATTTTACGCGTCTGTCGCAAAAGAATTTTTCGATCGATACCCATTTTTACCCGCTCGGCTCTTGCACGATGAAATACAATCCGCGCGCCTGTAATACGCTGGCGATGTTGCCGGGCTTTCTTAATTATCATCCGCTCGCACCTGTTGAAATGGGCCAGGGCTTTATCTCTTGCATGTATGAGCTGCAAGAAATTCTAAAAGAAGTAACGGGCATGAAAGAGGTGTCGTTGACACCGATGGCCGGCGCGCAGGGTGAGTTCGCGGGCATGGCGATGATCCGTGCCTATCATGATGCACGAGGTGACACGGCTCGTTGTGAAGTGATCTGTCCTGATGCGGCGCATGGTACCAATCCCGCAACGGCGGTGATGTGCGGTTATAAAGTAAAAGAGATTCCGACCAAGGCCGATGGCGATATCGACATCGATGCCTTAAAAGAAGCGATTGGCCCGCAGACCGCGGGCATCATGTTGACCAACCCATCTACTGTCGGTGTTTTCGAACGCCGAATTACTGAGATTGCACAGATCGTTCATGATGCGGGTGGTTTGCTCTATTACGATGGCGCGAACCTTAATGCGATTTTGGGTAAGGTGCGGCCGGGTGATATGGGCTTTGATGTGATTCACATGAACCTGCATAAAACCTTTTCAACGCCACATGGCGGTGGTGGGCCGGGTGCCGGGCCAGTGGGGGTGAGTGATCGCCTGATTCCATTTTTACCAGTGCCGATGGTGGGTTACGATGGTGAGCAGTATCGCTGGTTGACGAAAAAAGATCGTCCACAAAGTATCGGTCAGCTATCGGCCTTTGCCGGTAATGCCGGCGTGCTAATGCGTGCTTATATCTATGCGCGTCTGTTGGGTCGCGAGGGAATGCCTCGCATCGCAGAGTATTCAACATTGAATGCTAACTACATAATGGCGGAGTTACAGAAGAAAGGGTTTGATCTCGCGTTCCCATCGCGTCGCGCAACCCATGAGTTTATCGTGACCCTGAAGCGTCAGGCGAAAACGCTCGATGTGTCGGCGATGGATTTTGCAAAGCGTCTGCTCGATTATGGTTATCATGCCCCGACCACTTACTTTCCTTTACTGGTGCCGGAATGTTTTCTGATCGAACCGACCGAAACCGAAGATAAAGATACGCTGGATGGTTTTATCGATGCGATGGCGAAGATTCAGCAAGAGGCCGAAACGCAGGCCGATATGGTGAAGGGCGCGCCTTACACCTTGCCGTCTCGACGGTTGGATGATGTGCGTGCAGCACGTGAACTCGATATTGTATGGCAGCCTAATGAGCAAGGATGAATAAACCGGCTAAGCAGGGAGTAGCGCGTGTTATCGATGCTGCCGGTTATTCATGGGCGGGGCTTAAAGCGGCATTCAAAAATGAAGCGGCATTTCGTCAGGAGTTAGCCTTATTCATCATATTAGCGCCGCTCGCTTTATGGCTAGGTGATAATGGTGTTGAGCGGGCATTATTGATTGGCAGTCTGTTTTTAGTGTTGATCGTTGAATTGTTTAATTCAGCGATAGAGGCGGTAGTTGATCGTTTTGGTGGCGAGCTGCATGAGCTCTCTGGGCGCGCAAAGGATATCGGTTCGGCGGCTGTTTTGGTCGCGATAATAAATGTTTTTGTAGTGTGGTTGCTGGTGATCGCTGGTTAAGCTTTTATTGGTATTAAAAAATTATTTTAATAAAAGGAAATGCAATGTCAGCACTGATTTGTGGTTCTTACGCTTACGACACCATTATGGTGTTTCATGACAAATTCAAAAATCACATCCTGCCAGATAAGGTGCACATGCTGAATGTCTCGTTTTTGGTGCCAGACATGCGTCGTGAATTTGGTGGATGTGCGGGTAACATTGCCTATAATCTAAAACTGTTGGGTGGTGAACCATTGCCAATGGCGACAGTCGGTAGTGACTTTGCCCCTTATGCCGAGTGGATGGATAAGTGCGGGATTAGTCGTGAGCATATCAAGGTCATTAACGATAGTTACACCGGGCAGGCCTTTATTACCACCGACCTTGATGATAACCAGATCACTGCATTTCATCCGGGTGCGATGAGCATGTCGCATGAAAATCATGTGGCTGATGCGCCGAATGCATCGATCGGGATTGTTTCACCAGATGGGCGTGATGGCATGATCGAACACGCCAAAGAATTTGAAGAGGCGGGTGTACCGTTTATCTTTGATCCAGGCCAGGGGATGCCGATGTTTGATGGTGATGACCTGTTACGTTTTGTTGAGCAGGCGAACTGGGTAACAGTGAATGACTATGAGATGGAGATGTTGCAGCAGCGCACCGGTAAGTCACCTCACGAAATCGCAGAACGTGTTGATGCATTGATTGTCACGCTGGGTGGTGAGGGTTCTCATATCTACACCAAAGGGCAGCGCACAGAAATTCCTTCGATTAAAACCTCTCAGCTTGCTGACCCAACGGGTTGTGGCGATGCTTACCGTGCCGGTCTTTTATACGGGCTGATGAATGATATGGATTGGGAAACTACCGGTCGTCTTGCATCACTTGCTGGCGGCATTAAAATCGAGCATCACGGTACGCAACAGCATAGCTATACACGCGAAGCGTTTTTTGCACGCTTTGAGAAAGAGTTCGATCGCAGTATCTGATCTGCTTATATTGTGCCCGGTATGAGAACCGGGCACGATATTAGTTTGCTGGTTTTGATTGCACTACATTTTTGAGTGGTGAAAGGTTTATCTCATCGAGCACTACACTACCCCTCGCATTAATGATTAATGCAATGGCATCGGCTACATCTTCCGGCAACAGATAGTTATCTTTGTCATCCCCATGAGTGAAGTTGAGTTGATCAAAAAATTCAGTTTTAACCATGCCGGGATTAACAATGCTGACAGAGACGCCACTTTTACTGCATTCATCACGTAAGGCTTGTGCAAGTCCACGTACTGCAAATTTACTGGCGCAATAGATACTGCCTTTTCGGCTGCCACGGAGAGCGGCTTCAGAGCCGATAAAAATAAGTGTGCCACTTTGCTGTCGTTTTAAGACAGGCAGAAAGGCGCGTGTGATATAGGCCTGGCTGATAAAATTCAGATCGATCAATGAGCGAATCTGTTCGTAAGAAAACTCTTCCAGTGAACCAAACTGACCGCGCCCGGCGCAGCAGATGACGGCATCAATGTCGTGATGTTCTTTTGCCAGTGTTTGTAACTGAGCGGGTAACGCCTCGAGCGCCTCAAGGTCTAAGCTGATCGGTGTGAATGCATTGTCAGTGACTGGGAACTTACTGAAATCACGAGCAACCCCAATAACATGATGGCCATCTGTCAGAAGTTTTTGGCACGTCGCTTTGCCGATGCCGGCGCTAGCACCGGTGATGAGAATTTTACGAGGCATTGTATTCATGATTATTTATGCGTTATTCGGGTGGCGTACAGGCAAAAAATAGACTCTGTGGAATGTACTGCATTAGCTGGTTGTAACAAAAATCTGTCATCCGGTCTTCGAGTTCTTTTTGGTAAGTAATCATGCCTCGACTTTCTTCGAACCTGCCAGCAAAGAGCTTTTCCTCTGGATATAAGTTCACCATGTTCTGGTGGAATACCTTCGGTGTTCGTAATGTTCCGAGGCTGACAGAGTGAATGCTACCGGTAGGTATGCGAGAAAAAATTTGCTCGAATAACTGCTGGTAAATTTTTTCGAAATCTTCCTGATAGATCATCGGATCAAATCTCAGGCCAAGCCGCCAGCCGTGTTGTTGAAGTTTGATCATCGCTTCGATTCTTTTTGCGACTGAAGGAACGCCATGTTCAAGTGATTGTGATATCTCTTCAGGTGTAAAGCTGTAGGCCACAACGCAATTTTTTATCGGTGCAGTCTTTAGTAACGTACGAATTTGCAGGCTTTTGGTGCGTAGTTCAAGGTGTGCATTGGGTAGTTGTGCGAAGGTAGGCAGGAACGCTTTGGTGAAGTCTGTCACCGGTTCGTAGGCAAGGCTGTCGCAATCGTAGCCGGAAAAAAACCATGACTCTTCATCGGGGTGTTGATTGGCGGTATCGATAATCGACTGTTGAAAGTCTTCATAATTTACAAAAATTACATAGTTAGCCGAACGATACATGCCTTGTAGAAAACAGTAGCGACAGTCATAGAGACAATTGAGCATGTGTGAAAAATAGTAGTTACGACGACCACCAATGCCGTAGCCATCGGGTGCATTTAGTACATGCTTTTTATGTTTGCGTGCAAGGATCAATGCGGGTTGTTGTTTTTGCAAGCGGAAGTTTTGACCTTTACGGTTGAAGACCTCGCCGTAATAGTCGCAGTAAACTGTTGTCGCCTTTGGAAACCGGTCGCAGATTGCTTTTGTGCGCGGGTGGTCTGCGACATCTTTCTCAATGTAAATGAGGCGGTGCATTAGCGGCTGCCTTCAGTGAAGGATATTGGTTGTTCATCAAGGAATTTTTTAATCGCTACTAGTACCGCTTTACCGGTTGTTTGGCTGGAAAATTCATGATGTGAGGGTTTATCAGTTAATGATAACGCATGCCAACGTCGAAGCAGATGTCGCAGTTCGTTTTGCTGGTAAGTGGTAAAGTGCCACTGTTCCATGAAGTCATAAACCTCAGCGGGTGTCTGCTCAATTTTATTCAGTTGCGAGCTAAGTTCGAGCAGCGAATTTACGACTGAGCCTATTGTCGTCATGTTGTCATTAATGATTGCGGTGGTCGTTTTCTCGGTGATCTGTTCGGTTGGGTGCTGTCGATTATCTGAAATAATCTTGAGCGAATGAATTAACTCGCAGCTTTGAAAGCGTGATGCCGCGGCATAAAAACCACTGGCTTCCATATCGATCATGGTGTCATCACGGTAGTCGAGAGCAGGTTTATCGATTGTCGTTAATGTTTCGCTAGCGCATGGAATGGGTATCACAATGCCGGGAAACCACTGTTGATCACTCGCCGCATCGATGAGTTTATGTGTTAAGAATGGCTCACCAATGGCTTTATCGGCATGGCCTGCAATGCCGAGGTTAAGCCAGGCGTGACTTGTCTGAGTATTATTTGCTGCCAGGTAGGTTGTTGCAGTAGCGGCTGCTAATTTTCCGATGCCACTGACGATTAATTGCATTTCATCATTTTGATAACAGCGAAACGCATGATGCCGAGCATTGCCGCGTAGTTTGTAATGCTCAATAAGTGGACGTGCTTCGCACTGTAGTGCAGTGATGATATTGATCACATGGTCACCCTTGTATTTAGCGGCTTTTGTCGTTGGAGCCGGCGTGATGTTACTAGCGCTGTTATTCTGCGTAGACTTCGTTCACAATTGCAAAGTGTCGTTAAAATCATAGAGGCTAGTGCATTATCATGGGTAGAAAGACGATTCCAATTGTTCCGGCTGATGTCACGCCAGAGACCAAGTGTAGCTATTGTACCAATTCAAAGTGCTGTACGTATATTACACAGCAGGTTGATACGCCGCGCTCCAAACAGGACTTCGATCACCTATTGTGGCAGTTAGCGCACCGTGATGTGCAGCTTTATAAAGATGAAGATGGCTGGTTTTTGTTGGTCAATAACATCTGTATGCACCTTGGAAAGGGCGGTATCTGTGGTATCTATGATACGCGCCCACAAGTTTGTCGTGAATATAGCAATGATTATTGTGAGTTGGATGAGTCGGCCGAGAATGGCTTTGAACTGTTTTTTGATGGTTATGATGCGTTATTGAAGTACTGTAAAAAACGCTATAAGCGTTGGGGCCAGTAGCCTAAAGATCTGCGTTTGATGGAATGATATCGCGGAAGCTATGGATGGCATTGAATTCTGCGTGATCGCAGGGGGGTTGCTTGCTATCAGGATTTTTTACAGCAAGCAGGTGGGCAATGCCAAAGGTCCTCGCGGAGCGTAAAACGGTTGTGTTGTCATCAATTAGCAGAGATGTTTCTGCCTTGAATGGTAGTTGTTTTTGTAGTTTCAGCCAGAACATTGGATCTTCTTTGGGCAAACCAATGCTGTGTGATGAGATCACTGCATCAAGGTATTCGCCAATGCTGGTATGTTTCATCTTTAGCTCAAGGCTATTTTGATGAGCGTTGGTGACCAGTGCAATATGTTTGCCTGCTCGGCGCATCGCGCGGAGAAAATCGATTACATGAGGGTGAATCGCGATCAGATGTGTGACCTCTTCTTTTAGAAAGACAATGTCCATCTCAAGTTCTTCAGCCCAATAGTCGAGACAATACCATTGCATCGTGCCTTCGACCTTTTCAAAGCGGGAGAAGAGGCTGGACTTTGCTTCGGTGAGATCAATGCTATGTTTTTCTGCGTAACGTGTTGGCAGGTGCTCACGCCAAAAGTAGTTATCAAAATGGAGATCCAGCAGGGTGCCGTCCATATCTAACAGTACGTTTTGTATGTTGTCCCAGTTGATCATCTTTGGTGCTCTAATATTGTTGAAATCAAGATAAGTGGTGGTACTGTAAGTACCAGATGGCGGCTATGATAAAGGATTGCAGATGGCTAAAAAACCACAAATATTAAATGTTGAAACAATAGCAAAAACACGCCTATTTCGTGTGGAAGCGCTCGACCTTGAGTTCTCTAATGGCGTGGTCGTTCAGTACGAGCGACTCAATACGAGTTCGTATGGTGCTGTGTTGGTGGCGCCGATGATTGATAATGAAACGGTGCTGTTGATACGTGAATATGCCGCAGGTGTGGAGCGTTATGAGCTAGCGTTGCCAAAGGGACGGATTGAGGCTGGTGAAGTGGTATTGGATGCTGCTAACCGAGAGATGATGGAAGAGGTGGGGTATGGTGCGAAGGCGTTAACGTTGTTAACGACGTTGACATCTGCCCCTGGGTATTCCAGTCAGAAGACTCATGTTGTATTGGCTGAAGGACTCTACGAGCACCGCTTGCCGGGCGATGAGCCTGAGCCGATAGAAGTGGTACCCTGGAAGCTTTCAAAACTAGATGCATTGTTGCAGCGAGATGATTGTACTGAGGCGCGTAGTATTGCTGCGCTATACATGGTGCGAGATCTCTTAATTAAAAGAGGTGGTTGAGCGTGGCTGGGTTTTGTTTAGAAGTGGTTTAAGGGGGCATCTGCCACACAATAATTTGTGTGGTAGATGGGTGGTAGTTAGAATCTGGGCCGTTTAGATTGCTCGCATCACAATCTTTTTAGGGTCTGATTTTTTGTTTACCAGCGCTATATTTTGACGCGCCGATCAGCATTGTAGGTAAAGCTCTACTTGATGCTAAGCTTGTAGATATCGCGAATATTCTTAATAACCTCGGTTATTGTAGGGCTGGCGATACTGTAATAAACGTGCTGATTTCTGCGCTCGTTAGTGACGACCCCAGACATACGTAACTTCGCTAAATGTTGCGAGAGGTTGGGTTGAGACACCCCAGTGACCGATAATAGCTCGGTGACGTTTCTAGGGCCTTTGGTTAGCTCGCAAAGTACTGCCAGTCTCAGTGGGTGAGAGATTGAGCGAAGGTTATGCGAAGCCGCGATATAGCGTTTATTTTCATTTCGTTTTTCCATGTAGTTCAGTATATATTAATATGCTGAATAAGCCAACGGTATGACGAAGATTTTGTAGGGAATTACCTACCAAAAGCGATGGGTAAGAAGTGAGGCTTCGAGCCTGCGCCTGTAAAATAACACGATGATGACGAATAGCAATATGACAAGTTCGTCTAAAGTAATATTTCCACCGCCGCCGCTGTTAAGTCCAGGCCTGGAAGTGCCACCACTACCGCTGGTATTCACTTTTGTGCTTTGTGAAATAGTGTTGTTTGTGAGTTCAGGATCGTTTCCGACGGAGTCACTGACTGATGCGTAGGCACTAAAGGTTCCAACGCTGGAAGTTTGCGTTGAGATACTGACAGTTGTTGAAGAGTTAACCCCTAATGAGCCAACGACGCAAGTAACGACATAACCACTGTTTGTACAGCCAGATGAAGCAGAGACAAATTGTGTGCTTGCTGGGAGAACAACTGTAATAACTGTGCTTTGAGCGACATTTGGCCCGTTATTATTGGTTGCGGTGACGTTATACGTAATGTTGCTGCCTATGACAACTGGATCGGCTGAATCCGTCATGGTGATTGAAAGATCCGCGACTGGTGGAGGCGAGGCGGGAAGTGGGTTTACCTGTGTGAATTCAGTATCTATTACAGGGGTAGGTGTTTCATCGCTGGTTGCAGAGGCTTCAACTGCGTAAGAGGCAACAGAATCGGCAATCGCGACAAGTGTGATCGTCTTATGTAGGAAAGCAGTAATCGATTCAAGATCACAGGTGACGGTACCCGCGCCAGAGCAGTTTAGTGGTGACGCGCCAGGTGCAGGGCTAAGCGACATCCCTGGTGGAAAAGTAACAACTAACTGAGTGTTGTGGGTGGTCGATGGACCGCTATTAGAAACGGCAAAGCTGTACAAAATATCCGCTGATTGAAAAGCAGGGTCTGGCGCATCAATAGTAACGATTGAGAGCGTTGCATCGGGATCAACTGTTGTGGTGATGGATGCAACATTGTCGGCCACGATAGGGTCATATCCGTTAAATGATGCATGTGCCTTATGAGTGATAGAGCCGAATTTTAGTGGTACGGCGACAACGGTGATCTCGACGGAGTCATCGCTAGGTAAATCACCGAGTTCACAGAGTGATAGTGCCGCTGAATTCGCTGGTGTGCAACTTCCAACATCTGGGGTAACGCTAAGCTGTCTAAGAGTATCGTCAAAGTTAGTGGCTGAAAGAACACTTCTTGCAGTGTTGGGCCCATTATTGGTGATGGTGATGATGTAGCTCATCGCGACGTCGGCAGTGGCAGGGTCAATAGAGCCTGCGATAGTAACGCTTAGGTCGCTAGTTGCACTAACATCAGTCGCCTCGGTTGCACTATTGTTAGTCGTATTGGGGTCGGTTTCAGTGGGAGGAAAAGAACTTACCGTGGCTGTATTGCTTAGCAGGCCAACGGCTGTCGGTGATGCTGTAATATTAACGACCCTGCTGTCACCCGCTAAGATGACACCGAGGGTGCAGCTGACTGTGAGGGCTACAGCATTACAGGCCGCATCATTTGAATCATAAGCAATACCGGAACCGAGATCATCGGTTAGCACAACATTGTTTGCAGTATCAGGACCATGGTTGGTAACAGTGATGCTGTATGTGAATGGGCTGCTATTAATGGCAGGGTCCATGGTGTCTTCGATTGTTACGCCAAGGTCGGCAACAGAAGGGGTGGGATCATACTCAAAAGAGCCGACGTCGCAATCAAGGCCACCACGAACATTAACTGGACGAGGAAAGTGGCGTTGATCACTTGATGGGCAGCCAGTGTTTGTTCCTAAATCAATCGCTGCACTAGACGGTGCTAAAGAATGGGTTAGAGTTGGCCCGCCATTGGTATCTAATGTATTAGTTAAACTTGGGTCTACATTAGGTTGGTCTCCGGGCCCGGTTAGTTCGCAGGAGCTGTCGCTGGCAATGGTATTGGTGGAGATGGTCATGATAGGGCTAAAAGTACCGCCATCGCTCTGGCTATAGCAGTTGTTGCCGAGGGGGACGATAATAGACGCCGTGTTCCCCGCAATAATGGTGTTATTGAGTACGATGCTATTGCCACTTGGTAGATAGATGCCGCCGCCGTGGCCATTGTATGTCCCTTCAGAGGGGACATGTGTGCCAAATACATCGTTATTGTAAATGGTGCTGTTGGTGATAGTGGCAAGACTTCTTCTGGTTTGAATACCACCACCATTACCTGTGGCGGCATTGCTGCTGATTGTACTATTGGTAATGATAAGTGGCCCCAGGCCAATGTCATAGATTCCGCCACCGCCAACGAGTAGTGCGTTGTTATTACTGACAGTGCTGTTGAGTAAGGTGAGGCCATAAACGGAATAAATACCACCACCACCACCGAGGGCTGCGGTATTACCATCGATGGTTGTATTGGAGATGGTCGTGTTGGCATCTGTCTGGACAAAGATGCCGCCACCACTACCCGCACCGATATCGACGATATTATCGTTGATACGGCTATTGGTTATTACCATGTCGTTACTGAAATGGAGAATGCCACCACCGCGGGATGACCTGTTATTGATGAAGGTGCTGTTGTCGATGACGAGTGGTCCGGTGTTATAGAGTCCACCACCACCAAACCCGGTCATTTCTGTGGTTTGATTGCTATCGAGTGTCGAATTGAGAATGGTGAGTGCCCCACCGATATTGCGGATGCCGCCCCCGACAGAGCCCGCCGCGGTTCCTTCCCGAATGGTTAAATTGTGAATCGCTACATCAACACCATGAATATCTAAAATTCGATCATAATTTAAACCTGCACGAATAATCGAAAGGCCCTGGCTGACACCCCGCAATGTTACCCCATCTGTAATATCAAGATCGCCAGCGAGCGCGTTGTTGTCAGTGCCGGGTAACGATAGTGTGTAAGTGCCACTTGGAATGTAGATGTAGTCTCTACCGGGCCAGGTGTTACTCTCTTGAATTGCGGCTCGTAAGGTGCAGATACCGTTCGCAGGGCCGGTTTCGCAAACGCCATCTCCCGGCGCGTTATCGAGAAGATCGTCAGTGCTATTAACGGTAAAGTTAAATGCGAATGCAGATTGAGAGATGGCTAATAGCAACAGGCAACCTATGAGGCTACTCGTATAAGATCGAGCCGTTTTAAGTGTAATTCCAATCATTACGTATATATTCAGTGAACCAGTGTTATGAAAGTTAATGTCCTCCGATCCATGGATAAGCAGTTAATTTTCTTAGTGTTAATCGATTCCTCTTCATCATATATCGGCCGTTTTATCTGATATATTTAGTGATATTTTGTGATGATGGCCACAGATGGGCTATTTGCAGTATTTTGAGTGGGTGTTTCGAATTAATGTAGTACGACGGATGAGATGACGTTAAATCAGGATGTCGTTGGCGCTAAGGGGTGTTGTACTTACTCTGGGGTGATTCAAATTAAATATTATGATGTTTTCGGGGATATTAATACTTTTTGGAATATAAGTGTTTACGAATTAGCAACTTGGGTGGCTTATAAATAAATTAGATTGGCCGATTAATCGTGCATGGACGTTAAGAATGAATATTATTTAGGGATAGGGATGGCTGTAGATTCAAATGACGGGCGTGGTGGCCTAGCTTGAGTGGTTGTGGCATATCACGAGTGAGACTATTGATTGTAGATGGTCAATCAATAGTGCAGGAGGGTGTTAAGAGGTTAATAACAAGCTTCTGTGACAATTATGACGTCGATAGTGAAAAAAATGGTGTTGATGCGCTAGCCTTGTTAGATGAAATTGATTACGACATGGCTATTTTGGAAATTGATTTGCCCGATATAAGCGGGCTTGATGTATTAAAAAAACTTAGAGCAAAAAAGCGTACCCTGCCAATCTTAATTTTGAGTACGTATTCCGAAGATGTCTATGCAGTGCGGGCTTTGAGAGCTGGCGCGCAGGGCTATTTATGCAAATCAAGTGCGCCTGAAGACCTTGCGAGTGCCATTGAAAAATTGCTCGGTGGTGGGCGTTACGTGAGCGCTACGCTGGCTGAAAAAATTGCTTTTGCGCTGGATGAAGTTTCAGACAAGCCACCACATGAGTGTTTATCTAATAGAGAGTACGAGGTGCTTTGCAGTATCGGATCGGGTAATTCAGTTTCAGAAATAGCGGCTGAGTTTTCTCTTAGCGTTAAAACAGTCAGTACTTATAGAGCGCGTATCTTAAAAAAGATGAAGATGCGACATAATGCAGAGCTAACGCATTATGTGATCAAGCAAGGGCTAATTAAATAACAACGGCTTAACGTTGAAGCGAACTTCTTCTATTCGCTTTGCCACTATATGGCCGTGTATTTATTTTAGCCGATGACAGGCACTTAATGGGTTTCAGCCGATGTGATTTGCACTGGTAGCTATCCTTTACTGGTGTTTGTGATTGACAAAATCCCTGAATGTATCACCAGTAATCTCATTTCATACAGCGCAATTAATCTCGTGTGATTAGCGTTTTAACGTCAAATTTCTGAGGTAAAGAGGCGTATTTCATACGCAAAACTTCATTTTTTAACTCAAAAAATTACCGATGAGTGCGCGTTACGATTATTTAGCATGCTAATAATCGTAACGATGCTGGATTGTAGTCTTCAGTGAAGGCGATTAATTGCCAGCAGCCACAATATTGTTATTTACCTTATTATTCAATAAGTTTGAAGTGTTTTCATGATTTGATTCTTTCGCAGTATGTAGGACAAACACGTATATGCCGTCATCAAAAGAACGGGAAAAATATATCTTTTGTCCGATTTGGAGAAACGAATCACGGTCGATAAATTAAATCATCGAGAATTACTGGTCAACACATCGTTATTTGGGGTGTGTGTGGGGCGCGAAATATGGGTCACCGTAAATCATGAAAGTAGATCTGGAGCCAGGTAAGGCCAAATTCGAAATATCGGGTGAAATAGTTAATGCGAATAAACGCAAAGCTGTTATTTGCAGATTGATAACAAGTGGGGTGAGGCGATGAAAATTATCCTGGGTGAGAAACTGTACGAGAGTGTAAGTGGGCGGATTTTCGTAATCGTAATTTTTGCATTTGGACTGATTAGTGCCGCGATGATGGTCGTAGGGCCTATGGTCAGTGTGCATGGTGAGGTGCTAGCCGGGGTGGTGCTAGTACTGGCTGGCTTGATTGGATGGTGGTTGGCCAGGTATCACAAAAAAGAACAGAGAAGAGTGATTGATGAGCTAGTAGAAGAGTTTGATCAGTTACTAAGAGCTAGTTTGAATGATAGCTCTCCTAAAGGGCTAGATGAAGCATGCCAAAAGATTCTTCCAGTCATTGATCGCAATATAAAAACATCCCGCTTGATAACGGAGGAGGCAATTATCACGTTATCCGATCGATTTTCTGTGTTGGTAATTAAGATCGATGAGGCGGTGAAGAATTCGAATAAAGCAAATAGTGGAATTGAAAATTCCGATGGGATCGTCGCGACATTTAATAGTAGTGAGTGCAAGTTAAATGAGGTAATCGCAACATATAAAGATGCGCTTGAAGAAAAAACAGTTTTATTTGAAAAGATTCGAGGTTTGTCAAATTCGATTGAAAGCCTGCAAGCAATGTCAGCAAGCGTTGCGAAAATATCAGACCAGACAAACCTGCTGGCATTAAATGCATCAATAGAAGCAGCAAGGGCTGGGGAATATGGCAGGGGGTTTGCGGTAGTGGCCGACGAGGTTCGCTCCCTTTCAATACAATCAGGCGAGACTGGAAAAGAGATGCAAGAGCGTGTAATCGAGATTGAATGTTTGATCAACGAAACATTAGAGATGGTTGATCAAACGTGCGAGCAAGATGAGCGTGTGATGGGTAGTTCCAAAAAAACGATCGCAAGTGTGCTTGGTGGTTTAAAAGGGCTTACTGATTCGATCTCTGGCTCAGCTGAGGAAATGCAAAGTTCAAGTAAAGAAATAAGAAATGAAATATCGGATATTTTGGTGTCATTGCAATTCCAGGATCGAATGAGTCAGATCTTGTGCTCCGTTGAGTCCACGCTAGCAGAGACATGTGAGCAAATTGAAACGTCAATCAATAACCCTGATGAAAATGGTATGCGTAAAGCAATCGATGTTGAGATGTTGATTGAAAAATTAGAGAAGAGTTATACGACAACAGAGCAATTAATGAACCATGATGGTACTGAGGCAGTTGAAAAAACAGAAGAAAATGAGATTGAATTTTTCTGAAGTTAAAAAATATTATTAAGCGTAATTTTAGTAAATCGAGGTGACCTATGGCGAAAACAATCCTGATAGTAGATGACTCTTCATCACTGAGAAACGTAGTGAAAATTGCATTGGTAGATGCTGGATACGATGTCATTGAAGGAGGGGATGGTAATGAAGGAATTAAAGCGCTTGATGGCAGAAAGGTTCACTTAATTATTAGCGACGTGAATATGCCCAATATGGATGGCATCACGATGGTAAAGGAAATTAAAACAATGGCAAATTACCAGTTTACGCCCATTATTATGTTGACGACAGAAGCGGGCGATGACATTAAATCACAGGGAAAAGAGGCTGGTGTGAAAGCGTGGGTTGTAAAACCATTTAAACCAGATCAGATGCTTAATGCAGTGTCTAAATTGATTATGCCATGAGCGATGATTGATCAGGAGATAGATGATGAGTGAAGTAAACAGTGAACAAGAAGAGATAGCGTTTGAAGGCGATATGACTATTTATAACGCTGAAAATTTTAAGCAGGACCTGTTCTCAGTCATAGCCAAAAAGAACGATGTAAATGTCAATTTAACCGATGTTTCTGAATTTGATACAGCAGGTTTTCAGGTGTTGTTAATTGGCAAAAAATATGCGGATGAAAATGAAGTTGAGTTACGGCTTTGTGAGGCAAGTGAGCCCGTAAGTGAGGTTTTTAAATTGTATGGGATGAGCGATTTATTGGAGAGCCATGATGAATCTTGATTCAGCACAACAAGGGTACCTGGCAGAGTGCAATGAACTTTTAATTGAGATGGAAAATGCATTGCTTCAGCTAGAAGATGATCCAGAGAATAGCGATTTAATTAATGCTGTTTTTAGGGCTGCGCATACGATCAAAGGAACAGGTGGGGTATTTGGTTTTGATGATGTCGTTGCATTTACACATGTAGTAGAGAATGCGCTTGATAGCATTCGTGCGGGCGAACTGAAGATTAATTCTGAATTAATCGCAGTGTTTTTATCGCTACGAGATCAAATGGAAATTGTAGTGGAGCATGCCGTGAATGGCGAAACATTATCAGGTGAGGTTAAAAGGCAAAATGATGAGTTACTAGCAGCCCTGTTAGCATTAACAGGAGGTGAAGTTGAGGCTGAAGCGCAGGAGTCTGAAGATGCGGCTGTAATCGAAGATGATAATGACGGAGATGGCAGTTTTACTGTTAATGATAATTGGCACTTATCGATACGTTTCTCGAAAGATGCACTTCGCGATGGAATGGATCCTTTATCGATACTTCGATACCTGGCTGGTATGGGTGATATCAAGCAGGTAGTCACATTGTTTAATGAAAGTGGTGAAGACGATATAAGCCCAATTGATTGTCATATCGGTCTGGAGATTGAGCTGTTCAGCGGCGAGGACAAAGAGACAATTGAGAGTGCATTTGAATTTATTAAGGACGATTGCCTTGTTCATATCCTGCCGCCGCGGGCAAAGGTCAAATATTACATTGATATGATCAATGCACTACCTGAAGAAGATATAAGAATCGGTGATATTTTAGTTTCCTGTGGTGCGCTAACGCAGTTGGAACTTGATGGCGTTATTGATGAGCAGACGGAGTGTAGGTTCACGACAGCGGTTGGTGGTGAAGAGAGTGCTGGAAACCGTAAGCTGGGTGAGCTGGTAGAAGAGAAAGGGATGATTCAGAAAGAAGTCGTCGAGGCGGCTGCAGAAAAACAGCAGCGGGTACGTTCGCTCAATAGCGCTGCGAAAACGATCCGAGTGGATTCAGAAAAACTTGATGCGCTGGTTAACCTAGTGGGTGAGATGGTGATTGCTGGTGCAGGCACTGATCTGATCGCGAGAAGGCTCGGCGATGACCCGTTGGTTGAGTCGATGTCGGTAATGTCACGCTTGGTAGAAGAGATTAGAGATAGCGCATTGCGCCTGCGAATGGTTCAGATTGGCGAAACCTTTAATCGGTTTAACCGAGTGGTGCGTGATGTGAGTAGTGAACTGGGCAAAGATATCCGGCTGGAAATTGTAGGTGCTGAGACAGAACTGGATAAAACAGTCGTTGAAAAAATTGGCGATCCATTGATGCATCTGGTCAGAAATGCGATGGACCACGGCATTGAATCGGCAGATGAGCGTGTTGCTGCTGGTAAGCCTGCACACGGCTTATTACAACTTAATGCATACCACGATTCTGGCAGTATTGTGATTGAAGTTGAAGATGATGGCGCGGGCTTAAAGCGCGATACGATCCTTGAAAAAGCAATTGAGAAAGGACTTGTCTCTAGTGGCCAGGTTTTATCAGATCAGGAAATCTACCGATTAATCTTTGAGCCTGGATTTTCCACCGCTGAGCAGGTGACAAATTTATCTGGTCGTGGTGTTGGCATGGATGTCGTAAAGAAAAATATCGAGGCACTAAGGGGTGTGGTGGATATTGAAAGTGAAGCGGGTGTTGGCACTAAAATATTTATTCGTATGCCACTCACGTTGGCAATCATTGACGGTTTTCTGGTTGGAGTGGGCCTTTCATCATATGTGATTCCACTTGATATGGTATTCGAGTGCGTTGAGCTGAGTGATGCTGAGCGCACAGAAGCGCGCCAGCATAATTACATTAATCTACGTGATGAGGTGCTGCCATTAATGAGATTACGTGAGAGTTTTAATATTAAAGGTAACAGCAGTGCACGCGAGAATATTGTGGTGGTGCAGTGTGGTGGGATTAAGGCTGGTTTAATTGTGGATGAACTGCGAGGTGAGTTTCAGACAGTTATTAAACCTTTGGGTCGGATTTTCCAGGGTTTAAAGGGGGTCAGTGGCTCGACAATTCTGGGTAGTGGTGAGGTGGCGGTAATTCTTGATGTGCCTGGTTTAGTTAAGCAGGTTGCAGAGTCAGGCGGACGGGCTAGCACTATTGGCCCAGGCCTATTGCATGAATCAAGTGTTGTTCATTGATAGTTATTTTGGCGGTGTGAAGAAATTAGTTTAACGGTAGTTAATGCAGAATTCTATGAGGAGTATTTAAATGATGAAACTAAGCAACATTAAAATAGCAAAAAGAATGGCAATGGCAATAGGCATCCCTATTTTTCTCCTTAGCGGGGTGTTAGGTTTCGCGTTATTAAAACTAAAAGTGATTGAGACAGAAATCGTCAATATTGCTGAAACTGACATGCCATTGATGTCAGCAATGACAACCATTACTGAGCATCAGCTTGAGATCGCGGTGCTGTTTGAACGCGCGCTTCGCTATGGTAATGAGATTGCTTCGAGCGATGAGGCAAGCGAGCGATTTGATCATGTGGTAACGGAAATTACAGCTGCTGAAGAAAATGTTATTCATGAAATAGCATTGGCTGAAAAGATGTCGCTAGAGGCCATTGCCCATTCACACGATGCCGCAGCAAAAGCAGAGTTTGAGAAAATCTCAGCAGAGATCGCGGGTCTGGGTAAAGAGGCCGAGTCGGTTTCACATCATGTCTCAGGAGTGTTTGAGCTGTTTAAAGCAGGTGATATTCAGGGGGCTCATAAAAATGGTGAAGCTGTCGAGCATGAGGAGGAACAGCTGTTTAAACATATCGAAAGTGTATTATCGGATGTCGAAAAATTCACCAATGATGCAGCGCAGCGCGCAGAAAGCGATGTTAAGTCGACTGAAGTAATGGTGATGAGTATTGGTGCACTTGCCTTAATTATTGGTGTACTGCTTGGTCTGTTGGTGTCACGTTCGATTACACGCCCTATGAATGAAATTCTGGCAGCGGCAGACGATCTGCATAAAGGGGATGGTGATCTTACCTATCGTCTACCAAATTTTGGTACGGACGAAATTGGTGAGACAGCAAACGCTATCAATGGGTTTATTAAAAAAATGCAGGATGTGATGCTAGATGTACGCACATCAGTTGAGACGGTGGCCTCTGCCTCTGAAGAGGTGAGTGCATCGGCGCAGAGTCTAAGTCAGGGTTCATCTGAGCAGGCTGCAAGTGTTGAGGAGACAAGTGCATCACTCGAGCAGATGAGTGCGTCGATTAATCAAAACACTGAGAACGCTAAGGTGACCGATGGTATTGCGACTAAAGCAGCTCAAGAGGCCGTTGAAGGTGGTGAGGCGGTGACCGAAACGGTTGATGCGATGAATCAGATTGCAGATAAGATCAGCTTGATTGAAGACATCGCTTATAAGACCAACCTGTTGGCGTTGAATGCGGCCATTGAGGCGGCGCGTGCTGGTGAACATGGTAAGGGCTTTGCCGTGGTTGCTGATGAAGTGCGTAAGCTGGCAGAGCGTAGCCAGGTCTCTGCACAGGAGATCAGTGAGCAGGCAGGCAATAGCGTTAAGGTTGCTGAGCGTGCGGGTGGTCTGCTTGAGGCGATGTTACCAAACATTCGCAAAACGGCTGATCTGGTACAGGAGATATCGGCTTCCTCTGAAGAGCAGGCAACGGGTGTCTCTCAGGTGAACATCGCGATGGGGCAGCTGGATCAGGTATCACAGCAATCCGCGGCCTCTTCTGAAGAGCTTGCGGCAACGTCTGAAGAGTTGAGTGCTAATGCTGAGAAGCTACAGAAGATCATCGGTTTTTTTAAGCTTGATGATAACCCGCAGACGGCAGTGAAGAGCGCAAGTAAAGGTGGCGATACTGCTCAGATGAATGATCAGGATGAGTTTATGTCTCCAGATGAGTCTAACCCTGACTTTGTTCCATTCAGTAAGGCTGTATAACGGAGGGGCGCTGTTATGGTGAGCAATATGGCAGTTCCACAACAACAGGAAGTCGAGTTAGATAAGTACCTCTGCTTTATGTTGGGTGACAAGCGGTATGCTGCGAATATCTTGCGCATTAAGGAAATTATGGAGCACATGGAAGTGACTTCGATTCCGATGATGCCTGATTTTCTTTGTGGCGTGACTAATCTGCGGGGCAAGGTGGTACCGGTGATCGACCTTGGTAAACGGCTTGGCGTGGATGCGGTAGCCATTGGTCGGCGTACTTGCATTGTGATTATGGAGGTCTCGATCCATGAGGCCTCGATAGATGTTGGCATTATGGTGGATGCCGTTAATCAAGTCGCCGATATTTCATCCGACCAAATTGAAGCGGCACCGACCTTTGGCGGCAATATCTCAACAGCATTTATTGAAGGTATGGGTAAGGTTGGCGATGAGTTCGTGGTGCTGCTGAACATTGATCGCTTGCTATCGTTGGATGACCTGAGCCTTCTGGATGGTGCTAGTAACATGGCACCACAGATGGTATCTCAGCTCTCATCAAATGGGCCGGGCAATACTGAGGAGTGCAATCATGGGTGAATTGATAGCGGAGCATGGAGTTTCATCGGATGTTGTGATGAGCGCTGATGACAATACGATGGGAGCCAACCTTGATTTAAACAAGTACCTAACTTTTCATGTGGGAGAATCTATTTTTGGTATGGATCTGTTGCGGATCAAAGAGATCATCGAATATGCCAGTGTCTGCGATATCCCGATGGTGCCGCCACATATTCGCGGTGTGATTAACCTGCGCGGCAATGTGGTGCCAGTCATTGATCTTGCGCGCCGCATCGGTGTGGAAGGTGATGCTAACGCGAGTAATCGTAGCTGTATCATTATTATTGATGTGATGGTTCAAGATGAATCGATGGATATAGGTGTGGTGGTCGATGCGGTGAATAAGGTCTATGAAATCGGTGAAGATGACGTTGAACATGCGCCGGCATTTGGCGCCAATATACGTACCGAATTTATTAAAGGGATGGGGCGAATAGATCGAAAATTTGTCGTGTTATTGGAGCTTGCAAAAGTGCTTGATGTTGACGAATTATCGATTAGTGGAATTGCCGCGACGACAGAACCTGTGTAGTGATGAGAATAAATACGAAAATATTGGGGTAGTTAAGATGTCAGTAGTCGCTAATAAATCAGTTATGTTGAAGCCGATTAAAGATGAAGAGTTTGCCGTATTTCAGGACATGATTTATGAGCAAGTCGGTATCTCGATGAGTGAAAAGAAAAAATCACTGGTAGAGGGGCGTCTTGCTAAGCGTCTGCGCCACCATGGTCTGCAGGATTATGCCGCTTACATTAACTTGATTAAGAGTGGCAATACTATTGAGCGCCAAATGGTGATTGATATGTTGACCACCAATGAAACTAGCTTCTTTCGTGAGCAACGTCACTTTGATTTTCTAGCGAGTGATGTGATCCCTAAAAGTGGGCATGGTACCCCTTATCGTATCTGGAGTGGCGCATCCTCGTCAGGTGAAGAGGCCTATTCGATGGCGATGCTGTTTGCCGATAAGTATCGATCAAATCAATGGGAAATAGTGGGCACAGATATCAGTCAACAGATTCTTGCTAAGGCGCGGAAGGCGCTTTATCCAATGAGTGCCACGGATAAAATCCCCGCTGATTATCTTAATCGTTTCTGCCTCAAGGGCGTGAGAGAGCAGGAAGGGATGTTTCAGATTGATAAAAAATTAACGAGGAAAGTGGCGTTCAATTCGTTGAACCTGAATGGCCAGTGGCCATCAAACATGGGCATGTTTGATCTTATTTTACTGCGTAATGTGATGATCTATTTCGATCAAAAGACCAAGCAGGTGTTGGTTGAAAAAATTTTACAGCACCTTAGACCGGGTGGTTATTTTATGATTGGCCATTCAGAAACGTTAAATGGCATCAGCTCTGCGGTGAAAATGATCAGGCCTTCGATTTACCTGAAGTCAAAGTAGTCCGCCAGTCCGCCGGCCGAATAGCTCATTTCAGTGATCGTTACTGCCTTGCCATGTTAATGAAGGGCATGGTTGATATGTATAGCAGCCCACAGATAATGATCATATAGACGATAAAACGTAGCGGGTTCTCTTTGACGCTATCAAGCAATGTGCGCTGTTCACCGACTTCCTTCTGTTTGGCATAGTCAACTTTGGCTTTTATCTGGCGCTCTTTTTGATAGGCCGCAATCAAGCTTTTGGCGCGTGGTGCCTGGTTATCGTCCCGCACCCAGAAGGCGGGCACTGATATACCCCAGTTTCCGGAGGGTGTTTCGTAGAAGTCGATATTGTCTTCCTGTAACAGTTCGCGCACATCCTCGGCTTCATCATCCGGGACGTTGCGAAGGTTAAAAATACGCAGAGCCATAATATTTTATCGGTATTGTTGGTTTATTCAGACCAGTTGTAACGCGCTACAACGCCCTGAGGATTGAATTCAACTTCAAGGATTTTCAGTGAAGCATTGTTGAGCTTAGGCAGCTTGCCATTGCCATAGAAGTAACCCCACTTTTCAGTCCTTGTACCATCTGACGCTACCGCAAAACCACGGCTGCTGGGAGCACCGAGCCACGCCTTAACCTCTGCCTTTGTGCTGGCATTGTGTTTTACGTTGGTTTCAAAGGTTTTGATATCAAAGTCATGGCCAAATTGTACTGAAGCACAAGCGCTGAGCAACAGCACGGCAGCAATCACGGTGGTCATTCGAAAGAGATAGCCTGGATTCATAAGGGAAATTAGCCAATGGTAAGTTAATGATGGATGCTATTTTAGGGGAATGAGATCGTCTTGCAAAATTTTTATCCACAAGGGACACACTTTGTTGTTTTGATGGTGGAGCCTCATCACGTTTTACGGTAGCTTATAACACGTGCCCTTGGGGAAGGGGGGCTTGATTTGTATTGCACAACTATTTTCCACACGTGGGGGCGTTATGGGGCGGTTGTTGGCAGATACTTTGGAAGAGGGGCGAGACATTGCCATTATTGGCAGTGCGTTCTTTTTTGTCGCGCTGGCGCTTTACCTTGATGCCAGTACTAGCCTTGCGATGCAAAATACCATGGGTTTCTGTGCGTGGTTCTTTCTAGGTTTGATGTTGTTGGGCGAGAGCACGGCGGTGCGGATGCAGGTGTTGGTCGCGATCGCCTTTGCCACGGTCGGTGAATACTTCGCCTCTGTCTATCTGGGTGCCTATATCTACCGTTTTGAAAATGTCCCGGCTTATGTGCCGCCGGGCCATGGCATGGTCTATTTAACTGCGGTCGTGATGGCGAGGCAGGCGTTGTTTACTGTCTATCGTCAGCAGATTACCTGGCTGGTGTTGGCGATAGGCGGTGTGTGGTCGCTATGGGGCCTCTTTTTTGCAGAGCGCGGTGATGCCGGTGGCGCGTTGCTATTCGCGATCTTTGCCTACTGTTTATATAAAGGGCGTTCGCCGTTGGTCTATCTGGGTGCATTTTTTATCACCACCTGGCTGGAGGTGGTGGGGACCTGGAGTGGTACGTGGTATTGGGCAGTGTACGACCCGGTGTTGGGGTTGCCGCAGGGTAACCCACCGAGCGGTGTGGCGGTGTGGTACGTGATGGTGGATGCGCTTGCACTGGCGCTGGCCCCGCGCCTGGTATTGCTCATGAGGCGTGTGCGTCGCCGTCTTTTTAAGCGGAAGGCATTACCACCGCAGATCAGCTGATTTTTGACCATGATCCGCGCCTAAGTCGCTTCGACTCACGTATAATGCCCTCCTTTATTGTTGTTGAGGAAGCGTACCTATATGTCGACGAGTAGCATTGTCTCGATTGAGTCCCGAATTGCCACCGAGTTAAACGCCAGAGAAGAGCAGGTAACGGCTGCGATTACGCTGCTGGATGGTGGCGATACCGTGCCATTTATCTCCCGTTATCGTAAAGAGGTGACCGGCGGGCTGGATGATACACAGCTGCGCCTGCTTGATGAGCGTCTTACTTATCTGCGTGAGCTGGATGATCGTCGTACCACGGTGCTAAAGGCGATTGATGAGCAGGGTAAATTAGACCCGGCATTGAAACAGTCAATTCTTGAAGCGGAGACCAAAACACGTCTCGAAGATCTTTACCGCCCCTACATGATTAAGCGCCGTACCAAGGCACAGATCGCACGCGAAGCGGGTCTGGAGCCGCTGGCTGATCTGCTCTTTTCTGATCCGACCTTTGACCCGGAAGAGACCGCTGCCAATTATATCGATGCCGATAAGGGTGTTGCTGATGCCACTGCGGCGCTTGATGGCGCACGTCAAATTCTGATGGAACGTTTCGCAGAAGATGCAGAGCTGGTGGGCGAGCTGCGTGAACACTTCTGGGAGAATGGCCAGTTGCATGCGACCGTGGTGGCAGGCAAAGAAAATGAAGGGGCCAAGTTCTCCGATTATTTTGATAAGCGTGAGGCGATTAAATCAATTCCATCACACCGTGCATTGGCGATGTTTCGCGGTCGCAGTGAAGGGATTTTGCAACTGGCGCTGGTGATACCCGACGATGAAGAGGCGACCGCAAAGCGCGAGCCCACCAGTGGCGAGCGCAAGATTGCGCGAACTTTTGGGATTAAAGATGAAGGTCGTCCGGCTGACCGCTGGCTACAGGATACCGTGCGCTGGACATGGCGTGTAAAACTTTCGATGCATGTCGACCTTGAATTGAAAAAACGTCTGCGTGAAGCGGGTGAACTTGATGCGATCAACATCTTTGCCAGTAACCTGAAAGATCTGTTGCTGGCGGCACCAGCGGGGCCGCGCGCGACTATCGGTCTTGATCCGGGTCTGCGTACCGGCGTTAAAGTCGCGGTGGTGGATAACACCGGTAAGTTGGTTGATTATGCGACGATCTATCCGCATGCGCCAAAGAACCAGTGGGATCAATCGGTTCATACGTTGGCGCTGTTAGCGAAAAAACATAATGCCGACCTGGTGAGCATCGGTAACGGTACCGCGTCGCGTGAAACCGATAAGCTGGCGGGGGATTTGATCAAGCAACATAGTGATCTTCGCCTGACCAAGATTATGGTATCGGAGGCGGGTGCGTCGGTTTATTCGGCATCGGAACTGGCGGCGCGTGAATTTCCTGATCTCGATGTATCGATACGTGGTGCAGTCTCAATCGCACGTCGCCTGCAAGATCCACTGGCTGAACTGGTGAAAATCGAACCGAAGGCGATTGGTGTGGGGCAGTATCAACATGATGTGAGTCAGGTGCGTCTGGCGCGCAGTCTGGAAGCGGTGATCGAAGATTGTGTGAATGCCGTGGGTGTCGATGTGAATACCGCATCGGCGGCGCTGCTCGCCAATATCGCGGGACTTAATGCGACGCTTGCGCAGAACATCGTTGATTATCGTGATATCAATGGGCGCTTTGAAGACCGTAAAGCGTTATTAAAAGTCACGCGCCTTGGGCCAAAGGCATTTGAGCAGGCGGCCGGTTTTCTGCGTGTGATGAATGGTAAAAATCCGCTTGATGGTTCCGCGGTACATCCCGAGGCCTATCCAGTGGTTGAGCGAATCGCGGCGTTTAATAAAGGTGATGTGCGTTCCATCATTGGCGACAGCGCACTGCTGAAAAAGCTCGACCCAAAAGAGTTCACCGATGAGAAATTTGGTGAGCCAACCATACGAGATATTCTCGCAGAGCTGGATAAGCCGGGGCGTGATCCTCGCCCTGAGTTTGTCACCGCCAGTTTTAAAGATGGCGTCGAGAAACTGAGTGACCTGAAAGAAGGGATGATGCTTGAAGGTGTCGTCACTAACGTGACCGCCTTTGGTGCCTTTGTTGATGTAGGCGTACATCAAGATGGCCTGGTACATATCTCAGCACTGGCAGATAAATTTGTCAGTGATCCACGTGCCGTGGTTAAAGCGGGCGATGTGGTGAAGGTGCGGGTGATTGATGTTGATCTGCAACGAAAGCGCATCGCATTAACGATGAAGTCGCAGGGTGATGATAATCAGGTGTCGAAGCAAGAACGACAGCATCAACCTTCCAATAGAAAACCGCCGCAGCAAAAACAACAACCGAAGCAACAGACCGCAATGGCGGCTGCCTTTGCAGGATTAAAGAGAAAATAAAATGTCAGTAGAACTGTTTATAAAAAAACTAACCGACAGGCCGGGTGAGATTGCATTCAGTGACACGATGGCATTAATCGAAAACTATTTTGACTATATCCCGAGTCGTTTTACTAATGGCGAAGGCGATAATCAGGCCGTTAACGAGGCGGGTACCAATGAGGGTTCATGCAAGATTTTTGCATTGGGTCAATTGCTACAGCTGACCGAGGAGCAGACGCTAAATTGCTTTGGCGATTATTACCGTGTTGATGTGTTGCAGCATCCCGATGGCAGTGACCACGCTAACATTCGTAACTTTATGCTTCATGGCTGGGATGGTATTGCCTTTGATAATGTTGCGTTGCAGGCAAAGGCTTAATCATGTTGCTGCCAGATTTAAACACCGTAGTTGAGATTATCATAAATGCGGCAAAGCAGGAGTTGAATCCTCGCTTTACGCATAGTGAACGTGAGTATAAGTCCGACGGTAGTATCGTTACCGAAGCAGATCGCGCGGTACAGCAGGTAATCGAAACGGCACTGAAACAGCAGTGGCCTGAGATTCTATTTGTTGGCGAAGAGATGAGTGAGGCGGAGCAGATCGCTTTGCTTAGTACTAAAGACCAAGCGGTATGGTGCCTTGACCCGGTCGATGGCACCAGTAACTTTGCTGCGGGTATTCCCTTTTGTGCGGTCTCACTATCGTTGTTAAAAGATGGTGATGTATTGATGGGCGTTGTTTATGACCCAATGCGTGATGAATGTTTCACCGCAATCAAAGGAGAGGGGTCGTGGTTAAACGGTGAGCGGCTTGGCAAACGCATGCCTGAACCACCGCTTGCCAAAGGCATTGGCATGATCGACCTGAAAAGATTGCCGCGAGAATTAGCGATACGCATCATCGATGAAAAACCATTTAGCTCCCAACGCAATGTTGGCGCTGTCGCATTAGAGTGGTGCTGGATTGCCGCGGGTCGTTGTCATGTCTATCTGCATGGCAGACAGCGTATCTGGGATTATGGTGCCGCGAGCCTTGTGTTGCATGAGGCCGGGGGGCATTCGATCACGCTTGAGGGTGAACCGGTGTTATCCGTTAGCCTTGAGCCACGTTCAGCGGTGGCTGCGCTTAATAAAGAGCTGTTTGATGAGTGGGTGGCGTGGTTGGGGGATTGTCATTAGCAGGCAATAATTTTGATTTTATTTTTTCCATCCTAAAGTTTTTAGAGCCCCATGAGCGCACTCATTTGACAGCAGTCACAAGCCATTATGATAAGTAGACTATTGGTGCTTACGCCTTGTTTTTTTGAAAGGCAACAACATCACTTCAATAATATTTCGATCAATAGGATACATGTCTGGTTCATTAATACCAAGGCGATGCGGCGGTTGATGAGGATGATATACAAAAGTTCCAAATAATAGATCCCATACTGGAGTCACTGCACCATAGTTTTTTGCCTCACCAGGATCGTCGCTATGATGGTATCTGTGAAGTTCTGCACCCACTAGAATATAATTCATCCAGCCTGCACGGATATCTGCGTTGAAGTGGGATACAAGCCCCTGTAGGCCTACAACAAGATTGACGACAAACACAGTTTCAACAGAAAAACCGAGAAAAAATAGTGGTAGGGTAAATATAGATCTGGCGATGATTGCGTTAATGGGGTGAGCAACGCCATGCATCAGGACATAAACCTGTTGTGGTAGATGGTGGGCGATGTGGATTTTCCACATCAACTGACCGATATCACACTGTGCCTCATGGCTAAGACGATGAACCCAGTACCAGATAAAATCCATGATCAAAATGGCTAGTATTACAGCTGGAATTACCGGCATGGTGATAAGTGCCTCGCCTCTTGTTAGGCCATATTGGATGATGATCAGACCTGCTATGTACTGTGAGAGCAGTAAGGAGGCTGCACCAATCAGCATGTAAATTAGGTCTCGGCGAAAGAAACTGTTTTTGCTCATTTTCCACTGCTGCCGAAGTGGAAAAATCGCTTCGATCAGAACCAGAAAGAGTACCAGCGCAGTGATGTAATATCCGTAATAGTGTCCAATATCCTCTGTGTTATGGTTAAGTTCCAGAGTGGCGTAACAGGACATCATAATGAAAAGAAATGGGTACAGGCAGTAACGTATGAGCGGGTTGGGGTTTTTGTGTTTGGTTGTTTGTGACATTAGGTCTCACCTGGGTCATTAGCTTGTAAAAAGCTTACGCCCTTCCCCTAAGGGCAGAGTCAAGAGCTGAAGTTTAGCCGAAGGTTTGGTTCATCATCTCCTGTAGTTTATCCAGGCGCTTTTCAAGTGCGTGAATGGCTTCGATTTCGTTGCGAAGCGAGACTCTTTTTTTATTGCACAACTCTTCAGCCTTTTTTAAAGGGAAGGTGCGATCTTTAACCTTGTGTTCAACGAGCCCCTTGATTTCAGCGAGGCTAAACCCAACCGATTGAGCTGTTTTAATCATATGAATTAAAAAAGCGTCCTGATCTGAGTAAATGCGATAGTTACCTTTGCGGGCTGGTTTTGGGATCAGGCCACGTTCTTCATATAAGCGTATCGCTTTACGAGAAGCCCCCGTTAACTCAGAAATCTTTCCAATATAGAGATAGGGTGTCAGGTCTTGTATTTGTTTTGTGAAAATGCTTTTCATCTCATGTTTCTCATTTGTTACGTACGAAATGACAAGCTCTGGAGTTAATAGACAAGTAATTTTGTGTCATGCAGATCCAGTAAAAAATAGAGTGTCATTATACTCGCCTAAATTAAGAATGGATGGCGAGCGCTATGAGTTTCTTGTCGGCACGAAAGCACTCAACAAGAAAATTCATTAATAAACGTACCCGTTCCGTTGCCCTGAGTTCTGGATGGGTCAGTATCCAGATGTCGCTGGTGACGAGCGGTGTCATCGTAAACAGGCGATTCATGCCGGTATAAACCTGATCATCTGGTAACAGCGCGATGCCGTTACCGGCAGTCGCCAGTGACGCGATGGCCATTAAATTATTGCCGCGTAAACGGTAATTCGGTTCAAGTGCCTTATTCAGTACCTGAAAGGCCTTAAGCTGAGCAATCCTTCCATCGGGACCGATCAGGTCATGTTCTGATAGTGCGGCCATTGATGTGGGCGTGCCCCTCGCGCGCAGGTATTTTTTTGAGGTATAAAATGCCCACGGCAGGGAGAAGATCTTTTTACCGATTAAGTGTTGTGGAGGTGAGGATGTTGAACGCACCGCAATATCGGTCTCACGGCGTGAGATATCAAGATTTTCATTGCTCACATTGAGCTCGACGTTTATGCCAGGGTACTGTTTACAAAAGAGTGCTAGATAATGATTGATATAATGGTACGCGAAACTATCCGGGGCAGTAATACGCACCACCCCCGCTGGCTGAACATCTTTACCGATCACCTGCAGTGCCAGTGCATCCACTTCATTACGCACTCTCACAACGTGTTGTGCCATCTCCTCTCCGGCCTGAGTTAACTGATAGCCATCAGCAAGCCGTTCAAACAACCTCACTGCAATAGTATCTTCAAGCTGATTGATGCGACGAAACACGGTTGAGTGGTTGACGTTTAATATTCTCGATGCCGCAGAGAGGGTGCCCTGTTCTGCGACTGCCAGAAAGAAGCGTAAATCATCCCAGTTTAAGCTGTGCTTATTTGCAATCATAATTTGCAATATTAGCTAATTTTATTGCGTTAATACAAGCTGTATTCTACCTGCTGACTTCAACATTTTCGACTTATCGAGGAGATCACAATGAACGAAGCTCAATTGCAATCCATCGGTGCGACCTTTCTTCGCATTTCGCTGGGTATTGTGCTGTTAGCTCACAGCCTGTATTTGAAGATGATGGTTTTTACCTTGCCGGGAACGGCGGATTTTTTTATAAGCATCGGCCTGCCTGGCTTGCTGGCCTATGCCACATTTTTTGTGGAAGTGGCCGTTGGAATCGCATTGATTGTTGGCTATCAGGTCAGGATTGCCGCGTTACTCGTTATTCCATTTTTACTCGGGGCAACCTGGGCGCACTCATCCAATGGCTGGTTATTCACCAATACAGGTGGCGGTTGGGAGTATCCACTATTTATGACTGCAGCCGCCATCGCTCAGGTATTTATTGGCGGTGGTTATGGTGCGCTAGCTGATTCAGTTAAAAACTGAATCAGTACGGTACAGGCGAAAGTTTAAAACTTATCAATTAAATCTTCAGTAAGAGAGCGAAAAATGATTAAGCTATATTTCACCCCAGCCGCATGTTCAATGGCCGTTCATATCGTGTTACGTGTTACGTGTTACGTGAAGCGGGACTGGAGTTCGAGTTAGAACAGGTTGACCCAAAAGGCTACGTGCCAGCGCTTCAGCTGGATAATGGTGACGTGATCACAGAGGCAGCCATGGTCATGCAGTATCTTGCGGATCAGGCAGCGGCAGCGAATTTAATTGCGAAACCGGGAACAATGGAGCGTTATCGGCAGCAAGAGTGGCTCAATTTTATCGCAACCGAGCTGCATAAACCCCTTGGCGCATTGTTTAACCCCGAAATAACAACGGAGTGGAAGGCCAGCCAGATTGCCACTTTTGGTAAACGTAGCGATTATCTTAACCAGCAGCTGACTGGAAAAAAATTCCTTGCTGGTGATCAGTTACAATAGCGGATGCCTACCTGTTTACCGTCCTCGGCTGGGCTACTTTTCACAATGTTGATATGAGTGCATGGCCGTCACTAATCGATTACATGGGCCGAATTTCAGTGCGAGCATTGGGGCTTGAAACATTGAAGGCTGAAGGTTAAATGTATTGCGTCGCCATGCTGGTTATTTCTCCTCCTGACTGGCAAATTCATTTTGATTACGTTTGTAATACCATTTCATAACAAAGGGTGGTAGCAATGTGGTGAGCGCAATCACAATAATCATCCCCGCATAAATTTCATTATTAAACGCGCCGCTGATACGCCCTAGTTCGGCAAAGATTAGCCCGACTTCGCCGCGTGGGATCATTGCGGTGCCGATCATCCACTTCATCTGTATTGGCACCTTGAGCACAAATGCACCTAGCAGTTTTCCGATGACGGCTGCTAAAAACATGCTGAGTGAAAAGAGCCAGATAAAAGGTGAAGACCAGTCTATCTCATGTAGTGCAAGTGACAGGCCGACCATCACAAAGAAGATTGGGGTGAAGAGGTGGATGATTGGCTTCATCTCCTGTTCAATGCTACGCGCAAATGTTTTGTTGCTGCGTAGCGCGATGCCGAAGGGTAGAAAGAAGCGACGCGATAGCGCGAGTCCGGCGGCAAATCCGCCGAGTAATTCTGGCGCGCCGATGGTGTGTGCCAGCCATGCAAAAAAGAGTACCAGCGAGACGATCATGGTTGGGATCAGGCCGGGAATTTCACTCTGTGCATGCAGGCGGCCGATGGCGACGGATAGGAGTTTAGCGGCAATCGGTGCAATGACGAAAAATGCAATGACGAAGGTGAGAACTTTGCCACTATTGATCAGGCTAACCTCGCCTGCTACTGAGAATTCATAAAGCATTGCCAGCAGAATCACGCCGAGGATATCATCGACAACGGCGGCACCGAGTACGATCTGTCCCTCTTCGCTGTGTTGTCGTTTGAGATCGGTGAGCACGCGCACCGTGATGCCGATGCTGGTGGCGGTGAGTGTGCCGCCAATAAACAGCGAAACGAGCATCGATAGTTCAAAGCCCCAATATGCCACCGCGAAGCCGAGCAATAGTGGTGCAATAAAACCAATGATCGCGACGAGAAAAGATTTAAAACCGGTACGCATCAGGCGGCGTAGGTCGGTATCGAGCCCTACTTCAAAGAGCAATAGGATGATGCCGATTTCTGCTAATAGTTTGATTGCATCACTAGGCGAGACCCAGCCAAGCAGGCTTGGACCGAGTAGTACACCGGCAAAGAGCTCTCCGATAACGGCTGGTATTTGAAGGCGTACCGCGAGTTCTGAAAATATCCTGGCGCATAGCAGGATTATCAAAAGGTGTAATAGAACGGTATGGACTTCCACTTGAATCTTCTACCTACTTTAGATTGCTAGCAGTGACTTTAGCATATCATGTGCGGGCCAAAGCGGGTGGCAACCAGAGATATGGCGATGGGTGAGGTGTATTTCGTTGGTGACGTTTGCTAGTACGGGGCGGGGTTATACATGGGAGCCACTCGTAAAGTGATTGCTATCATCTGTTGATGAGCTGTTCTTTAACAAGGGGCTCCAGGCTGGGCAAATCTTTACTGGGGTGTATGCTTAGCGACGACCACGTTTGTTTTTTGGTTCTTCAAAGTTCACACGTAGCGATTTACCGCTGAAGTCTTTGCCATCAAGTCCTGAAATTGCGGCGCGTGCTTCATGCCCTTCCATCTCGATAAAGCCAAAGCCTTTGCATTTGTTAGAGAAGACATCCGTTGCTAATTTAATAGAACGTACCTTACCGAATTGTGAAAAAAGTTCAGTGACTTCAATTTCATTGGTCGAAGGGGGCAGGTTACCAACAAAGAGTTTTTTCATGGTGATGTCCTTATAGAATCAGGAATTCTATTTTGAAAACGGTGGCCTGAAGCGAAATCAAGCGAGATATAAAGTCTACGTAGCCCTGTGTGACAAGGCTACGTAGTTAGAGCGATTTCTTACTGAGGTTGAACCTGTGCAGCCTGCAGACCTTTTGGCCCGGTTTCAACCTGGTAGCTTACGGCTTGACCTTCGGTTAGCGTTTTAAAGCCATCACCGACGATTGCGTTGAAATGTACAAATACATCTTCGCCGCCATCAGCTGGGCTGATAAAACCAAAGCCTTTAGATTCGTTAAACCATTTTACGGTACCAGTATTCATTATGTTGAAATCCTCAAAACTTAATTTAATTGTAATAATAATAGCGTGCAGATGACGCAATGAGGATTCAGAGAGGGAGCCGTATGGTGTTCTAAGAAAGCCAGCTTGAGCCAATGCAAGCAAAAACACTATACCCTAATCCCATAATAAAAAAACAATTATTTCTTTTAGTAGAATAACTTGGAGAAATAGCTCTAAAAAAATGAAGGGTCAAATGGGTATAAGTCGAGTTGTGTTTTGATATGCCTGTTTTCCTTGTTTTCTATTAATGTCCTGCGCTGTTATTAGGCAGGTCATCTATTTTCCTGGTGGCGATAGTAGCGGGGCCAAGGCAGGCTTCAATCTGTTTTTGATAGAGGGTTTCATTTTCTTCCAGTGCAATGATTAGTTTTTTAAGTGGTTCTATGTGTTGCTGGATAATGTGTGTGGCCTGCTTTTCAGCATCAAGCAAAAGATGGCGTGTTGCATCGTCAACGATCTCGGCTGAGTGTTCACTATAGTGACGTGGTTGAGCCATCTCACGTCCTAGAAAAGGGTGTTCTTCACTTTCACGCAGGTCAACCGGGCCGACCTCTTCCGACATGCCCCAGCGTGAGACCATCGCCCGGGCCATCAATGTTGCCTGATGGATGTCGTCATCCGCTCCGGAGCTCAAAGAGCCGAGCAGTTCTTTTTCTGCGGTACGTCCTCCGAGGATTATTGCCAGTCGATCCTGTAGATATTCCTGTGGAAGCGTGTGGCGTTCGTGTTCGGGTAGTTGATGGGTTGCTCCGAGTGCATGGCCACGAGGGACGATGGTCACTTTATAGAGGGCATCGCTATTGGGCAGGAAATGGGCGAGCAGGGTGTGCCCCGCTTCATGTACCGCCAGTCGATGGCGCTCTTCAGGTTGGATGGCGAGGCTACGTTCAGCCCCCATCATGACCTTGTCGCGTGCTTCATCGAAGTCAGCCATGGTGATGGTCTGTTCTCGGTGGCGTGCGGCGAGGATGGCGGCTTCGTTAACCAGGTTTTTCAGGTCGGCGCCAGAGAAGCCAGGGGTGCCTGCGGCAACCTTGTCCAGGTCGACATCGGCATCAATCGGTGAGTTTCGAATGTGTACCTTAAGAATCGCAATGCGATCTTTGCGCTCCGGTAGATCCAGTGTGATGTGGCGATCGAAACGGCCGGGACGCAGTAGCGCAGGGTCTAGTACATCGGGTCGATTGGTAGCCGCGAGGATAAGGATCGCTTCGTGACCACCAAAGCCATCCATCTCGGCAAGGATCTGGTTAAGGGTCTGCTCACGTTCATCATTGCCACCACCGAGGCCAGTGCCACGGGTGCGGCCAACGCTATCTAGCTCATCAATAAAGATAATGCTGGGTGGGTGTTTTTTTGCGGCCTTGAAGAGATTGCGTACGCGCGAGGCGCCAACGCCGACAAAGACCTCAATGAACTCGGAGGCGGAAATTGAATAGAACGGTACGCCTGCTTCACCGGCGAGTGCTCTGGCCAGCAGGGTTTTACCCGTGCCGGGTGCGCCCATTAATAAGGTGCCGTGTGGGATCTCCGCACCAAGTTTACGAAACCGCTCAGGGTCTTTGAGGTACTCCACCAGTTCTGCGATCTCTCGCTTGGCATTCTCCTGGCCTGCCACATCGGCAAAGGTGATTTCGGGGATCTTCGCCTCTTTACTTGAGCTGCCAAGAAACCCCTTGAGTTCATCGCTACCGCCGAGCTGGCCACTAATGTTGCGCGCGGCGCGGCGCATCAGCCAGATGAAAATGGCGATGAATAGTAGCCATGGAATAATGCTGATCAAGGCGCGAGACAGTGTATTTTCACCGACGGGGCTTGATACGCGGATCTCTACCCCGTTATTTTCTAGCTCAGGTAGCAGTGAGTCATCACCAAAAGCGGGCACGCGTGTGCGAAAACGCTGGATTGGCCCTTCATTGGGCAGGATCGTTTTCGGTTTGGTTAACAGGCCTTCAACGATATCGCCGCGCAGTTGAACCTCTTCGATCCACCGCTCCCGCAGCAGTAACTTGAATTCACTGTAAGGGATCTCATAGCGACGCTCAGATTGAGGCACTTGCGGTGAAAGCAGATAGAGCAGCGCAAAGGCTGCAAAAATGATGACCGCCAATTGAAATGGTGGTCGCTGTTTTCCTTGCTGGGCTTCGTCATTCATCGCGGTAGAATTTGTCGTTCCTGTTTCAAGATTATAATACGCCCGAACATGGCGAAGCGCATGTGCGATTAATGCGCTCGGTGCAGCCGTTTCAGTTTATTAGCCGCGCTGGCTTGCGGCACGCATCCCTTGCCAGAAGATGGCGAGTTGTTGGCGGTAGCTGATGGGAATCGCGTCTGGATTACTCATCCTCAGCAATAATGGTATGCCGTAAAAGAGTGACACGAGACCTAACATTGCCGTTGGTACATGGGTGTTGCCCGGCAGGTCACCTTTGTTAATCGCCTGTTGTAATGCGGGTACTAATACCGCATCAAGTCCACTGACGTCGAGGGCTTCAATCTCGCTGGCGTTTTCTTCGTTGATGACTTTTTCAAATGCACGATGGCGTTCTGCTCGGCCAATCGGTTGTGGTGATGGTTTTTCTCGTAGGCGTGCCAGGCGTGCCAGCACTTCGCCCATCAAGCCGGGGTGCTGTTGAAATTGTTGGGCGGCGGTTGCGAATAGGGCATCGATAGCGGCGGCTCCAGTCTGGCCGCTGCTGCGAATTTTCCATGCGATCTCTAGTGTCCACAGTTGCACATAGTAATCGAGTAGGTCGCCTTTTTTTGAGAAGTAGTTGAAGAAGGTTGCCTCAGAGATTTCAACGTCATCACAAAGTGAGTTGACGGTGATCTCTTCCATCGGTGTCGCCTCTAGGCGTTGAATCGCGGCGTTTACCAGTGCCAGCTTGGTGCGGGCATATTTTCGTTCACGTAGTGGAATCTTGGGCTTGGCGGCCATTTAATATCTCCTTTAAATTTGGCGCTCTATTTATTTTAATAGTTTAGCCTATTAATTTAATAAACATTAATAAATTTGTTTTTTATTTGTATTTCAATCGACTATAGGCCTTTTAAAAAGGGAGGCTGCTTTCTGCTTAACATACATGTGCTATCTGTATTGTTCTATAAAATTTTAGAGTCTGCAATGTTTTGTTGGTAATGGCCTTATGGAACAGCAAGTTAAAAATAGAAAGTATCTACAATGAGATTTAAGCATGTTAGACTGCACGCCTTAATTTTCAGGCTATTCTATATATAGCCGACAGATATAGTTCACCAGCACCGCTTCAACCAGATAGGTAACCAGATGGACAGACTAAAGCAGCTTCTCGAAGAACGCATCCTGATTCTCGATGGCGCGATGGGCACGATGATTCAGCGCCACAAACTTGAAGAGGGCGATTATCGTGGTGAGCGCTTTGCCGATTACCCTTCTGATATTAAGGGAAATAACGATCTACTGGTATTAACGCAACCGGCGATCATCCGCGGCATTCACACTGAGTACCTTGAGGCGGGTGCGGACATTATCGAGACCAATACCTTCGGTGCCAACGCCACTACGCTGGAAGCATACGGCATGGCCGACCTCTGTTATGAGATGAATGTGGCCGGCGCACGCGTGGCGCGTGAGGCGTGCGATGCGGTGGCGACTGACAACAAGCCGCGCTTTGTGGCTGGTGTTTTGGGCCCAACCGACAAAACTGCCAACATCTCACCCGATGTAAATGATCCCGCGGCGCGTAGAATCACCTTTGATGAGCTGGTGGCGGATTACAAAGTGGCGACCAACGGTCTGATCGATGGTGGTTCCGATATCATTTTGATCGAAACGATCTTTGACACACTGAATGCCAAGGCGGCGATCTTTGCGGTGAAGAGTGTCTTTGAAACTCGCGGGATGGAGCTGCCGATTATGATCTCCGGCACCATTACCGACGCCTCGGGTCGCACCCTGACCGGGCAGGTAACCGAGGCATTTTACAATTCACTGGCACATGCCAACCCGATCTCGATCGGCCTTAACTGTGCACTCGGTGCCGATGAGTTGCGTCAGTATGTGGATGAGTTATCACGTATTGCCGAGTGCTACGTCTCCGCGCATCCCAATGCCGGGTTGCCGAACCCACTCGCTGAAACAGGTTATGACGATACGCCAGATAACATGGCGGGCTTTATCAAAGAGTGGGCCGAGAGTGGCTTCCTGAATATCATCGGTGGCTGTTGTGGTACCTCGCCGGAATTTATTAAGGCGATCGCTGAAGCAGTAGAGGGCATCGCCCCTCGCAAACGACCCGCGATTGCGGTCGAGAGCCGACTCTCTGGGTTAGAGCCCTTTAACATCAGCGACGACTCACTCTTTGTGAATGTCGGTGAGCGTGCCAACGTGACCGGTTCTGCCAAGTTCAAACGGTTGATCATCGAAGGGCAGTTTGATGAGGCGCTGAGTATCTGTCGCGAACAGGTCGAAAACGGCGCGCAGGTGATCGACATCAACATGGATGAGGCGATGCTCGATGGCGAGGCGTCGATGGTTCATTACCTGAACCTGATCGCATCCGAGCCCGATATCTCAAAAGTGCCGGTGATGGTCGATTCATCCAAATGGAGCATTATCGAAGCCGGTCTAAAGTGCATCCAGGGCAAAAGCATCGTGAACTCGATCTCTTTGAAAGAAGGTAAAGAGCAGTTTGTGTACCACGCCA
>Ga0316204_10002061_pt1 | contig 48196 bp, 34 predicted proteins | sample 6monrhotite_MG_2_FD_205661 | JGI IMG/M metagenome (GOLD analysis project Ga0316204, IMG submission 205661) | Microbial mat bacterial communities from mineral coupon in-situ incubated in ocean water Damariscotta River, Maine, United States -... | ecosystem: Environmental > Aquatic > Marine >... | reverse complement strand
ATCGCAAATATCCATTTTATTTGTGGGTAAATTGCCTCGCTTAATTAATCTAATCTCGCAATGCCCGGCATGCCTCGTGGCGATCGGTACGTGCTGTGGTCGCCAGGCTAAAATCTGTTATAAATCAATAAGAAAATTGGACATGGGGGAGAGTTGAGGCCGATGTACCTTGTGGATTTATTCGACTTTTTCTCTCCCTGAACTGGATGCGTGGCGCGCTTGTATCGGTATTGGTTTTGTTAAACCTAGATTCCGCCGTTGAATGATATGGATAGCGTGATTGCCGTTGTGTCTGGCAAGGCGTGAAAGCGCCGGAATATGTCAATATTTCAAACTTTTACAACACCGTCCAGACACGACGACAAGCGTGCTCTGCATGTCGTAGCGCCCAACGGGTGAGCAGATAAAGGGCAACAAACTGAATGTTCATCAAGCGGTTAACGCGCTTTTGTAGCGGTCAACTGCGGAATCTAGGTTAAAGCCAGATTGATATCCCGCCGATAAACTATTGGTAAGTGTAGCGTTTCTCCAGGTGATTTACATCGTAGGCAGTAATATTGTTATGTGGGTAATGAGACAATTTGTTTTGTTTTTTATTAGTGCGCTAGGGGTTTGTCTTAGCACACTATCATTTGCTGAAATTGTTGAAGTAAAAATCCACAAAAATATTATTGCGACGGCGGAGTATGTTAAGGGCGATCCAGATAAGCCTGCTGTAATTTTATTGCACGGCTTTTTACAAACACATCACTTTCAAACGGTGAATCGACTTGGGGCTTATCTTGCGGATGAGGGTTATACCGTGTTGTCCCCTACATTAACGTTAGGCGTCAGTAAGCGGAGGAAGAGTCTGTCTTGTGAAGCGATTCATTTACACAGCATGGATGATGACCAGAAAGAAATAAAATTTTGGGTAAGCTGGTTAACGCAACGAGCGCATACAGGGGTTGTGTTAATTGGTCATAGTTACGGTAGTTTGCAACTGCTTATCTATGCGGCCAATAATAATGATCCGGCTGTTATAAAGGTAATTGCAACCAGTTTGGTTGATATAGAGCATACAATTGGCAGTGATGTGAACAAACATCAAGTTGACAGTGCGAAAAAAATGCTGGAGCAGAATATTGATGAGTTAAAGAGTTATCGGATTAACTATTGTAATAAATATATGGCGCCGCCGAGCGTGTTTTTATCCTATGCAATCTGGAACAAAGAGAAGGTTGTAGAATTACTGATGGCGACTTCAACGCCGGTGCATATAATTATGGGGTCTAAAGACAACAGGGTCAGTCAAAATTGGCTTGCACTACTGAAAGAGGCGAATGCTAATGTGTTAATGGTTGAAGGCGCGGGTCACTTTTTTGACGCAGAATACGAGTTTGATCTCGTTGATTCCGTCATGGCGTCGATCATCAATGCAGGGTTTTGATTCAGGGGGTGGGTATGGAGCATAACCGGTCTTCATTATTTCCTCTGTCGATTAAAAACTACAGTATTGGGTTTACTATAGTAACATTGTTTTTGTTTTTTATTCTTGGCTGGTTGGTGCTGCATAAAGTCTATTCACTCAACGATGATTTGCAGGCTCAAAATACCACGATAGCGGCAGAGGAACTCGAGAGTGCGATTGAAAGCTCTATTAAGTCTGCCGGATATATCGCTAACAAATTTGCGTTGTGGGAGGAAACCGTACAGCAGATCAACAATCCCGTTTATTATAACTATTGGCGTGCTAACCGGGTAAAAGAAGCGGGCTTTCTCCAAGACTATTTTATTGCCCTTGAGCTTTATGACAAGGACGGCGTGCCACTTTCCAATTCAACTACATTTTCCCTGTTGCCTGTAATCGATCCGAATAATTTGGGGGCCTTTATTGCGAAACGTCACAACCAGACGGTGTTGTATTATGTCAGCCCTATTTATTTAGCCGATACTGACAGCCAGTTCTTTGGTTACGTTACAGTTGAGCTGAATTTTAAGCAGGTTTTAAACAGTGTTCAAAAATTCAGACAGTTGGCGTCACCAACCTTGCAGTTTGGTATTGCGAATAATGTGATTATTCCTGCCAGTGATATTTATTCCCGCATCGAATATTCAATTATTCCCAATAAAGCATTCAATGCACTCGAAAAGGTAATGGCTGATACGTTGTTGCAATTTGCTGTTGTCGGCGTGATATCAATTATCGGGTTTCTTTACATTATCTTTGTGTTAATGGGCAGGCCGTTGGCACTGCTGTCATTACACATTGACGCAATGAGCAGTGGCAAGCATGAATATCTGGAGCCAAATTGCGCGGGTTTTTATCTTGTGCTGGAGTTTAACAAATTACGGCTTTCTCTCAATGACTATACGCGGCAAATTGACGAACTGGAACGGGTTGCCGCGGGCGATGTTAATGAGGTGACCTGCGTCGACACAGACAAAGAAGTCAGTGGGTTAATGTCATCATTTAACGCGATCGTCAAACAATTAAAACAAACCATTGAGGAAAAAGACAGTGTTTCATTACAGTTGCGTAGTTATGCTGACCAGCTTCGCAAGGTGAGTGATCAGGCGCTGGCTGCAAACAAGGCTAAAAGTGCATTTTTGGCGAACATGAGTCACGAAATTCGTACGCCATTAACTGCGATTATTGGTTTTGCCGAAGCATCGCTTGATAACCAACAAACCATGTCAGAAAGACAGGATGCCTTAAGCATTATTGTTAAGAGTGGGCAACATTTGCTTCAAATTATTAATGATATTCTTGATCTCTCAAAAGTGGAAGTCAATAAGCTGGAAATAGAACATGTTCCGGTATCAACGTTGCAATTGGTTAGTGACGTTGAGGCATTAATACGGCTGCAGGCAAAGGAAAAGGGTCTGGAGTTCAATGTTAATTGCGTGTTACCACTCCCCCTGAAAATATACAGTGATCCAATACGAATTAAGCAGGTGATTATCAATCTGTGCAACAATGCTATAAAATTTACAACCTCCGGGCATGTTCATTTAAATATTAAATGCGACGCCCTGGAAGAATTGATTAGTTTTGAAGTGACCGATACGGGAATTGGGCTGTCCGATGATCAAATGGAGAAAATATTCAAACCTTTTACGCAGGCGGATTCTTCCACAACACGGAAATATGGCGGTACCGGGTTAGGATTATCCCTGTCGACACAACTGGCAACCATGTTGGGTGGCGAATTGTCCGTAAAGAGTAAATTGGGGGTCGGGAGTCAGTTCACGGCAACATTTGGTATAGGGGATGTTGCTGCAGATGATTTTGTGCATGAAGAAAGTCAACTGCCCAAGGCATCACAACAGCCAGCATTACCCGATAATCTCGCCAGTTTGTCCGGTCATGTACTTGTGGCTGAGGATGTATTGGAAAATCAGAAACTCATTACGTTATACCTTAGTAAAATGGGGGTGACCACAACGGTGGTGAGTAATGGTAAATTGGCCGTGGAACAGACAAAAATCGGTAAATTTGACCTGGTTATTATGGACATACAGATGCCGGTGATGGATGGCCTTGAAGCCACGTCATTGCTGAGGGAGATGGGGTGTACTCTTCCTATCGTTGCGCTGACGGCTAATGCGTTTAGAGAAGATGAGGAGCGATGTATCAATGCAGGCTATACCCAGTATTTATCGAAACCCATCGATCGGAAGAAGCTGCATCAGGTCATGGCGACGTACCTGACGCATGAGCATCAAGCGACTAAAATCAATAGGCCGATTTATTCGTTGTTGCTGGGCGAAAGTATCGACTTTAAACCACTGGTTAATAAATTTGTGGGTAACCTAAGCGGGGATCTGTCTAACATCAAACTGGCTTATGAACAAAAGAACTGGGACGTCGTCGGTGAGTTGCTGCATACCCTGAAAGGAACCGGCGGCAATATGGGGTACCCCATGCTTGGCGTAACCGTTGCTAACATGGCATTGTATTTAGTGGATAAAAATTACATTGCGCTGGGCGATGGACTGGGTGAGCTCGGTAATTTGTGTGAACGTATAAGATTGGGCGTGGAACCTGAATCTGCTGGCATTGAATCTGAACAACAACTCAATGTCGCCAATGGAAAATCATAGCGTGGTGTCTGAGGACGTTTTGGGTCATAAGGCGTGGGCTACAAAACAGAGTTACAAAATAGGGCTGTATAAAGGGAAGCTATAAAAAATAATACCAATAATAAGCTAAGCTCATTATAAAGCTAATCAGTATTAGTAAGACCGCCGGCTTGTGAGCTATGCGTTGTTTATTTTCTACGGCACCAAGCGGTGAATTAAGGGGTGGTTGATTTGAGGCAACACCTTCTTTTAGGCCGGCGCTATTCATGTCAAGCATCGTGTAGTCTTTGTAATTGTGAAGCAAGGTTGCCAGTTCGCCACAGACGATCGTGTCGCTATTCAGCCATTTTTCGGCTGCCGCGTGCCCTTCATTATGAATGTTTTCGAGAAAGTAGTATTTGCGCATCATGCGGGAAATCGAACTGACCAGTCCTTCTGCGTTATGGCGGGGTAGCTTGAAATGGCTGCAAATAAGATCGTGTAAATATTTATTTTGCAGTTGTTTTGGCAATGTTGACTGTTTGCCAAGTTGTGTCATTGCGCCATTGAAAAAAGCGGTTACCACAAACAGGTGGAAGGTGTCTTTTTTTAATGTCGAGGTATTGATATCGGAAAGTTGTGCTGTTGCAAAAGAAGTCAGTACCTGTTGAGTGTTATTGAATTTGCCGACAAAGTCACTAATGATCATTGGTAAATCTCTGCTTGATAATTCGGCTGATTAGGGTGGTTTGCCGTAATCAACCCTCAGGCGCGCATATGGTTGGGGCAACGTTATCGACTGACTCACGTCAACGCGTATTATCCGATATTTATATATTAATATACGAAATAAGGCTTTTGATATTCAATCCGTATAGCATTTTAATCAGGAAACCAAAAAAAAATCCATCATTAATTCCGGGTGGGGCACCGTTAAAAATCGAGGAGAGATAATTTAATAGACTCGCTCATTCGCGTTGTATTCCTGAGGCGTCTATACTTCTTATTCAATTTTACTTTCCATACAACGAATTAAGTGGGATTTTTAGGTTGGCAAGCCGCGTGGTGCTGGTACCTTCGGCAAGTAGCGGGTGACAGTGGAGGGCGTCGGATATGCTTACCTCTATACGCCTCATTGTAAATTTATATGAGTGCTTCATTCACGGCGGTACGATAACGAGTAGCGATGGCACGAAGCTTGTAATTCCATGATATATGAGTACTTGTTCGCAAGTCTGGCGCCAAGAATGTGTCATACTTAACGGCTAGCCTGGTATCAATGGCAAGATATATGACGTTTGTAACATGCGCATTGGTCAGCAATTGATACGGGTTTGGACCGAGTTATTACAAATTTAGACTCACTCGGTACAACTTAAGCTGAAATAAACGTGCTTGTGGTATTGTATCCCATTGATTGATAGGGTATTTTGTCACGATTTGGCGCTTAGGTAGATTTTAATGCTTTTTAGTAGGCGGATAATTCGTAGGCGATTAATAGGGTAGCAGTGTTTAAACAAGCTAACAAACAACAAATTCTTAAGGATGTCTATGAAGAAAATCTATGGGTGGCCGGGAAAAGTAAGTCCCGTCGATCAGTCGTAGAACCAATATCTTCATCAGGCAAAAAAAATCGATTTCTACCGTATCTGGTCGCGGTTGGCGTTATTGTGGTGACGGGAGTCGTAACGGCTTGGCATGAGCCTGTTGAACAGACAATCGACAATAAGGTGGCGCTGGATCAACGTGCTGGGGCCGAATTACAAAACACGTCGATGCACAACGCTGAAGGTGACGGGGAGCGTGACTCGCCAATTCCAGCACCAACGCGCCAACGCCATGGGGAAGTCATGACGGCGCTATACAAACCGATAGTGCCCATGCAGGCGACGTCAACCGCACTGCCTGGTTTGTTTTATCACGATGAGGCTCAGGCGGATTTAGAGGCATTTGGGTTAGACCAAAGCAGGGTAACCCCGGAAAATTTCCGGGCGTTGGCCAGCGTGGACATGCCATTGGCGCAATTGTTTGGCTTAAGTGTAAAAACCATTGTGATCGATCCAGGGCATGGAGGTAAAGATCCAGGTGCCGTTGGTGACGAAATTTACGAAAAAGACATAGCGTTGGAAGTTGCGAAGCGGTTGCGTGATCGTTTGCTGGAGTACGAGAATTATCGGGTGTTAATGACCCGTGAGACGGATGTGACCATGTCACTTAATAATCGCGTTAACTATGCGAATGAAAACGGCGCTGATTTGTTTATATCAATCCATGTCAATAATTTTCCAACGGATCAAAAAAGCTTTATCGAAACCTATTATTTCGGACCAACAGATGATTCAAATATTGCAGAGCTGGCGGCACGGGAGAATTCTGACTCACATTATCCTTATGCTGAATTTAAGGAGATCATTCAAAAAATTGGTGATACGCTGAAATTTCAGGAATCAAAGCAGCTGGCGTATGCGGTGCAACGGAATTTGTATCAACAGATGAATAAAATTGATAAGCGCACCAGCGATCATGGCATTAAAGCAGCGCCATTTGTGGTGCTACTGGGGTTAGATGCCCCGAGCATTCTTACTGAGGTGTCCTGCTTATGTAATAAGGATGAAGAGCAGCGATTAAAAACATCAGCATATCGGGAAAACATTGCATCATTTTTGGAAAAGGGTATTGTCACGTATCTTAATAAAAACACCAGAGTAGGAGGTATGAGGAATGGCGAAAAAGAAAAGCTCGCCAAAGCGCAACAGTAAATTGCGAGTTGGTATCGATTTGGGAACTTCACGTAGCGCGATATCCGCGAGCAATGGCAAACGTAAGTTCGTGGAAAGTTACGTTGGCTGGCCAAAGGATTTTATCTCTAAGAAGGTTTTAGGGAAATCTGTTTTGTTTGGCCAGGAAGCTTTGGATAATCGGTTATCACTGGAGTTATGCCGGCCTCTCGAGCATGGTGTAATAAAAGAGGGGACGTCCCGTGATGAGGAAGCGGTCAATGAGCTGATCTCTCACCTTATTGAATTGTCGGAAGCACAGGAAGGGCAGGAAATTTATGCCGTTGTTGGTGTTCCTGCTGAATCCCTGCGCGCGAATAAGCTGGCCATTAAGCGTGCCGTTAAAGATTATGTTGATTCGTTAATGATTGTGTCAGAACCATTTGCAGCTGCTTACGGGCGTGGCGTACTGAACAATGCGATTGTGATTGATTTAGGTGCGGGGACGGTTGATTTTTGCATTATGCATGGTTCTATGCCAACGGACGATGATCAGCGCACGTTGGTTACGGCTGGTGACTATATTGACGAACATTTATATGCCATGTTAAAGGAAAAATATCCTGAGTCAGACTTTAATCTGAATATGGTGCGAAAATTTAAAGAAGAACACAGCTATGTTGGCAAGGCGAAAGGTAAAATCGAAGTAGGCATACCGGTCGGTGGGAAAGTAATGGTGCACGATATAACCGACGAAATCGGACGTGCCTGTGAGAGTATATTACCTGCGGTGCTTGAAAATACCATGGAACTCATCGCTCGATTTGATCCCGAGTATCAGAGCATCGTGCGCCAGAATATCATTCTTGCCGGTGGTGGCAGTCAGATTAAAGGGCTCGATAAAGCCATTGAAACATCATTAAAAGAAGACGGCCCTTGTAAAGTCAGTAATGTTGAGGATCCTATATTCGCCAGTGCGGATGGTGCATTGGCGTTGGCTAAAGACATGCCGGATGATTATTGGCAAAATTTACTGGAAGAATAGTTTGTCCGTCTGACAGCTAACCGGAAAATAAGGCGCATAGTCGGAGCTTTGCGCCTTTTTACTGAACCTGTATTTCCCCTGGCAATTGAATTTGATGCAGAAGCGCTAAATATACTGGTCCAGATCAGATTCGAGCAGTTCAATGTTCCACTCAGTAATGAAAAGATTGCCACCGTTATTAATGTAACGCAACAATGCGCGTTTTATTTTGGTGTCGAGCAGTGCAATATCTGATTCACTGCGGCTGTTGATGTATACCGTATCGTAGTTATGAATGTCCGCTTTACCGTCTTTATCGGCATCGACAAATAATGAATAAAAGGTCGGGAAAGTTACCTGGCTTTGGTCAACGTTGATATTGTAGATATCTTTGTATTGGCTCTTTATCTGTATTTCCACATTTTGACTGGATGCTGATTTGGATTCCAGTTTGTTTAAAATATCTTCGTATAAATTGTAAAAGTCCATAACGATACCGACTTTTTCTTTGGCGGCAGACTTCTCCGGTTTTATTGAGGTTGTTTCAATGTCGGTGTTTACATCATTATGGGTTAACGAGGCAGCGCGTGGCGTAGCCGTGTTGTGTTCAGGGTGCGATAACGTACTGCAGGCATTAAGTAAGATTGCGCTAAAAAATACACTGGTAAGCACAAACCATGGATTACGTCCTGATTGAGTGATGTCCTTCATTGCGATGTCTCCAAATAGTGGCGCTGGCGCCCTGCTTTTGTAAAAAAGTGGCGATGAATAAATGAAAGTCGAAGTACAGCGGCGTTGCTATTCGGGGTTGGCAATGGGTGCTTCGTGTGTAAATTGTTAATATTCATCAAGCGTTTTGTCAATTGTCTGTCGAAAAACCGACCATGGTTTATTGAAGAGTTAGTGTATCACCGGAAAATGTGATCAAAAAATATCATTTCCTTTATAGAAGCGCGGCTTTTTATCGAAATCAGATTAAGAAACTGAAGAAAATCGTTAGTTAGCGTGGGTGGTGTTGTTTTATAAGGGAAAGTATATCCACGATTGACTGTGGGAAGACGTGCTCTAATATTTCAATTTATAATTTTACGCTGCTAACCAGCGCCTGATATTCCGTGTGTTAACCCTTCGAAAACATCTCAGTGGCTTGGCCGCGCTATTTTTTACTGAAATGTGGGAGCGTTTTAGCTTTTATGGTATGCGCGCGTTATTGGTTTTATATTGGTTAATGCGCTGGGTCATTCGAGAGAAGATGGGTTACAGGTTTAAGCCACCTATACCGGGTTAGCGCAGGCTATTGCAACGATTCTTAACGACGCCAGGCGCTATAAAAACGTGCGGAAACGGTTGGTTTTGTTAGCTCAATCTGGTTAGTCGGGGGTGTGTTTGCTGCATACTTTAGGTGAGTTGGGCTTTTCGCCCATTGCTTTGTCCATGGTGACTAAACTGGGGCCTGCGCAATTGGTTTCCTTTATGATAGGGGGTTGGATGACTGTGGATGCACTTGCCAGTTATCTTGCTGGTATGCTGGCGTCAATGTTGACGGATTCAGACGTTCCTCTGTACGGGTTCTTAGTATTAACGTCCATCGGTGCGGGTATATTGTTGATAGCAGTGAGCCGTTATTAAAGTGCCTGATGCATGAAGGACGCTAACTTTACACTATACCCAAAGCGTTTAGGATTTAGGTTTTATTGCTGTCCTATTTCTGTCCTGGCGGCGTTGAAACTCCTCGCAATAGACCGGCTATTACTCGTCATTTCGCCTTGCCAGAACAAAAATATGACGCGCACTAAATACCTAAATCCCAAACGCCTTGGGTATAGCGATACTCATTCAGGTTTGTCGAGTACAATTTTCTCATACCCCATGTCTTCGTAATTGCTGATTTGTGTGGGTGCCGCGGGGGCGACATCAACATAGTCAGGAAAATCATCTTTCGTTTTTCCGTACCAGGAGGCATGAGTGCCGCAGACGTGTACGGGAATTTCCTGATCCTGGGTTAGCGATTTCACGATGTTATGAACCGCCTGATTCGCTTTATTATCCTGCTTCATCAAGGCGAACTGTTCTTTGCCATGGGTGACAACAGCGATGCCGATATCTGGAAACTTCGCTTTCAATTGACTGGAAAATTTAACCACTTGTGGGATTGCCCATTCCAGTGCATTTTTATCACCTTCTACAATTTCAAATACAACACCAAATGGCGGTGTTTTCAATTTAAGAATATGGTTAATTTCTTCCTGGTCGTTGTTTGCATGCGCCATTAATGGCGTGAAAATGGTTAAAATGACGAACAATAGTGACATGATGACGCGATACATTGATTGCTCCGTTAGTGGGGGCTGATAAAGCTGATGTTTAAAATCATTAATGTTTAATCAATCAGTGCCTGATGATAAGCCAATGCTTAGCAAGCGCTTTGGGTATTGTAAGCCAATAATTAGGATCGTTAAGTGATACTGTTAGTTCCATCATTGTGTTTTGCGCGTATAATCGTAGACTCGTTAAACTTAAATTATTACATTTACGTACGAATAAATAGTATTCAATTAACTATTTTTTCTTAAGAGACTGATTTTTAAATAAAATGTTAGCTGCTATAAAAAGTTTTTTTGAATCGCACATTTACCTTGATGAAAAGCAATCGGCTGATCGTGAAGATCATGCGTTAAAAGTAGCGACGGCTGCGCTGTTGTTGGAAATGGCCCGAGCTGATTTTGACGTGAAAGATGAAGAGCTTCGTGCCGTTGCTAAATCCATTCAATCCATGTTCAAGTTGGATGATTCCGAAACCCAGGCGTTGGTAAAGCTTGCAGAACAGGAGTCCGCACAGGCAACCTGTTATTATGAGTTTACCTCTTTGATAAATAAAGGGTTTGATTTGCAGAAAAAAATCAAAATTGTGGAATTAATGTGGCAAGTCGCTTATGCCGACAAACATTTGGAAAAGTACGAAGAGGCATTGATAAGGAAATTAACGGATTTATTGTACGTTCCGCATGAACAATATATTGCCGCAAAGCACCGCGTTCAAGCCGCGTTAAAAAGATCATAATCCTTTTATTACGATGCTTATTCTCATTAACATGGGTTCACTAACATAGGCCCATCGCCATAGACCGATAACTGATGGCTAGGTAATCCATATTTAAAATCCAGGATTAATAGCCCATGTTTAATAACCCAAGTTTAATAACCCATGTTTAGTAAGCTAAGTTTAATAGCCCATGTAAATTGTGGGGATAGGTTCGTGATGATTATTTAGCCGATATGCACTGTTGCAGCGCTTTAAAATCAGGCAAACTTGGTCTCTAACCTTGTCTTTCTTTGCACATTCTTCCGCTGTTGTGTTTTTTCATCCTCAACGAGCATATCCATGACAGATATGTCCTCAACGGTAAAGGGGTAATCCCGCAGATTTTATCAGAGGTTCTTCATTCAATTGGTTATAGTGTATCAGGCTGGGATCAACGGCCTGAGTGTGCTGAATGCCATTAATGAAACGGTGATCAGGGTATTCGCTAAAATCCACTGAACGTTGTTGTTGATTGGGGCTGATTAAGGGGAAGTAGGGTTCTTCGGCATGGAATTTTGGTACAATAATGCGCGTAATTAATTAACAATAAATATAAAATGGTTAATTGGACTGCAATTCCAGTGTTTTGTGTTGATTGAAATTACGATAGCATACCGCTACATTTGACTGCTCGGAGGTTCGATGAGGCGCCATGGAGGGTATTTTTAGCATGATAATTGAACCATGGCAGCAGCCATTTTCACAACAGACAAGTTACCGATGTGCAGCGTGGAGAAAGTGCGGCGCGTAGAGGGCCCGCCCTGAGCTGGCGTATTAACAGCAGATATATAAGAAACAGATTTATTTGAATGTCACGAATATGAATTCAGTCTTCTAATTAAAACACCAAAGCGAGAAAATACAATGGCGATAAAATCTTTTATTCCTCCAGCTCGAACCCTGATGGGCCCTGGTCCCTCCGATGTTCACCCCCGCGTACTCAGCGCGATGGCGCGTCCCACCATAGGCCATCTGGATCCGCAGTTTGTTTCAATGATGGAAGAAATGAAAGCAATGCTTCAATACGCGTTTCAGACCAAAAACGAACTAACCATACCGGTATCCGCCCCAGGCTCAGCCGGTATGGAAACGTGTTTTGTCAATCTGGTGGAGCCAGGGGACAAGGTTATTATTTGTCAAAACGGCGTTTTTGGCGGCCGCATGAAAGAAAATGTTGAGCGTGTTGGTGCAACCGCCGTCATGGTGGAAGATGCATGGGGCTCTGCCGTAGATGTTAATAAGTTGGAAGACGCGTTAAAAGCCAATCCCGATGCGAGCGTGGTTGCCTTCGTGCATGCGGAGACGTCAACCGGCGTACAATCAGATGCTGAAGCATTGTGCAAATTAGCCAGGCAGTATGATTGTTTAACTATCGTTGATGCGGTGACTTCGTTAGGCGGGACACCGTTGCGTGTTGATGATTGGGGTATTGATGCCATTTATTCAGGAACACAGAAATGTCTTTCATGTACTCCTGGGCTGTCACCAGTAAGCTTTAGCAAGCAGGCAGTGGAAAAAATTAAAAGCAGAAAAACCAAGGTGCAGAGCTGGTTTTTGGATTTGAATCTGGTGATGGGATATTGGGGCGGCGGGGCAAAGCGGGCTTACCATCATACCGCGCCCATTAATTCGCTGTACGGATTGCATGAATCACTGGTTATGTTGCAGGAAGAAGGTATTGAAAATGCCTGGGCTCGTCATGCCCGCAATCATAATGTATTACGAGCAGGCATCGAGGCAATGGGGCTGGAATTTATCGTTAAGGAAAGCGACCGTTTGCCACAGTTGAATGCGGTAACAATCCCCTCGGGGGTTGACGACGCGCAGGTGCGGACGCGTTTGTTACAGGACTTCGGGCTGGAAATTGGCGCAGGGCTTGGCGTATTGGCTGGCAAGGTATGGCGTATCGGCCTGATGGGGAGTACCAGTAATATTAATAATGTACTGCTGTGCCTGGGGGCACTTGATGCCGTGCTCAGCGACATGAAGGCGCCGATAAATTCAGGTGTCGCTGCGAAAGCGGCAAGCGAAATGCTTTACAGCGGCTAACCTTTTTATCGAGCCTTCTTATTAGTATATAAAGGTTGTTTTTCGTTTTATCCGTTCTATGGCGACTGGTAGTACACTTTAGCGTGCTGTCAGTCGCTCATTGGTCATCTTCAATATTTAGCACACGTCACTAGGGTCTGTTGACAATTGGGTTTGTTTACTGCCGGATCCGCTTTTTTCGCTCGACAAGGCGGAGCGAGCGCCGCGTCGTTATTCTACTCAAGTGAGTGACAACGCGGTCGAGCGGAAAAAGCGGCCCGGCCCTGCGGGTTGCGCCCCTCTCTAACGAAGAGAAAGCGCTACTCGGCGTTGCTCATTTAGGATAACGAAACGTCGCGCCTCGCGCCTTGATTGGTGCTTTCTCTTCGTTAGAGAGGGGCGCAACAGTGAGCAAACTCAATTGTTAACAGACCCTAGGGTCTGCCTTCGTTTGGTCGGCGGAGTCCGGTGCTCAATATCCAGCACTCAGTTTTAAGTACTTATCTTCAAGCGCTCAATGTTGAGCGCGCATGTTAAAATGAATAGTATTATATCCCGCTTAATCCTTTACGGTTGCTACTGGGAATGCCTACGCATAATGTCAGTACCACAATTCAATCTCTCAGCCACCAATCATGTTTAAACTTTCAACCCATAAAGACGTCTGGCGTATTGCCGGGCCGTTAATCATCTCAAATTTAACGGTGCCGTTATTGGGTATGGTTGATACCGCCTTCGTGGGGCACTTGGATGAGTCTTACCATGTTGGAGCCGTCGCCATTGGTGCCGTTATCTTTGGCGTGGTTTTTTGGGGGTTCGGTTTTTTGCGCATGGGGACCACCGGGATCACTGCCCAGGCTTATGGCGAGCGTGACAATGTAGAGCTGCGTGCAACATTGGGTCGGGCGTTGTTACTGGCTATCGGATTTTCGCTGGGCATATTGCTATTACAGGCACCGATGGCATGGCTCGCATTTTATTGGCTCGAAGGCAGTGAGCTTGTGGAGCAACATGCAAGAGTTTATTACGATATCCGTGTATTCAGCGCACCGGCAACCCTGGTGAATTATGCATTGTTAGGGTGGTTTCTTGGCGTTCAGAATGCGCGAGGGCCGCTTTATATTATGCTGCTGGTTAACCTTGTCAATATGGTATTGGATGTCATGTTCGTTATGCTATGGGGGTATGGCGCCGAAGGTGTTGCCTGGGCATCGTTGATTGCTGAATACCTGGGCGTGCTGTTTGGGTTCTGGTTGGTGAAAAGAGAATTGCGCCGATTTCCAGGGGAATGGCCAAAAGGATTGCTGTATCGCAGGGATAAATTGCGAAAAATGATCTCGATTAATAAAAATATATTTATCCGTAATCTATGTTTGATGTTCAGTTTGGCTTTTTTCACGGCACAGGGGGCACGCTATGGTGATCTGGTGCTTGCCGCAAACGCCGTACTCTTTCATTTTCAAACCTTGATGGCTTATGGGCTTGATGGATTTGCGCATGCGGCTGAGGCGTTGGTTGGTAAAGCAATCGGCGGTAAAAATCGCATTGCATATTATAATGCGATTAAAATAAGCTCATTTTGGGCGGTTATAGTCAGCGTGGGGTTCTCTTTGGTTTATTTCGTATTTGGTTCGGCATTAATTTCGCTGATGACGGATATTGAATTGGTGAGACGTGAGGCGCTACATTATCTTCCCTGGGTTATTTTGTTACCGCTGGTATCCGTGTGGAGCTTTTTGTTTGATGGTATCTATATTGGTGCAACACGGGCGAAGGAAATGCGCAACACGATGTTGTTATCGACATTTATTGTATTTCTACCGGCATGGTATTTGTTTTTACCCCTTGGTAATCATGGTCTATGGTTGGCTTTTGTGCTGTTTATTCTGGCCAGAGGGGTCAGTATGGCAATTCTATTTAAAGTGATTACAGTGCGATCAGGTATTAATGGTTGAGCCATTAGCGCTTTTTATATAAAAAATGTACGTTTTACACCAGTTGTGGATTGGTCATATAATGTGATCGCCAATATCAACAATCGTATAATTAAAGTATTCAACGTGAGTTTACACCGCTGAATACGTCAACCTCGCCTGCGGGGCGCTTGCGATAACTCTGCATCAATGCAAGTAAGCAGCCTGTATTTCTTGTAATGTGGCTTTGCCTGTGCAGGTTTTTCAACGCAGGTCATGTGTTTCCATATGTTATTAGTCATATAATTCAGGGATTAAGCTCTTATCCATTGCTTTTTAATATACCTAAGTGCCATGAATAAATATCTAAGCCATTTAGCCAATAAAATCACCTTGATATTGGTTGGTATTCTGGTGTTCGTCATGGCGGCTATTATTGTGCATTGGATATTTATGATGTTGCCGGTTATCAAAGCCGGAGAGCAGACCAAGGCAGATTTGCTTATTACTCCCTATGCGCAGCTAATTGAGCAAGCCATTAACGATCGGGACGTTTTGCAGCTTGAATCCATATTAAATAGACTGATTCTATTAACCGATTCCAAGTTGAAAGTTCCCCTGGTGGTTAGTGTTAAGGTGTCGTTGGCCTCTGGTGAGGTGTATTCCCGGCAAAATGAATTTGACCCGAAAGATAACAATTTTACGGCCAAGATGCCGGTATTCAATCCTGCCACAGCTGAATTACTTGGGTCGGTTCAACTTGTTTATAATGGTGCGTTTTTCCGTACCTTAAATGCGGACGCACAAATTCGTTTGATTTGGGCCTTGCTTGCGGTTGTTTTGCTTATTATTGTTGTGCAGCGCTTGGTTGTTCGGTTATTAAATCCGCTTAAGGTGTTGGCGAGCTACCTGAAGTCTGTGCCGCTGCACGAAACCGTCGACGTGCCAATGCCGCAACAGAAAATGGCGCTGGAAATTAAGCAGGTTTGGCAAGCGGTTAATCAGTTGTTTACCCGGCTGCGTTCACGGGACGAGCAATTACGGTGTGAGCACGCAACCGCGCAGAATGCACTGCGAGAAAAACTGGAGGCGGAATCTGCCAATAAGGCGAAGAGTCAGTTTTTAGCAAATATAAGTCATGAGTTGCGTACTCCCCTAAATGCGATTATCGGTTATAGTGAAATATTGCGTGAGGAAGTGGTTAATCGTAAGTATCAAAATTTATCGGGTGATCTAAATAAAATTTATAGTGCAGGTCGAAATTTATTAACCTTGCTGAATGATGTATTGGATTTATCTAAAATAGAAGCTGGAAAAATGCAGCTTTGTGTCGAGGATGTTTACGTTCGGGATCTATTGCAGGATGTTGTTGGCGTGATACACCCTCTGGCACAAAAAAATAACAACAAAATTAACTTGCATTGTCCTGATAGTATTGGAACTATTGCGGTCGATGTTGAAAAGTTGCGCCAGTCATTGCTAAACCTGCTGAGTAATGCCGCAAAATTCACTTCAAACGGATACATCAGCCTGGTGGTTGAGCGTGATGCAATAAATGGGAATGAAAGTATTGCGTTTATTGTTAATGATACCGGTATTGGCATAACTAACGAGAAGATGGGGGGATTGTTTGAGGCGTTTTCTCAAGTCGATTCTTCCAGTACACGGCGGTACGGTGGTACGGGTTTGGGTTTAACGATCAGCCGGAAATTTTGCTGTTTAATGGGGGGGAACATTACTGTTGATAGCGTTATGGGTGAAGGGTCGACATTTACTATTACGTTACCGGTAAAAGTAATCGATAACGCCGAGTTACCCATTATCAATGTCGGTATTAATGAAGTCTATGCAAAAACCACGCAAAGCGCCGGGCACATCGATCAGCGTATGCCTCGCCGACGCGAGCGCCGCAAAAAAAACAGTCGTGTGTTGCTTATTGGTGAAGACTCGGCGATGGCTGGTATTGGAAAGGAATTGAATGGTTATGGATATGATGCGCAGTGCGTCAACGTTAGAGAGGATAGCGTAAATCGAATTAACCAGTTGATGCCCGAATTGATTTTGTTGGATGCTACACGGGGGGATGCTAATGCCTGGCAAGAATTGCGCTATGTTAAGACACAACCGGGGTTGCGGCATATTCCTGTTATTGTGCTGGTCACGCCGGATAAAATAAGTACCGCCTATTCTTTGGGGGCCGTTGCCTGTATTACCAGACCCACCGAATCACCTGGGCTTGTTTATCAGGTTAATCAGTGGGTACGCAAGATGGGGCAACACACAATATTAGTTGTTGATGGCGATTTGGGTGCCAGGAAATTGACAAGGTTGTTGCTCAAAAGTGAAGGCGTTGACGTTGTTGAGGTTGATAATGGTCGTTTGGGCTTGATGCGCATTGCGGAAAGGTTGCCAGAATTAATCGTTTTTAATTTATCCGAACCCGGCATGAGTGGTGATGAATTTTTGACAGCCATCGCGCAACATGAACAGTGGCGCGAGGTGCCGGTGCTGGTACTTGCGGATCGGGAGCTTGATGAAACTGAAATTGCCAGGTTGCCTCCGTGTGTTTCGCTTGTCATTCGCAAGGGGACTAATAGTTTTGATCAGCTATTGCCGATGACGCGCGCTATCTTGAAAAATCAATTTTCGAAAATCTCTCAATCTGAGGGTAATCTGGACGATACAAGTGCTGTAGTATGAGCTATCAAGGTATTGATACCACCCGAAGTCATAAAACTATAGCAGTCTGGTGTAAAGCATGGTATTAACAAGATTTAACCACCGAAGTTATGATTTTGGGTCCAGTGATAAAAGTAATTTATTAGAGTTATGTGGCGATTATGGCTAAACCACAAGTTGTGCAAATGGAATTAGATTCGACGGCTCACGTATTAGTCGTTGATGACAATGAGATGAACCGGGATTTGCTGGTCCGGCGCCTTGAGCCGCTTGGCTATCGGGTCACTGTTGCGCGAGACGGCGGCGAAGCGCTGGATTTGTTGTGTGAAACACAATTTGACCTGGTGTTGCTGGATATAATGATGCCGGTCAAAGATGGCTTTGAAGTGTTGCAGGAAATAAAGGCGCACAATAGACTGAGTCTAATTCCGGTCATTATGATTACGGCACTCGATGATACCGGAAGTGCTGCACGGTGCATTGAATTGGGTGCGGAAGATTACCTTACCAAGCCGTTTGATTCTGTACTATTAAAGGCGCGAGTGAGTGCTTGCCTGGAACGCAAACACCTGCATGATCAGGAACGACATTATCGCAGTGAAATCGAGCGGTATAATGACGAACTGCAGGACCGCGTGCAACAGCAGGTGCAACAAATATCGTCGGCCCAGCTGGGGGCTATATTTGCCATGTCAAAGTTGGCGGAGTCGCGAGACCCCGAGACTGGCGAGCATCTGGAGCGCATGCGTGAGTACTGTAAAGTCATTTCCTGCCGTTTAAGAAAATTAATCACCTATGAAGCCACTATCGACGACCAATTCGTCGAAAACATATATTTAGCCAGCCCGCTGCACGATATAGGGAAAGTGGGGATAATGGATAATGTGCTGCTTAAACCCGGCTCGTTGACGTCTGATGAGTGGGTGGTGATGAAGACGCACCCAGTTATAGGGGCAGACACACTGCGTGAAGTGGATCGCCAACATCCTGGCAATTCATTAATCCGGATGGGCATAGATATTGCTCAAAGCCATCACGAGAAATGGGACGGAAGTGGCTATCCATACGGGTTAGCTGGAATCGACATCCCACTTGTTGCCAGGATTCTTGCATTGGGGGATGTCTACGATGCGCTAACATCCAAACGTTGTTACAAAGAGGCGTTTACTCACGAAAAAAGTAAATCTATTCTGGAAGAAGGTTCAGGATACCATTTTGATCCCGATATTGTTACTGCGTTCTTGGAATCGGAAGGCGAGTTCAAACGAATTAGAGAATTTTATCAGGACTCAGAATAACGAGATTGGCAACGCATCGGGAAGACTTTGCAAGTATTGACTGACTTATATGACGCTCATGGGAGTGTTGCAATGCCGAAACTGCTTCTAGTAGAAGACAATGAAATGAACCGTGATATGCTGTCCCGTCGTTTACAACGTAAAGGGTTTGATGTTGTATTTGCAATGGATGGACAAGCGGCGATTGAGCTGGCTGACTTGGAGCGGCCAGACTTGATATTAATGGACATGAGCCTGCCAATCATGGATGGGTGGGAAGCTACCCGTCAAATTAAGTCAAAACAACCTATAAAAGGCATTCCAATTATTGCGTTGACGGCACATGCAATGTCCGGAGATCGAGAAAAAGCGCTTGAGGCGGGATGTGAGGAGTACGATACCAAACCGGTTGATTTTCCTCGACTGGTTGAAAAAATTCGCGTATTGTTAAAAATGTGATTGATGCGCAGGTCAGTCATGTTTTGCTTGATAAGACTGTTTGAAAAAGTCTAATAAAAGTGGATGTCCTGTGTGTCGAGATGCAATTGAATTCCCGTAATGAGTGATGAGCGGAATGAGCGACAACGGTTGTTTGCCTGTTTCTTATGCTGGCTTTTTGTGCTGAAGTCCTGACAGGTGTGATGTGCCCTATAATGCCTGGTGGAAAATCGTGTGACTGCAGTGGCTATTTCGGCGTAAAGCGGGAATATTATTAGAAATGAAGTTGTGTGAATTGTGTGGTACGCAGTAGTATAGAAAGCTTCGATCGTTATTCTTGAATAAGTAACGCTTTGGAAAGTTTTGAAAAGAAAGCTGCATTGCAGGTTAGGTGCTTTATTCTGCAGTTTATTTAAGCACAGCATTAATGCTAATCACGGTATTGCTAAGCACGGTATTAAATAACTAAATCAGCAAGTAGTGTAAACAAACCTGGAATACTTAATGTTAGGATTACGGGCGAGTATTAGACCCGCTAAGTGCTGGATGGGATCGTCCACCACTCAGCGTCCACTCCCGAGTATTCACGTACTATATAAAAAACGAGGTTACCATGCAGTCAAATAGCGAAGTGCTGGTGGAGCGGCGGGCGCGTTCCCAACGAGAAATAGGAGCGTTAGTCGATTCAAGGAACGACACACTGTCGTTGTTGGGCGAACTCGCGTCCAAACAACCCTTTACCCCAGAGCATGACACGCAAGTTTTATTGCAAAACTTTTGTGAGTCACTCATCGATTATACAGCGACTGCGCACTTTCAATTGTACCGCCACATCGATGAAGACAAGGAGCGCAGGGAGCCTGTGCTGGACATCGCTGATAAAATATATCCGCGTATTGCCGAGATCACACAATTATTTCTAACATTCAACGATAAATATGATTGTGAGGATCATTGCGACGATTTAAGTCAGCTGGCCAGCGAGTTATCCGAGCTTGGCGAGCATTTGGCGGATCGAATTGAGTTAGAAGATCAATTAATCAACGTGCTTTGTGCGCCACGTAGTCCGGATTGAGCTGAATGAATAGAGTACAAATTGATACCTTGCAATAAAACGTTTGACGACTGAAATGTAGCGCTGGATCACCAATCGCCGGAGGTAGGTGGAGTGATCCGGCCGTATTTCCGGTTGCTTGCATAGCAATGATTTAAACCAACACATGCCCGCCAATCATGTCCGCCAATAATAACACCGCTCAACTATCTCACGCTGAATGCGTGCTGCAGGAACTGAAGCAGTCTTATATCGAAGAATTACCGCATAAAATTGACCTTTTAGAACAACTGGCACTTCATTTAACGAATGAGTGTGATTTTAAAAAGACGTATGAAGAGCTATTCAGAGGCACGCACAGCTTAAAAGGTAGTGCCGGAACTTATGGGCTGTACATTATCAGCAGTATTTGCCACCAGCTCGAAGATCATCTCAAGATAGTCGATGTAGATCAGGACAGGCTAACCGGGGAGTTTGCCAGTAACTGGCTGCAGTATATTGATTTAATGAGGGAAGTGGTGGAGTGCATTCAGGCGGGGCATGACGCATTTGACGGTATTGAAAAAAAACTCGAAGACCTGCGTCGAAGCGCTCATCCGAATACGGCGACTGGAATATTGGTGACGAATTCCAGATATATCGTTGAGATATGTGCCAGTGTGATTTCTGAATTGCCTGTGCAGTTGTCGGTAGTAGATAATGGATATGAGGCGCTGGGGCGTGTAATGCAGGAAAATTTCGATTTCATCATTACCGACAAGGAAACCCGTGGAATTAACGGGATTGCCTTGATTGCAGCTACCAAGTTTGCGTTTTGCACTGACAAAAATATTGGCTGCGTGCTTATTACATCGGATCAAACCGTACATACCTCTCGTGAGTGTGATGCAGATTATGTGATTACACGAGATTCAGGGTTTGCTGCCCGGCTTCAGACTGTGGTGAATGAGTTGACGGTAGCAACAGATAGCCACAAATAATCCTCGATTCTTTTATAAAATAATGGTTATTAGCGTATTTGCCCCTGCAATGCGAACCTAATTCATAAAACAACGTCAGAGATAAATATGATTGGGGACGTTAATTCATGTCGTACTTCAAATACCTTTACCTAGCCATTGGCCTGTGTTGTTGTTCGTTTGCTGTTCAGTCCAGCGAGACTGACGAGCTACAAAGTGGTCTGTTAGCGTATTCTCAACGGGATTATTCCAAGGCTTGGCGGTTATTGTCACCGTTGGCCGAAAAAGGAGTGCTCGAGGCACAGCGAAAAATAGGGGTAATGTATCGCCATGGTTTGGGGGTACAAAAAAATGATGAAAAAGCCATCTATTGGTATCGAAAAGCGGCACAAAAAGGGCATGTTCGTGCCCAGAATAGTTTGGGGGTTATGTATCGTTTTGGCATGGGCGTTACCAAAAACTCACAGGAAGCCACTAAATGGCTAACAGCCGCCGCAAAACAAGGTGATAGCAAAGGCCAGGAGAATTTAGGCTTAATGTATCTGGACGGTGGTGAGGGTATTCAGCAAAGTGATGAGCAAGCGGCATATTGGCTGGAAAAGGCCGCTGTACAAGGCCAAATGAAGGCGCAATTAACATTCGGTTTATTAACCCTTGCCGGTCGGGGAACCCCTAAAAACCTGGACGCCGGAATGAACTGGATTCAGCAATCCGCTAATCAAGGCAATGGCAAGGCAGCATCAGCGTTGGGTAAGGCCTATGCCGATGGCCTTTATGGTCTTAAGAAAGATTCACAGCAGGCACGTTATTGGTACAATCGAGCGGGCCAAAAGTTTCAATAGTCAGGGGGCAGGGCGCCGGGAGGGGAAATCAGTGGGTATATCGCTACGTTGTGTTTCGTTTGTAGTAGAGCCGAAACATATCTTGCACCGGAGCAAACCCTGCGCATAATTAACCCTAAACATAACTTACACTTAATCCAGTACTAAAATTAATTCAGCACTAAGAATACAGCGCTAAATTTAAACTAAATCAACCCACATTATCAATTACTATTGTAGCGATGAATATTATGCGACTTCTCGGTTATTGCTTTCTCATTAATGTTGTTCTCATGTTGTTGCCCTTTAGTGTTGTCAATGCAGGCGATGATACGTCGTTGACGATTATGTATAGCGGCAATTTGGACGGGGAATTGGAACCTTGTGGTTGCACTGCCGAGGGTAACCTCGGGGGCATTAAACGCAGGGCAACCATGCTTGATAAATACAAGGCAAGCGACGCTAACACAATCATAATTTCAGCGGGCGGTTTGATTAGTAGTGAGGGCCCTAATGACCTCTTAAAGTCAGCGTATATTCTTAAAGCTTATGCTCAGTTGGGATACGATGCGATTGGTTTGCAATGGAAAGATCTGGCTTATGGCGTGAACTTTAGTACAACGGAAAAACTACCCTGGGTTGCCAGTAACTGGCTGGCTGACGATTTTCAGAAAAGCGTCGAAATTACCAGAATGCTAAATGGCAACAAAGTGCGCCTGCAATTCTTTAATTGGCTGGCCCCAGATCAGTCACCTAACAAACAAATGCAGGGAGAGCATGTCGATGTCCATAATGATATTAATGCACTTGCAGTACAAATTGCCACGGCCAAAAAGCAGGGTAGCTTAACGGTGTTGTCAACCTCGCTGCCCCTGGACATCATAAAGACGCTGATTCCCCTTGACGCGGTTGATTTGTTGATTGAGCGTGCGGCGTATGAAGTTTATGGTGAACCAAAAAAAGAAGAGCGTACATTGGTGTTGCAGCCTGGTTCCCGAGGTATGCGTCTTGGGAAACTCAATATTAACATTGATGCAAAAGGCAATATTAATGCATGGGAACACAATGTTATTTCCATGCCCGATACGGTTGAGGACTCACCACGAATGGTTGCGTGGTACGACGAGTATAACGCAAAGGTAAAGCAGGATTATCTAAAGCAGGTGGCTATTCGTAAGCAGCATGATGCGGGTGAAAGTCACTTTGTTGGCGAAGAGGTTTGCAAAACCTGCCACGCAGCTCAATATAAGGTCTGGCAGGAAAGTGATCATGCCATGGCCTATGATGACCTGGAGGCAGTAGGGAAATCATTTGACCCAAATTGCCTGCAATGCCACACCGTTGGACTTAACGTAGCCGGTGGCTTCATTGATATGAGTATCACGCCGCACCTGCTGGGGGTGCAATGTGAGTCCTGCCACGGTGCTGGAAAGCAGCATGTTGCCTCTGGCGGCACAACACCGGTGCCAAATAAAGACTGGCCGAATCAAAAAATATGCGGTCAATGCCATACCCAGCCTCATAGCCCTTCCTTTGATTTCGCCAAATATTGGCCAAAAATTAAGCATTGATCTCATCGTTTTCGAGCGAACAACCTACAAATCATTGCCAGTACCAATGGGTACTGGTAACCCGCCGTTCTTATTTATTCGTTGACAGGATTTGCCCTGGTTGATTGCGCAGTACCTGTGATATAACGTGGCGTTACCATCTGTGCACCGCTAATAACATTAGCGTAAAAAAGATAAGCGCAGACATATTTATTAAAGGTATGCTCACGCAATACTCAATTTACAATAACGGGGGGATCATGGAAACGCTGCAATCCGGTAGTGACGTGTTATTTATTTTATTAGGCGCGATTATGGTGTTAGCCATGCATGCGGGTTTTGCCTTTCTTGAAGTAGGTACCGTGCGTAAAAAGAATCAGGTCAATGCATTGGTCAAAATAATCAGCGATTTTTCAGTCTCAACGCTGGCCTATTTTTTTATAGGGTACCTGGTTGCGTACAACACGAACTTTTTAGATAGTGCCTCGATACTGAGCGAAAAAAACGGCTATGAGCTGGTTAAGTTTTTCTTTTTATTAACCTTTGCCGCCGCAATCCCGGCCATCGTCTCAGGTGGAATTGCAGAGCGGGCAAAATTTTACCCGCAATTATTTGCGAGTTTGCTGTTAGTGGCGATGGTTTATCCATTATTTGAAGGCATTACCTGGAACGGTAATTTCGGTATTCAGGCCTGGATGAAGGCGACGTTTGGTTATGAGTTTCACGATTTCGCCGGTTCCGTTGTGGTGCATGCCGTGGGCGGATGGATAGCACTGGGTGCCGTTATCGTCTTAGGGTCACGCATGGGACGTTATGGTCGTGATGGCATGGTGTCATCACACCCGCCATCGAGTATTCCGTTTCTGGCACTGGGTGCCTGGATATTAACCGTTGGATGGTTTGGTTTTAATGTCATGTCCGCGCAGACGGTAGGAGCGGTCAGTGGTTTGGTGGCAATGAATTCATTGATGGCCATGGTGGGTGGGGTGCTTGCTGCTCTTATTGTTGGTAAAAACGACCCTGGCTTTGTGCACAATGGCCCGCTGGCCGGTCTGGTTGCTGTTTGTGCGGGGTCTGATGTCATGCATCCGGTTGGTGCCCTCGTAACTGGTGCCATTGCCGGCGGCCTGTTCGTTTGGACATTTATGTTGACTCAAAATAAATGGAAAATTGATGATGTGCTCGGTGTCTGGCCGTTGCATGGCTTATGTGGCGCCTGGGGTGGCATCGCCGCCGGTATATTTGGCAGTGTATCACTGGGGGGAATGGGGGGCGTTAGCATAATGTCACAATTTGTTGGCACGCTGTTAGGCGTTGTGATTGCCTTTACTGGCGGGTTTATTGTGTATGCTGGCCTGAAAGCATTGGTGGGAATTCGGCTCAGCGAGGAACAGGAGCACCGGGGTGCCGATTTAAGTGTTCATAAAGTCGCTTCAGAATCGCCTTATGAATAGTGCCTGTCACGCGCTAAAACCCTAATATAGCACCATTTTGGGGCGGGTAGTCTTGTTGTGGTTATTTACTGCATTTTACGGTAGACTCTCTCGCCCTGACGGGTGCTCGCGTTATTGTTCTATTGGTAAAAAATTGTTTTAATACAGTGTATTAGGTTGCGCTTGGGCTGCTTTTAGCTGCGCCGGGAGATAGTTCTACTCCCTTAAAATCGTTAATATGCTATCCTTAAGGGTAAGATCACTCCATAAAGATTTATGTCACGAAAGCTATTTATAAAGACGTTTGGATGCCAGATGAATGAATATGACTCCGCTAAGACAGCGGATCTACTTCACCTAAGTCATGGATTACAACTGGTCGATACCGAAGACCAAGCAGACGTCTTATTACTCAATACCTGCTCAGTGCGCGAAAAAGCGCAGGAGAAAGTATTCTCGCAGTTAGGGCGTTGGCGTGAATTTAAGCGCAAGCGACCTGGAATCATCATTGGCGTTGGTGGCTGTGTTGCCAGCCAGGAAGGTGAGGCCATACGTCAACGTGCCCCTTATGTTGATTTGGTTTACGGGCCACAGACATTGCACCGCTTGCCGGCGATGTTGGCGCAGCACGAGAAAGCCCATAAAGCTGTCGTTGATGTTTCTTTTCCTGAAATCGAAAAATTTGACAACCTCCCCACCCCCCGTGCTGATGGTCCAACCGCATTCGTCTCCATTATGGAAGGCTGCAGTAAATACTGCACATTTTGTGTCGTGCCATACACACGAGGCGAAGAGATCAGTCGTCCGTTTGATGATGTTGTGAATGAAGTGGCGACCTTGGTCTCACAGGGGGTAAAAGAAATTACCCTGCTGGGTCAGAACGTCAATGCTTATCGTGGTGTGATGCATGATGGTGACTTCGCCGATCTGGCTTTAATAATTCACTATGTGGCAGCAATCGATGGTGTTGAACGGATTCGATTTACCACCTCGCATCCTGTCGAGTTTTCCGATTCGTTGATTCAGGCATTTGTAGACATTCCACAGCTAGTCAGCCATGTTCATTTGCCGGTTCAAAGTGGCTCCGATCGTATATTGAGCATGATGAAGCGTGGACATACTGCGTTGGAGTACAAGTCAAAAATCCGTAAACTTCGTCTGGCCAGGCCAGGTATCAGTCTTTCGTCAGATTTCATTATAGGGTTCCCTGGCGAAACCGAGCAGGATTTTCAAAACACGATGCAGTTAATTGAAGATATCGGTTTTGACCACTCTTATAGTTTTGTGTATAGCAATCGTCCAGGCACCCCGGCGGACAATTATGTCGATGATGTTCCCCTGGACGTTAAAAAACAACGTCTGGCAAAATTGCAGGCTAAAATCAATGGAATGGCCGATGCTATCAGCCAATCGATGGTGGGGAAGGTTGAGCGGGTTTTAGTGGAACGTCCCTCGAAGAAAGACCCTAATCAGCTGGCAGGCAGGACTGAAAATAATCGAGTGGTAAATTTTCCCGGTCACCAGCGATTGATTGGCGAATTAGTCGACATACGTATTATGGAAGCATTACCTAATTCTTTACGAGGTAAAGTTGTGTTGACTGACGATCGGGATGTTGCCAGCAACGTAAATGAAGTCGTTACATGTGTGAGTTAATTAGAAGCTTTGAGTAGTCAATTAGAATCCAATAGTTTTGTATTAGAACCCACCGATAATGAGCGTTTGGCCAACCTGTGTGGCCAGTTCGACGGACATTTGCGGCAAATTGAACAGCGCCTGGGTGTGGAAATCAATAATCGTGGTAATGCCTTTAATGTAATTGGTGACTTACCCTCGGTAACTGCAGCAGGTGAGGTACTGAAAGAACTTTATGCCGAAACCGAACTGGAGCAATTAACCGCCGGGCGAGTGCATTTGTTTTTGCAGGCAGCCGGGGTGGATGTCAAATTAGAGCAACTACAGCATGACATGCCGTTGCATCAAGTGGCAATAACAACCAAACGCGGTAATGTACGAGGCCGTGGTTATAATCAGCAATGCTACTTACACAATATTCTTTCACACGATATTAATTTTGGTGTTGGCCCAGCGGGCACTGGCAAAACCTACCTGGCAGTGGCCTGTGCCGTTGAAGCACTGGAAAAAGAAAAAGTACGCCGGTTAATTCTGGCTCGGCCTGCGGTGGAAGCTGGCGAACGTTTGGGTTTTTTGCCGGGTGATTTGGCGCAAAAAGTGGACCCATATCTGCGGCCCTTATACGATGCACTTTACGAAATGCTTGGTTTTGAACGTGTTGCCAAACTAATAGAGCGGGATGTGATTGAAGTAGCCCCGTTAGCTTATATGCGAGGCCGCACCTTAAATGAATCATTTATCATCCTGGATGAGGCGCAAAACACCACCAAAGAGCAAATGAAAATGTTTTTAACACGCATTGGATTTGGTTCCACCGCAGTAATCACCGGCGATGTTACTCAGGTGGATCTGGCGCGGGGTACATTTTCCGGGCTTAGGCATGTTGTTGATGTTTTGAAGGGTGTTGAAGGCCTCAGTTTTACTTTTTTCAAAGCCAAAGATGTTGTAAGGCATCCTTTGGTACAAAAAATTGTAACCGCTTACGAGTCCCATGAGTCCGAACAGCTGCTGGATAATCCTAATGCGCTGGCCGGATCACCCAAACACGGGAATACCAAAGATTGACGGCGTCTGTGGACCTGGATTACCAGGTCGCCTTGGAAAATGAAGATCAGAAACACTATTATTTGCCCGTGGAACAGCAGGTAAAAAACTGGGTTGAAGCCACGTTGCAGTCGCTTGATATAACAAGTCTGGGTAACGAGGTTCAACTGACAGTGCGAGTGGTGGGGAAAGCGGAAATGATTCAGCTTAATTCCAGATTCAGGGATAAGCAGAGCGTAACCAATGTTTTGTCTTTCCCGTTTGAGCCACCAGAGGGGGTTAGTTTACCCTTGTTGGGCGATGTTGTTGTGTGTGCTGCGGTGGTGAGTGAAGAAGCCCGGCAACAGTCCAAGCGTGATGAGCAGCATTGGGCGCATATGGTTATCCATGGTGTGCTGCATTTATTGGGCTACGATCATGTTGAAGAGAACGATGCGCTTTGTATGGAATCAGTGGAGACAACGGTTTTGTCTAAATTAGGGTTTGCAGACCCTTACGGAGAACTAAATACGCTATGAATGAAGGCCGATCTAGAAGCGCTGCCTCCAGGGATGGTGGGCAGCCGCGTAGTTGGTATGACATAGTCGCTCATGCGCTATTACGAGAACCAAAGAACAGAGAAGAGTTAACTGATCTTCTTAGAGATGCTCAGCAACGGAGTTTGCTGGATATTGACGCCTTGTCAATGATCGAAGGCGTAATGGAAGTGTCAGAAATGCAGGTGCGCGATATCATGATACCGCGTACACAAATGGCGGTTGTCAACTATCAGCATTCCCCTGAAGAATTCTTACCATTGATTCTAGAGTCAGCCCATTCACGTTTCCCTGTGATCGGTGATAATCGAGACGAGGTTATTGGAATATTGCTGGCCAAGGATATGCTGGCCTATTTTGCGAAAAAAGAACCGCAAAATTTTAATATTCGTGAAATATTGCGGCCTGCCGTTTTTGTTCCCGAAAGCAAACGGCTGAATGTATTGCTGAAGGAGTTTCGCGCCAGTCGAAACCATATGGCAATTGTTGTCGATGAATATGGCGGTATCGCCGGTCTGGTGACGATTGAGGATGTGCTGGAACAGATCGTGGGGGATATCGAAGACGAGCATGATATCGAAGATGATATGTACATCATAAAGCATTCAGAAACCCGCTACACCGTCAAGGCGCTGACGACCGTCGAAGAATTTAACGAGGTATTTACCGAAGCGTTTAGTAGCGGTGAGTTCGATACCATCGGTGGATTGCTGACACATGAGTTCGGGCGTATGCCGAAGCGTGGTGAAATTGCAACGATTGGCCGTTATCGGTTCAAAGTGCTGCGAGCGGATAGTCGCCGGGTTTATTTGCTTCAATTAACATTGCTCATGGAGGACAAGGACGAGCAACAACGCTCTGCTGATGTTGCCTGATTGATAATTACACCATTGTCTTTATTTAACCAGGTGTTAACGTTACCGCAAGTCCAGCAACCCTTGTTGCTGTAAGTGTTGTATGTCCGTTGGCGAGTCTGCGCCAGATATTTTCTAACGTGTGAAACATAATAAACGTATCAGTGTGCCGTCTGAAATACAGCATCGCCTTGGCACCCATTGGGGGGGCGATGTCATTGCCTTTATCGCCGGCGTCATCCTGCCGCTGGCGTTCGCACCAATTAACTTATTTCCGCTGGCACTTGTATCCCTGACGGTACTATTCTGGTTGTGGCAGTCAACGCCTACCGCTAAGCGGGTGTTCCTGCGTGGATACTTATTTGGTTTAGGGTATTTTGGTGTCGGTGTCTCCTGGGTGTCCATCAGCATGGTGCGCTTTGGGGGAATGACATTACCGTTTTCCGTGTTTCTCACCGCTTTACTGGTTTTCTTCCTGGCGTTATATATTGCGTTGATAGGCTATATTGCTCAGCGGTTTTTTTCCAAAGCATCCATCTTTATCCGATTGGTTCTGGTGCTGCCAGCGTTATGGGTAATGGCTGAATGGGTTCGGAGCTGGTTATTTACCGGGTTTCCCTGGGTTAGTGTCGGTTACAGTCAGCTTGATTCACCACTAGCGGGGTTGGCGCCGGTGGCGGGTGTTTACGCAATCTCCTGGGCAGTTGCTGCTAGTGCAGGGATGATCGTGTTTTTGTTTTATGTGCCAGCACCAATAAGGGTGCGGGGCATTATTGCTTTATCATTGTTCTGGTTATTATCCTGGTTGCCAATGCTGATTCAATGGGCAGAGCCTGAAGGGCGGGTGTTAAAGGCAAGTTTACTGCAGGGGAATATACCACAGGAAATAAAGTGGTTACCGGAACAGCGTGATCCAACCATTGAACTGTTCACGAGACTAACCCGGCAGAACTGGGCTAGTGACATAGTCATATGGCCCGAAACCGCATTACCGGCGTATTTTCATCAGGCAGAGAACTTTCTTAAACGCTTTGGCGCAGAGGCAAGCAGCAATAATACCAGTGTGTTAATCGGTATTCCGTATCTCGAGCCGGATGTGGAAAACCGCTATTACAATAGTGCCCTGGTATTGGACGATGGGAATATGGCGCTTTACCATAAGTTTCATCTGGTGCCCTTCGGCGAGTTTATTCCCTTTAAGGATTTATTGGGGGATTTGTTAAGCTTCTGGGATATTCCCATGTCGAATTTTAGTCGCAGTGCCGTGCATCAGCCAGTGGTTAATATGGCAAATAATAAAGCCGCTATTTCAATTTGTTATGAAGATGTGTTTGGCGAAGAAGTCATTGATGGTTTGCCGGAGGCTAATTTTCTAATTAATATCAGCAATGATGCCTGGTTTGGTGACTCACTGGCGCCTCACCAGCATTTTCAAAAAGCGCAAATGCGTTCACTGGAAACCGCACGTCCCATGTTACGGGCAACGAATAATGGGGTGTCTGCTGTCATCAATCATGTTGGTGATATCATCAGTCGTTCACCGCAGTTTGAAGAAGCCGTACTAACGGCTGAGTTTCAACCGATGAAAGGCAGCACGCTTTATGTCATGGTCGGTAATTGGCTCATACTTGGTTGGGTCGTGATTTCATTGATCTTAGCTGGGCTCTTAATGCGGCGCAGCATCGCAGCGTCATTGAATTAGATCCTTCCCCGTCTCAACCCCCTTTTTGTGTAATCCGCTATTTTTTCCGTATGCCACAGGTGGTGCGCTGTTTTTTTCGATTTATTGAAATATCTAAAGCTTGATGAAAATAGACCGATCTGATTTAAGTGCAATTGTGTGGTTTTATGGCTTATCAGGAGATTGGGTATGGCACAACAACAGTTAAAGTTTAGTGATAGCGTGAGTTGTATGGTCGACCGCGCCTTGTCAGTACTCGAATTGGATGAGGACGTGGCCGAGGCCATAAAAGCATGCAGTGCAGTAATTCAGGTTAAATTTCCAGTGAAAATCCGTGGGAAAGTGGAGGTGTTTACTGGCTGGCGAGCAGTGCATAGCACGCATCGGTTACCGGCCAAAGGCGGGATTCGATATGCGTCAATGGTTAATCAAGACGAAGTCGAAGCGCTTGCCGCGTTAATGACCTATAAGTGCGCAATTGTGGATGTGCCGTTTGGGGGGTCGAAAGGTGGCCTGCTCATCGATCCGAAGAATTATTCCCGCGATGAAATGCAATTGATAACCCGGCGATTTACTCTGGAACTGGTGCGCAAAGGCTTTTTAAGCCCTTCGACAAATGTGCCTGCACCTGACATGGGAACTGGCCAGCGTGAAATGGCCTGGATGGCTGATACTTACAAGCATTTGTTTCCGGATGATATAAATGCAATCGCCTGTGTTACTGGTAAGCCCGTGGAGCATGGTGGTATACGAGGTCGGACCGAGGCAACAGGACGGGGTGTTCAATATGCTGCGCAGGAGTTTTTTCGCCATGCCGAAGCAGTAAAAGAAAGCGGTATGTCCGCCGGGCTTGCGGGCAAGCGTATCATTATCCAGGGGTTTGGTAATGTGGGTTATCATGCGGCAAAGTTTTTGTCGGAAGAAGATGGTGCCAAAATTATAGCGATCATTGATCGCGCCGGTGTGTTGGTCAACGAAGAAGGTTTGTCCGTTGAAGAGGCTTATCAGTACAAAGTGGACAACAAAACCATCGAAGGATATCCGGGTGGCCGATTTGACAGCCATGGATTACAGGCGCTGGAAATGGAATGTGATCTGCTGATTCCTGCTGCCCTGGAGTCCCAGATTACAACGCAAAATGCAGAACGCATTAACACTAAACTGATTATTGAAGCTGCCAATGGGCCTGTCACTTATGACGCAGATGAGATCTTGCGTAAACGCGGCATTCAAATTATCCCGGATGCCTATGCCAACGCCGGGGGCGTGATTGTTTCGTATTTTGAGTGGATACGTAATATTTCACACATACGCTTTGGCCGTATGCAGCGCCGTTACGAAGAACAGCGGGGTACTCATATTATTGATGCCATGCAGCAGCTCACCGGAAATCAACTTCCCGGGCATTTGAGTGACAAGTTATTGAGTGGCGCCGATGAGTTTGCACTGGTTCGTTCCGGGCTTGATGATACGATGAGGCTGGCGTTTCAGGAGTTAAAAGCGGTTCGAGATAGTCATTCGGCCATTGAAGATTACCGCACGGCAGCCTATGTTGTCGCAATTAAAAAGATTTCGCGTTCTTATCTGGATATTGGTATTTATTAAATATTATTCCGAATTCCGTCGTTGATGGTGTTTGACGTTGTTAACCGCTTGATGGAGCTTACGTTGCTTTATCTGCGTTATATACCCAAAGCGATTGAGATTTAGGTGTTATAGCACGCCCCTTTTTGTCCACAGCGTCGTTGCTTCTCCTTACATAGAATGGCTATGCTGCGTCGTCGCGTCTCGCTGTAAACAAAAATCATCGCACTCTATACACCTAAATCTCAAACGCTTTGGGTATATTGATTTAAACCAATACTTTTTTTCGGTGCAATTCCATAATCAGATTTTCAAATTGACCAGCTGGTATCGGTTTGCTGAAGTAGAAGCCCTGGGCTTCATTGCAGTTTAATTGCCGTAGAAAGTTCAGCTGTGCCTTGGTTTCAATGCCTTCTGCCGTTACCCTGAGGCGCAAGCTCTTGGCCAGGGCGACAATGGCATTGGTTATTGCCGCGTCATTTGGGTCCAGGGTAATATCACGGACAAAGGTTCGATCAATTTTTAGGGTATTGATTGGGAACCGTTTTAAGTAACTTAAAGAAGAATAGCCGGTGCCAAAATCGTCGATTGCTATGTGTATGCCCAGGTCGTGAAATGCTTGTAGTATATCGATGGCGGCTGACACATTCTCGACCAACAACCCCTCTGTGATTTCCAGTTCCAATTGGTTGCACGACAGGCCGCTGGACTTGATGATATTTGTAAAGCGTTCTACCAGGTCATTTTGCTGGAACTGGCGCACTGAAAGATTAACGGAAACCCTTAGTTGTTTACTGCCCATCTCATGCCAGTGTTGAGTTTGTTTGCAGGCTGTTTTTAACACCCATTCACCGACTGCCACAATCAGGCCGGTTTCTTCCAGCACCGGAATAAATTTTACCGGTGAAATTGTGCCTAACGTAGGGTGATGCCAGCGCAACAGCGCTTCCATACCAACTATAATTTCGGAATTCAAGTCGATACGGGGTTGATAATATAATTCAAATTCATTACGTGCCAGTGCCTGACGCAATGCGTTTTCCAGCGTTAATCGTTCCACCGCCTGTGTGTTCATATCGGCAGTAAAGTATTCGTAAGAATTTCCGCCTTTTGCCTTGGCGCGAAACATGGCGGTATCGGCATTTTTTACAAGGTTGTCGGTACTGATGTCATCGAGCGGGAAAATTGAAATCCCTGCGCTTGCGGTAATAAATACTTCCTGCTGATCCAGGGTGAACGGTTTATCAAAGGCGTGCAGGAATTTTTCCACAATGCTGGTGATTTCGTTTACGTGGCCGATGTTTTCCACCACAACCATGAATTCGTCGCCACCCAGTCGTGCGACGGTATCTAGTTCCCGGATTGGGCGTAACAATCGCCGCGTAGCGGATAGGAGCAGCTGATCACCGGCATAATGGCCCAGGGTATCGTTAATGTTTTTGAACTGATCAAGGTCGATAAAGATCACGGCGGCCATGCGGCCATCGCGTTTGGCGCGTGTTTTGGCGTGTTCCAGCCTGTCTCTGGCAAGGGTGCGGTTGGGTAAGCCAGTTAATTCATCATAATTGGCGAGATATATCAGGCGTTCTTCTGCTCGTTTTCGTTCGGTAATATCGCGAACCACAACGATAAACAATCGCATGTCTTCCACCTGCATGGGGGAGAGTGATATTTCGATGGGGAATTTTGAACCGTCTTTACGCCGACCAATCAGTTTACAGGGGGTGAGCGTTTCTTCAGCACTTAGCGTTGATTGGAAGCACCTGCCGGAATATGTAAAGTAGTCTTTTTGTGATGCCGTTGAGATGAGTAATGTTATTTTTTGGCCAATTATTTCATCAGGTAAAAGGCCGAATATTCTTTCCGTTGCCGGATTGTAGGCTTCGATGCTGCCATGTTCATCAATGGTGATAATGCCATCGACAACGTTATCCAGCACGGCACGCATGCGCATTTCGTTGTCACGCAGGGCGATATTGCTATTGTCCAACTGTTGTTGATACTTGTTGAGGGATAAACGGACTTTTTCGAATTCAGCAACGGGTAATTTCGATTGCACTACTTTATCTGCACTGGGGTTGAAGGAACCCTGGCGCAGTGTATCAATAAGGTGCGATAGGCGGCGCGATGGCAGTCCCACCAGTACGAAGAGCAAATACCAGAAAATGACGGCCAGTCCCGTGCCAATAACGACGAATTGCCCCAGCGTATCAAATATTAATTGCTCAAGCTGATTAAACTCCCGATTGGGCAGTACTGAAAACGTGATCCGGTTAATGATATCGTTTGCGTCGTTTACCGAGGAATTACCGGCTTGCATTTTTAGGCTGTCAGGCGCTATATGGCTAAAATGTTGTGCCTGTCGTAGTGAGTCGAGAAAAGATGCTTTAATGCCAACAAAACCAGCAGGGCTGTCGGGGTTTTTGTTGAAGTGAATTGGCTGGAAATAGAGTAAATCTGATCCGGGTGTTTTTTGGGGAATGTCAATCGTCTGGAGCGGTAGTGTGAGTTTAGCTGGAAAGTCAGCATCCAGTGGTGTTGCAATGGCTGAACCGTTATTGTCATAAAGTTCTACGGCCACCACGTAGCCAGGTTTAAAGTTGACAGTGAGCACTCGTTGTTCCCGCCAGGCAGGATAAAACGAGGGCGTGTTAATTTGTTGATGGGCTTCATCCCACTCGGAATAAAGTCTGGCAATGATACTTAACTCTTTGATGAATTGATTGACGGCAAGCTGTAACTCCTCTTTAGCGAGAATTATATTGCGCTCTTGAGTTTCCGCCTGAATTTTCGACAGGTCAGTTAATGCATGCCAACCAAACAGGCCAAACAGCAGTAAGCCAAGTAACAGGAAAAGCACGCCATAATTGGTAATGGACAACGGAAAAAATGTACTGAGTTGCTTAGAATTCATTCACGTAGATTCGTTGCTCAAGGCAATATTTAAGGCAATTAATGCAGTTTGTTGACCAGTGCACTGTTTCTTGATGGATAACAACACTGGATTCCAGGGATTAACGAGTTTAGGGTGTTTTACTTTATTGGAATACTTACGCCAAGTATGGCGCATATAATTGGCATTGCTACCAAATATAAATCCTATTTCTGTATTATGATGAGTATTCATTAAAATACCGTTTTTTCATGTTTGCAAGCAGACCGGCGTCAAACAATCAATCGCCTGTGTTTAACGCCTGGTGATTAAAATGAGAGGCCAGTCGTCAAATCCATTTGATCGAATTATTGGCTGTCTATAATCTGCCCTATTGAAATGCCAGCATCAGCGTTTGTTCTTCTGGTTGCTATCTTCGCTTGCGACTCTCTATAACTATTGCAATACGGCGTAATAACGCGGGGAGCAAGGGGAGTGCTATTGGCTGCCAAGCGTTGAAGTCATCGGTTTCGAACCGATAGTGAAGCCGCTCAGATGTCAATAGAATTTCGGGTATTCGGCAGGATATTGCGGCGTAAATAACCCAGAAAACGGCGTTAATTATTGAGGCGGTACCGGGCAGTGCGGTATGCTACGCGTTTGGTCAATTTTAAGGTATAACGATGACGATGGACAAACAATACCACCCTAATGACATTGAAAACCGGGTGCAAACTTATTGGCAGGAGCAACAATCCTTTAAAGCTGAAAGTCAGCCTCAAAAGGAAAAATTCTATTGTTTGTCGATGTTCCCTTACCCCAGTGGCCGGCTGCATATGGGGCACGTGCGTAATTACACCATCGGGGATGTAATTTCCCGTTATCAACGTATGTGCGGTAAAAACGTATTACAACCCATGGGCTGGGATGCGTTTGGTCTTCCTGCCGAGAATGCGGCATTAAAAAATCAGGTACCGCCCGCCAAGTGGACCTACGAAAACATCGATTATATGCGCGACCAATTAAAGCGCCTTGGGTTTGGCTACGACTGGGACCGTGAGCTGGCCACCTGCCACCCGGATTATTACCGCTGGGAGCAATGGTTATTTACGCGATTGTTTGAGAAGGGACTGGTCTATAAAAAAACCGCCGCCGTAAACTGGTGCCCCAACGACATGACGGTACTTGCCAACGAGCAGGTGATTGAAGGCAAGTGTTGGCGTTGCGACGCCAGTGTTGAGCGCAAGAAAATCCCACAATGGTTCATGAAAATTACCGATTACGCCGAAGAGTTATTGGCTGAGCTGGATAACCTGCCTAACTGGCCGGAGCAGGTAAAGGCCATGCAGCGTAACTGGATCGGGCGTTCAGAAGGGGTTGAAGTGGTTTTTGGGATTGCGGGAGGTAGCGAACGTTTAAAAATATTCACCACTCGTCCGGATACCTTGATGGGGGTTAGTTATGTTGCCGTTGCGCCGGAGCATGGCCTGGCGGCACAAGCGGCAGAAAATAATCCGGCGTTATCGCAGTTTATTGCAGAATGTAGCCGCATGGGCACCGCCGAAGCCGATATGGAAACCATGGAAAAGAAAGGCATGGCGACCGGACTCGAGGCGATACACCCACTCTCCGGAGAATCCGTACCCATCTATGTCGCGAATTTTGTGTTAATGGGGTATGGCGAGGGAGCGGTGATGGCAGTGCCGGCCCATGACCAGAGAGACTGGGAATTTGCGCAAAAATACGGACTGCCAATTAAACAGGTTATTGTGCCTGAAGATGGTAGTCAGGCGGATGTAACGCTCGGTGCGTTTACCGATAAAGGCTTATTGGTTGCCTCGGGTGAGTTTAATGGCCTTGCGTTTAAGGCGGCGTTTAGCGCGATTGCCCAAAAGCTGGAGCAACAGTCCAATGGCAGCATCAAAGTCAATTATCGCCTGCGAGACTGGGGGGTCTCCCGCCAACGCTATTGGGGCGCTCCCATTCCCATTATTAACTGTGATAGCTGTGGTGCTGTTGCGGTGCCGGAACAGGACTTGCCGGTGGTGTTGCCGGAAGACGTTATTATTGATGGCGTGGGTTCACCAATTAAAAAAATGCCGGAATTTTATGACGCTGACTGCCCCAAATGCGGTGGCAAGGCCCAGCGCGAGACCGATACCTTTGATACCTTTATGGAGTCTTCGTGGTATTACGCACGTTTTACCTGCAAAGATTTTGACGAGGGGATGCTGGACGAGCGTGCCAATTACTGGTTGCCTGTCGACCAGTATGTGGGAGGAATAGAGCACGCCATCCTGCATCTGTTATATGCCCGGTTTTATAATAAATTAATGCGCGACGCAGGCTTGATTAAGCATGATGAGCCATTTAACAACTTGTTGACCCAAGGTATGGTGCTTAAAGATGGCGTTAAAATGTCGAAATCCAAAGGCAATACCGTTGACCCACAAGCATTAATTGATCAGTATGGTGCAGATACGGTTCGGCTTTTTACCATGTTTGCAGCACCGCCTGAGCATTCCTTAGAGTGGAATGATGACGCAGTTGAAGGTGCCTTTCGCTTTTTAAAGCGGCTTTGGCGTTTGGTATCAGAACCGGAGTTAACAGCCGCACTGCAGTATTGGTTGGCGGAAAATCATTTGTCGCGACAAAACTGGGCTGATTTAGCGGCCGATCTACAAACGGTTCGCGCCGAAATACACGCCTTGCTGGAGCAGGCTAACCGTGATGTGGCGAAATATCAGTTCAACACTGTCATCGCGGCGGCAATGAAAATGGTTAACAATTTGCAGCCTTTGGCCGCTGCCATTGGTAGTGGAAAAGATAGCCATAAAGCCGCCGTATATGCTGAGGCGGTTGACATATTGTTGCGATTGTTGTCTCCCATCGTACCGCATATTACACATACACTTTGGCAGGCCATCGGTTATGACACTGATATTCTCAATGCATCCTGGCCCCAGCCGGATACCAGGGCCATGGAAAAGGATAGTATTGAGTTAGTGGTGCAGGTGAATGGCAAGTTGCGCGCAAAAATATCGGTACCCACTGGTGCCGATAAAGCCCAGATTGAAAAAATAGCCTTGCAGGATGAGAATGTCACTCGCCACATTGAGGATAAAACCATCAATAAGGTGATTGTTGTTCCGGGTCGACTGGTGAATATTGTTGTTAAATAATGGCGTTGTTAAATAATGGCCTTATGCAAAGTGGTAAAGGCTACAACCGGTTTTCGCGTGCCGCGGTTTAACATCATCGCAGGTTTGATGCTGGCAATCCTGCCGGTATTCTTGCAAGGTTGTGGTTTTCATCTGCGAGGCAGTGTGCAACTGGTATCAGAATTATCACCCTTGTTTGTGCGCGAGCCGGACGCAGGTTCTGACATAGCGCCGGTATTACGTGGTTCGTTGCAGGCCAACAATGTTGACGTCACCACCGACGGACAAGCCGCCAGTGCAGTGCTAACCATTCATCAGGAAGACTACCATCGCCGGGTCCTCACCGTGAGTTCGGCGGGTTCCGTGCAGGAATTCGAGTTAAGTTATCGTGTTAATTACTCGTTAAAGGACAGGGATCAACGGGCATTATTGTCCAACCAATGGGCCAGTTTACGTCGTGATCTTCGTTTTGATGCAACCGCGGTATTAGGGAAATCCAGCGAAGAGGCGCAACTTAAACGAGACATGGTCGACGATGCGGTGCAGCAGATTTTACGACGATTACAAAAACTTAGCGTTAACGAAGCCGCTGCTGACAAGGGAGAGCGCTTAAAATGAAACTGCGTTTTGAAGATCTGTCCTCTCAGTTGGCCTCTCAATTAAAGGGGATGACGGCCCCAATTTATATCGTGGGAGGGGACGAGCCCTTACAGGTAAGCGAGGCCTGTGGTGCGATTCGACAGCAGGCGCGCGAGCTGGGTTACAGCGAACGCCATGTATTACATGTGGATAAGAGTTTTGACTGGCAGGGTTTTTATGCCATTACTAACAGTTATTCCCTGTTTTCCGATCGTCAATTAATTGAGTTACGAATTCCCACCACCAAACCAGGCGATAAAGGTTCGAAAGCCCTGTTGGAGTATGCGAAAAACCCACCGGAAGATAGTTTATTGCTGGTTATTCTCGGGAAGGTGGACCAGCAGACCCAGCGCAGCAAATGGTTTTCGGCGTTGGATAAGAAAGGCAGTTTTGTGCAGGTCTGGCCGGTGGAACCCAATCGTTTGCCTGTCTGGATTAACCAACGTATGCGTAGCAAAGGGATGCAACCAACACCCGTTGCTGTGCAGCTACTGGTGGATCGTGTTGAGGGAAATTTGCTGGCGGCGGCCCAGGAAATTGATAAATTGTTTTTGTTGTTTGGCAGTGAAAACATCGATGAAGAAGCAGTAATGGCAGCCGTTGCCGATAGCGCCCGTTATGATATCTATAGCTTGGTGGATGTGGCTTTGTTAGGCGATGTTAACCGGGTAACGCGCATGATGGCCGGGTTGAAAGCAGAGGGGGCGGAAACTGTGTTAACGCTGTGGGCGTTGACCCGGGAAATTCGAACCATGCATGCCATGGCCTTGAAAGTGGCGACGGGGGTCAGGGTAGACCAGGTTGTGTCGCAATCGCGTGTTTGGGCAAAGCGGAAATCTGCAGTAACCGGCGGATTAAACCGGCATAAAGCCCAAAACTGGGAATTAATGCTACAACAAGCCTGCCGCATCGACAGGGTTATCAAGGGGTTTTCCACGGGCAATGTTTGGAATGAATTGTTACAATTAGCCCTAATGATGGCTGGTGTGCGCCTGTTTAAAGCAAATGCAGTTTAAGGAAAGGCGTTGCTAAGCATATACCCAGATATGACACCGGTTGTTGATGGCGATATAATCGATGTTCGATGCTCAATAGTCGATAGTCGACGGGATTTTTCGACGGAGATTGACACATGACAACTCGTTTTAGTGTTGTTTTTACTCTGTTTTAATTTAAAGAATTGAGGATGCCGGGCTTATCGTCGATTGAAGGCTGAATGATAGCCAATAATAGGTTTAGCGCGGTTTTGCAGGAACAGGCAATGGATATTAAACAATACACCTCTAAATTAGGTAAACAAGCCCGCGCTGCGTCGCGGTTACTGGCTGGTGCCACCACCCAGGCTAAAAACACGGCGTTGTTGGCAATGGCGGATATTTTGCTGGAATCACAAAGTAAAGTGCTTCAGGAAAATCAAAAAGACCTGGAGCAGGGCCGTAAAAATGGTCTTGATGACGCGTTATTGGATCGATTGGCGCTCAATAAAGAACGCATTGAAGGCATGGCGGAAGGATTACACCAAATTGCCGCATTGGCAGATCCGGTGGGTGGGATCACGGACCTGAATTACCGCCCATCGGGGATTCAGGTGGGGCGTATGCGGGTACCCCTGGGGGTGGTTGCGATTATTTATGAATCCCGGCCTAATGTTACCGCGGATGCTGCCGCTTTGTGTTTAAAGTCGGGTAATGCCGCATTATTGCGAGGCGGTTCCGAGGCGGCGCATTCCAATCAGGCCATTGCGGGGTGTATTCACGCAGGCCTGGAGAAAGCACAATTGCCGATCAATGCCGTTCAGGTGATTGATATTACGGACCGGGCAGTGGTCGGCGAACTCATTACCATGCCGCAATACATTGATGTGGTCGTACCGCGTGGTGGTAAAGGTTTAATCGAGCGCATCAGCAAAGGTGCTACGGTGCCTGTTATTAAACACCTGCATGGAATTTGTCATGTTTATATCGATGCAAAAGCAGATAAAAATAAAGCACTGCAAATAGCCATTAATGCCAAGACTCACCGCTACGGTGTTTGCAATGCCATGGAAACATTGTTAATTGACGAAGTCGTCGCCGCCGATATTCTGCCGTCGTTGGCGAGTATGTATGATGAAAAAGGCGTTGAGTTGCGTGGCTGCGATAGAACCCGGTCAATATTGCCATCGATTCAGCCAGCGACAGACCAGGATTGGGACACCGAGTACCTGGCCCCCATTTTGTCCATACGGGTTGTTGACGGTCTGGATGGTGCAATTGAACATTTACATCAGCACAGCTCCGGACATACAGAATCAATTGTCACAGAAGACTTGGGCAGTGCGCGCCGCTTTTTATCGGAAGTTGATTCCAGTTCTGTAATGGTGAATGCTTCCACGCGGTTCGCCGATGGCTTTGAATACGGATTGGGCGCGGAAATTGGTATCAGTACTGATAAAATTCATGCCAGAGGACCAGTCGGACTGGAAGGCCTTACTTCGCAAAAATACATTGTGATCGGGGATGGTCATATTCGAAAATAATAAGCTGGAAGCAGGTTTGCGGGTTAGTTATTTAGTAATTGATGCAGTAGTAACTGCGGTAGTCGTCATTGGCGCAGTATACCGTTAAGCAAAATATATTGAGAGTTATGTATAGCGTATTAGTCGGCAGTGTCCATAGAAATGTCTGTTAGCTTTTTAATTGCGGGTAGCTTTGTGTGGCAACGGCGATTAAAAAGCAATGTTACTGGCATCACTCTTTTTTTCATCTCTGGCTTGTTCTATCTCGTTAGTGATTCATGATTGGTCTATTCGGCGGTACATTTAATCCAATTCACTGGGGGCATATTCGCACTGCGGCGAAGCTAAAAAAAACGCTTAATATCGAGAAAATGATATTGATGCCCTGCGGATTACCCCCGCATCGTGAGAAACCCGATGTGGATGCGCCAACACGTTTAGCCATGGTAGAAGCTGCGGTGAAATATGATCCCGGACTGTTGGTGGATAGCCGTGAGATGCGTCGTGCAGGGCTATCCTATACGGTTGACACCTTGACTGAGGTTCGACATCAATACGGTGACGAGCCAATTTGTTTAATCGTTGGTGCGGATGCTTTTTTGAAATTTGATACCTGGCACCATTGGCAGCGTATTTTTGATTTGGCGCACATCATCGTGGTTTACCGGCCTGGTTGGCCATTAACGACGTTGAACGACAACATCTCGGAACAATTGCGAGACTTTATTGCGTCACGGCGAACCGAGGACACTCAACAAATCAGGCAACATTGCGCAGGTCTGGTGTTGATGCAGAAAATTACAGACATGGATGTATCGTCATCCCAAATTCGGGAAAAAATCGCCAAAGGCGAATCGATCAACGAACTGGTTCCTGATTCGGTGTTGGCGATCATCAGGCAAAACGCTTTGTATAAACAACCTTAGGGCGTGTTGTCAATTAATTTGGCCATCGGCGGCACGGCCCTATTAATTGACAACACGCCATAGGAACATGCATGTTCTTTCGGGAAGATGAATTATTTAATAATGAGAGATGTTAATGAACGCAGATGAATTAACCACGTTAGTTGTCGATACACTGGACGATATGAAAGCACAGGATATTCGGGTATTGGATGTTCGAGGAAAAACCAGCGTGACGGATGTGATGGTGATCGCCAGTGGTACGTCGGCACGTCAAGTTCGGGCACAATCTGAACGGGTCATTGAAAAGGCTAAATTGGCCGGTGTTACGCCCTTGGGCAGAGAGGGGGAAGTTGAGGCTGAGTGGGTGCTGGTTGATTTGGGTGATGTGGTAGTGCACCTCATGCAACCGGAAATCCGGGACTTTTATCATCTGGAAAAACTGTGGAGCACCGCAATTATAAGCGACTCCGAAACCGGGTGATTGTAATGCATGACGACACGCCCTAGATTATGCAGATACATCTGATCGCAGTAGGCCAACGCATGGATCGTTGGGTTGTCGATGGCTATACCGAATTCTCCAAACGTTTACCGCCGGAATGCCGGCTTAACCTGATCGAAATTCCTGTCAGCAAACGCAGCCGTAATCATGATATTGATCAGCTAATTAATCAGGAGGGCGAGCGGATGTTGTCCGCCATACCGAATAATTCCCTGATAACAGCGCTTGATGTGGTAGGTAAGTCCTGGTCAACGCTGGAACTGGCAAGGAATCTGGATGGCTGGTTGCACGGCGGCCGGGATGTTTCTTTATTAATTGGCGGCCCCGACGGATTATCAAGCGCCTGTAAAGCGAAGGCGGAATTGACCTGGTCGCTGTCAAATTTAACGTTACCCCATGCGTTGGTGCGAATTGTTGTGGCTGAGCAGGTATACCGCGCCTGGAGTGTTTTAAAGCGTCATCCTTATCATCGCAGCTAAAATCAACTGTAATAATCAGTAAAATCACTCTGGCATGTTTTATTGATTAACTTATGTTTAGTGAATGTTTAGTGAATGTTTAGTTTATGTTTAATTCTGAAATTGATATAAACAATGGGCAATATACGGATATATCTGGCATCAGAATCGCCACGACGACATCAGCTACTTGAGCAATTAGGCATCGATTTTCAGCCTGTCCGTGTCAACATTGATGAATCGCCGGTTGGGGCAGAGTCGCCGTACCACTACGTGGAGCGGCTTAGCCTGGCGAAAGCACGCGCGGGCTGGCAAATGGTCGCCCACGAAAATGCACCGGTACTGGGTGCGGATACCTGTGTCGTAATCGATAATAATATACTGGGTAAGCCCCGCGATAAACAGCATGGCTTGTGGATGCTGGAGCAGCTATCCGGTACTACCCATCAGATTTATTCCGGCGTTGCAATTACCAAGGGAACGCTTCAACAGGTTTGCGTCAATACAAGCCAGGTGAGCTTTCGAACTTTGACGACGAAAGAGCGTCTAGATTATTGGCAAACCGGTGAACCTTGCGATAAAGCCGGGGGCTACGCGATTCAGGGCAAAGCGGCGGCGTTTATTACGCAACTAGAGGGGAGTTATTCCGCTGTAATGGGATTACCTCTCTATGAAACGGCCCAGTTATTATCGGAATTTGGGGTTGATGTGATTTAGGCATTATAGTACCCGGTCAATGAGCGTTATTCGACGAACTAAATCGATAATTCATTAAAATAAATTAACCTCGGAATAACTGGCATACTAGGCTGGAGGGGATGGAGCGCGAATGTATGGGGGAAAATAAATGAGTGAAGAAATTCTCATTAATGTTACGCCGCGAGAAACTCGTGTGGCCATGGTTGAAAACGGAGTATTAACCGAAGTATTTATTGAACGCGCCAGTCGCTTAGGCATAGTTGGAAATATATACAAGGGCAAGGTATCCAGGGTATTGCCCGGTATGCAGGCCGCGTTTATCGAAATTGGTTTGGAGCGTACGGCATTTTTACATGCCTCTGATATTATACAAACGGATAACGGATCAACGAATTCCAAACCAGTGGAAGACATTGCCAAATTACTTTATCAGGGCCAAACCATTCTTGTGCAGGTTTTAAAAGACCCCATGGGGAGCAAAGGCGCCCGGCTTACTACCCAGCTATCGATTGCCGCCCGGTATTTGGTGCTAATGCCAGAGATTACCCATATTGGTATTTCACAAAAAATTGAGAATGAAGAAGAACGGCAGCGCCTCAAGCAATTGGTTGCCGAGGCGGCCAAGGATTATGAGCCTTGCGGATATATTGTGCGCACTGTCGCTGACGGTGTCAGCGAAACGGAATTATCTGCAGATGTTAAGTTTTTACACAAGCTATGGTCCGAGGTACAGGAACGAGCCAAATCCGAGTCTGACGGTTCCCTGATTCATGAGGATTTACGCCTGGTAATGCGAACCATGCGCGACCAGGTTGGAAGTGGTGTTGAAATAGAAAAAATCCGGATCGATTCAAAAGAAAATTACGACAAAGTGGTTAAATTTTCTAACAAATTTATTCCTGAACTGGAATCAAAAATCGAATACTATCCCGGTGAAAGACCCATTTTTGATTTGTATGGCGTCGATGATGAAATTCAAAAAGCGCTGAATCGCAAGGTGGAATTAAAGTCAGGTGGGTATCTGATATTTGATCAGACTGAAGCAATGACAACGATTGATGTAAACACCGGTGGCTTTGTCGGGCATCGTAATCTGGAAGAGACCATATTCAAAACCAACCTGGAAGCAACGCAGGCGATTGTGCGCCAGTTAAGGTTACGCAATTTGGGCGGGATCATCATTATTGATTTCATAGACATGCAGGACCAGGATCACCGCCAGCAAGTACTATCTGCACTTGAAAAAGCCGTCGCGCAGGACAGAACCAAAAGCCATATCAGCCAGGTATCTGAATTGGGATTGGTTGAGATGACCCGTAAGCGTACACGCGAAAGCCTTGAGCACATTATCTGCGTCGCCTGCCCCACGTGCGGTGGCCGTGGATCGATCAAGACAGCCGAAACCGTGTGTTACGAAATATTTCGAGAATTAATGAGAGAAGCACGGCAGTACGACACAAAAAAGTTTCTAGTGCTGGCGTCTCAGGAAGTGGTGGATTTACTGGTGGATGAAGAATCCACCAGCATTGCTGAACTGGAGGAGTTTATTGGTAAACCGATTAACCTTCAGGTCGAAACCATGTATACCCAAGAGCAGTTTGACGTTGTGTTGTTGTGAATTTCGTCGTCAATTGCCACCGCCGTCAGATCGGTGATGCACCGTGTTGTGAGGCGGCTGTGTTACGGTATAGCCACGCCTGCTCAGCGTGAACGATGAAATATTTACTAACATATGGACTAAAGCTTTTACGCTTGTGCTGGTATTCCATATGGTATCTGTTTGCCGCGTTAGTGGTTTTGGTTGCCGCAGTGTTTGGTGTCACCCGTTTATTATTACCGCTGGTTGGCGAGTATAACCTCGAAATTGAAAAGCAGGCCACGGCTTATTTGGGCCGCCCCATTAAAATTATGTCCCTGGATGCGGAGTGGCATGGGTTTAGCCCTTCACTTGTACTGAATAATGTGCGGGTACTTAATCGTGAGGGAAATAAAACACTCTTGCAATTCAGTCGCGCGCGCCTGGATTTTTCATTATTAAAAAGTTTTCAAAGCGGAGGTGTAAGCTTTAACCACCTGACATTATCTGGCGTGGATGTTTCGTTGGTACGCCAGAAGACGGGACAAATCAATTTATTGGATTTTGAAGATAATTATGCCACCGATGTCAGCGATGAAGACAATGCATTTTTGGCTGAATGGATTTTTGGCCAAGGCGAAATCAGCCTGGAAGCGAAAAACCTTTTATATCATGATGAGAAAGCGGGGAATCATCGTTATCATTTTACCAATACCAGTTTAACCATCAGAAACAGTGATGACCGACACCTTGTTGATGGCCTGATTACGATTCCAGGTAAACCCCGCCAGGAATTGGCGTTTTCCCTTGATATGCAGGGAGATTTTATCTCTGTAAATGATTGGTCGGGCCAGTTTTATTTAAAGGGTCGCAGTCTGGATTTTAATAAAGTTGTTGGTGAGTTAGAAACAAACGGCATTACCATTGGTGCAGGAGTATCTGATTTCGAGTTGTGGGGGTACTGGGATCAGACGAAGTTGTCTAAATTGCGCGGGGATGTGTCACTGCGGGAGTTGACGCTAAATACAAGTGATACTTTTACCCCCATTTTGCAATCGGTCACCAATAACGGCCTGGAAAAAAACGGCAAAAATAAAGCCAGCCAATCCGGGGGTAAAGCCAACGTCCGGGCTAAAACCGAGCCCCGGAATCAAACAAACGTGCAGTATGATCAAATTATCGGGCGTTTTGATTGGCAAAAATCAGCGGATGGCTGGCACCTATCCGCCGATCAGGTTGTGATAGCCAACAATGAGAGCATATGGCCGTCATCCCGGTTTAGTGTCGAATATTCTAATGATCAGCAAACCAATGATCATCAAACCAATGATCAGCAAGCCAATGATCAGCAAGCCAATGATCAGCAAGCCAAGAATCCGCAACCTAAGACGTCAATCTCAGTAAACGCCAGTCTGCTTCGGTTGCAGGATTTAACACCCATAGCCCCAATACTTCTTGACGGAGACAATAAATACATAAAAAGCATCAACGCTGCTACGCCCCAGGGTGATCTAACGTCTTTTAATGCCCGTTGGAATGGTGTCGCCAAAACATTTGAAGTGTCATCAAAATTTGATAACTTGCGCATTGCTGCAGTCGATGGGTATCCAGGTGTTGATGGTTTTGGTGGTGAGGTGGCGATAATCAATAATAAAGGTAACCTAACACTAAATACCACTAATGCGGTACTTGAACTGCCCGGTGTCTTTCGTGATGCGTTTACCATTAAAAACCTGAAGGCCAGCGCGAGTTGGGAGGTGCAATCTGATAAGGTTGTCATCAGCAGTCGTGACATTGAGTTAGCCACCAAGGACATTGCGACAAAGGCAATCCTTGATCTTGACGTACCGCTAGGGAAAGGCTCGCCATTTTTATCGTTTATCATGAACTTCAATAACGGCGACGCCAGCGCCACATCAAAATATCTCCCCGCATCAATTATGCCTGAATCGACTGTGGAGTGGCTGGACAATGCAATTTTGCAGGGCAATGTGATATCCGGCGGCACTATTTTTTATGGGCGTGTACGTGACTTTCCATTTACCAAAGGACAGGGGGTTTTTGAAACACGCTTCACTATTGAGAACGGTATGCTGGATTATGTGGAAAACTGGCCAAGGCTTCATGACATAAAGGCCGATGTTTTATTTAGGGGTAATGCACTAAGCATAACGTCAGACCATGCAAAAATACTAAACAACCGGATTGATGGCATTCATGTAGGCATACCCAATTTGACGGCAACACCGTTTAAATTGAATATTTCCGGGAACGCGCATGGTTCCTCGCAGGAAAAACTCAATTACTTACTGGTAAGTCCCCCTTTACGCGAAAAATTTGCAAAATATTTGTCCGATATTAAGTTATATGGTCAGAGTGATTTAGCTATTAATATTGCGCTGGCGTTTGAGGAAGAGGATGAGGTTAAGTCTACCGTGACAGGTGAGCTGGTGTTACATAAAAACCGCCTTGATTTGAAATTAAAAGACAAATTGCTGACAAATATTAGTGGAAAAATAACGTTGTTAGAT
>Ga0316204_10002060_pt1 | contig 48245 bp, 39 predicted proteins | sample 6monrhotite_MG_2_FD_205661 | JGI IMG/M metagenome (GOLD analysis project Ga0316204, IMG submission 205661) | Microbial mat bacterial communities from mineral coupon in-situ incubated in ocean water Damariscotta River, Maine, United States -... | ecosystem: Environmental > Aquatic > Marine >... | reverse complement strand
AAGAAGGGTCAAATTCGATCTGTGAATCAATCCGCCCAAACTCCTGCCGAAATTTTCTATTCTTTAGCTACATAATTAATGAAAAATTGGACCTTCTTTGGCCGCTCTTGAAGTTTGCGACAGAACCGGTCAGTTGACCTACAGGATCGGGGGAGTTGGGCGATCCGTCTTGTGACCCAGTGGCAATAAATTGTTTCGAGCTGTCCAACTCAGGCCTGTCCTGGTTGTTTTTTAATAGGCCAGGGGGGGGTGAGGCCGGTCCGATGCTTGCTTTTCTAAGGTCTCCAGCAGATTCGGGTCGTTGGTGTGCAGGGAGCGGCAGAGGTCTTGGTTGGAAAAATAGACCACTGATTGGAGTTGTTCGATATCCAGGTTGATCCCTCAAATCTCTCTGTAACCAGATATGGGCGGGTGGTTCAATACGAAACAGTAGGCTACGATCCACCACCCTAAATTCAACCCATCTATGCCTCGATCATACGCAATGAGCCGGATTTCACAAAGGCCTCAAAAGCGGGAGGGTCGAGCGGTTTGCTGTAGTAAAACCCCTGGATTGTGTTGCAGTTCAGGCTGTTTAAGGTCACGATTTGTTCCCATTCTTCGGCTCCTTCGGCAACGACATGGAGCTTCATGTTCTCCGCCAAGTCCGCCACCACCTGGGCAATCATATGGTCTTCCGTGATATTTTTAATGAACGCTCGATCGATTTTCAAGTCCGTCAAAGGAAGCTTTTGTAAGATACTCAGCGACGAGTAACCGGTCCCAAAATCGTCCATCGAGACCCCGACCCCCATAGAGCGTAATTGTCTCAGTTGCTCAATGATCAATTCAGGGTCTACCATGAGCAGACTTTCAGTGATCTCCATTTTTAAGTATTTAGGCTCTAACCCCGTTTCTAGTAAACTTTTTTCCACCAACTCCGGCAGGTTCCGCTCTTCGAACTGGCGCACGGAACAATTCACAGACACCACCACCTGACATAACCCGGCATCTTGCCAAGCTTTGTTTTGTCGGCAAGATTCTTCGAGCACAAAATTGCCAATGTCCTTGATCACCCCGGTTTCCTCTGCAAGAGGAATAAATTCCCCAGGAGAAATAAGACCCTCGTCAGGGTTTTGCCACCTCACCAAGCTTTCCATACCAACCATGGCACCGGTCACACTGTCCACTTGAGGTTGGTAGTAGACCACGAACTCACGGTTGTTGACCGCCCTGTGGAGCTTTGCATCTAAGGTCATCCGCCGAATCACACTTTTTTCAATCTCATCGGAGAAGAAAAAGAACCGGCCCTTGCCCGCTTTTTTGGCTTGATACATCGCCGTATCGGCGTAACGAATCAAGGTATCGGGGTCGTCAGAATCATCGGGGGAAAAGCTGATCCCAATACTACAGCTGATATATACCTCTTGATTGTTGGAAAGCAGGATGGGCACTTTAAACAGGTTCACCAGTTGAGTGGCAACCAACGTCGCTTCTTCTGGCTTTTCTAGATCAGGCAAAATAATCAAAAACTCGTCACCGCCGTGACGGCAGACTAAATCGCTGGAACGGACGACCGTCTTGAAGTGTTTTGCAACATAGATCAAAACCTCATCGCCCATTTTATGGCCCATTGAGTCATTCACCCCTTTGAAACCGTCCAAGTCGATGAACAACACAGCCAAACCGGTCTTTCTACGTTTGATCGCTGTCAGCCGTTGTGCAAGCTCTTGGGTACAGAAGGCGCGGTTCGCTAAACCAGTCAAAGGGTCATAAAACGCTAGGTGCATCAACTTTTCTTCAGATTTCTTTTCTTTCGATTTATCTGAAAAAATGGCCACGTACTTGGTGGACTGCCGGTCCGAGCCACGTAGTTTGGTGATGGTCGCATCTTTTGGGTACAGTTCACCATTTTTCCGGCGATCCCATACTTCCCCATGCCAATGGTCTTTGGTGTTGATATCTTCCCACATTCTTCGGTAGAACTCTTTGTCATGCCGACCTGACGACATCACAGAAGGGTTTTGCCCTAGGATTTCAAGTTTCGAATAGCCTGATATCCGTTCAAAGGAGGGGTTCACTTCAATGACTCTATTTTTATAGTCTGTGATGACAATTGCTTCTGTTGCATTAGACACAACCAACATCATCAATTCTAAATGTTCATTTTTTTCTTCCAAACGACGTAAAGAAACTTTATTTTCAATTTCGTGCCGAGCCGCAAAGTAAAACAGGCTGAGCAACAACACCAAAACGATGAGGCCCAAGAAATATTGAAGGTTCAATATCCAGTTTTGTTCCGATTCGAGGTGTGCGAACTGGCGGGTTTGGATGTGATTCAAGTCCTCAATAATCACCCCGAAAATCCGGTCGAACTGCTGATCTAAATCGGTGCCGGGCCTATCGTCATGGGCCGAAAGTCGTTTTTTAGCCACCTCTCGGAAATGGTCAAGATCTTTTTGTAAAACCGGGAGAAGCTCTAAGACAGGGGGGTGGTCTATGGGAGAAATTTTTCCACTGACCAGCTGCCCCCCGTTAGCCAGGGTGTTGATGATGCCATCAATGCCCTCAAACACAAGCCATACTTTATCTGGAGACTCGCTAGAATCTCCAGATAATATCTCTTCAATCCAAAGGTGGGCTGAGGTTAAGTCGGCTCGAATCTGTAGGGTACTACGGGACTGGGGGACTAAATTCAGCGTATAATTACGCTGCACCGTCTGGAGGTAGAAGCCAAACAAGAATATCGCTACAATAGGAGCAAAAAGTTTTACGACAAAGTTCACGATAAACGGCTAAAAAGTGTGGATAGGCTTCGGCTGCTGCTCTTGCAGATATAGTCGTTTTGTCCCATTAGGGTCAAGTTTTTCAATTTAGATCACTGGGGGGCTATCAAATCAGATAGGGAGGGAGCCCAGAGATCGCTTCAGCATTCATGGTTTCAACCCCCCCCTTTTTTTTTTAAGATGTTTCAGTTCCTGGCACCGGCTCGGTCCCCCAAATTGGTCCAGGTATCGCAAAGATCTATTCTAGCAAAAAAATAAATTCAGGCTCCAAGGGACTCCCACCGTTTCGGCCAAGCGAGTCGGCCCTGGTAACTTTAAACTGAGTTCATCCCTACAGGTCATCAACCCCAAATTTATGTGACAGATGTGTGACATTTATGTGACACATTCTTCCTTGTCTGTTTTTTGATGTGACGGCCTATCAAGGGGACCTTAGGATCTCATTGTCCGACGACCCTTGGAAGCTGGGCGGCGAGGGATATCCTCCCCTCTTTTCTGATTTTTATTGCCTCCTGGAGCCAGCGGTTTAACCCTGCTTAAAACCCCCCAATCGAGTCTAGGCCGCACCGGCACCCAACGAATATATTGAAAGATTTGTTGACCAACTCGCACAGCCTTGAATAAGGGTAAGTCACTAAAGTTATTATTCTTGCAATTACATACGCCGAGATCTATAGTTTTAACGTTATCCATCATAAATTGGGTTTTATTTGAACTAGGTCACCGGATTATTGAACGATTGATCAGATAAAAACAGACCTAGCTAAATGCAGGCCGACCACGTCACTCAGCATTCATTGTTGCGGGGGTGCCGCATCCATGACGGCCCTGGATTGAGGCAGGTGAAATGATTAAATGTCCAAAACCCTGACAGACCTACGCCCTTAATTCCCTTTTTACTCACCAGACGAACAATAAAAAAAGGGTAAACGAATATGTCTGAGCCATACAACGTATATGTCGGAGCAACCCCTACAATACAAACTCTTTCAAAAGGTTCGACCGTAGCTGAGGTTCGCAAAACGTTGACGACCGCAGGGCGCATGAAAGACACAGATGTTTTTCTGTATCAAAACCCTGTGACACAGCTGAAGACTGTGCTTGCCCCCAGGTCTGCCGAGGATACCGCTAAATTACAGTCCATTGCATTCCCAGCTGTCCAAGCTGCGGGGAACAACCATCAACTCATACAAATCGTGAGTGTGGCCAGGGAATCACCTTCTCTTTTAGGGACAACACCTGCAGAAGGCTGGTTCCGGCCAAACGCTCAAATGTCTGTAAGGATAGGGCTAAACACCCGTGACCCCTCCGCAATTTCGAACAACAGAGGCCTGTTTAACCCCGTATTGCTGGAGAATGTCCAGAGCGCTGACCCAAACAACCCTGTAAGTTTTCGAAATTGTTGTATTGTACAAAAAGGAACCATCATCTCGTTTGACACAGGATCTTGGGGTGCCGCTGGGTTTGGCTACACCATCACCGCTGCTGCGAACATGGGTGCAAACATTTGTGACGGGATGTATATCTCTTATGATGGTTCCCCACGTACCCCCTATGATCGCAGCACCACCACATCGTTGAACCGTTATGTAGGTTCTCCGAACACCATCCAAATCGAATCAAACGCTTCGATGAGGATTGCGACGCAACTCAACATTGCCTATTCCACAATCACCGTGAACACGTTCTCCCTTTCCAGCTGGGAGAAAAAAGATGGCACGAAGTACCAAAGCTCCACGCCGATCCCTTCCGGCCCATCCAATGAAAATACGTCAGGGATGTTGCTGCAATCAAACTCGTCGGTTTCAAACTGGACACCGCCTCCACCAGCGGGTCAAAGCTCTGTGCCTGGAGGTGCCGTCATCCCGGCGTCTCCAAAGGCAGGCCCACCGTCGGAAGAAAAATTCAGCTCCGTTTACGCCCCAACACCTTTGAAATGCCCGGCAACCCGTGCTGAAGGGCTCGTTGGGAGCATCCAAATCTATTTTTTGGTCTTCACCAGCAAAGAAGCCGCTAACGCTGTGATCAAAGTACTCAACTCTGGAACCATGCAGATGTGATTTACAAATTCAACATTCAACCATATACAATAGGTGTTAATCATGAGCTCAAACGCTTTGATCAAAGTAGAAAACGGTTTCAATGCAGGCGGGGTGATCCAAATTGATCCCGCATCCAAACTGAGTGACGTCCGGGTCATTCTTCAGAAGAAGACCCCACCCTTGATGTTGGACAATCAATTCTTCATCGTCGATGGCTCTTCTTTAGAAAAGTCCGACGAACCGACCACCAGCCTTTCCGAAGTCATTGTGAAGCCTGCCTCTGGCTCACCGGTCTTGACCGTTGGGGTCGGGAGTATACCCATTCCTGGAGACACCACATGGGATGCCTTGACAATCGCAGCAAAAACGGAAGTCATCAATAAAGTCGCTCAACTCACCAAAGGGCTGAGCTTGTCAGAAAATGAAGGGGTGTTCAAAACCACCCAAGAAGCCTTGGCAGATTTTTCGGCGACCGACAATCAGTGGACTTCAGCCACACCTCGTATCATCGCCTCGGTCACCACAAACTCATATTTCAGTAAATATGCAAAGAGTTTGGCGACCAGCAGCACCGATGGTGCCTCTCTGTCTGTGGACACCCCCGTCGGTGGAGGGGAAGCTAGTTTTGATCACGCCAAATCACAATCGCAAAGTGCCTCGACCGTTTCAACCTACAGCGTGGGAACCTACAACCTCAACAAAGTCTTGATTGATTTTGATAAGAGCAAGTATTCATTGACCCAAGGCTTTGTTCAATCCCTAGAAGCAGCCATGGAGTTGCCAGATAAGCCGTCTCAATTTGTCGGCGTGGTACAGGCCTTAAACAAGTACGGCTGGTATGTCCCCCTGACCGTGTCGCTAGGCGGTGTTTTGTTGACAACCCAAGACAGCCAAACCACTAGCTGGGAAACAGCGAAGTCGGAAAGCCTCAGTTTTGGTGCGTCCTTCAAGGCCTCTTTCAAAGGTATCGGCGGTGGCGGAGCTTATAAACACTCAGACACCACAAGGTCAACCACGTCGGGATCGGAAGGCTCAGACTCCTTGACCTTCACAGCGGTTGGCGGCAATGCGGCAGACTCCAACGACTTCCCGAAATGGGCCAAATCGCTTGAGTCGGCCGACAAATGGAATGTATCGAGTTATCACACTCTAATTCCTTCCCTATATCCATTGATCAATATGGGCGGAAATAACAAAGCATTTTTATATGCCATTAAAAATTTATTGGCCGACGAATATGCAAGTTGCCGGGACCTCCAGAAGCTTCAGCCGCTGATCAACATTGGGTCTTACACCCAAGCCATCAACAACCTGTTACCAGGGTTTTAGAGGATAACAAAAACGAAGGAATTTAGGGGCTCATTGCCTGATTGATCGACGGTGTCAACAGATGAACAGTCAATGTCCCCCTGAGTTCCTGGTTTTTGTGGGGGCTTAGCTCACAGAGGTTTTGCCCTACAACCCATCGATTTATTGTCAGGACAGCGTTAAAGCGATGACCAAGGCCTATCGGGCTACAGAGGGGCACCAAAAAAAATACAGCAATTTTCTAGTCAAGATATGGTTGTTCAGGTAGATTTTTGTTAAACCTACCCTCTTGCTAGAGATCAGTTCGCCATGGGCCTTCGTTACAAATTTATCCTTTCTCTTTCCCTTGTATTTTCCGTGATCTTGGGTGGGAGCTACATTGCCGTCCAAAGCACCTTTAAAAGGATGCTTCACAGTCAAGCGTCTCAATTAGCCCAGAAACAAGTTCTTTATGACAAGGCTCGCAGCCTTGCCCCGGTTTTGCGAGAACTGGCTCTCTCTAAAGTTTTGTCTACCTCACCTTCGGTGATTGAATTTGCCCGAAACCCTCAGTTGGCCCCTGCAAAGGCCCAGGCACTTTCTACTTTAGAAAGCTTTCGGGAAGGCTTTCACGATCAGAGCTACTTTTTAGCGGTCAAAAAAACCGGGAACTATTTTTATAACAACCGAGCCAACCAATATGCCAACAACCCACTTCGCTACCAGCTCCGAGAAAACAACCCCGAAAACCAGTGGTTTTTCAAAACCCTAGCCCAGACTGAGCAATGCCTGCTGAATGTGGATTTTGACCGGAAGCTGGATGCCACCAAAATCTGGATCAACTGTGTGGTTCGAGACGGTGGCGAGGCGGTGGCGGTGGTTGGCTCTGGGATTGACCTGAGTGAGTACATCAATGAAGTCATAAAAAACGACAGCCCAGGGATGACCAGCCTTTTCATCGACACCTCCGGCGCAATCCAGGCCCACCCAGACACCAGCCAAGTTGACTTTCGCTCCATTTCAAAAAACCTGGACCAACGCAACCTGGTTTTTCGCATGCTCGACGACCCAGAGTCTGAAAAGATACTCAAAGCAGCCATGGCTGAGCTGAAGAACGGAACGGTCCAAGCGAAGGTGCTCAACCTCCAGGTGAAGGGGCAGGACTATGTCGCAGGCATCGCCTTTGCGCAGGAAATCGGCTGGTATGTGATTTCCTTGATTGATTTGAAGTCGATCACTCAGCCAGAAGAACTGAAATCCATTGTTCCGCTGATCGTCCTGAGTATTTCGCTGTTGGTTATCTTTGTTTGGTTGCTGCTCAAGATGATTGTCTTGGACCGGATAGCCTCCTTGAGTAACGCCTTCAAACAAATTGGCCAAGGGAACTACGACATCACCATCAGCAACCTTGGCAAGGATGAAATCGGGACCTTAGCCCAAGGGTTTTACCGGCTCACCAGGGAAATCAAGACCAACACCGATAACCTGGAGGTTGCGGTTTTTGAGGCAACCCAAAAGCTCAGGACCGAAAATAAACTCCAACAACAACAAGCCGAAGTCATCCAAGAAAATGAGTATCGGTACCGACAGATGTTTGAAGGGAACACAGCCATCAAGCTGCTGATTGACCCGGCAACCGGGGAAATCAAAGACTCGAATTCGGCAGCGACCGCCTTTTATGGCTATTCAAAAAAAGAAATTTTATCTCTTAACATCAAAGATTTAAACACAGCTACCGCCGAAGAAATCAAAGAAGAGATGGAAAATGCGTTGAACGAGTCACGCCAATATTTCAACTTTCAACATATAAAACGAAATGGGGAACTGAGGGACGTTGAGGTCTATTCAGGGCCAGTCCAAACGAAAGACCGGATACTGCTTTATTCTATCCTCCATGATGTCACGGACCGAAAAAAGGCACAACGGGAGATGGTCGCCGCCAAAGCAGAAGCAGAAATGGCAAACCAAGCCAAGTCTGAGTTTGTGGCCAACATGAGCCACGAAATCCGCACCCCGCTCAACGGGATGCTTGGCTCTGTTTTTCTTTTGAAACTTCAAGACCTCGGTGACGAAGCACAAGAGTTGGTGGAAGTCATACACAACAGCTCCAATGCACTGCTGGCGACCATCAATGATATATTGGACCTATCAAAAATCGAGGCCGGTAATATCGATCTGGAAAACATCGATTTTGACCTGCAACTTCTGGTGAATCAGGTTTACCAAACCTTCAATCTGCCTTGCCGACAAAAGGGCCTTGAATTGTTCCAGGTATACCCAGAAAACTCACCCACACTTTTCCTCGGCGACGCTGGTCGTATCCGCCAGATTTTAATGAATTTGATCAGCAATGCCTTGAAATTTACAACTCAGGGCAGTATCACCATCCAAACGACCCTCAAACCCATAGCCTCCAAAGGCTTTGAAGTCGAGATCCAGATACAAGACACCGGCATTGGCATCGCCCCAGAGCAATTGGACTCCATTTTCGGGTCCTTTAACCAAGCAGATAGCTCCATCAACCGCCGCTTTGGGGGCACCGGCCTTGGACTCACCATCAGCCGCCGGTTTGCCGAGTTGATGGGCGGTAGCTTGGTGGTAGGCAGCCAACCAGACGTCGGCTCTACCTTCACCTTGCGGCTCCAACTAGAACAAACAACCCAGGATCAGGTTCCAGCCACCCCAAACAAAGTCAAGATTACCCGCAATTAAAAAAGACATATCTTGCTGGTTGAGGACAACCCGACCAACGTCAAGATCGCTCAAAAAGTTCTGTCTAAACTAGGCCTGACCATTGATGTCGCCTACGATGGCCTGCAGGCGGTGCAAAAAGTCCAGGAAACAGATTTTGAGCTGATCTTGATGGACTTACAAATGCCCATCATGGGCGGCTTGGAAGCCACCGCCCAAATCAAAAAGCTAAGTGCCCAGAAGGCAGCAATCCCGGTCGTCGCCCTGACAGCCAACGCCATGGGCCAAAGCCAACAAGACTGCCTCGATATCGGCATGGTAGATTTCATCACCAAACCACTCCGGCTACAGTCCCTAGTCGACGCCCTCGACGTGGTCTTCCAGCAGGGTTAGGGGGTTGGCTCTCCTTTTTGTTTGGGAGGGATTCAGGGGATCGGTTTGTTGTCGTTGGATTACATAGGGTGCAGAATCAAGGTTTTATAAGGCATTATCATCCAATAATAACATTTATCTACAGGAAATATTTTCATGTACTATCACGTTAAAATTGAAACCAATGAAAAAGTCGGAAAAGCAAAAAAAAACAAAGAAATTTTTGAGCTAGACAAGACTCAGCGTGACGAAATCCTTGAGGATATTTTGATCCCCTATTCCCAAAACCAAAGGTTCCAAGTTGATGGTTTTTTTGTAGAGCCCAAAAACGTGATCAGGATTCTGGTGAAAAGATCTGAGCAAACGACAACGGAGCTTGCAGACATAAAACAAAATAATATGAGCCCTGGAATTATCTTTTTTTATACAAAACAAGATATGTTGAATTCAGAAAGAGATATGGAAGACGTAACAAAAGAAATGTTGAAGTTGGCAAGTGTTCGTACAAAAGAAACCAGAGAGCTAACCCAAAGTAGCGACGAGGAAAAGAACCTAGACAAGACCAAGGTTTTTATTGTCCATGGCCATGATGACTTAGCAAAGACCGCAGTGGCGAGGTTCGTCGAAAAATTAGGTCTGACCCCAATCATCCTGCATGAACAGGCGAGCTCAGGGAAAACAATCATCGAAAAGATCGAAGACTATTCAGATGTTGGCTTTGGCATCGTCCTCTATACCCCCTGTGACACCGGAGCCAGCGGGAAAGACCCCCAACAGGTTTCACCTAGAGCCCGTCAGAATGTGGTCTTCGAGCATGGGTTTTTGATCGGAAAGCTGAAAAGGGAAAATGTGTGTGCTTTGGTGAAGGGAGACTTGGAAAAACCTAACGATATTTCGGGGGTAGTTTATGTTTCACTGGATGACGGTGGGGCATGGCAATTACAGCTGGCAAAAGAAATGAAAGGTAGCGGGATTCAGTTTGACATGAACAAGGCTCTCTAGGCGAGCCCTTGCCAGTCCTGTCACCAACCATCGTAAGGCCCACCCTTGTGTGCTCTAGCGTAAACCAGGGTCAACTTTTTGAGCACTTAGAAACATGAATCACGTTTCTAAGTGCTGCCAAAAGACTGCCTTGCGATGAATCCGAGGGCGCAATACCTATTTACCGCCCTCATCAACAAGCAGAGACATTACCTCTCCCCTAAAACTGATACCCCACATACGCCCCGCCGCCGGTGCTTTCGACTTTATCGGCGGTGAAGTCGGGGTCTGTGGTGATCAAGGTGAAGTCTTCGCTGAAGCCGGTGCGCAGGTACACCCCTAAAATGACCTTGGTGAATAGGTAGTCCAGGCCGAAAACAAAATCCGGTCCTTTGGTGGTGATTCGGGCGGTTTCGATGGCGTCGTTTTTGAGGTACTCCAGGTTTGCCTCTGTACTGTGACCGCCCAACCCGACGTAGCCGCTCGCTTGTTTGGGCATCCCGAATCCTAAGTAGTACCAAGTGTATTCGACACTAAAACCGGATTCTTTGACGTCGCCATTTAATCCGGCGTACCCATCAGGGCACATCTTACAACGGTCCGAACCCATGGAGTCGAACGAGCCTGACTCGCTATAGAGGGTGCCGGAAACACCGCTGGGATGTAACAAACGTACCCCTAAGCCTGAGGCGTAGGTGTCGATTTGTTGCGGGGCGTCCGCAACGGCAGGGGAGAAGGTAAAGGTCGGGCCACCCATCAGGAGGGTTGGTTGGATGATCAAGCTTTTGGCTCCATCTCCTTCCAAGCTGGCTGGCTCTGCCGGTTCGGTGAGGTTACTTTGCCCCCCCTGTATTGGCTCAACTCCGTCGTCCTGGGCTCCACCGGCCAAAACTGTTTTTTGCCCAAAAAGGCCCACTTCCGCCTCACCCTCAACTGGCAAATCCGTGAGTTGATTCGCCAGAGCAGTGGGGAGTTTGGCGCAGGTTTCGTCGTATTTTGATTTTAAGATCGAGAAACCCAAGGCATCATCGGTGACATAGTGCTGCGGCTGGATATCCAACCGGATGGATTCGCCAGCCCAATATTCGTCTTTAATCACCGCCACATTACTTTGCCCAACAATGCGGATCTTGTTCAACCCTGCAAACACATGGATGACCGGTTTGGAGGGGTTGAAATCAACGGCACAATCATTCACAAACACCCGTTTGATCGGCTCGTCATTAACCAAGATCAGCTGGGCCTGCCCTAAATGCATCACCTGGGTATCAAAGGTCCGTTGGTACTTGGTGTAGGCCACTGAATAGGTCAGGGGCTCCCAGTACCTAGGGTCTCCCCTCAGGGTGAACTGGTGTTTCACACCGCTGCTGACCTCTAATTTGCCCAGAGGGGTCTTCCCGGCCCAATTTCCATCGATGTAAAGATCCAGGTCGTTAGGGTTTGACTTGAGGTCTACAAAGGCGATGTTTTCGTCGTAATTTCGTGAACGCAGCTCCCCTGAGTCCTTGCGCTGCTTCAAAATACCAATGGTTTTGGCTTGTTCCTCGATGACCTTCACCAACATTTGTTTTTGCTGGCTGGTGTAGCTCTCTTTGCGCAGCCGCTCGATTTCCTGGTTTTGGGCCCTCACCTTGGACTGGATCGCTTCTAAGCTGATGGTATCGGTGGGCTCATGGAGCAAGGAGGATATTTCGGCGGTTGGGGTATCGATGGTGGTTGCGGTGATGATCTTGCCGCTCTGCACCTCAATCAGCTTCAACGAAACACGCAGAGTGTCTTTATTCCAGACTTCATACCCGCCGGTGACGATATAGTCCGCACCCACCGACTGACCAATCCGCACCCCAGACACCAAAAAGCTGCGTTCCATGTTTAACTTCGCCAGCTGGCTCCGTTCAAACACCACGAACCCTGCCGAAACCAAGGTCTTGATGATTTCGTTTTCCAAATTGGTGGTGATCCCCCAGGGTTTATCGGTGTGCAGCTGGTTGATCCCATACACCGAAACCTTGGGTGCAGGTTTATCCCCCGACAGGCCTTTGACCAACTCCATCGAGGCGGTTTGGATGTTTTGAGAAAAGCTGTTTTCTCCAGCGAACGCCGGGTGAGCAACCCACACCAGGGAGACCAAAACCAATAATTTGATACAGAAAGCAGAGCAGTGATGAGCCATCGAAAAAATTCCTTGAACAGTTTAATGAGACCAATTTACATCTTGAATACCTCAAAAGGAGCCAAAGGGGCAAGGAGCTTGGCCGCAATTTGCCCCCCTGGCCTTGAGATCATTCCAACACCAACAACTCCACCAGTAAAACCCCGTCTTCCACCTTAAACGGGACTTCATGCAGGTTGCGGCTCCCTTTCCCGGTCACTTCGCCGGTTTCCACGTCAAACTCCCACTTATGGGCTGGACAAGTAAGCTGTCGACCTTCGCAACTTTCAGGCAGTGGCTTGCCAGAGTGGGGGCATTCACGGTGATAAACCTTCAAGGCCTCCCCTCGGTATACCAACAGGGACGACCCTGAGACTTCCTTGGCGACCAGCTCGTTCATGGGTAGTTCCTCAACCGGGCCGACTTCGCACCACTCTGGCTCTTTGGCTAGGTTTTCGATGGAGAACTCTGGCCCCAGCTCCTGGAGGATATCCAAAGCGTCCAACACCTTGGGCAGCCCAGCGGCAGGCATGGCCATCAAGATGGCGTCAAACACTTCGTTGGCGGTCGCTCCACAGCGCATGGCGTGGGGGACATATTGCTTGAGCCCCGGCGCTGTCCCGCTGATCACCTTGGTGACCACGGAGATCAAAAACCGGGTTTTGTCGTCTAAGTGCCTGCCCGATTCCTTCAAAAAAGTCATGTAGGCGGTGGCCGCTTCAGGTCGGGCTTTGGAAAGGTAGCTCAGTCGTTTGGACATCGGTCTTGGTGGGATGGGGTTTTGTGTCTTGCGCCTTGTGGAAACAAGGTGGTTCGCTTATATTGGGGCATTCGAGAGGGACAATCAAGCCCCAAGTACACATCAGCCCAAGACGACCGACCTCACTCAGGATGCCCAGTTTAATGAACCCACCGCTGTTGATTTCGGCCCCGACAAAAAGTTCGGGGAAAACCACCGTGACCTTGGGACTGACCCGAGCGTTGGTGGACCAGGGGCTTTTGGTGCAGACCTTCAAAAAAGGCCCCGACTTCATCGACCCGATGTGGCACAGCCTCGCCAGTGGTCGCCCGGGGCGAAATTTAGACACCTGGATGATGCCAAAAGCGGCGTGGCAAGGTTCCTTAGCCCAACACAGCGCTGGGATGGACCTGAGTATCCTGGAGGGTAACCATGGGTTACACGACGGCCTGGACCTAGAAGGCCAACACTCCACCGCAGGGCTAGCCAGCGAATTAGGTTCGCCGGTGCTGTTGGTGCTGGACGGTTCGGGGATGAACCGAGGGGCGGCGGCCTTGGTATTGGGGCAAAAAGAAATGTCCCCTAAGGTAAACATTGCAGGGGTGGTGCTCAACCGGATTCGTTCCGCCCGGCAAGCAGAAAAACAGATCCAATCGATCCAGCACCACACTGGTGTTCCGGTGTTAGGGGTCTTGCCCAACCGTCCTGAGGCGGCGGTGGTGATGCGGCACCTGGGGTTGACCACCACAGGAGAGGCACAGCAGAGCGAAGGGATTGTGAAAGCGGCGGCGGATTTGATCCGCTCCGAGGTGGACCTCAAGGCCATCTTGGCGTTGGTCGCCCAGGGAAAGCCGTTGAACTTCCCGGTTCCTCCAGTTGCCCCGAGTGCCACGGAAAGATTTAAAGTCGGGCTGATCCGCAACCAAGCCTTTTGTTTTTATTACCCTGACAACCTAGAGGCCTTGGAGCAAGCAGGGGCGGACTTGGTTTTTCTGGACCCCATCAAAGACACCGAGCTGCCAGAGATCGACGGGTTGTATATCGGCGGCGGGTTCCCAGAACATTTTTTGGAACCCCTAGGGCGAAACCTCGGGTTTAAAAAAGCTTTGAAAGACCGACTGGAAGCCGGGTTGCCCTACTGGGCAGAATGCGGCGGCCTGATATATCTGTCCGAGTTTGCGACTTTTAAAGGTGGGTCCAAACAACCGATGGTCGGTTGGTTGCCTGGGGAGGTTGCTTTTCAAGCCCGACCTGTAGGTTATGGCTACATGGAGCTGGAGTCCACCGGGGGCCATTGGTTTGACGGCAAACACCAAGCCCATGAGTTTCACTACTCCAAGTTCACCAGTTCCAAACCGCTGGAATGCCAGTTTGAAGTGCACCGAGGCTACGGACTGGGCGAAAGCCAAGACGGAATCCGCTTAGGAGCCGGGGTGGCCGGTTATGCCCATGTACACGCTTTATCAAGCCCTGATTGGGCCCCTGGATTTTTACGACAAATCAGCCAAAATAGATTGAGGTGACCATGGATTTTTTCCCGATTTTTTTGCAACTCAAAGGACAACCGGTTTTGCTGGTCGGCGGCGCAGCAGCGGCCCGCAATAAGTTAGAGTTGTTGCTCAAAGCCGGGGCTCAGGTGACTTGGGTGGCGACCGCTTGGGACAAAAGCCTGGAGCCTTTTGTGGACCACCCCTCTGTGGACTTGGTTCAGTCCTCTTTTGAGCCAAGCCTTTTGGACCACAAGAAGCTGGTTTATGTGGCCACCGAAGAACCGGGGCTTGCCGAAGAGGTCAGCCGACTTACCCAAGAGCGAAACCTCCCGGTGAACGTGGTGGACCAAGCGGATTTGTGCAGCTTCATCACTCCCAGTTTGGTGGACCGCAGCCCCTTGTTGATGGCGGTATCCTCGTCAGGGGTCTGCCCTCGACTCAGCCGTTTGGTGCGGGCAAAGTTAGAAACCCTGTTCCCGCAATCTTATGGCCGACTGGCTGTCCTCTTGGGGGAATTCCGTTTGCTCAGCCGGGAGCGGTTGGGCTCAGCCGAAACCCGCCGCCACTTTTGGGATAAGTTATTCAACAGCCCGGTGATCGAGATGTTTCTCTCAGGGCAAGAAAAACTGGCAGAAAAAACTATGGTCCAGGCCCTCGAAAACCACCAAGCGAACCCCGACCCAACCGGGGAGGTTTGTTTGGTGGGAGCTGGCCCTGGCGACCCGGATTTATTGACTTTACGGGCCTTACGGCTGGTGCAAAACGCCGATGTGATTGTTTATGACCGTTTGGTCAGCCCGAAGATATTGGACTATGCCCGCCGGGAATCCGAAAAAATCTATGTAGGGAAAAAGTCGGCAGACCACACCTTGGCTCAGGAAGAGATCAACCAAACCTTGGTGCGTCTGGCCAAAGAAGGCAAATTGGTGGTCCGGCTCAAGGGGGGAGACCCCTTTATTTTTGGCCGAGGTGGGGAAGAGCTGGAAGAATTGGCAGCGATGGGTGTAGACTTCCAAGTGGTCCCTGGGGTCACAGCAGCGAGCGGCTGTGGGGTCTACGCCGGTATCCCCTTAACCCACCGGGACTACGCCCAATCGGTCCGTTTTGTCACCGGCCACATGCAAAAAGACGGCTCCTTAAATTTAGACTGGAAAAGCTTGGTCAGCAAACAACAAACCTTGGTTTTCTACATGGGCCTTGCCACTTTAGGCACGATCAGTTCAAAGTTGATCGAACATGGAATGGACGCTAAAATGCCCGTAGCTTTGGTGGAAAAAGGCACCACCTACCAACAACGAGTGGTGATCAGTGACTTGGCCCATATCGCAGAGACGGTGGATACACAAAAGCTGGTCCCTCCGACCATGGTGATTGTAGGGGAAGTGGTTCAGTTGTCGAAAAAACTCCAGTGGTTTCAACCGAATGACTTTGAGCCGACCGCAGAAACACCGTTCCAACAACCTTGACTGTTTTTTGGTTAACCTGATTTTTTGGTTTTGATTTTGTCTGATTTGTTTTTCATGACCACCGACCCCAATGGATTGGCCACCCTGCAGTGGTGGGTTTGGCCGGTGTTGTTGTTTTTCACCACCTTCTTGATCGGCATCTTTGGGGTGCTCGCTGGGATTGGTGGCGGTGTGTTGTTTGTGCCCTTGGTTTCGAGCTTCTTCCCGTTCCACATCGACTTCGTCCGTGGTGCAGGTTTGTTCATCGCTTTGTCGTCTGCCTTGGCCGCTGCACCCTCCTTGCTCCGGGCGAATTTGGCGAGTTTGAAGCTGGCTTTGCCAGTGGCCCTGGTGGCTTCGGCGTTTTCCATTGTCGGGGCTTTCTTAGGCCTTTGGCTCAGTGCGCTGAACCCGGCATATATCCAAGCGAGCTTAGGGGCGTTGATTTTGGGTGTGGTGGTGGTGATGCTGGTTTCCAAAAAAGAAGACCACCCGAACATCCGACCAGGGGACCAATTGGCAGCTTTTTTCAACATCGGCGGAACCTACATTGAAGGTTCCACCGGTAAGGAAGTCAAATGGACGGTCCACCGAACCGGGCCGGGCTTGGCGATGTTTGCGGTGGTTGGTATCTTGGCTGGGGTGTTTGGCCTCGGTGCAGGCTGGGCGAATGTGCCGGTGTTTAATTTATTGATGGGTGTGCCAGTCAAGGTCGCCGTGGCCACCTCAGGCTTTGTGCTCTCGATCACCGACACCACCGCCGCTTGGATATACTTAAACAAAGGGGCGGTCTTGCCTGTGTTGGTGGTGCCTTCGATGGCCGGGATCATGGTCGGTGCGAAGATCGGGGCGAAGCTGCTACCCAAGTCCAAGCCTGCACTGATCCGTAAAATGGTGATTGTGATTTTGTTGCTCGCCGGTTGCCGGTCGTTGTTAAAAGCTTTTGGGATCTAGGGGGAAAATGGACTTAAAATCTCGGTATGAAAACCATCCGGCTCAGCAAACCTACGGGGCTTTGTTGGGCAAGTTAGTGAACATCGGTTTTTTGATGTTGGTCGCCACTTTTGGGGTCTATGTCTTTGGCCTGTTGGACCCCTTGGTCCCCAAGGCCGAACTGGCCCAGGTGTGGGAGCTACCGCTTCACGAATTTCTGGCCCAGACCGGTGCGCCCACTGGCTGGGGTTGGGTCCGATTGATGTCCTCAGGGGACTACCTGAGCATCTCGGCCATCGCCTTTTTGGCCAGCGTTTCCGTGGTCTGTTACCTGACCTTGATCCCCGCCGCTTGGGCAGGGCGAAACAAGGTGATGGGCTTCATGATCGCTGTGGAGTTGGGCCTGATCCTGCTCGCCGCCAGCGACTTGCTAGACCAATTCTCCCACTAAAAATCGAAGGTTGCCTTGGAGCCAACCAGCGTTATTTGACTTGGATGTAATAGATAAAATCCCCAGCGGCCTCTTCGGACTTTACAATGGGGTGGCCTGTGCGGCTGCTCCAAGCGGGCATGTCTTTGGTGGAGCCTGCATCGGTGCAAGTCATCTTGAGGATTTGGCCGGATTCCATGGTCATGGTTGCTTTTTTGGTCTTCAAAATCGGCAAGGGGCAGTTCAGCCCACGGCAATCTATTTCTTGGTCTACCTTTAAATCGTTCATGGTCTTTTGATCTCGGTTAAATGAACAGTTGGATGTCAGCGTCAGCGGCAAAATCTAGGAAATGGGCCGCCCCAGCGTATTCGATGCCTTCGATAAAGTCTTTTTTCTCAAACCCAAAAACGTCCATGGTCATTTGGCAAGCGATCATCTCAACGCCAACGTCCATACACATGTCCCGTAGCTCCTCGATGGTGGCCACCCCTTTTTTCTTGAACTGTTTTTTCATCAAGCTGGTCGCCACGGTTTCAAAACCAGGCGCCCCAGCCATCACGGCGTTAGGGATCTTCAGGTTCATGTTCTGCAACCATTCCGGCCCAAAGGGCATCGACATCGGCATCGCAGGGTTGCCCAAAGGGGAAACCTGCGCTTCGATCTTCGGCAACAATAAAGGCAGGCCGTAGAAGGTAAAAAATATCTTCACTTCCATATCCATCGCCGCTGCCGCACTGGCCAAAATGAACGGAGGATAGGCCCAATCAAGGGTGCCTTTGGAGGCAATCAAAGCCATTTTTTTCGGTTCAGCCATAGAATTCTCTTCGGTTTGGGGTGTTACTGCTGTGCTCTGTTCCGCTCTCTGGGTCTTGAGCAGTTCCTGTTTCAAATTTCCTTCAGGCTATCCCCAACGCAGCCCCTTTGCAAGAGCCGTCCGTTTCGAAAAAAAGTAGAGGGATTTGTGGCTTGGGAGCAACGGGGGATCTGTGGGAGGAATCAAGCGTCGCACCCAAGCCTATTGAAATACTAAGCTGAAAGATGGGGTTTGTCCGTAACAAGAGGTACGAGCAGTGGGGCCTTCGGTGAAGGACCCCAAACAGTGGGACTAAACTTTGATGAAGTTGGTCAAGAAATCGGTCGAGAGTTCCGCTTGTTGGAACCTCAAGCTGCGCAGGATGTTCATGTGCAGCGGTGTGTTTACCTTCACACCTTCGATGACATATTCTTCCAAAGCACCAATCATTTTATGGATCGCTTGCATCCGGTCGTCTGCGTTGGTGATGACCTTGGCAATCATGGAGTCGTAATAAGGGGGAATGTTCCACCCTTGGAACGCCGCCGAATCCACCCGAACCCCTAACCCACCAGGGGCGTGGTAAGCGGTGATCAAGCCAGGGCTAGGGGTGAAGTTGACCGGGTCTTCCGCATTGATCCGGCACTCAATCGCATGGCCTTTGATTTTGATATCTTCCTGAGTGAAGGACAATTTCTCGCCAGCAGAAATGCGGATCATTTCTTTGACCAAGTCGATCCCTGTGATCATTTCGGTCACCGGGTGCTCGACCTGAAGCCGGGTGTTCATTTCCATGAAATAAAATTCCCCTGACTGATCCAGCAAAAACTCGATGGTACCGGCAGAAAAATAACCCACTTCTTTCGCCACTCGAACCGCTGCCTCGCCCATCGCTTTACGCAACTCAGGGGAAAGACCGGGGGCCGGTGCTTCTTCTAAAATCTTTTGGTTACGCCGCTGGATCGAGCAATCTCGGTCAAAGAGGTGCACGATGTTGCCGTGTTTGTCCCCAAGCAATTGGACTTCAACATGCCGAGGTTTCTCGACAAATTTTTCCATGAACACTTCGTCATTCCCGAAAGAGGCAAAGGCCTCAGCACGGGCGGTGTCGAAAGCGTTGATCAAGCCGCCTTTGCTGTGGACAATCCGCATCCCTCGACCACCACCACCAGCCGAAGCCTTGATGATGACAGGGAAACCGATTTTGTTCGCCGCCGCTTTGATCCCTTCAGCGGTGGTGATCGCCTCTTTGGTCCCTGGAGTGGTCGGGCAACCTGCTTTTTCGGCGACTTTCCGAGCGTTGATTTTATCGCCCATCATGGATAAGGCCTTAGCGTTCGGGCCGATAAAATCGATACCAGAAGCCTCGCACTTTTCCACAAAGTTCGCGTCTTCACTCAGGAATCCATACCCGGGGTGAATCGCTTCTGCGCCGGTGATCTCCGCCGCTGCAATGATATGGGGGATTTTCAGGTAAGAATCAGCCGAAGAGTTCCCACCAATACAAAGGGACTCATCGGCGAGCTTGACGTGCAAGCTCTCACGGTCGGCGGTTGAATGAACCGTGACGGTTTTGATACCCATTTCACGGCACGCCCGCAGGATCCGTATTGCGATTTCGCCTCGATTGGCGATTAAGATCTTTTTGTACATAAACCGGGAGGGTTAGTTTGGCTTGATTGAAAAGAGCGGTGCACCGAAGTCTACTGGAGAAGCATTTTTCGCCAACATTTCTACCACTGTGCCGTCCATGTCGGATTCAATCTCGTTCATCAGTTTCATCGCTTCGATGATACACAAGGTCTGTCCCTTTTTCACTTTGTCCCCGATCTTTACATAAAGATCAGCGTCAGGGGCTGGGGAGGCGTAAAACGTGCCGACCAAAGGTGCGGTCACTTGATGTAAGCCGGAGTCTTCAGCGACCACTTCAGTCGCCGCAGCTACAGGAACCTGGATGGTAGCCGCTTGTTGCATCACCGGGGCAGGTTGCGCTGAAACCACTTCCTGGACAGCCACCCTGTCACGCTTCAATGTCAGTTTGACAGCGTCTTCTTCCAACGTAATTTCCGTCAGGTCCGAATCGCTCATCAATTGGATCAGGCTCTTGATGCCTTTTAAGTCTTTAATGTTCATATCATTCTCACCGGTTTCAAATCTCAGCCAGTCTCTGCCTGCCCCTGTATGGGACTTTACGATTTGTAATTTACAACGTTGCCATCAAAAAATCAAGGTCTATATCCACGGCCCCAGCAAGCGAGGCACTCTAAGGATTAATGAAGTGCCACACTCTTAAAAAGTCGTCACGTCGATTGAGGCATTTTTCTTTTAATCCTTTGGGCAGCGAAACCTCGTTTCCTGGGCAATGTTCAGCCCTCAGGTGACGCCCGGTTTAGCTTGACTTCCGTCACCGTCGTCTGGACGGCCCCGTCTTCTAGGTGTACCACAAGTTTGTCGCCTTTGGAGACTTTTGCAGCGGAATGCAGCACTGTCCCACTAGGGGTTTTAGCAATCGAGTACCCTCGTTTGAACGCAGAGAGAGGCGAGGCACTTTCGAGGCGTTGGGCGAAATTCGCCACAGCTTGCCGCTTAAAAATCAGCCGATTTGTCACAGCCAACCCCAAACGTTTGTCCAGTTCCAAGAGGGTTTGGGTCCGCCATGCCAAAGTTTTAGTGGGGTTGAACCCGTCGAGCTGGCTGGTGCTCAAGGATAACCGGGTTTGTTGCTTGAGCAACAGCCCCTGCATCGCCCGTTCCAGCCGGAGGTCCAGCTCGTCTTTACGTTGAATCTGGGATAAGATCACCCCTTCTGGGTTGCGCAGCCGCCGGGTCAGGTGGCCTAATTTATCTGTGAGCTTTGCCAGATGATTGGAGAGGGCACGGTTCGACCGACTCGCCAGGTTATCGATCTGGCCCAATAAATCATCCCGGACGGGAGCCGCCAGCTCCGCCGCTGCCGAAGGAGTCGGTGCCCGGAGGTCTGCCACAAAGTCCGCTATGGTGAAGTCTGTTTCGTGCCCTACGGCACTGATCACAGGCACCGGGCAATCATAAATCGCCTGAGCCAGAGCTTCGTCGTTAAACCCCCAAAGGTCTTCTAAGGAACCACCACCACGGGTGAGGATGATCAAGTCGATGTTGTCCCTAGTCGCCAAGGCCTCTAAACCGGCCTTGATTTGCGCCGGCGCTTGGTCCCCTTGGACCAAGGCGGGGTAAATCAACACCGGGACGTTTGGCGCACGGCGGCCTAAGATTTGGAGGATGTCCTGCACTGCCGCACCAGTAGGGCTGGTGACAATCCCGATACGCCGAGGCAGCCAGGGGATCTTTTTTTTGTGTTCTGGGGCAAACAGGCCGCCCGCTTCCAGCTTGGTTTTGAGCTGTTCGTAGGCCAGCTGCAAGGCCCCTTGGCCCACTGGCTGAACGGACTGCACAATCAGTTGGTAGGCACCTCGTGGCTCATACACCGTGACACGGCCTTGGAGGATCACTTCCATCCCCTCTTCTAAATCAAAAGGGCAACGGCTCGCCGCTTGTTTAAAAAAGGCGCAACTGATCTGGGCTTTGGAATCTTTTAATGTGAAGTATTTGTGCCCTGAAGACGGGCTGGAAAGCGAGGAGAGCTCGCCTTGGACAGCCACCGAGAAGAAACGAGATTCTAAAAGTGATTTTAGCTCCCTCGTCAGGTCAGAGACCTGATAAATTGTTTCTTCCGGCGGCTTAGCCATGGTCTACTTTTTCATGAAAGAGAACATCTTCCGAAGCTCAGCACCGATTTTTTCAATTGGGTGCTCTTCAGAAATAGTCCGCATCCCTTTGAAGTTCGCTTGGCCAACTTTGTTGTCTAGCAAGAACTTGTTAGCAAAGGTTCCGTCTTGGATTTCTTTCAAGGTGTTTTTCATCGCTTTACGAGATTCATCACCAATCACCTGAGGTCCACGAAGCAATCCGCCGTACTCAGCTGTTTCAGAAACAGACCAGTTCATTTTATTGATGCCACCTTCGAAGATCAAGTCAACGATCAACTTGGTTTCGTGTAGGCACTCAAAATAAGCGATTTCTGGTGGGTAACCAGCGTCGGTCAATGTTTCAAAGCCCGCTCGGATCAATTCAGAGATACCACCACAAAGGACAGCCTGCTCGCCGAACAAGTCGGTTTCGGTTTCGTCACGGAAGTTGGTCAAGATCACGCCGGTTTTTGTGCCGCCGATGCCTTGAGCCCAAGCCAAAGCGATGTCCTGAGCACGGCCACTAGCGTCTTGGTGGATAGCGATCAAACAAGGGACACCCGAACCTTCGGTGTAGACACGACGTACCAAATGGCCTGGGCCTTTTGGAGCAATCATGATCACGTCCACGTCAGCTGGAGCGATGATTTGCTTGTAATGAATGTTGAAGCCATGACCAAAAGCCAAGACGTTGCCCGGCTTGAGGTTAGGAGCGATGTCATTGGCGTAGATTTCGCCTTGGCTTTGGTCTGGAGCCAAGATCATGATCACATCACCAGCAGCCGCAGCTTCAGCAGTGGTCATCACTTTCAGGCCAGCAGCTTCGGCGTCCGCCCAAGACTTAGAGTCTTGGCGAAGACCAATCACAACATTCATCCCCGAATCTTTTAAGTTTTGGGAATGTGCGTGCCCTTGGCTACCAAAGCCAATCACCGCTAGAGTTTTGCCTTCAAGCAAGCTTAGGTTTGCGTCCTTTTCATAAAAGATCGGTAACTTCATGGAATCCTTCTGGTTGAGTTAGGTGTTACGTTTGGCTAAACATGGATGGCCGCTTCGCCGGTGCGGGCCAACTCTAAAATGGTAAATTCTCTAAAAATATCGGTGACCCCGTCTAACTTGGAGGCACTGCCGACAATCTGGAAGCTTAAGACTTCTGCATTCACTTCGATCACCTCGCCAGAAAGCGCCTGGACTAATTCAAGGGCCTGGACCCGCTGGTCTCCATCCACTTGGATTTTAACCAACATCAGCTCGGCGCTCAAGGTTTGGGAAGGGTCGAGAAGCGTTACCTTATAAACATAAACGATGTTCTTCAAGAGCTTTAGGATCTGTTTGATTTTTTTATCGTCCCCGTTGGTCGCCAAAGTGATTCGGTGAATCCCAGGAGCCTCTCCCTCGCCGGTACAAACCGAATCCAGGTTAAACCCTCTGGAGGTAAACAGCTCCACCACCCGGCTCAGGGTTCCAAACTGATCGTTCACTTGGATCGAGATCAAATGCTTCATGGCAACTCTCCTTCGATCAGGTCTGAAAACTCTTTCCCTGCAGGGATCATCGGGTACACCAGGGCGTCTGGTTCAATCATAAATTCAACCACTAACGGCCCTTTGTGGGCCAATGCTTTTTTGATCGCCGGGGCGACTTCGTCTTTATTCGACACCCGAATCCCTTCTAAACCATAACCTTCAGCAATCTTGAGGAAGTCCGGGCTGTGCTCAAAGATGGTCCCAGAATGTCGATGGTCCCAAAATAAGTCCTGCCACTGCTTCACCATGCCCAGGTTATGGTTGTTCATGATCACAATGATGATCGGCAGGTTATAGGCCTTCACCGTCGCCAGTTCCTGGATGTTCATCTGGAACCCGCCGTCCCCTGAGAAACTAATCAGCGGTAGGCTAGGCTTGGTGAACGCTGCCCCAATCGCTGCAGGCAGGCTGAACCCCATGGTCCCGAGGCCCCCTGAAGTCAGGTGGCTGCGTAGGTGTTTGAATTTAAAATGCAACGCAATAAACATCTGGTGCTGCCCAACGTCAGAAACCACCAAGGCGTCCCCGCCGGTGGCTTTTGAAAACTGGCTGATCACGTACTCAGGCCGGATGCGGTTTTGTGCCGTCGGCACCTCGTCGTAGTTTGGCAGCGGGTGCTTGGCCTGCATATCGTGCAGTTCAGCAACCCATGCGTCGGTTGGCAAAGGCTCGCAGGCTTGTTCTAGTTGCACCAAGCCGTCTCCCACATCCCCGACGATCCCCAGATCAACTTCCTTGATTTTGTTGATCACACTTGGGTCCACATCGATGTGGATGATTTTTGCGTTTTCCAAAAAGGATTCCACTTTTCCAGTCACCCGGTCATCAAATCGAGTGCCCAAAGCGATGACCAAGTCTGCCCGGTTCATGGCGTAATTAGCGGTGTATTCCCCATGCATTCCCAACATACCTAACGACAAAGGGTGAGCCGCAGGGACAGCCCCTTGGCCCAGTAAAGTGGTGGTGATGGGGATGTTCGCTTTTTCGGCAAACCGGACCAAAGGCTCATTCGCCCCGGCAAGGTTGATGCCCCCGCCTGCGTAGATCACAGGCCGGGAAGCATGACTGATCATCCCCCAGGCCGCAGCGATACGCTCGGTTTCGATTTTTTGCGGCAGCTCATAACCAGGGATGTTGATTGCGTCTGGGAATGCCGCCGAAGTCAAATGGGTTTGCACATCAACCGGGATATCCACCACAACCGGACCTGGGCGGCCCGTGGTGGCGATATAAAAGGCTTCGCTGAGCACACCGGGCAGGTCGTCCACCGACTTCACCAAGTAGTTGTGTTTGGTCACCGGACGGGTCACCCCAATCACGTTGGTTTCCTGGAAGGCATCGGTGCCAATCACGGCGGTGCGTACTTGACCGGTGATGATCACCATGGGGATGGAGTCCATCGCCGCTGTGGCAATCCCGGTGACGGTGTTGGTCGCCCCTGGCCCGGAAGTGGCGATCACCACGGAACATTTGCCGGTCGCACGGGCAAAGCCATCGGCGGCATGAGCAGCGGCCTGTTCGTGGCAAACCCGAATCAACTGGAGGTCTGGGTGGTTTAAAAACTCATCAAACAACGGGATCACACACCCGCCTGGATAGCCAAACACTTCTTTGACCCCATGGCGTTTGATCGCTTCTATGATAATTTCTGTGCCTTTTTTCATGGTCCTGTTTGTTGGTTCACCGGGTAAAGCTTAGATTCCGCCTCATCCATCCACTGACCTAAAACCAATTGGTCTTTCGGAGGCATCTGGAACCGAGGTTCAACGATATACTGAGTCAATAAGGGTTTAAGCCCTTGATAGTAGCCATTCTTTGGGGATGGGTCTGTCTTTAAGGTTACATCAAATTTATATGCCCTGACCCCCAAGGTCCGGCTGAAAGAAGCCTGGGCCACTTTGTATCCCTGAGCGATGAAGTACAACTCCACCTGATTCACCTCGGCGTCCATGGACACCAAATACCTGCCCTCTGCGTTTGGGTACACCAGCTTGGCTCTCGCTTGGTGGACTTGCCCGGTATCGGTGGTGGCGAAGGTGGCGACCTGCATCCTGACTAAAACCAACGGGTTTGAATCCGCCGGTGCGGTGAATACACCTTTCACTTCTCGGGTGACCACACCAACTTCATAATCCACACTCGAAGCACAACCGGAGCTTAGCAACAGGGCCAGCATCAACCAAAGGCCTCTCAAGGCGCACCATCGCCGCTGTGGCCGATCAGCCGGGAGATGGTGGCACAAGTTTTTTGTACCGCTGGGGCGAAGGTTTTTTCAATCGCCTCTTGGCTCATCCGGGTGACAGGGCCGGAGATGCTCACAGCCCCGACAATTTGGCCTTCGTAATTGAAGATAGGTGCAGCCACACACTTGACCCCTAGGTCTTTTTCTTCATCGTCAATGGCGTAACCAAGCTTGCGGATACGGGCAAGCTGGGCATCGAAGGCGGCTGGGTCAACCAAGGTGTTCGGGGTGTAGGAAACAAAGCGGTTCGCCTCAATCACCTGTTCAGCGGTTGGGCCGTCGTAAAAGGCGAGGAATGTTTTCCCAATAGAGGTACACAACGGACTCATCCGAGTCCCCACCCGGCTAGCAACCCGTAGCGGCTGGCTTGACTCGGCGTCTTCGATATAAAACACCTGGGAATCACGCATGATCCCCAAATAAACGGTTTCGTTGACTTCAGCACACAGCTGGTCGATTTCGCCGCTGGCGACTCGGATCAGACCGGCATGGCTCAAAAAAGCCTTGCCCAACTCCAACGCCCGAACCCCTAAACGGTACGAATCGGTGTTTTTGTTTTGCTCCACATAACCCCGGGCTTTCAATGTCGAAAGCAGCCGGAAAATGTTATTTTTGTGCAGGTCCAAGGCACGGCTCAGCTCACTGAGCCCCACTTCAGCCTTGGTTCCCGCCAATTGTTCCAATACATCCAAAGCATGGTCCACCGCCTGGATTGCGTATTTATCTTTGGTTTCCTTCATGTCCCGTTCGCTGGTTGCCTAAGTTTTAAGCCGATAGGACCCAATCTCCCAAGTTTTCGAACCTCTGTCAAACCAAGCCCAAGGGTTCTTGGGCTTGGTCAGGTAAGCTTTAGAATGAGGTGATTGGGGAGTGTTCACCAAAGGTGGTGTTTCAGGGTCGGTTGGCCCTACCCTCCAAGGGAAAAAAAACCTAAAAACGCAGACTAGGCCATGTTACACCGTTGTGGGAAAGCTGGGGGAGCTTTGCCGAGGATTAAGGGCCGGTTGATGTTAATTGCCGCTGGAGAAGCTGAAACAAGGGGTAACCAAGGGCTGTGGCCTCGTCAGGGGTGAATCTGAGAGAAAAATGGGTATACGGCTGTCGTATTTTCAAAAACCAACTTCAGGACTTGGCAGCATAATAAGGAACTGGACTCTGTTTTAAAAAGAAGAAGATTGTGCCCGGATAATAGGTCCAGCTCTGGAAGCCTAGGGCAATCATTCTCAAAAAAGAGCTCAGTTATAAGCTACTAGTCATTCATCTCATTGAAGGTGGAGCTCGCCCTCCGATAACAACTAGCAGAGGAAACGAAAAAAACCTTCCTTACTTCAGGAACTACCAACAAAATATAATTCATTCGAAAAAGCTTTACAGCAGCAACGGTGAAGGGCAGACTGGAATCGGATTAAACGTCTCATATTAAGCCGAAGCTCACCCACTGTGCAAGACACAAGCGCAAAAAGTTAAACTTGGCTTAGTCAACAGTTGTCCATTTACAAGTAAATAAACAAGAATTCTTTATGGATAGCTCATGCTAATTAAAACAAGAGGAATTATGTTTACCCAAAAGGTGCTAATCTTTTCATTAGGTTTTTTTGTCTCTTTGACTCTGCTAATGGGATGCAATAAAAAAGTAGACACCGATACAGCATCCGCTACTCAAATTTCTGCATTAGAGAATATGATACAACGTGGTGAAATAAGGGTAGGATATGTCGCCTGGAATCCGGCAGTTATTAAAGATGCTACGACAGGCGAATTGTCCGGCATCTACCCAGACATGATTCAAAATATAGCAGACGTGTTAAAGCTCAAAGTTTCGTGGCATCAGACAACCCTTGCCAATTTCGCTGCTGGCCTACAATCTCAACAGTACGATTTTTCGGTTGGCCCAACTTTTATAACCATTCCCAGATCGATCCCAGTGGCTTTTACTCAGCCAGTAGCCTATGTTGGCAATAGTGCTGTGGTTAAAACAGGTTTAGTACCTCCTCGCACTGTTAAAGAAATTGAAACTCGAAAATTAAAAGTTGCTGTTTTGCAAGGCCAAGCTATGGATGAGTTTTTCAAAAGGCGATATCCCAATATCGAATTGTTGATTTTGGCTGGCTCTGATTTAACGGCCCCTCTGGCGGCAGTATCCTCAAACCAAGCGGATATTGGTTTCATGAACAGCGTAACTGTCAATCGCTACACAAACGAACACCCTGAGCTGGGAATAGCTTTTGCGGAAGATTCTCAACTTGAATTACTACCGTTAGCCTGGGCAACTAGGCAAAATGATTTACATCTGCATCGATTTTTGGAATCAACATTGACCTATCTTAAAATGACCGGGCGTTTAGAGGAAATCCAAAAAAAATATAAAATACAACTTCTGTATGATACTCCGAGACTTCATACAGCAAAATAGTCACGGTTGAGAGTTCTAATTTAATTTATCGCTAGCAAGGGTCTAATGGGGTATATATGGGATTTCAGCTCAGTTTGGCATAATTTTCCAGCTCTAACTAACGGTTTACTGGTTACCCTGGCCTTGAGTTCTCTTTCTCTAGCCTTTGGTATCGCACTATCTGTCCCTTTAGCTTTTTTAAGAAGAGCAAAAATAAAAATTTTATCTTGGGCGGCAAGAGCTTTTATTGAGATTTTTAGAGACCTGCCTGTTTTAGTGGTGTTAATTTGGTTGTTTTATTGTTTGCCAATTTTAATGGGCGATTTCGTGCGCATTTCTCCATTCCAAGTAGCGGTTATCGGTCTTGGACTCAATCTAGCGGCTCTTCAATCTGAAATATTTAGGTCTGGAGTGGAGTCAATTCCACCCGGTGAGATCGAAGCCGCTAAAACTTTGGGTTTTAACCGGATTCAAATTGCTCGTTATATTATCCTTCCCCAGGCATTTTGGAGAACTCTTGCACCTACACTTGGCCAAGGGGTTAATACGTTAAAGCTTACAGCTTTAGCTTCGTTCATATCGGTCGACGAGGTTTTCCACATAACTACTCTGCAAATCCAAAATACCTACCGTCCCTTAGAATTTTATACCATTTTAGCAGGTTTATATTTAGCTCTAATCATTCCGATATCATCTTTAACCCAGTTCATAGAATATCGATTGGAGCGTCGCTTTGGAAGCAATTAAAACGGCGATTCAAGTCGACCAAATCTCAAAATATTTTAACTCCACTTTACTTTTTGAGCAGCTTTCTTTTAGCGTCCCCAAAGGTGAGTTAATGATCATCACAGGGCCTTCTGGCTTGGGGAAAACGACTCTTTTACGCATGATCTGCGGCCTGGCTCCCTTTGATGGTTCTATTAGGATATTTGGAGAAAAGGTAAAAGCTAACACGACCAACGAAAACCTAGTTTTGGTCTCTCAACAGCCAGCCCTATGGGAACACCTTTCAGGTATCGATAACGTCGCCATCGTCCGAAAGCTACTTTTCAAAGAATCGCTGAGCCAAGCCAGAAAAAACGTAGAAAAATACCTAGAGCTTCTTGAGGTTCAACATATAGCCAAACGGTTTCCCAGAACTATGTCTGGAGGAGAACAGCAGCGCCTCGGTTTTGCACGGGGACTTGCAACAGAAAGAGCTATTTTATTACTGGATGAGATTACTGCAAATATTGATGCAAGTCGAAAACAAATCGTCGCACATGCAATTCAAGAGCTTCAATCACAAGGTAAAACAATCATCGTCGTAACCCACGATCCAGTCATCATTAATCTATTAAGAGCTACCCCGTATATTTTACATCAAAATGGTCTACATCAAGCAACTCCTCACCAATAAATACAATGAATGACCCGTCCAACCAAGTAGAGGCTTATAAAGCCCGTTATGGAAAACAAGAAAAGGCTGAAGAACTGGCAGCAGATCTTTGCCGCGCACTGGCCGAGCAGTACAGTCAGCCTTTTTGCGTGGGCTTTCATATCCGAAATGTTTTTGACACGACTTCGCCAAGTATTGGAATTAAGGCCAGTCCTGACGAGGCATACGATGCGGTCAAGGAAATCAAAAAGAAAAGCTCTCAATTTGGACTCCAAACATTAAATCACGTTTTGGATACCCTCTATTACAAAAAAGAAGAGAGTAATACGACAAAAAAAATCGCAATCAAGGTTACGTACAATTGGAAAGGCCACGAAAAAGGTCATTGTCACTCTTTTGATCGCATAGAAGACAAGATAGAGAAGAACGGCTGGGAATCTCTAAGCTACGGAGTCAAGAAAGGGACCTTTGATGACCGTGATCTCCTTAATGTCGGTGACTTCACGAGCGGGAAACTTGCCAAGGCTCCCTGCCTTGATCGGGCCACGATCGAGTCAACCGCACAGGTCGTGAGTAGCGGAAAAACCAAGTTACTTTTTAGCGATTACACCTGTGGCTCGGAAAAACTATGCTCTGATTTAGACATAGATCACTCGCTTTCGGCATACCGAGTCATCACTGCTGCATTATATCAATTGGGACGTTACGCCTGCATAGAGTATGAAGATGCCAGTGAGATAAAGTGCCTAGGCCCAGAGACGCTTACTCTCCTAATACGCCCAGGCGACCCCTATTCAACGGTCACAGGATTGACCATTATCGGCAATGAAATCAACCCTGAGACCGTTAAAAAAGCTGCTAAATTTCTTGAAGAGTGTCATGAGGAAATTAACACAAATGATCAATCCACCGAGAATCAGGAAGCAGAATGGACTGAGTTATTATTACATGACAGAGGGGAGGCATCAGAAAAGGATCCATTACTTAAACAATTGCGCCTAGAAAGCACCCTTAGTGAAGGCTTGAATTTACCAATAAAACAAAGCTTTGCAGCTTTTCTATATAATATTGCTAGGCAGGCCTGTGGTGAACGTTTGGAGGGCCAAAAAATATGCTTCGGATTTCTATTAGGCAACCCAGGATTAATGACTCACACACCCAGGGAACAGCCCTTTCCCTTGACGTTCAAGTCCGGGGAAGATGTTAAATTCCTCAACATAAAAGCCTTACTAAAGCAGGTTCATTTGGTTTCTCGACCTGCAGAAAGAGCCATCGTGATTCCTTACGTCACTTACCGCCCTAAAAAGGAAGATAATAGGCTGTTTATTGCCCCCCACTTGCTGGAGTTTGACGAAGCGTTAGAAGAGTTTCGAGCACGGCCTTGGTCAACCTTGTGGAATGCAGAGTACCTTCCTTATCTTTATTATACGGAACGATTTCCCTGGGCTGTGGCCGCATATGTTGGGCCCGGTGCCGAAATTCGGGTTTTTTCAGGCGGGGATCTGGTCGGCTTCCATGATGAAAAGGGATGGGGGGGAACTAGCGAAAACGCTTTGCTTCCATTTCAGCTACTGATTCAGGAGTTAAACAAGCATCCCAATGCTCCCTTAGAAATCGCTCAGGGAATTGTGAATATCGCAGTACAAATGTCCCCTCACGCCAACCCTAAAGCAAAGGGGGGAATGCTGGTTTACCTGGCTAAAACCTCTCCTGGGGATGAGCAAAATTCAGCTAAAGATACCCCTAAAAAGGATAAATATAGCGAGTTGTTTTCCTCCTTGAACAATACCGACTCCGAGCGTTTCGATGGTCAGCCTTGGCTCACAGGACGCCGACTTATGGAAGAGACCGAAGCGGGGGGCTTCACGTTGGACTATTCTGTTGCGAAGATGATCTTGCAAGCTGCAATGCTTGATGGAGCAATCATACTTGAATATGTCCAGAAGAATGGAAAAGAGGGAGACAAAGAGAAAAAGGGAGGGTATGTCAGGGTTAAAGCCTTTGCTCAACGAATACTTGTTGGGGAACAATCTGGAACTGAAGCCAAAACAGAAGCAGACCAGGGTACTCGGCGAGCTGCGGCTAGAAATTTAATGGCCTCAGACGAAATACCTAGGGGCTCTATTGCTATCGCAATTTCTTCAGACGGTCCATTTAGAGTTTGGTACAAAATGCAAACCGGTAACGTTAAGGAAGCCACTGCAACACACTAGTCAATAAAATATGAAAAACAAGCTCAGCTGGATTGCCGACTGTAAAAAACAGGAATTTGAAACGATCATTCGAGAATACGGATATTTCATACATCGGTTCACTCAATTTATTGCCTTATTAATTGGGCACACAGGCGATGAAAAAGTTAGAAGCCTTTTACTCCCCAACTTGGTTGATGAAGTTGGCAATGACACCGATGATCCGTCTCATGTTTTCTTGTATCAGCGTTTTGCAAAAGATTGCGGAGTCACTTTACAATGGGAGGGTATTTCTTCGACCAGTAAAGCTGTTGAGGAATGGTTTTACCAAACCTTTAATTCTGAAGACACCTTAAGAGCACTTTGTGCTCTTGGCCCAGGAACAGAAGAAATTTCGCATTGGTTTTTGGGGCCAATGGAAGAAGCTACAATAAAGCACTTTCCCACGGCAAACCTAGCTTATTTCGATGTTCACCGAGCAGCAGTCGAAGAAAACCATATCAATGATATACGTTCAGGGATCAGCGTTTTAAAAAACAGGGATAGTGATCAATCTATATTTGAAGAAAAAGTACAGCGCTTTTCTCATGAGGCCATTCAGCAACATTTACTATTTTGGGAAAATCTACATCAAGGCTTTTTAAAGTAGGAAAGGGCTACGTTGAGATATGAGGGTTGGGTCCTAATTATACCACAGTTAACAGCATTTTAAATGCTTAAACTTTATTTATTGTAGTAAAACCACCTTAGAAAAAGAGATCTGTAAGTTACCCCCAGCTGTCAGGCGTAATTCCCTTCTTTTTAAGATAGGACCAAGCTCCTGTTATATTGCCAAATCTTGAAGTGAATCTTGGTCTCGGAAAAGGTCATACATTGTTTGTCCTCATAGTGATTGGTGAGGAGTTCAAGGTTATAAGACGCAGCACAAGCCAAGTAGAATCGCCTTTAAACCTACAAGAAGGCTTTGAAACCCTGATAGGGGACGGTTGATGTTCAATTGCCGCTGGAGAAGCTGAAACAAGGGGTAACCAAGGGCTGTGGCCTCGTCAGGGGCAAATCTGAGAGAAAAATGGGTATACGGTCATCCCATTCTACTCTATCCTATGGCAGAAGTCGAAAATTTAAACAGACCAACCCCTCTAGAATCATGCTGTACCAAATCAAAGAAATTACCCCTGAAGAGCGTCATTGGCTCTTGGTGGCCGTTGCCCAGATCTTAATCGCTGATCACGTTTACGAAAACTCTGAAAAAGACTTTTTTGAAGACATGATGAAACAAATCTTCCACAGAGAAGCGGCGGAAATGGGTGAGGACATCAAAAAAATCCTGGATGGCACCTCCCTCGCCCCGATTGAGTCATTCACCATCGATAACCCCAAACATTTGGTGGTTTTTTTGGATGTTTTGTCTGCTGCTGTCTACGCAAGCGGCAAAATGCTTCACTCCGAGTCATTGAAGTTTTTTGAAGCCGGGACCTGTCTAGGGTTCGCCCCCGGCACCCTGTCCTACCGACTAAATTTAGAAGGAGAACATGTTCGAGCCCAAAAAAAGCTCAGCTCCTTTCGCCAACAGCTCGAAGACGAACTCCACCAAAAAGCAAAGGTGAAACCCTAGGTTTGAGGCCCAAGTTAAGACCAACCTTTTTTGGCTCTCTGAGGGGGGAGCTGGAAGGGGTTGTTTGTTTAGCGGTGGATCTATCTATAGTTTATGGTTTTCAATTTTTTGGTTTTATAGTTTCTTATAATTTTTCCACTTGCAAAATCCGCCAGTGAGGTAAGCGACTTAGCCTCGCTGTGATTTCCAAAGCTCATATTTCCCAATGACTCCCCGCCAGCCCTATCCCCAACAAAAATCTGGTAACGGTAGACCTGTTTACCATGGGGTACTGGATGATTAAAACGAAAGTTTAGGGCTCATTGGAAGTGCAACTGCCATCTGTTTGTCGAAACGTAAAAACGAAGAGGACTGAAAAAACGGGCTGACTTGAACTATTTAGCCCCTGTGATCGAAGCGGTATCCTTTACCGACAGAACGCCACCCCCAACGGTCGCCGCATATCCGCCTCCACGGCAAACTTGAAGATAACTGGAATTTAGGTGGGGTTGCTTGCAATCGATTACAAATGGTTACTTGCCTCACAGCCGAAAAACGAAGATTATTGGATAACAGAGGTCAATCAACAGAACAAATCATCCGGCCTCCACCTCAACAAGCCCAACAGGAGCGTTGTGAGTTTAAGCCACAAAGAAGTATCCAGCTACCAACCGGCGCAGCTCCGAGACGCTTTAGAAGCGGGGTTTGGGCTGTTAGGGGGGTTGGAGCCTCTGATCGCAGGCCGCCAGAAGGTGCTGATCAAGCCGAACTTTGTTTCGATGAAACCCAAAGAAGACAACGTCTGCACCCGGCCTGAGGTGATATTGGCGGTGGTGGACGCTTTGCTGGACCGTGGGGTTCAGGTGTCTTTGGGGGAATCTCCAGGGTTTGGGACGGTGGAAAAAGCGGTGGAAGTTTTGGGTCTAAAAAGCCCGTTGGGGCAACGAGGGGTGAAGTGTTTCACCTTCGAAAAAGTGAAATATTTCACCACCGATAACCCAAAGTTCAAACGGCTGGGCATCGCTGCTGAGCTGGATGAATACGACGGCCTGCTGAACTTACCAAAAATAAAAACCCACTGCCAAACCCAGTTTTCAGGGGCGGTAAAAAACCTCTACGGTTGTGTGCCCCGCAAACGCAAAGCCTACCGCCACTTCCAGGCCGGTGACGACGAAGCGGCGTTCATGCAAATGGTGGTGGACAATTACAAGCAGGCCAATGCCTTTTTGCACATCGCCGACGGGGTGCAGGTGTTGCACAAACATGGGCCGACCTCTGGGGAAACTCTGCAGATGGGTAGCCTGTTGGTCGGGGATGATGGGGTCCAGATGGACTGGGGGATTTGCCAGTTGATCGGGATGGACCCCATGGCTACCCTACAGTTTCAATGCCTCGGCCCACAGCCACAGACAGAGCTCTCCGGGGACCCAATAAAAACCACCGGCGGCTTCATCCATGCCAACAAAATACCGGTTTCTTTCAACCCCCTGCGGCTGTTAAGCTCAGTGTTAAAACAAAGCTGGTCAAACCTGAGGAGGACTTCTTGAAGCAATGGTTTCTTTTGCCTTGGTTGGTGTTATTGATGGTGCCCATTTCGTTCGGGGAAACCAAAATTTTGTTCATCGGGGACAGCCTGAGTGCAGGCCATGGGGTGGAGCGTGATGAAGCCTACCCTGTGTTGGTCGAGGCGGCCTTAAAACAGCAAGGCCTAGAAGTGCAGGTCCAAAACGTGAGCATCAGCGGCTCCACAACCGCCAGCGCATTGGGCCGGCTCAAATGGTATTTGAAGTCCAAACCAGACGCTGTATTTTTGGCCTTAGGGGCGAACGATGGTTTGAGGGGCCAGTCCATCACCGGGATCAAAAACAACCTGCTCGAATGCATCAAACTGGCCCAGAAAAACCACCTGTCGGTCTACTTGGCGGGGATGAAAATGCCGCCAAACTATGGCAAAGAATACACGGACCAGTTCAAAAATCTCTTTGTCGCTGTCGCCCAAGAAACCGGCGTCCCGTTGCTGCCTTTTTTATTGAAAGGAGTCGCCGGGCGGCCTGAGCTGAACCAAGCGGACGGCATCCACCCAAACCGCATTGGCCACCAAAAGGTGGCCGCTTTAGTGACTTCTTTTTTAGCCAACCAACTCAAACAGGCCCCCCATGTCCCTTAAGTTAGAGCAACTCTATAAAAGCTTTTTGCCCGTCCGCTCAGGGGAACCGGTGGAAGTGATCCGGGGGTTGAACCTTGAGCTGAACCAAGGAGAAACAGCGGCGATCATCGGCCAGTCGGGCTCTGGAAAGTCCACCTTGCTTTCCCTGATTGCGGGGTTAGACCGGCCTGACCGGGGCCAAGTGATCTTAAACGGGCAGGATTTGAACTTGCTGGGGGAACGCAAGCTTTCGGGGTACCGGGCAGAAAACCTGGGGATTGTGTTCCAGCAGTTTCATTTATTACCCCACTTGAGTGCCTTAGAAAACGTAGCGTTACCTTTGGAATTGTTGGGGAAAAAGCAGGCGAAGGAACAAGCCGAGGATCTACTCTCCTCGGTGGGGCTTGGGGACAGGTTAGACCACTTCCCCTCTCATTTGTCTGGCGGGGAATGCCAACGAGTGGCCATTGCACGGGCCTTGGTGGTGAAACCCAAGTTATTGCTCGCCGATGAACCCACCGGGAACCTGGACGAACACACCGGGGCTATCTTGACCGAGTTATTTTTTAAGTTAGTCGCAGAGCACCAGTCCACCTTGTTGTTAGTCACCCACAACCGCAGCCTCGCTGCCCAGTGTGCGCAGACCTATCAGCTCAAAGAAGGGGTGCTTCATGTCGATATGGCTTAAGTTAGCGGTTCGGGAGCTGGTCAACCACCGGGGGTTTTCGGTGTTTTTCCTCGCCAACTTGATGTTTGGTTTGGTCGGGTTCATTGCGTTGGACTCCTTCAAGCTTTCGTTACACGATCACATCCAAACCAAAGCCAAATCTATCTTGGCAGCCGACTTGTCTATACGTGCCGCAAGGCCCTTCACGGCAAGAGAAAAAAAGCTGCTCACCGACAACCTACCAGCAGGGACCACATCCACCGCCCAAATCAACTTCATGACCATGGTCCGTGGTGCGGCAGGCAGCCGGTTGGTGGAGCTGGTGGCGATTGACTCTGGTTATCCGCTGTACGGGGAAATGGTGCTTTCGGGGGGCCGCAAAGCGGGGCCACAGGAGGTGCAAACCGGGCTGCTCGACGGCCCCAACCTGTGGGTCCAGCCAGAGCTGTTGCAGATTTTAGGGGTCAAGGTGGGCGACACCTTGAAGTTAGGGGCCTTGGACCTCAAAATCCAAGACCAACTGATCGAGGCACCGGGCCAAAATTTTTGGGGTGCCGGTATCGCCTATAAAGTGTTCATCGGCTACCAACAGGCGGCCAAATCGGGTCTGATCAGCCAAGGCAGCCGCCGGTATCACCACCTCATGTATAAACTCCCCGAGGGATACGACGCCGACGAAGTGGGCAAAACCATCGAAGAAGCGATCAAAAAAGAATTTGGCCCCAGCCCCTATTTAAAAGTGCGGACCCACTCCAAGGCGAACCAGCAGATGTCCTGGCTTTTGGGTTCCTTAAACGACTACCTGGGCTTAGTGGCTTTGGTGGCCTTGTTTTTGGCTGGCATGGGCACCGCCTTTTTGTTCCGTTCCTTCCTCAAGGCTCGGATCAAAGAATTGGCGATTTTGCGGGCCTTGGGAGCCAAACCTTCGGCAACCCTGTGGCTTTCAGTGTTGCAAATTGGGATGTTGGGCCTTCTTGCCGCCTTGTTAGCCAGCCTGTTGGCCCAGTTCACCCTGCCGTTACTGACCGACATGGTGAAGGTCTTTTTGCCCTTGGGGTTCATCGCCAAAATAAGCTACCAAAGCATGATCCTTGCCCTAGTGGTTGGGGTGGTTGGCTCGGTGCTTTTTTGTTTGCCTCTGTTGCTGAGTTTGCCGGGGCTGAGCCCGAAGGTGCTGCTCAGCGAACAAGAAATGACCCCAGGCAAGCCCTCGTTGAAGGGGCTCTTGACCTCTATACTCCATTACCTGCCTTTGGCCTTGTTGTATTGGGTCTTGGCGATTTGGCAATCTCGCAGTTGGATCGCTGGTTCCGCCTTTTTGGGTGCCATGGTTATTTCGACAGTTTTATTGTCATTATTGGCAGCCCTGTTGTTGCGCCTGTCGGCCAAGTCGACCGGCGGTTCTTTAGCGGTCCGCCTAGGTCTGCGTAACATGAACCGGGCCAAAGGGGCGACACTGACCAGCTTCATTGCTATTGGCGTGGGCAGTTTATTGATCAACCTGATCCCGCAAATCCACCAAGGCATAGCCACAGAAATCGCCTCCCCGGAGCCCTCGAAGCTGCCTAGTTTCTTTTTGTTTGATATCCAGCCGGAACAGTTGGAACCGTTGCAACAGTTTGTGACCTCTGTGGGCTACAAGACCAAAAACCCCGCCGCTATGGTGCTTGCCCGTTTGACCGAGGTGAACGGTAAAAAAATTATCCTGGAAGTAGATACGAAAGCAACTGAGTCTAAGGAAGAAAAATCCAAAAAATGGTTCCGCCGCCGAGACCAAAACCTGAGCTACCGCCCGGCACTCTACGAAACGGAAAAAATCATTGAAGGCCGTTGGTTCGAAGCGGCTTTTGACCCAAGTTCCGGGAAGTTACCAGAGCTGTCTTTAGAAGCCCGGTACGCCTCCCAGCTTGGGGTGGGGATCGGGGACAGGATCACCTTCGACGTCCAAGGGGTCGAATTAGAAGCCCAGGTGGCGAGCTTGAGGAAAGTCAAATGGAACAGCTTCCGGCCCAACTTTTATGTGATTGTGCAGCCAGGGTTTTTAGAAGATGCCCCGGCAACCTGGCTGGCGACCATCGACCGGGTACCAGCGGACCAGAAAGTCCAACTACAAAACCAAATCAACCAACGGTTCTCCAATGTGTCGCTGATCAATGTGACCCAGCTGATCGGGAAAATCCTGGGGATTGCCGGGCAAATCCGGTGGGCGGTTCAGGTGATGGCTTTGTTTGTGGTGATTGCCGGGTTGGTGGTGTTGTTTTCCATCGCCCGGTTTAATGCCCAAGCCCGGTCCCAAGAGATCAACGTCTTAAAAATCCTGGGGGCGTCGTTTGCCAGCTTGCGGTTCATGGTGGCCCTGGAATTTGGGGTGATTGGATTCTTGGGTTCAGCGGCAGGTTCGGTGATTAGCTTGGGCGTCGCCTGGGGTTTTTCTTCGTTTTTGTTTGAGCGAATCTTTGATCCAAACCTTTGGTTGCTGCTGTGGACCGTCGGTTTGATCACCTCGATGAGCGTGGTCACAGCGTTGTTTGGGACCAACAAGGCATTGCGCCAAAACCCCGCCCGGCTGTTGCAAGCATTATGAAAAGAGGGATAGCTGCCTTTTTGTTGTTCTGCCTGCTCTTTGGTGCCTCGGGGTGCAACTGGCTAGGTTATGGGTATCGTTGGGCTGACGAACTGATTTATTTTAAACTGGATCAGTATTTCGACCTCAACGACGAACAAGAAAACCAGTTAAAACCACAAATCCACCAAGCCGTTTTGTGGCACAAGAAGAACCAACTGCCTCTTTATGAGGCGTTTGTGACACAGATTGATGAGGCGGCGGCCTCAGGGATGACCTTAGCAAAACTCCAAGCTATTTTTGGCCGTTGGGCGGAACTGCGAGAGGCCCTACTGAGCAAGCTGGTTGCACCAAGCGCGTCTTTTTTAGCGACCACCAGCACAGCGCAGCAGCAACGGCTGCAATCGAAACTGACAGAAGAAAACAAAAAACTATTGGCCCAGTTGGAACTGCCTGAAGCAGAGCGCCGGAGGGTCCGCATAGAATGGCTCACAGAAACCCTCGAAGACTGGGTTGGCTCCCTCAACTCCCAGCAAACCGAGACACTCACCGAGTTTGTGTCCAACCTGCCGTTGCAAGAAGAGCTTTGGATACAGTCCCGCTTAGACCGACAAACGCTGTTTTTCGAAGGCCTAAAACAACCTTCAACCCGGTCTTTAGAAGCTTTATTGCTGCACTTGTGGGTCGAAGTCTACCGAATGGACAACTCCGCAGAAGGGCAACAGCGTAGAGCTGGTCAAGCAGCATACCACCAACTTCTATTGACTTTATACCAACAAATGGACCCAAAGCAGCAGGTCACCCTACACGAACAGCTCTTAGATTTTAAAGCGACCTTGGCGGAGTTGCAAGAACTGGACGACTAAAGTTGAGGGATCAGATAGGTTGTCCTTGAAGCTTATCCCCCAGCATTATATTCTCCAAAGTTGAAACCAGTTGGACCCTGTTTGCTATTGCCCCCCCTCTCAAGTAAACTCTCCTCCTGTTTGGGCTGGCTAAGGAATACCCCGCTGACCGAGTGTGGTGATTTCATACTCTCCAGACTCACTTGATGTTTAAAAACCAGACGAAGCCCCCCATCTGTTTGGGCTTCACCTCAACAGGAAAACCATGAAACCAAAGATACTGATCCCCATTGCCCAGGGGACCGAAGAATTAGAAGCGGTGAGTTTGAGTGATACCTTAGTGCGAGCCGGGGCCGAAGTGGTGTTTGCGTCAGTGGAAGACCAGCTGCAAGTGTCCGCCAGCCGGGGGTTGATCTTAACCGCCAACCGATTGATCACCGACGCTCTCACCACCACCACCTGGGACTTGATCCTGTTGCCAGGAGGCACAGAAGGGGCACAGCGGCTTGGCGAGTCGGCCCCCTTGATTCAGTTGTTGAAACAGCAATTTGAGGCAGGCCGCAAGGTCGGCGCAATTTGCGCCGACCCTGCGCTGGTGTTATCAAAAAACGGGTTTCTCGAAGGCCACCAAGCGACTTGCTACCCCAGTTTTGCATCCCAGATCGACAAGGCAGTTTATGTAGACGCTAAAATCGTCATTTCAGGCAATCTCTTCACCTCCCAAGGCCCGGCAACAGCACTGCCCTTTGCGCTGGAATTGGTCAATCAGCTCTTTGGAGCGGATAAACGGCAAGAAGTGGCCGCTGGGATGTTGGTCGAAGATTGACTGATTTTCCCGGTGCCCCCTCCGTGCCAAGAACATAGAAATGGGACGCAGGAAGACTGGCAGCCACTGGGTAGTTCACCAGCGGACCAACCACCGAGATAGCATCCTAAGGGTTACCCCAAAGTTGCCCTGATCCAGGTGGGCACCGCACCTCCAAACACAGAACATGAAAAATCGCCCTGTGCCTGTGGCTCTTTGCGCTCAACCATCAACAAAGCCCAACCGGTCACGACAACCATGAGGGCTAACAGCCGACCGCCCATTCTTCTTGTTGCAACTGTTCGATCTGGGACAAAACATCCCCCAACCGCTCCTCTAGGGTTTCGTCCAGGGGCTGCCGCAAGTTGCAGATTTCTCGGATGTCTTCGGGGTTTTGGTTGATCGCTGCACAGAAGCTGCTCAAGGTGACCCCTGGGTTTCGTTTTTCCACCAACAGCCGTACCTTCCGCCGCAGTTCATCGACCTCCGCCGCTGAAGACTCTAGAACCTCGTCTTCAACAGGCCTTGGGGGCACCAACATTTTAGGGAATTGGATGGTGTTGTTTGCTGGCCTTGGGCTGGCAACCACATTGATCGGTTCTGCTTTCGCTGTGCTCGGACGAGCAGGCACCAGAGTTTTTGGTGACGTAGCCATAGCCGTCTTAGCAATGTTGCTGGTCCTTGCCTTTTTAGGGGCTTTGGTCAACACCGCAGCAGGTTTAACCACCCGAGCCTTTTTAACCGCTGTAGCCTTCGGGGCGAGGGTAGCCTTTTTAACCACCGGAGCCTTCGGGGCGAGGGTGGCCTTTTTTTGAGTGATCGCCGGGGCTTTCTTTTTAGTGGCCTTCTTTTTGACGGCAACTTTAGGTTGTACCGCCATTTCGACAGGTTGTTCCATCACGGGGGCCGCTGGTTTGCGGCTGTTTCTCGGGGATGGTGCAATCGTTTTTTCAGACGCAACGGTCGATTTTTCTGGTTCAGCCACTTTTTTTGTCGCTGTCTCAACTGCCTTTTCGGGTTCGACAACGACTTCTTCTAGACCCACGATCTTTGGAGTTTCCTCGACTCCAAGCTCCTGAGGAGCTGCACCCTTTGAGGTCTGTTCTGTTTCACTCAATTTTGTAATCTCCAAAGGTTCAATCAAAGTTTTCTCCAGTGCCTCTCGCTCGGTCACAGGGCCAGTAGACACTGAGGTTTGTTTCGGTTGTGAGGACTTGATGTCGGTCTCTGCCCTTTGGCCTGCTGAATTGCCAGCCAAAGGGTTGATCAGGTTCGTCAAGGTATCAAACGGAGTGTGCGCACCCACAGCCAACCCGGCAGTCATCCCCCGCGACGATAGTTTCTCGGCAACAGGCCGTTGGGATGGATGGGCCGATTTCTGCCGCCATATCCAGCCGATCAACCAAACACAAGTCAAGTTCGCTAACTGAACCGCAAACCGCAGCACCACCAAAAAAACCACCTCAATCCAAAGCCCGCTGACCGACTGCTGTTTTTGTAAGGTATCGATCAACAGCTGTTTGGTCGCCACTTGGTTGCGGACGGTGATCGCTGAGTTCACCGGTTGGTGCTGTGCGGCAAAGGTGTCGATGGACTTGGCGTGGTCTGCTACTTGGCTGCGCAGCACATCTAAGATTTCCTGGTTGTTTGTCTGGGAGGCGATTTTCGCCAGATGGGTCTCGATGGCATTAAAACAAGCCCCCCCAACGGTGGTCAGGAACAACAAAATCACCAAAAACCGAAAAAGGAAGTTGACCGGGTGGCCCTTCGCTTTGGTGCGGCCAGGGAGCCAAACCCCGGCCATGATCGCCATAAACGCTTCATTGAGCCCCGCGGCCAAGTAGCCCATGGAGCCAAACTGACTGGTAGTGTAAAGCCCCTGGTAAAAATGACCAGCCTCAATGACCATGAAGCCAGAGGCGGTCAAACTGACCACAAGAAGCATGAAGAGGAATAGACTTTTTTTTAATTTTTCCATGGCTCATCCTAAGTACGTATGTACACTTTAGAACATGAGTTCACCTTTTTCAACCTTTTTTTTACCTCTCGCTTTTTGTCTCCCTTGACCTCGGTGATGCCTATTGCTCCGCACTGCAAAGCCCTTTAAGAGGCCCTGGTGCCAAGGGTCAGCCACAAAGGGGTTCAAACAATGCAGTTCAAGTTTTGAAATGTTTTACCTAAGCCCAAGGATTGGCTGGTGCCCTGAGTGGGTCAAACCAAAACCATCTATTTGACCAACACACAGCGAATATTCACAGGTAGACGTAGGGGCGGCAAACATCGAGAGTTATCTAGGGGTTCCCACAGAAAACCTGTTTTCTCCCCTGCTTGCCTCGGTGGATACCGGGCCGTTGATCTGGGAAAAACGATTGTTCCTTGGGGTCACCGGTTTTTTGGTGTTGTTGTTCTGGGCGGGCCGGGTCTTACGAACCAAGGGAAAGGTCGGTTGGACACCCGGGTTTTACCTCGGGCTGGTGTGGCTCTTTTTTATCTTGAGTTTAGGCATGAGTTGGGAGTTGATGGGCCACCGAGTCGTCAACCCGGTGTACTGGTTGTTTTTTAAGGGACTGCCTGGATTCGCCAGCATGAGAGTCCCGGCACGAATCGCCGTGATGGTCGCTTTTGGGGTGGCCATTTTGATGGGCTACCTCCTGTCTTGGCTGTCCCAGAAAGTTCGCACCCCCCTGTTGCAGGTCTTTGGGTCACTGTTCATCTGTATGGTGGTATTGCTGGAGCACTTATCCTTGCCGGTCACCTTGGCCCCTAACCGGCCTTTCACGCCCCCGGAGGTGTTGCCCCCTGCCTACCAATGGCTGAGCCAGCAACCAGACAAGCTGCCGCTGCTAGAGTTACCCTTTGGTCAGCACTGGGTGGAAACAAAGTACATGTATTTTTCGACCTACCATTTCCAACGTTTGGTGAATGGGTACAGCGGCTATGCACCTGATGTTTACCAGGAAAACCGGCGGTTACTGAGCCAGTTCCCAGAAGAACCAGCGTTAGCACAGGCCCGTAAGCTTTCTTTGAAGTATGTATTGCTGCACAAAAAAGCGCTGCCCCATTGGGCTGAGCGGGCGGCGTTGGTTCAGCCCATGATAGATAGCGGGCAGCTTTTGGTGATTTCAGAAAACGAAAAAACGCTGCTGTTGGGGCTCTCGTTACAACAATAGCAAAGTTGGAAACCCCCACAAGTATAAAACTGATTCAAGGCCCTTTATTTTTTATCACTCTACCCAGAATCAAGGAAAGCTATAGCCTTGCCGTTCGTGGCTTGCTATAGTCACGGCAACAAATCAGTTTATTATGAAAAAAGATTGACCAAGCCTATGAAACTTCTTAATAGTTTTAATCAGGGAATGATCACGAATTGGTTGTCCAAGTCGGCGTGAGTTTATTGGCGATCCATTCCAAACAAAATTAGGAGTAGTTCATGGCAGCAAACAAAGACATGCGTATTTTGGTGGTTGATGATTTTTCGACCATGCGTCGAATTGTAAAAAACATCCTTCGTCAGCTCGGATTTAACAACGTAATCGAAGCCGACGACGGCACGACTGCTTTGGTAAAGCTTCAAGCAGAGAAAGTGGATTTTGTAATCACTGACTGGAATATGCCAAAGATGTCTGGCTTGGAATTGCTGAAGGCAATCCGATCAAGCGATACGTTGAAGGACCTTCCCGTGTTGATGGTTACTGCAGAGGCTTTGCAAGAAAACATTGTTGCAGCCATCAAAGCAGGTGTTTCCAACTATGTTGTGAAACCTTTTGATGCGGCTACAATCAGCGAAAAGATCGAAAAAATCTTCGTTTAAGTCTTGGGTGTTGAAGTCAGTGGTTTTCCGCTGGCTTACGCTTGCCCTCTGTTTTGTTGCCCCCCACTATCCTAGGCAGCCCCTCACCCTCGATGGGGGATCGCAAAATCAGCGATGCATTGGCCCCTCAATGTAATTTTCCTGTGGTCCCTATGACCTTCAGGCTTTGAAGCCATTAGGTTATTTTCTTTAAAGGCGGTCGTTTTGGTTTCACTGTCATTAAGCTGTCGTCTTACGCCATGTGTTCCTTTTCGCCAGATGGCTGAGGGCCTTTTATGAGTGCAAAAAAAGGCTTCCTGAAGCTTGTTTCCACCTCTTTTCTGATTTACCCACTCAGTTTTTTAAACCAGCTGCTGTTGTCCTACCATTTCGGGGCTAGCGCACAGATGGATAGTTACTGGATTGCGCTGACGGGGATCAATTTTTTGACCCTGTTCACCGGCCCAGTCAAAGACGCCTTAGTCCCCCACTATTTCACCCAGCGAAACGATAACCCTGTGACCGCCAGAACCTATATTTCTGCTCGGTTCAACTTGATATTGTTGCTGAGCATGTTCAGCTTTTTGTTGTGTTTAACTTTTTCTCACGAACTGGCGGCGTTGCTGGTCGACAAGAGCCAACCCGAGATGGTCGCCCCGGTGGCAAAATTGCTGCTTTACCTGAGCCCTGCAATCTTTTTGATCCCGATCACCCAAGCTCTCGAAGGGATATTGCTGGGGTTCAAAAAATATTTTGTACAAATGTTAGGCAGGCTGTTAGGCACGCTAGGGTCTTTGGCGGTGTTGTTTTTGCTCGTTGATCAATTGGGGATTTATGCCTTGGTGGTGGGCAACCTGGGGGCAATGTCGTTGTTTTTGATGTGGCAAGCCAAGGAAAGCCGCCGCCTGGATATCGGGTATCGTCCGCTGACAAAACCTAGCGCAGACTGGCCGTTTATCCGGTTGGTGCTGTCGTTACTGGCGGTGTTTGTCTTTGCTCAAGTCTATGCGGTGTATGAAAACCGGGTGTTTACCAGTTTTGGGACCGGGCTGGTCAGTTCGTATAAATATGGGATGAGTTTGACCCAAATCCCTCAAAATATCTTGGTGGTCGCCTTAACTGCGGTGCTCTGGCCGAAAATCATCGAACAAAAAAACGCCAATCAACTCCCGCAGGTCTTTGAACTCACCCTATTCACATCCAAACAACTGACTCTGGCGTTGGTTTTTATCTCCTTGCTCGCTTGGGTGTTTGCGGAGCCCGTCATCCGGCTGACCTATCAACGTGGTGCGTTCAGCGAAGAAGACGTGGCCACAACAGTGATTTGTTTTAAGGCCTTAACTTTATCGATCATTCCTTTTGGCTTGATGAACGTGTTGAACCGGGTGCTCAGCAGTCTGATGTTGTCCAAGGCGTTGTTTTGGGCTGGGCTCTCCCAAGCGGTCGCTGGGTCCACTTGTTTGTTTCTGGGGCTGTACTTGGGCCGGTTTGATCTGGCTGCGACTCATCTGCTGGCGGCAACTCTAGGGAACATCATGGTGAGCACTTACTGTCTTTACCGGGGCACTAAAACCCCGATTTCGCCACAGCAAGGGGTTCGGTTTACCTCCTGGATCACACGGTTGGCGGTGATGTCGGGGGTGTTTTTGATGTTATTCCCGGTTGTGCCCGTGCCAACCCTCTCGAAGGGCTCGATGTTGCTGTCCGTCGCTTGGCAGTCCTTGCTAGGGGCGGGGTTGTTGCTCGGGCTGGCCTTTGTGCTGCGCCTGATTAAGTGGAGCGAGGTGAAGTCGTTCTTGCCCAGCTCAAAATCAACTTAACCCCGTTATTCTGGGCTAGGGATGTCTGCTGAGGTGGGGAAGTACCAAACCTTTTGAGGTTGTGTTTTCCCCCGGATGGCAACTTCTCCCGACTCTAACCCGGTGAGGTCCGCTTTCGAACTCTGGGCGACTTCATCGGAGCAGATCAAAAAACAACGTGCCTCTTTGGTCATCGACTCTAACCGGCTTGAGGTGTTCACCACATCCCCAATAGCGGTGAGTGACAAAGCACTTTTATACCCCATTTCCCCGACAATCGCCCGTCCTAAATGAAGCCCAATCCCAATACGTAGGGGCTCGGATAGTTCGCTGGTGAGTTCAGCGTTGAGTTTCGCCAAAGCGTCTGCCATTTCCTTCGAGGCGGCGAGAGATTGAGCCGTTGAAATTTCTGGGGGCTGGGAAAGCCCAAAAATCGCCATGGTCCCGTCGCCGATGAACTTATCTAAGTAGCCACCATGTTTCTCGATGATCCGGCCCATATCTTGGAAATATCGGTTGAGGATAAACACCACATCATAAGGCAGCCGATGTTCTGAAAATTGGGTGAACCCCCGAATGTCTGAAAACAGGATGACCACCTCTTTCTCATCACTGATAAACTTCTGTCGCTTGCCCAAGGACTGAACCGAGGCGATTTCCGGGGAAATCAATAAATCCACCCGACAATCCCCTCGAAGTTTTGCCTGACAAGCCAGACGGATGTTGTCACTTGCTTTAAACCTACTGAGGACTTCACGTTCATCTTTGCCCATTGGGTCCAACTGGTTTGCACCTTCGGCCAAAAACACCCGGCAGGTCGAGCACCGGCCTTGGCCTTGGCAAAGTTGGGCGTGGGGGATACGAGCGAGGTTGCTTGCGTCAAGCAGGCTGCTCCCACTGGTGACGCCGATTTTCTGACCATCTGGATAGGTAACAAACACCCGTTTTTTTCGGCCCCGCTGGGCTAACAAGGTCTGCAAAGCGAGGAACAACCCAAAAAAGACCAAATACCCGGCGACTCCTTTTTGGGTACCCGACAGCCGGACCTCTTCCCACGCTGGAGAAATATGTTTTTCCGCCCGGACTTTTGCAGCCCACTCTGGCTGAAAGGTCATCCGCTGTTGGGCGCTATTCGCCCCTGAAAAGACCCCCAAGGTGGCCAACAAAGGGAACAAAAACAGAGCAAATAAAACAGGCTGACGGACCCGCCAAAACCAAGGTCTGGAATTGAGGAAAAACCAAATCCCCAACCCTGAATGGACCGAGACCAGCACCAGCAGTAAAACCATGAACAGTGCGTTGAGAGATGCCCCCCATAGCTCAATGAATACCACTTCATAATCCACATCTATATCCAACAGCCACCGGCTGAGGGAAATGGTCGCAAGATGTACGATCAACAAAATAGGCAATAGAAAGCCGCTGGTGTATTGTACCCACTGGTAAGGGGTCAAACTTCGCAGGGAGTACCGGCGCAGCAAGGCCTCAAAGGCGCAAATAAAATGGGCTGCTAGGGCGGTCGGTAAAACCCACAGTGTCCAAGGGGAATGATTAAATGCCCCAAACAGCTCCCCGGTTTGCTCCATCGCTTCGAGGCCAAAAACCCCAGAGGCATGAGCAAAAAGATGCATCGAAAGCACGACAAACAGCACCCCACCACTGAAAATCCGGGTTTGCCGGGTTAGTTTAGATAAGTTTGATTTCATTTTCACTTTCGTATGGGTTTTTGAAAATCCTATCCTACCCCTAGGGAACGTGCAACTTGTCCAGGGTTTTGGGGGCGCTTGATGTTTGGGGCCGTTGCAAGTTGGTCCAGCGGCCCTGTAACCTGAACACTACTCTAAATTCGGCTTTCATAACAGTTTACTAAGGAATCCACCCTCACTTAAAAGACAAGATGATCAGCAATACGGAACACTCAGATTTCTTTGGTGATACCCCTGCTTTTTCATGAAATATTCATGAACAATTCATGAAACTTGAGCCACCTATCGGGGACAGGGATGTCTATCCCCCCTACTTAAGCCCTTTATTTTGGGAACCTGGAGGGAATCATATTGAATTTATGCCAAATGAAATGATGAGGTGATCGATGATAGAGGTTATTCCAAGAACATTTTTGTGGTCCCTTGGGACATTTATTCCACCTCCGATTTCCAACCATATTTACCGAGATTAAGCTCCTCACTCAGCAGGGTTCTGCAACACAAAAAACACACAAACTCGATATTGTTCCCCTACTTCGACCTAAATTGACCTTACTGATACTGTACATTCGTACGTGTAGAGAGTGCAGTAGCGGCATATGTAAACAAAGTTACAATGATCACACCGGCGTAGCTCAACTAATCATGTTTTTTTTGGTTTTCAGGATGGTTCAACTGAACGGTTTACAGTCATTGCGTTTTCTACTGAAGCTCGGCCTTGTGTGGTTGGTGTTTTTATCTGCCCCTCTGGTGG
>Ga0316204_10002057_pt1 | contig 48327 bp, 49 predicted proteins | sample 6monrhotite_MG_2_FD_205661 | JGI IMG/M metagenome (GOLD analysis project Ga0316204, IMG submission 205661) | Microbial mat bacterial communities from mineral coupon in-situ incubated in ocean water Damariscotta River, Maine, United States -... | ecosystem: Environmental > Aquatic > Marine >... | reverse complement strand
TAACAGCATGGTGCGTAATAATCAGAAATCGCGTATCCGTACGCCGAGTCATTTCATCCAGCAAATCGCAAAACCGCGTAACATTCGCGTCATCCAGCGGGGCGTCCACCTCGTCCAGAACACAAATTGGTGCTGGATTCGCCAGGAACACCGCAAAGATCAACGCCAGTGCTGTCAGTGTTTGCTCGCCGCCAGACAAGAGCGACAAAGTGCTTAATTTTTTGCCCGGGGGCTGGCACATAATTTCAAGCCCGGCTTCCAGCGGGTCATCGGATTCAACCAAAACAAGCTTCGCCTCACCGCCTCCAAACAGGTGTTTGAACAACATCGAAAAGTTACTGTTTACCTGCTCAAACGCCGTCAAAAGACGCTCGCGGCCTTCACGGTTAAGGTTCGCGATGCCAGAGCGAAGCGCCTTGATTGCCTCTTCAAGGTCCGTCTTTTCTGTCAGCAAGGTGTCGTGTTCTTCCTGAACTTCTTTGGCGTCCTCTTCGGCGCGTAAATTGACCGCGCCCAAAGCATCACGTTGGCGCTTCAAACGGTTAACATCCGCTTCGATTGCCTCCGAAGAGGTTATTTTGTCCGGGTCAGTACCCAGAGCTTCCAAGAGCTGCCCCGGCGTTGTCTCTTGCTCCTCCGCAATGCGTTCTTCTGCGTAAGACACGGTTTCATGTGCGGCCTCAGCGCGGGCTTCAGCGCGGGCGCGCAACTCTCTGGCCTCGCTTGCCGCGCGCTCTGATTCACGTTCCGCTTCGACCGCTACGCGCAATGCGTTTTCTCCTTCGGCCAATGTGTCAGAGGCATCTTTGCGGCGTTGTTCCGCAACATCAATTGCATCGGTCAGTTCAGACCGCTTTGCTGCAATCTCCTGTGGCGCTTCAGAAGCCGCTTTTAACTCCACCTCGGACTCGGCACGGCGGGTTTCAAGTTCGCCAATGCGTTTCTCGGCAGTTTGCAAACGGTGCCGCCAGCCACTGACCTCTTTCGTGATTTCCTGGCTGCGCTTCACGCGTGCTTCGCCTTCGCGGCGCAGTTCATCCTGCTCTGATCGCCTTGCCATCATCGTCATACGCGCGGCCTCAACAGTCATTTTGACGTCTTCAACTTCTGCGCGGGCGGTTTCCAGATCACCCAATTCCGCAACGGCCTTTTCGGCCTCACCCACAGATTTGCGCGCGGTCATCGCTTCTTCTTCATAGCGCGTCACCGCGAGACCCAGCGATTCAAGCTTGCCTTGAGAAATGCTCTGGTCCGCTTCGGCGCGCGACAGGGCGCGGTTTGCTTCTGTCACTGCGCGGTCAGCATCGCGGCGGGCTTCACGGGCCTGCTGGTCAGCGCGTGTCAGCGCGACGAGTTCTTGTGTCAAATGCTCATGCGCGCGGCTTGCCCCCTCTGCACGCGCACTTACTTCTTCCAGATCGCGTTTCAGTTCGACCAGACGATTGAGCTGTTGCAGGCGCAATGCGGCGGCACTTGGGGCATCTTCTGCACCGGCACGAAACCCATCCCAGCGCCAGAGGTCTCCTTCAATGCTAACCAATCGTTGACCTGGTTTCAGTTCGCCCTGAAGACGCCGGCCATCTGCCGCATCAACAAGCCCGACCTGCCCCATCCGACGCGCAAGAACCTCGGGAACGCTAACGTAGTTGGTCAGCGATTTCACGCCCACGGGTAAGGTCTGTGCCTGACTATAGGCAGGTAAAACCGCCCACCCTGACGCGGCCTCTGGCCCAACTTCTGGTGCACGCAGATCATCCGCCAGTGATGCGCCGAGCGCCTTTTCATAACCCGACTCAACTCGCATAGAGTCAAGCACCTGCCCGCCTTCGGCTGTATCCCGTTCAACAAGCTTGGCCAGTGCAGAAACCTCTGCCCGAAGAGCGTTGGCCTCTCCTTCCGCCTCGGACCGTTCGGCCCTTGCATCCGCTTCACGCGCCTGCGCTTCAGACCGGGCGTCGTCTGCGTTCACCAGCGCCAGTTCTGCGGCGTCGGAGGCGTCGGCAGCCTGTTTCTGCGCGGTTTCGGCACGGGCATAATCTTGTGTCGCTGCAGCCAGCGCAGTTTTTGCACCGGATACGGCTCCTCGAGCGCGTTCTGCCTCGTTTTCGTTTTTGGTCAGCGTTGTTTTATAATCTTCCAGCAAGCGATGCGCGGACTGATGTCGTGCTGCAAGTCGCGCCACATCTTCGGTCATTTGGCCAAGCGCACCTTCGCGTTCCTGCAAAATCCTTGCTGCATTGCTTGCCTCATCAGTGGCGGCCAGAAGTCTTGCTTCGTGCCCTTCACCTGATTTTGCAAGTTGAGCTTGTTCCCAGTCGAGACGCTCTATTGTTTCGCCCGCATCTTTGTTGAGACCGGTCTCACGCTCTATATCATGCGTAAGCTGTTCAATTCTCGCTTTAAGGGTTTCAATAGTTTGTAAAGCGCGCGCTTCCTGATCGCTGAGTGTATCGCGCTGAACCTGAAGTCGCTGCAAAACAGCGGCGGCAATTGCCTCTTCTTCGCGCAGCGGTGGCAGTGTTTCCTCTGCCGAAGCACGGGTCTTTGCCGCTTGCCTCGCTGCCCCTTCTGCCTGTGCGGCTGCCTTGGTGCGTTCAGTCAGATCTTCGTCGGCCCGCAAGCGTTGATCTTCGGCTTCTTTCCACCGACGATACAAAAGCAAACCTTCTGCGTTCCGCAATTCGTCACCGATGGTGCGATAGCGCGCTGCTTGCCGTGCCTGCCTTGCAAGCTGCGCAAGTTGGGTGGCGAGTTGCTCAATCACATCGTCAACACGCACCAAATTCGCTTCCGCTCCATTAAGCTTAAGCTCGGCCTCATGTCGCCGTTGATAGAGGCCGGATATACCTGCAGCTTCTTCGAGTATGCGGCGACGCGATTTAGGCTTTGCGTTGATCAGTTCAGAAATCATACCCTGCCGAACGAGCGCGGGTGAGTGCGCGCCGGTAGACGCATCAGCAAACAGCATCTGCACATCACGTGCCCTGACGTCCTTGGTATTCGCCTTATAGGCTGAGCCTGCATCGCGCGTGATCCGGCGTACAATTTCCAGGGTATCAAGATCATTAAAGCCCGCGGGTGCCAGACGATCACTGTTATCGATTTGCAGCAACACTTCTGCAAAGTTGCGCGCCGGTCGTGTGGCGGCCCCGGCAAAGATCACATCTTCCATGCCGCCGCCCCGCATGGCGGTTGGCCGATTTTCCCCCATGACCCAACGCAACGCTTCCAATAGATTGGACTTGCCGCAGCCATTCGGCCCGACAACACCTGTCAGCCCGTCGGCGATCACCAGATCGGTCGGGTCAACGAAACTTTTAAATCCGTTCAGTCTGAGCTTTGAAAAACGCAAAAGGGGCTATTACCTGTGATTCTCGTTATACGTTAATCTTTCGGCTGCAATGCCGCGCTGTCAACGCTCAACCCCATCATCTAGGCAGATAGCGCTACTTATCCACAAGATATTGCGGCTTTTCGCGCATTGGGCTCAAAATAACGTGCCGCAAATTTCACATTGCGCGTCGGAATCGCACTTGACCGAAAGCCCGGAAAAGACGCACATGGTGACATGCATGGTTCCCCACCGGACGCAAAGCGTCTGGGGTTCAATTGGGAATGTGGTATGGGCGACCCAATCCGGGACCCGAAGCCACAGCCGCCCCCGCGACTGTATGCGGTAGCGCGCGTCATATGCCACTGGGATTTTTCTCGGGAAGGCGACGTAAGCGTGATCATCCGCAAGCCAGGAGACCAGCCAGGCATGGAACTGAAATCTTTCTGTCGGGTGTGACAGATACAGGAGAACGAACTATGACAACCATGACCCAAACCGCTGCAAAAGCTGACACTGGCCTTCTGCCAATCGTTTCTACAGCTCTTGCTGGTATGTTCCTGATTTTCTTTGCAGGTTTTGCACAGGCTACCGTGTTTCACGACACCGCCCATGACACGCGCCACGCAATCGCGTTTCCCTGCCACTAGACTATGACGCTAAAATTGCTTTCCAGCGCGGTGTTCGCTGGATTTGCAGCAGGGCTGATCGCCGTCCTGCTGCAATTTTGGCTTGTCACACCTCTTCTTCTTGAAGGCGAGGAATACGAGACTGGCGCCAAAACACATTTCGAGGGTGTTTTGGTTGTGGTTGAAGATTCCGAAGGCAATATTGTTGCGCCCGAAGAAGAGGCAGCCGAAGTAGCTGAGGAAGAAGAAAACCTGATGGCGCGTCATGCCACCACATTCTTTATGAACATGGTCGTCTTCTCAGGGTTTGGTTTGATTATGGTGGCTGGCTTTGCGCTTGCTGCTCAGTTTGGACATCAGGTCACATTTCACAGCGGAATGGTCTGGGGACTTGCCGGGTTTATCGCCATTCAGCTTGCTCCGGCGGCGGGGCTTTATCCTGAATTGCCGGGCACACCCGCAGACAATGTTGTTCTGCGTCAGTATTGGTGGATGACCACAGTTGTGACAACGATTACGGGCATCGCCTTTGTCGTCTTTGGCCGTGGGCTGGTTTACATCGTGATCGGCGCTGCTTTGCTTGCGGCCCCGCATATCATCGGTGCGCCGCATCTTCCGTATTACGCGGGTGTTGCCCCACCCGAACTCTCGGCATTGTTCGTGTCACGCACGTTGTTCGTTATGATGATTGCCTGGGTTGTTCTGGGTGGCGTCGCCGGGTATTTCTGGCATCGCCAAACCGACTAAAAACATCGGCGGCACATCCCGTGCCGCCGTTTCGAATTTTTACAGGAGCTGCCCCAATGGCTGGCAAAATTCCCGCAACCGTCGTGACCGGCTTTCTTGGCGCTGGCAAAACCACATTGATCCGCCACATGCTGCAAAACGCCGAAGGCAAGCGCATTGCACTAATCATCAATGAATTTGGCGATCTTGGTGTTGATGGTGACATCCTGCGCGGCTGTGGTAATGAAACCTGTTCCGAAGATGACATAATGGAACTATCAAACGGCTGCATCTGCTGTACCGTGGCCGAAGATTTCATCCCGACGATGGAAAAACTGCTCGCCCGCGAAAATGCGCCTGATCACATTGTGATTGAGACCTCCGGTCTGGCACTGCCCCAGCCTTTGGTCCGAGCCTTTAACTGGCCTGAAATTTCGACGCGTGTGACAGTTGATGGCGTTGTGACTGTGGTTGATGGCAAGGCCGTGAGCGAGGGGCGCTTTGCCCATAACATCGCCGCTGTCGATGCCCAGCGCAAGCTGGATGAAAACCTTGACCATGAAACGCCCTTGTCTGAACTGTTTGAAGATCAGATTGCCTGCGCCGATATGATTGTCGTCAACAAATCCGATCTGCTTGGTGCCGAGGAAGCGGATGCTTTGGTTTCCAAACTTCGCAGCAAATCCCGTGCAGGTGTTCAGGTGGTGAAATCCACCATGGGTGAGTTGCCTGTCGATGTTCTGCTTGGTCAAGGTATCGGCGCTGAGGCTGATCTGGAAACGCGCCATGAGGTGCACCATCACCATCATGACCACGACGACGAGGATCATGACGACCATCACCACGACCATGATCATGATCATGACGAGTTTGAGAGTTTTGTCGTGACACGCGCGGAAATCGCCGATCCCGCACGATTTGCAGAGCAGGTCGCACAGGTGATCCGGGACCATGACATTTTGCGGCTTAAGGGTTTCGCAGCCGTCAGCGGCAAGCCGATGCGCCTTACATTGCAGGCTGTAGGCCCCCGCATCGATACCTATTTCGATCAACCTTTCGGCAACCAAACCCGCGAAACGCGGCTTGTGGTCATTGGTCAGTCTGGCCTTGATCGCGGCGCTATCGAAGCTGCATTGGTTGCATGAGCAGCGAGGCTACCACGGTCGAACTGGGTAATCCGCGCGACGCGGCAGCCACTGCTTTGCTTCAGGCGAGCCACGCGCTGATGCAATCGCTTTTCCCGGCGGAGTCGAACCACTATCTGTCGGTTGATGCTCTGTGCACAGATGACATCCGGTTCTTCGTTGCCAAGGTTGGCGGTTCTGTTCTTGGCTGCGGCGCGCTGGCTCTGAGGGATAACTATGGAGAAGTAAAATCCATGTTTGTCGACCCCGCTGCGCGCGGCTCCGGTCTGGGGATCAGGCTTTTGAAGCGGATTGAAGAGGAAGCCCACAAAGAAGACCTTCCACTGTTAAGGCTTGAAACGGGGGGAAAGCTACACTCCGCGCATAAAATGTACGAAGGATTTGGCTTTATCCGCCGCGGTCCTTTCGGGGATTACCCGGATGATCCGAACAGCCTGTTTATGGAAAAACCGCTGTGAAAGTTTTGACTTTAAGTATCAGCACCGTCTTGGGCCTGCTTTTTTGCAGCGGCAGACTTTGCAGGTTTAGTTGCGGGCTTCTTGACTTTAGCGCCGCCAAATGGATTGTTACGCCCACCTGGCGCGTTTGCATCCTGAAAGCGCGGGCCTTTTTTATTGAAGGCGCTGTTCTTCTGGTTCGAATAGGCCATTGCCTGACACTCCTGATCCGCCGTGCATCGCGCACAAGTGCAGCACTGCTTACAACTATGCAAGCGAAAGACGCGCTCTGATGCACCTTCTTGCAGCCACCCCCGGTGCTATTGACGACGGGAATGAACCCTTCGACCTAGGCCAAACCCCGGCCGATGTTGTGTTTTTCTCTGCGGCTGACACGGAATTGGCTGCGCTGTCTGAAGCTCGGTCTGAACTGACAGATGCACCAAGCCTTCGGCTCGCCAATCTGACGCATTTACAGCACCCGATGTCTGTCGACCTGCACATCGAGGCATGTGCGACAAAGTCCCGTATCGTCGTTGCCCGGGTGCTGGGTGGTGCGGGCTACTGGAAATATGGGCTGGAACAATACGCAGCTCATTTGCATGATGCTGGTGTGCCTTTTGCTGCTCTTCCGGGTGACGACAAACCCGACGAAGACTTGTGGAGGTTATCGACGGTCAATCGTGAAGATTATGACGCGCTATGGGCCTACCTTGTCGAGGGCGGGCCAGATAATGCCAGTAACCTGCTACGCTATACGAAATCGATGCTGGACGGCGGCGAAAAGCCAGCAAGCGCTAGTCCGTTGCTGCGGGCTGGTGTTTACTGGCCCGGCTCCGGAGTTGCGGACCTTTCATCTGCAAAAGAAACTTGGACTGAAAACGCCCCGGTTGTGCCGCTGATCTTTTACCGTGCTTTGGTGCAGGGTGCTGGGTTGCATCCGATCAACCGCATGGTGAAGGCGCTTTTGCGTCAGGGGCTTAACCCGCTGCCAATCTTTGTCGCGTCCCTGAAAGACCCGGTTTCAGTTGCTACGCTTGAAAGCCTGTTCAAGTCTGCACCTCCTTCGGTCATCCTGAACTGTACCTCTTTCGCGGTGGGCTCCCCCCATCAGGGGGAACGCCTTCAAGGTGCTGCAAATCCGCTTCAGATGGCCGCCGCAAACGGCAGCACTGTGTTTCAGGTCGTTCTTGCGGCCTCGTCTGAAGAAGCGTGGGAAACCGGCCTGACCGGTCTTTCCGGTCGCGACATCGCGATGAATGTCGCCCTACCCGAGGTTGACGGGCGGGTTCTGTCGCGTGCGATCAGTTTCAAGGGTGAGGCCTATTTTGACGAAGCCACCGAATGCCCGATAGCAACATACCGCGCGCGCGGCGATCGGGTGGAATTTGTTGCAGAGCTTGCCGCGAACTGGGCTAATCTTCGTGGAAAGCCTGATGCTGAGCGCCGTGTCGCGCTCGTTCTTGCCAACTATCCAAACAAAGACGGCCGCCTTGCAAATGGTGTTGGGCTTGATACCCCGGCTGCAACCGTTAACGTTCTGAAACTGTTTCAGAAAAATGGCTATAGTCTGCGCAATCTCCCTGCTGACAGCGACGCCTTAATGCAGGCTATATTGGCTGGCCCAACAAATTGGCTGACCGACAGGGCCGAACGGCAGGGCGGCGTCGATCTATCGATGGCTGACTATCAAATTTCCTACGGCGCGTTGCCTTGGGAACTGCGCGAGAGGATTGAGGAACGTTGGGGCAAGCCAGAGGCTGACCCCTTTTTTGAACCCGGGAATGTTGATTGCGGGCGCTTCAAATTGTCTGTTCTGACCTTTGGCAATGTTGTTGTCGGCCTTCAACCTGCGCGTGGCTACAACATTGACCCGACCGACACCTACCAGTCCCCGGACCTTGTTCCGCCGCATAATTACCTCGCGTTTTACTTCTGGCTACGCCACAGTTTCAGGGCTGATGCGATTGTGCATATGGGCAAACATGGCAACCTTGAATGGTTGCCGGGCAAGGCACTGGCACTGTCTGATACGTGCCTGCCCGAGGCTGTCCTTGGACCGATGCCGCATATATACCCCTTCATCGTGAACGACCCCGGTGAAGGCACACAAGCCAAGCGTCGCTCGCAAGCGGTGATTATAGACCATCTGACGCCACCACTGACCCGCGCTGAAACCTATGGACCGTTGCGCGACCTAGAAGCACTGGTTGATGAATATTATGAAGCCGCGGGCGTTGACCCGCGCCGCATTACACACCTGAGACGCGAGATACTGTCGCTTACCTCTACAACCGGGATCGATGCCGACGTTGGCATGAAGGGCGAAGATGAAGACACAGATCTGGCAAAGCTCGATGCCTATCTTTGCGAATTGAAAGAGGCGCAGATTCGTGACGGTTTGCATGTTTTTGGCACCTCTCCCGAGGGTCGGTTAGAGCGCGATCTGACCCTTGCCCTCGTCCGCGTTCCGCGCGGGGATGGCGAAGGGGCAAATGCCTCGCTGCTCCGGGCTTTGTCTGCTGATCTGGGATTCAACGCTGTAAGTGTTCCATCAAGTGGCGGAGTTGAGCAGGCATTTGACCCGCTGGATTGCGCCATGTCGCACCCATGGTCCGGCCCGCACCCCAAGGTGCTAAAGGCAATGTCAGCAGACCCTTGGCGAACGGCCGGCGACACGGTCGAGCGGTTGGAGGAGCTTTGCTGTTGCCTGCTTGATGGCACAAAACCCGACCCAAAATGGAAACACACCATTCTGTTGATGGAAGAAATCCACGCCGTTGTTTTGCCCGCACTCCGCGCCTGCGGACCGAACGAAGGTGCGGGGCTTCTGACCGCGCTTCATGGCCAGTTTGTCGCCCCGGCCCCTTCCGGTGCACCAACCCGTGGGCGTTTGGATGTACTGCCAACTGGGCGCAACTTCTTTTCAGTCGACAGCAGGGCAGTGCCGACACCGACGGCATGGACGCTTGGATGGAAGTCCGCAAATCTGCTCATCGAAAAGCACTTGCAAACGCATGGCGACTGGCCGCGCACCATGTTGCTGACCGCCTGGGGTACCGCCAATATGCGGACAGGTGGTGACGACATCGCACAATGCCTTGCGCTGATGGGCGTTAAACCGAAATGGGACAGTTCAAACCGCCGCGTCACGGGTTTTGAAGTTTTGCCGCAAGGCGTGCTTGGCCGTCCACGTGTGGATGTAACTTTGCGAGTCTCCGGTTTCTTTCGAGATGCATTTCCGCAGCTTATTGCGCTGGTTGATTCTGCGGCCCGCGCAGTTATGGAGCTTGATGAACCCGAAGATTTGAACCCAGCCGCCGCACGTGCCCGCACTGAAGGGCCAGAAGCGCATCATCGCGTGTTTGGGTCCAAACCCGGGGCTTATGGGGCTGGCTTGCAAGCCATGATTGACGAGCGACTTTGGGCAGACAAAGCTGATCTTGCCGAGGCTTATCTTGAATGGGGCAGCTACGCCTATGGCAAGAATGCCGAAGGTACGCGTGCGCGGGAAGCATTTGAAACCCGTCTGTCCCAGACCGAAGCCATTGTTCAAAATCAGGACAACCGCGAACACGACCTTCTGGATAGCGATGACTACTATCAGTTCGAAGGCGGCGCTGCCGCTGCTGTCAGCACGCTTCAGGGCAAAGAAAGGCCAATCTACCACAATGACCATTCGCGCCCGGAACGCCCTGTTATTCGAACGCTGGAAGATGAGATTGGGCGCGTTGTCCGTTCGCGTGTGGTGAACCCGAAATGGATCGACGGGGTCAAGCGCCACGGCTACAAAGGCGCTTTTGAAATGGCGGCAACGGTTGATTACCTCTTTGCCTTTGCCGCAACGACCGGCGCGGTGAAAGGCCATCATTTTGACCTTGTCCATGCCGCTTTTATGGAAGACGTGGAAACGCGCACGTTTATTGCGGAACACAATGAACCCGCGCTGCGGGAAATGGCCCAAAGGTTGAATGAGGCGATTGACCGGGGGCTTTGGACACCGCGCTCAAACTCTGCGCGCGCGTTACTGGCCGAGCTTGCCCAATGACACCACGTCGCGTTGAACCGGGCGAGGATCATGCGGCATTGCTGCAGCTAATTCAGACATCATTTGCCTATATGGAAGGGCGCATTGATCCACCCTCATCAATGCACCAGCTATCACTTGAAAACATTGCTAAACACGCTGAACAGAATGAAATCTGGGTGATCGAGCAAAACGACACCCCAATTGCATGCATCTTTTTAACCGTTAAACCCGACACGCTATATCTTGGAAAACTCGCAGTAAACGAGAGTTCGAGAAACAAAGGGTTGGCCCGCGCTCTTGTCACACTCGCCGAAAATCGAGCCAGAGATTTAGGCAAATCGAAACTGGAGCTTGAAAGCCGCGTCGAACTTGTGGAAAACCACGCAGCCTTTGCAGCCATGGGCTTTGACATCGTCGGGGAAACGGCGCATCCCGGATATCAAAACGCAACCTCATACACGTTGCAAAAACCGCTCAAAGGCACCCTCGGGGCATGAAAGCTGTGTCATCATTACAGCCACAAGAAAACCAATCTTGCCGCGCACATCGCAAATTTAAACAAATTCAAATGCCGTTTTTTGCGCCTATAATGGAAACTAACTCTTACCCAGCGCAGGAGAGAATAATGAGTGGTTCTGGAAGATACCTATGCGGTGCAGCCAAGTTCAAGTTTGAGGGCAAACCCCTGTGGTCTGGCTTTTGCCACTGTGAAAGTTGCCGTAGAAATTGCGCAGCACCTGTTGCGGCTTTCTTTGGTGTAGCAAATGAAAACTACAGGTGGCTTGGGACACACCCCACAACCTATAAATCTTTTGCCGACGTTACCCGGCATTTTTGCGCGAAATGTGGAACACCCATGGCTTATGAAGCGGAACGCTTTCCGGGTAAAATTCACTTCTATGCGACAACGCTTGATCAACCCGCAGATTTCAAACCAAATTTTCACGTTCACTACAAAGAGCGTGTTGAGTGGTTGCATATCACGGATGATTTGCCAAAGTATCAAACGACCTCATTAGATGGAAACGCAGAATGACCGACGTCAAACCAGAAGACCTTGACCGCCACTCGATGAAAATGGCCAAGAAGAAGGCCGCGCGCGATAAGATCATGGCAACCAAGACCGACAAGAAAGGTCTGATCATCGTGCACACCGGTAAGGGCAAAGGTAAATCCTCTGCAGCGTTCGGCATGATCTTTCGCTGCATCGCCCACGACATGAAATGTGCCGTCGTGCAGTTTATCAAGGGTGGGATGTCGACTGGCGAACGTGATCTGATCCTTAACAAGTTTTCCGATGCCTGCGAATTCTACACAATGGGCGAAGGCTTTACCTGGGAAACTCAGGATAAAAGCCGGGACATCGAAATGGCGGCAGCCGCCTGGGAAAAGGCAAAAGAACTGATCCGCGATCCAGCCAACAAGATGGTTCTGCTTGACGAAATCAACATTGCGCTACGCTACGACTACATCGACATCAATGATGTCGTTGAGTTTTTGAAGGCGGAAAAACCTGAAATGACTCATGTGGTTCTGACAGGGCGAAATGCGAAGGAAGAGCTGATTGAAATCGCTGATCTGGTAACGGAAATGGAACTTATCAAGCACCCGTTCCGATCTGGTATCAAAGCCCAGATTGGTGTCGAATTTTAGAAGCAAATTCCAAACCGAGCCTTTCTCGTCGTTTCCAAAAGGAGAGATGGTCTAGCAGGCGCTGTGCATCGATCATGCACAGCCTGTGCGCAGGCAAGTATTGCATCATTTTGGTTTGCTGATCATCTAATGTGCAACTGATTTAAAAGGTGACCCATGTCAAAACCAACATTGCTCGGAATTTCCGGCTCTCTTCGCAAAGACTCTTTCAACCGAAAACTGATCCGCGAAGCGGCGCGGTTGTTTGACGGTGATTTCATAGAGGCAGACCTGCAGATGCCGCTATACGATGGCGACCTTGAAAGCGACAGCGGTGTTCCCGTACCCGCTCAAACACTCGCAGAACAGATTGCAAACGCTGATGCAGTGATCATTTCGACACCAGAATACAATCAGGCCCTTTCCGGAGTTTTGAAAAATGCGCTCGACTGGGTCAGCCGCACCGATGGCGCACCCTGGAAAGATAAACCTGTCGCGATCATTTCAGCCGCTGCCGGACGTGCAGGTGGTGCGCGTGCGCAATATTCGCTGCGTCTGGCAATGAACCCGTTTCGACCAAGATTGCTGACTGGTCCAGAGGTTGGCGTTGCTGGCGCACACGCCGAATTCAATGATGACGGTCTTCTGACGAACGAACACTACATCAAGGCTTTGACGGAGTTGATGGCCGCATTGCATGCAGACGCTAAACGCTGATCTGAATATCTGGGCTCGTTCCGGAATTCTGTTGCAGCAAGCGTGTCAAACCTTGTTCGAAATTTCGATCAGGTTTCCGTCAGGATCACGAATATACAATGACTGAATGGGCCCTGTCGCGCCGCTGCGTGCAACAGGGCCATCTTCGATTGGTATTTCCGAAGCGGTCAGATACGCCTCCCATTCCAAGAGAGGTATATCACTCAGAAAGCAAAGGTCCGCAGCACCTGGAGCGGGCGCCTGCGCTTTTGGCTCAAACTCTGCCCCTGCGAGGTGCAGGTTTATCTTTTGCTTGCCAAACTTCAGCGCAGTACGGCGACTACCATCACTTGGGTAAAACACCTCTGCCGTCATTCCAAGAACTTCAGTATAAAAATCCGTGGTTTGTTCAATGTTGCGAACAGTAAGCACCAGATGATCAAGGGTCGTTAGTTTTGGTGGCATCACATCTTTTCCTTTTTGACCGCTGCGGTTAACGTCGCCTTCATGCACGAAGCTATTGGACGATCACACACCCTTGATTGCACGCTGGACCCGGCGCGCGCCGCCGCCTTGCACGTTATACTTGGCTTGAACGGTCCTGCACCAGCAGAAGGTGATCCGCTTCCGCCCTTCTGGCATCAAATCTATTTCTGGGACCCGCTGCCAGCCGAAAAGCTTGGTCGCGACGGGCACATCAAAATTGGGGGTTTCATACCTGATCTGGGTCTGCCCCGCCGCATGTGGGCCGGTGGCCGACTGGAATTTCACGCACCTTTACGCATTGGCACCCCGGCAGAGAAACGCATCACAATAGAAAGCGTCGCGTTGAAAGACGGGCGCAGTGGGCCACTTGCCTTTATCACGGTGCGCCACGAAGTTTACCAGAATGGCAAGCTTTGCCTTAAAGAACATCAAGACCTCGTCTACCGCGAAGACCCTGATACGGGTGCGCCGAAACCAATACCCCCCGTTGCAAGAACGGATGAGGACACTCGTGAAAACCACAGTTTTAATTCGACGTTGTTGTTTCGTTACTCTGCGCTGACTTTGAACGGGCACCGCATCCATTATGACGAAACCTATTCGCGTGAAGTCGAAGGTTATGATGGCCTCGTCGTTCACGGCCCATTGCTGGCGCAGTTGCTGATGCATATGGCCGAGCGCGAACTCGGTTCGCTTAAAACTTTTTCTTTCCTGGCAACAGCACCCGTCATGCATTCTGAAACTGTTACGTGTTGTAAAAAGGGTGCGGATATGTGGGTGCGTGGCCCAGACGGGCGGCAGTGTATGCAGGCGACAGCGAGCTAAAGGTTGGCTTCGACCCTGAATGGATCAGGGATTTCGTCGCGCCCTTCCAACACAAGATCCGCCATTACCTCTGCAATTTTGGGTGCCATTCCCAACCCTATCTTAAACCCACCATTGGCAATGTACTCATCCGCGCGGCCGGGGTACGCCCCCAACATCGGAGCACGGGTTTTTGCCCGTGGTCGAACACCTGCCCAGCGTTCAATTACCTTTGCCCCGGTCAAAACAGGAAACGCATCCAGCGCACGTGCAAGAAGGTCGTCAAGCTGTTCGTCGGTGCTCGTTTCATCTTCGAACTCGCGTTCGCTGGTTGAGCCGACAGCAACAGTGCCATTCTCATGCGGTACAATATGGATACCGTCAGCAAACAAATGTGGCTGATCACCTGCATCATGTCGCAGCAATATCGCCTGGCCTTTCAGCCCTTTACCAACCTCCTGACCAAGCGCGCGCGACAGGTCGAGCAAGCCATGATACCCAGTTGCCCAGATCACCAGCCCTTTTGGCGGCGCTTCACCAATCAAAATTTCAACCCCAAGCGACTGAACCGCAGCCGCCAGACTATTGGTTGCAGCACGGGGGTTAATACGAGCGCTTAAAGTGTCAAACGCCAGCATCCCGGTTTTGCTTTTAGGCGCCCAGTCGCCACGCTGTTCGGCTGTTTCTACCTGCCAAGACGCTTGGCCCCGCCATAAATCTTCTGCAGAGGCGACCCTCTCTTTCGCGAGATTAAGCACCCGCTCATCATCCAGAGACTGAAGGCGCCCCAATTGGGCATAGCCAGAAGGCTGGCCTGAAACCTCATCCACAGACTTCCAGAAAGCAGGCATCATTGTCAGGCTTTGAAACTGAAACTCTTTCTTATGGTTCCAATTGTCCGGTGTGTGGGGTGCCAAAGCACCGACAATGCCGCCACTTGATCCAGCACCAATTGCATGTTTTTCAATAACCCGCACCTTTGCGCCACGGTTTTCAAAAACCCAGGCAATTGAAAGCCCAAAAATCCCCGCTCCCATGACTGTCACGTCGGCCATTGCCAAACCTTTCCGATTTCATCATTGTCCGTTCGTTAAGCGCTTTTAGGGCATCCCATGACGACAGACCAGCGGACAGAGTTAGAATGGCGCGACGGAATAACCCCGGTATCCGTGCAATTCAATGACCCGTATTTTTCCATCGAAAACGGTCTTGCTGAAACGCGGCATGTGTTCATGGCAGGAAACGGAATGCCTGACCGGTTTGTCCCCGGTTTCCAAATAGCAGAACTTGGATTCGGCACTGGGCTCAACATGCTGACCGCCCTGCTTGATTGGCACACGTCCGGCACCTTTGGGCCGCTGCGGTTTACATCATTCGAAGCCTACCCGCTGGAGGCGGATCAAATCGAAACAGCACTTGCTGCGTTTCCGGAAGCGCAGGCGATTGCGGGACCATTCCTTGATCAATGGCGTTCGGGCAAAACCTACATCGAAACCGATGATCTTATAGCTGACATTCGCATTGGCGATGCGCGTGAAATGCTACCCCTTTGGCATGGCTTAGCCGACGCCTGGTTTCTTGATGGGTTTTCCCCGGTCAAAAACCCAGAGCTCTGGGAAGAGTCTCTGATCCAACAGGTCGCCAAACATACAGCACCAAACGGCACATGCGCCACCTACACGGCAGCTGGTTTCGTTCGCCGCGCCTTATCAGAGGCTGGATTTACAGTGACCCGTCAAACAGGCTTTGGGCGCAAACGCCACATGACAACCGCCGTTATGGAAACCAAAGCATGACGCAATCAAACACCCGTCTTGGCATCCTGCTCATGATTGCGACAACCTTTGTCTTTGCAGCACAAGACGGTTTGTCGCGTCATCTTGCAGATACTTACAACGTTCTGATGGTCGTCATGATCCGCTACTGGTTCTTTGCGGCCTTCGTGATCAGCATAGCGAGCCGAAAAACCGGGGGCATTCGCGCGGCGGCGGCAACGACTCAGCCCGTTTTACAAATTTTTCGCGGGGTCCTGCTGGCCGTTGAAATCTGTGTGATGGTGCTTGCTTTCACCTATCTTGGACTGGTCGAAAGCCACGCCATTTTTACAAGCTACCCACTATTGATCGCTGCCTTGTCCGGCCCGGTTCTTGGTGAGACGGTAGGCTGGCGGCGTTGGGCGGCCATTGGCGTGGGTTTCATTGGGGTTCTGATCATCTTGCAACCTGGTTTCAGGGTATTTGCACCAGAAGCCGTCATACCTTTAATCGCTGCCTTTCTTTTTGCTCTCTACGGGTTGCTGACCCGATATGCCGCGCGACGTGACACCGCCGCCACCAGCTTTTTCTGGACAGGTGTTGCAGGCTCTGTTGCGATGACATCCATTGGGGTGTGGTTCTGGGAACCTATGATCGCAACTGACTGGGGTTGGATGGCCTGCCTTTGTGTTACAGGTGTTCTGGGGCATTGGTTGCTGATCAAATGTTACGAAGTCGCTGAAGCCGGGGCTGTGCAGCCTTTTGCCTACCTGCAACTGGTTTTCGCAACCATGATCGGCATAACGCTTTTTGGCGAAACGCTGGAGTTCAATGTCGTCGTCGGAGCGGGTCTGGTCGTTGGTGCCGGCTTGTTCGCACTTTGGCGCGAAAGGCGCGCCAAGCCCTAAGGCGACTGCCGCAATTCCTGCGACAATGTCAGTTCCTGAACCTGACCCGTGAGGCGTGCGCGGTAAACCGGCAGAGATTCCATAACACGCATGACGTAATTTCGCGTTTCGTCAAACGGGATATGTTCAATCCAGTCGACGGCATCCACGCTTTCATTACGCGGATCTCCGAAACGCTCGATCCATTTACGCGGTCTGGATGGTCCGGCATTATAGCCCGCAGCAACCAGCACATAAGACTTACCGAACTCTTCGATCAGTAGCGCGAGATATGCGCTTCCAAGCTGTGAATTGTAACGCCAGTCCGTCAACAAACGATCACCATTATACCCCAAGCCCAATTTACTGGTCATTGCCTGCGCCGTTCGTGGCATTAATTGCATGATACCCCGAGCGCCCGCACCGCTGACTGCTACCGGATTAAATTCACTTTCTCGCCGCGCAATTGAGAGCGTAAGCTCTGGCGCAACGGGCAGTTCCTCGCTGCGCAAAGGATGAAGCGGGTAGTAGGATCGTGGCAACATATACCCCTGTTGCGCGGCCTGTTTCGCAATTTTCAACGCGATGTGGGGCGCATCCAATGACAACGCCAAATCCGCCAATTGGCCCAATTCGGTTCGGTTTAGCGATTCCGCCTGATGCAGAAAGAAACGTTTAGCAAGATTTGGCTCACCAGCTTCCAATAACAGCAAAGCCGCCGCAATAACACTGGATTGCATGAAATCGGCGTTTCTCCAATCCGGAAAATTCTCCGCTCCGGTCAGACCCGCATCCATTTTCTGACCAGCCCGTTCCGCGGCGAGTAGGCCGTAGAAGCTCGTCTGATACCGCGCGCCGAAAGCATAGGCCGCCTGCGCTGCCTCTGTATTACCCAGCGCCTCTTCTGCGCGGCCCTTCCAATACCCTGCACGACCAAGGCTGATCGGTGTAAAAACCGCAGATTGAAAATTCTGAAAATGCATCAATGCCTTTGCCGGTTCATCTAACTTTCGTAACGCGATGAAGCCCGACAACCACTCAAGGTCTGCGTAGTTCCTGCCTTCACTCAGATGATGTGCAGACGCGAGCCGATATGCTAACCTTGGCTGCCCATCGCGCATGAGCTGTCGTGCAAATTGCCGCCGATATCTTCCCCAACGCTCAGGTTCACCAAGCGCAACTGCGCTTCCACTTCGCGCCAGAGCAATTTCGATGGCGGCTTCGTCACGCCCCTTTTTGACGCGCCACAGGAACCGTTCGTAAGCAAGACCCGGATCATTTCGGAGTGATGCCGGAACTGCCGCGATCAAACCATCAACACCGTTGGCCGCTGCCCGCAAGCCCAAACGCGCCTCGGCCAGTTTTCGCCAGCCCGGACTAACCAGCGGGAACATTGCCTTTGCTTCACTCACCAAACCGCGCCAAAGCAACATGTCGAGGCGTGCTTCATGATGCGCCCCAAGTATATGCCCATATCTTTGTAGCAATATTGTGCGCGCTGATGGCTCTATTGAAAGGCTTCGCCATGCAATGACCGCCTCGTCGTTTGCATCATGCTGCGCACCAATCTCGCGAAAAGCCCGCCCTCTTTGCAACGCACCATTCCCGGTCTGAGGAGGGTGGTCTTCAAAGTATGCTAACACATCAGCTGCCGGTATTGCATCCGTGATGGTTATCTCTCCACGAGCCCGCAGCCGCTTTAATCCAGGCCAATCAGAACGGCGGGTTAAGAACCTCTGGAAATCTGTAAAATCACCTTCTCCGGCACGAAGGCGGCGCCATTCCACTAAATCGAGCGCTACTTGACCCGCCGGACGCGCAAGTTTTACGGCTTCATCCCAATTATCATCGCGCACTTCTTTCATCGCACTGGCCATAGCTTGGCCTTGTTCGGTGGTCTGTGCTTCAACAGCGCTGACGGATACGCAGAAAAGGAATAGTAGAACAATTAATTGGTGCATAAGCCTGTAGTCCCTGCTCGAATTCTGAGATTCCTTCGACAAATGTAGCGCATCCCCCTTCCCTTCGACACACAAACTTGGCATTTGGGGCAAATATGGCTAGGGTCCGCCGCGAATTCGTCGGGTTGACTGGATTAGCCCTCAAGCAAAAGGATGCGTATCATGTTTAAAGGGTCTCTCCCTGCTCTGGTAACGCCGTTCAAAGACGGCCAGCTGGATCTCGATACGCTTAAGAAGCTGGTCAAGTGGCATATTGCAGAGGGCTCAACTGGTCTTGTCCCGGTTGGCACAACGGGTGAAAGCCCAACTTTAACTCATGAAGAACACGAAATTGTTGTCGAGACGGTCGTAAAAGCAGCCGCTGGTCGTGTTCCTGTTATCGCGGGCGCCGGTTCAAACAACACGGTCGAGGCCGTGCGGTTCATGCGCCATGCGCACAGGGTTGGCGCAGACGCTGCACTTGTCGTGACACCATACTACAACAAGCCAACTCAGCGCGGGCTGATCGCGCATTACACCGAATTGCACGATTGCTGCGACCTGCCGATCTTTATTTATAACATCCCCGGCCGTTCAGTCGTTGATATGACAGCCCAAACGATGGGTGAACTTGCGCGTTTGCCACGGATTATCGGTGTGAAGGACGCCACGGCGGACATGACTCGTGTTTCTGAACAACGTGAAACTTGCGGCAAAGATTTCATCCAATTGTCAGCCGAAGATGGTTCGGCACTTGGGTTTAACGCGCACGGGGGTATTGGTTGTATTTCCGTCACAGCAAACGTTGCGCCGCGCCTTTGTGCGGAGTTTCAGGCAGCCATGCTTGCCGGTGATTTCACCACTGCGCTTGAGTATCAGGACCAGCTCATGCCGTTGCATCAGGCAATATTCACAGAGCCCGGCCTTGTTGGCGCAAAATACGGCCTCTCGAAACTTGGCCTGTGCTCCGCCGAAGTCCGCTCTCCGCTGACCGAATTGCTGGACGAAACAAAGGCGCAAATCGACGCCGCAATGCGCCATGCAGGTTTGATTAACTGAGATGTCAAAATCCGCTGCGCTTGTTCACCTTGTTTGTGGGGCGACAGGGGTGGGGAAATCTACCTATTCAGAAGAACTGGCGCAAAAACTGGGTGGCGTACGCTTTTCCATCGACGAATGGATGGAACGACTGCACAACCCTGACCGCCCTGAAGAATTGCTTTTTGACTGGTTCTATGAACGGGTCCAGCGTAATTGCGCGCAGATGCGCGTAGTTGCCGAACGGCTTGCCGAAATCAAAGTACCATCAGTGTTTGACTGCGGTCTGACCAATAATACAGAGCGGGATATCTTCTCGGATTGGGCCGAGGAAAAAGGGCTTTCTGTGCAGCTTCATTTTGTCGATGCTCCAACAGACCTTCGCTGGCAACGCGTTCAAAAGCGCAATGCTGAGCAGGCAGAAACCTTTCAGTTCCTCGTCACACGGGAGATGTTTGATTTCATAGAAAGCATCTGGGAAGCTCCAACTGACGATGAAATGAAAAGACTAAGCGGCGTTCGCGTGAACCCCTAAATTTCGCAAGAACGAAACTTTCCGTTAACGTGCCCCATACTTAATCCATTACCGGAGGCCAACATGGCGCAATTTGACAGAGAGCTTATTTCCAACGGAACCCCGATGGAGGTGATCGTGGGCTTCTCTCGTGCCGTTCGGGTTGGCCCATTTATGTCGGTTGGTGGAACTGCCCCGGTTGGCCCCGACGGGAAAACCGTTGGTATCGGTGATGTTGCAGTGCAGACAAAATGTATTCTGGAGATCATCAAGGCTGCGCTTGAACAGGCGGGATCTGGCATGCAGGATGTTGTGCGTACCCGGATTATCCTGACAAATATTGATGATCGGAAAGCTGCCATAGACGTCCGCAAAGATTATTTCGCCGATGTGCGTCCGGTTGATACAATCATGGCGGTTGAACGCTTTGTAAATCCGGAATGGTTGATCGAGATAGAAGCAGACGCCGTGATCGCGGGATGGCCTTCCAGCTAAAATAGAATTCAAAGACACTGGTTATAAATTTCAAATTTCAACTTACCTTCTGCGTCTGTCCCCGATGGACACCCTCTTTGCTGCGGTGTAGGCAACAGACATTATGTCGAACAAGAAATCAGACCCAAACTATAAGGTGATCGCCGAAAACCGGCGCGCGCGCTATGACTATGCCATCGAGGATGATCTCGAATGTGGCATCGTGCTCTTTGGGTCCGAGGTAAAATCGACCCGCACAGGCCAGGTTAACATTGCCGACAGTTATGCAAATGTTGAAGACGGTGAACTTTGGCTGATTAACGGCTACATTTCCCCTTATGCGCAAGCCAAAACCTGGGGGCACGAAGAGCGACGCAAACGTAAACTACTGGTTTCAAAAAAAGAATTATCAAAACTTTGGCAAGCAACATCGCGCCAAGGTATGACCCTTGTACCGCTGGTCATGTATTTCAACCACAAAGGTATGGTCAAACTTAAAATCGGCATCGCCAAAGGCAAAAAGGCCCACGACAAACGTGCAACCGAAGCCAAGCGCGACTGGAGCCGTCAGAAACAGCGTCTTTTACGTAACGGTTAGATCCGTCAAATTATTCCCCTTCGCGGAAAAACGTTAAATTTGATATCCTTCGCCTAAGCCAAGTATCTGGGCCCGGTATTAGTGTATAAATTTAATGGCCCTTGATGGAAGAAGGACACAAAATGGAACTTCTGATTAGTCTGATATCGGGTGCCATCGGCGGCAACGTAGCTGGCGGCCTGTTAAAGAACCTTAACCAAGGCACTTTGGTGAATTCGATTGCCGGAATCTTGGGCGGTGGTATTGGTGGCCAGCTCCTTGGAATGATTGGTGCAGGTGGCATGGCCGACGCGGCTGCAGGCGGCGGAATGGACCTTGGCGCAATCGTTAGTCAAATTGCTGGCGGCGGTGTTGGCGGCGGCGTTTTGCTGGCAATCGTCGGAATCGTCAAAAAGATGATGGCAAAATAAGCAAAATTGCAGGTGCCTGCCCCTTAGGTAAGGCACCTGCCTCTTGCCAGCGCGCGTCCCTCTCGGTAGGCAAGGATCGACCGAGTCTTCTGGGGGCGAAAAATGTCCGAAAATGATCCGAAAACACTGGTTTCAACAGACTGGCTAGCCCAGCATCTGAAAGATCCAGACCTGCGTATTCTTGATGCATCCTGGTATATGCCGCAATCTGGGCGTAACCCACGTGCGGAATATGAAGAGGCCCACATTCCGGGTGCACGGTTTTTCGATATCGATGACATCAGTGATCATCGCTCTGAGCTGCCACATATGGCACCTCCAATTGAAAAATTCATGTCACGAATGCGCGAAATGGGCGTGGGAGACGGGCATCAGATTGTTGTCTACGATGGTTCTGGTCTGTTTTCCGCGGCACGTGTCTGGTGGTTGTTTCGCCTTATGGGCAAAACAGACATCGCTGTTCTGGATGGTGGCCTTCCTAAATGGATCGCCGAAGAACGTGAAGTCGAAGACTTGCCCCCAATCGTGCGCGACCGTCATATGACAGTTCAACGGCAGGCACATCTGACCAAGGACGTAACGCAAGTCGCCGCAGCAGCGAAACTGGGCGATTACACAATCGTCGACGCCCGTAGCGCTGCACGCTTTCGGGGCGAAGAAGAAGAGCCGCGTCCGGGCCTTCGTTCCGGACGCATACCGAATTCAGTCAATGTCCCCTTCCCGGACGTTCTGAACGTTGACGGAACGATGAAATCCGTGGATGCACTGAAACCCATTTTCGAAAATGCTGGCGTCGACCTTGGCAAGCCAGCAATCACCACTTGTGGTTCTGGTGTAACTGCAGCGATCCTCAGCCTTGCGCTGGAACGTATTGGGCATCGTCGTCACGCGCTCTATGACGGTTCATGGGCGGAATGGGGCATGTACAATGATCTTAAAATAAAAACGGGGGCCTGATATGCTTAGCAATCTCAAACAACAGCCCGCTGATAAAATCCTCCAGCTGGTCCAAATGTATCGCGACGATCCGCGGTCTGACAAAATCGACCTAGGTGTCGGTGTTTACAAAAATGCCGAAGGTGTCACCCCGGTGATGCGCGCTATAAAGGCTGCGGAAAAGCAGTTATGGGAAACCGAAACAACCAAATCCTATACTGGTCTTGCCGGTGAGCCTGCGTATCAGGACGCAATGATTTCGCTGGTTCTGGACGCGTCCGTTGCGCGCGAAAACGTGGCAGCAGCTGCGACTCCGGGTGGAACAGGTGCCGTACGGCAGGCGCTGGAACTCATCCAGATGGCATCACCAGATGCCACCATCTGGATTTCCAATCCAACATGGCCCAACCACCCGTCTATCATCAAATATCTTGGAATGAAGATGCGCGAGTATCGGTATTTCGACAGCGACTCTCGGGGGGTGGATTTTGAGGGTATGCTTGCCGATCTCGCTCAGGTTCCGGCTGGTGACGTAGTGCTATTGCACGGTTGCTGCCACAACCCAACCGGTGCAAACCTGACCAACGCACAATGGGCGGAAGTGATCGCCGTTCTGCAGGAAACCGGTGCAATCCCGTTTATTGACATCGCGTATCAAGGGTTTGGTGACGGTCTGGAAGAAGATGCAGCAGGCGTACGTATGGTCGCCTCTGAAATGCCCCAGACCCTGATTGCGGCGAGCTGTTCCAAAAACTTCGGTATCTACCGCGAACGCACGGGTATTCTAATGGTGGTGACACAGGATGCGTCATTGCGGGATGTTACGCAGGGAAACCTCGCGTTTCTGAACCGTCAGAACTATTCTTTCCCGCCGGATCATGGTGCACGGCTTGTTACAATGATCCTTGATGACGAAGCACTGCGCGCTGACTGGAGCGCCGAGCTTGAAGAGGTGCGCCTTGGTATGCTCGCATTGCGTGAACAGCTTGCGAATGAACTTCAAAAACTCGCTGGTTCTGACCGCTTTGCTTTTCTTGCGCAGCACCGCGGCATGTTCTCGCGCCTTGGTGCAACGCCAGAGCAGGTCGAAACGCTCCGCCGCGATCATGGCATCTACATGGTTGGTGACAGTCGGCTAAACATTGCAGGCCTGAATAAAAACTCAGTGCCTATTCTGGCCAAAGCAATCATCGATGTTGGAATTTGAACCAATTTAACACTCTGCTTTAAACGAAAGCGCGCCCCGGGAGGGCGCGTTTTTCGTTAAGACAAACAAAAAAAGCCCGGGCACTTAGGCCCGGGCAAGATGTCTCTCGACTGAAAAGGAAGGGAATCAGCCGTTAGAGAACTCGGGGTAGGCCTCCATGCCCAATTCGGTCATGTCGAGCCCTGTGATCTCGGCTTCCTCGCTCACGCGGAGCCCCATCAGACCCTTCAGAACGAGCCAGACCACAGCTGAAGCAACCACGACAAAAGCACCTACCACTATGATCGAAATCAATTGGGTGAGAAAAGATGCGTCGCTATTGGTCAGACAGACCGCCAGAGTTCCCCATATACCTGCAAGCAGGTGAACCGGAATTGCACCGACGACGTCGTCGATTTTGAACCGATCCAGCATTGGCACCGCAAAGACAACAATCACACCACCGATTGCACCAATCAGAACAGATGCGCCAAGGCTTGGCGTTAGCGGTTCTGCAGTGATCGATACAAGCCCGGCAAGTGCACCGTTCAGAACCATTGTCAAATCAGGCTTTTTGTAAAGAACCTGGGTCAGGATGAGTGCGGCGAGCGCGCCCCCGGCAGCAGCCAGATTGGTATTGCTAAAGATCCGGCTGATGTCAGCAACGTTACCGGCGGTATCCATGTAAAGCTGCGAGCCGCCATTGAAACCAAACCAACCCATCCACAGAATGAACGTTCCCAAAGTTGCCAGCGTCAGGTTTGAACCCGGCATTGGGACGGTTCTGCCATCTTTGTATTTGCCGATACGCGGCCCGAGGATAATAGCACCTGTTAGTGCAGCCCAGCCCCCGACCGAGTGCACAACGGTCGAGCCGGCAAAATCAAGAAAGCCCATTTCGTTCAGAAAACCGCCGCCCCATTTCCAACTTGCCTGAATGGGATAGATGACAGACGTCAGCAGCACAGTGAAAATCAGGAATGGCCACAATTTTACGCGTTCTGCCATGGCACCCGACACGATCGACGCCGTCGCTGCACAGAACATAAGCTGGAAAAAGAAGTCTGAACCCACAGACGCATAAGTCAGGTCTGCTTCGGTGTCAGCAAGGCCGACAGGTTCTAACGAAGCAGGAGAAAACGCCCCAAGAATCCCGTCAATCGACCAGCCGTCACCCGGATACATAAGGTTGTAACCAATCAGGTAGTAGAAGATCGACGCCAGAGAAAACAATGCTACGTTCTTCATTAACTGCATGGTGACGTTCTTGCCACGAACCAAACCCGCCTCAAGCATGGCAAACCCTGCTGCCATCCAGAACACCAGAAACCCGGTGACCAGAAACATGAAGGTCGTAAAGATAAAGCCGATATCGGCGTTCAGTGGTGTTTCATCCACTTCTTGCGCAAACCCAAGGCTTGGAAGTGCAGCCACCAGTGCGGCCAGACTAAGTGTTGTCAGTCTCATTTCTATATTCCTCTCTGACAGTCCGCCGCTTTACAGCGCGTCCTCGTTCATTTCGCCGGTCCGCACACGCATTGCCTGCGCCACATCAAGCACGAATATTTTGCCGTCGCCGATCTTGCCGGTGTTGGCTGTTTTCTGGATTGTTTCGATCACCTGGTCGACCATTGCCGCAGCGACAACGATCTCTAGCTTGATCTTTGGTACGAAGTTCACCGTATATTCGGCCCCCCGGTAAATTTCTGTATGACCGGACTGGGCACCAAATCCTTTGATTTCACTCACCATCATGCCCCGCACACCGGCTTCTGTAAGTGCAGCCCGGACATCTTCGAGCTTGAACGGTTTGATGGTCGCTATGATAAGTTTCACGTTATTTCCCTTCTGACCGCGTGTTTGCAGCAGCAGCATAGCGATGCCGCACATGCGAGCTTCAAGGGAGAGAGACGAAAATTTAGGCATGAATCCCTTCGATCGCACATTTTTTGCGGTTTTTACGGGGTATGCTTAAAATTTAAGCTCTGGAAAAATGGATTGCGATTGGCTCTATAAGCTCCACATTCCAACGCGAAGCGTGTAAGTTGCGAAAAAAAGGCAGGCGCCGGATTGGGTGACGCATGAGTGGTACTGGCAGAAAGAAACCGCCATTGGTGGCGGATCGGCGTTATGCGTCAAAGGCAGCATCAGGTAAAAAACCTGCTGCCAAGACAGCTACCACACGCCGAACAACTAAAAACAAACCCACCCCAAGGAAAACGACACGACGCAGGCGGAGCAGATCACGCAACCCTATTGTTAGGGCGATATCCGGATTGTTTCGTTGGGTGTTTCGGATGATCTGGGGGGTTGTCTGGCGCAGCTCTGCTGTGCTGCTGCTGCTAGTCACCCTGGCCGTTGGGTACTTCGCTGCAACATTGCCTGACGCCACACAGCTGATCGACGGACGTACCCGCGGATCCGTCACACTGCTTGACAGAAACGGGCAGGTGTTCGCGTGGCGAGGTGATCAGTTTGGCGGCATGATTACGGCTGATACTGTTTCTCCTCATCTGAAGAACGCCGTCATCGCGACCGAAGATAAGCGATTCTACCGCCACTTCGGCATAAGCCCGCGGGGCATCGCGAGCGCAGTACGCATCAACCTACGCGCCGGACGCGGCCCGCTGTCCGGCAACGGTGGCTCTACAATAACACAACAAACAGCGAAACTGCTGTGTCTTGGTGTTCCACACGACCCTAGTTCAGGGATGACTGAAGCGGAATACGAGGCTGATTGTCGCCGGGGAACTCTCTGGCGTAAGGCGAAAGAAGCGATCTACGCACTTGCGATGGAGGTACGGTACAGCAAAGACGAAATCCTTACGATCTACCTCAATCGCGCGTTTTTAGGCGCAGGTGCGCGTGGTTTTGAGGCGGCGAGCCAACGTTATTTCGGTGAATCAGCAAACACTGTTTCTCCAACAGAAGCTGCGATGTTGGCGGGCTTGCTGAAAGCCCCGACGCGCTATGCACCGACGAACAACCTTGAACGGTCTCGGGACCGTGCGCAGGTCGTTTTGAATCTGATGGAAGAGCAGGGATATCTTTCTACGGCTGAGGCAGTGAATGCACGCGAAAACCCTGCCGAATTATCCGCAGCCGCAGCCGCACGCGCCGGTGGGTATTTTGCGGATTGGGTCATGGGTAGTGGGCCAGATTTCTTTACCAGTAACACAACCGAAGACGTTATCATCCGCACAACGCTTGATCAGCGCATACAAACTGCTGCCGAAGAAGCGTTGGCCTACATTTTTGAAACCAAGGTACGCGACGGTTCAGAAGCACAAGCCGCGATCGTTGTCATGTCATCCGACGGGGCGGTGCGTGCAATGGTTGGCGGGCGGCAAACACGCGTATCAGGCGCTTTCAATCGTGCGACGCAGGCTCTGCGTCAAACTGGGTCAGCATTCAAACCCTTCGTTTATGCCGCCGCTCTCGACCTTGGGTACAGTTACAACGATTATGTTGATGACTCACCGCTCACAATCAACATTCCGGGGTCCGGCGCATGGTCTCCGACGAACTATGATCACAAATTTCATGGTCAAGTGACCCTGACCGACGCCCTGAGACAGTCCTTTAACATTCCGGCTGTCCGCGTTTCCGAAAGCGTGGGTCGCGAAAATGTACGCAAAATCGCAGCCGATTTCGGCATTGAAAGTGATCTGGCTTTGGGCCCGGCACTGGCGCTTGGCGCATCGGAATCCACTCTTATTGAAATGACAGGCGCATACGCTGGCATCTTAAACGGCGGAAGCAGTGTGACGCCTTACGGGCTTGTTGAGCTTCGGCTACAGGGCGAACAGGACCCCCTTATGCGACAAGAGGGCGGAATCGGTGAACGTGTCATCAGTGAAAATGCGGCTGCGCAACTCATCTACATGATGAACCAGGTTGTCGAAGCCGGTACTGGTCAGCGTGCAAAATTGCCGGGACGGCCAGCAGCAGGGAAAACAGGAACAACTCAGGCCGCGCGCGATGCGTGGTTCTTGGGCTTTACCGCCGACTATGTTGCGGGCGTCTGGATGGGCTATGACAACAACACTCCGCTCACTGGTGTGACAGGCGGTGGTCTGCCGGCCGAAATATGGCACGAAACGATGCTACGGGTTCATGAAGGTTTGCCTGCTAAACCGCTGCCTATGATAACACCCGTTCCGCCGCAGCCGCCTTTGTCCGAATTGCGTACACGTGGTAACAGGGGCAGACGGGACCGTCAGGCAGATGGCATAATTCTTGATGTACTGAACAGCATATTCGGTGGTCGCAATCGCTAACTTTTGCACCAGAGACGCCTCTTAACTGGTTTGCTTGCACCGCTAGCGCGGGCGAGTGCGAATGTGATGTTCACTCGTTGCTAACGACGTCGTCAACAGCACCCGTAGCCAGATCTTCCGCTGAACAGTTATCATATTTGAATGCATAGCCGTTCCAGACCATGATCAACCCTGAATCGGCAGCTTTCATGAACAGCACCCGTTCGACCCAATGGGCGTCTTCGGCTTCGCATTCCATGTCATAGAGAACGGCATTCATATCCCGAACAGAAACCGGGCTTGCCATCGTGCATTGGGAACCGACACCAATGAAGATGTCGTCTTCGACCTTTAGCGCGCCGCCTTCTTCACCAATTCTGGCGCAATCAGCGTCAGCCACCTGACGGTAGACGCCGTCGAAGCTCCCAAGTTTTTCTTCAGCTATTGTTGCCGACGCCAGAAGGCCTGTGGCTATGACAATGCCCAGGCGCATTGTGTCAGCCGGTGCTCCGGAGATCGCTGATCAACTGATCAAGATTCCCGCGCCGCCGATCAAGCATTGCGCCTATCTCTTCGCGCTCAACCTTGGTCAGGCTGATCCCCTCGATCACCATGTCAAAAAACAAATTTCTCCCCCCTGCTTCCTTGACCAGAAAATCGATGCGGAAAGGTGCTTCTCCCTGCAGATGTGCTGTTGTCTGCACTTCGTGCCAGCTTTTTACAGCGCGGGCTGAATCGACTTCGATCCGACCCCCGATAAATTCCCTAAACCGACGACCATATTTACGTGCAATGTATCTTCGAAATGCCACTGTAAAATCGCGCAGTTGCGCTTGGCTGGCAGAGCGCGCATCAGCGCCAAGTACCCGGATGGAAATAATGGCGGTATTAGCAAACCGATCAAATATTCGTTCGAATTGCGTCAACATGCGTGATTCAGATCCGCCAGAGTTGATAACGCGTGTGATCTCGCTCACGACATCATCTATCAGACTGCGCGCTTCAGCGGTGGTCAGTGCCATCGCTGAACCGGGCACCGCCGCGGCAACCACGCTCGCGCCAAGTCCGGCCAGAACAGTTCGTCGTTTTACATCATTCACCATACAGATCCTCAAACAATGAATCTATTTCGTCAACTTCGTCGTCGGTTACTTCTACACCCAGCTCAAACCTGCGATTCTGCAAGTAAAGAGAACGAGCCTGCGCGTAACTATCTTCGCTCTCATACAAGATAGAGTCTATCGTAGACGAATACTCGTACCGATCACCAACTTTTGAGAGTCCCGCGGAGAATACACCAATTGCGTTTTCAGGCGATGGCACCATGTAGACAAGCGGATTGGTAAAAAGGTCGACAATCATGCCCACTGTAGCCCGGTCCGTCGACGGCCCCAACAAGGGTAATTCCATAAAGTTACCTTCTTTGAAACCCCAGACATATAGCGTTTCGCCAAAATTGGTTCTGTCTTCCTCAACACCCATAGGTGTGGCCGGGTCTAGAAGGCCGCCCATACCTAGCGTTGTATTGATCACAAAACGCCCGGTGTGTTTCAGTGCCTTCCCAATCCTAAACTGCAAGAGGTTGTTTACAACGACACGCGGCAAATTCAGGTTTCCGGCGAAGTTACCGATACCTCGGCGAATAGGCATCGGTATCCCTCTGCCATAAACCTTTGATGCTGGGCGGAACAGAAAACGGTCAAACGCTATGTTTTCGGCATGAATACGGCGGTTTAGTCTCTCATTTGGATCCTGAATTCCATCGACTGGCTTCGAAAAACCGCACGCGCTGAGGGACAACGCGACAACGAGTACACAAGCCATTTTTAGCCTAGCTCTTGTGGGGCAGGTTCTGGATTCAGGCAAAATAATTCTCTTCGACAATCCCATTCAGCCCCTCAAATAGTATTTTACTTACAAAGTCCAATCAATCGGCGGTGTAGAAAACGTCATTGTGACTGTTTGGTTACAACGAGCAACGATAAATCAATTAATCTTGTTTTTTCTATGGAACCCAGAGGGCGTTGCCTTGTTGCCAATAGTATTTTCAATGAGCCACGGAAGCCTAATCTTAATGCGTTATTAACGCTTTAGAGGTTTGAGGGGACGAACAATTTCAACAATTCTGGTTTGAAATTCGACCAGAACCGATTTTGTGGTTTTCCCCGTCCGCCGTCCGGGCTAGCGTCTGTTCAAATTCGAATAGGGAGAATTCTCATGAGCAATGGTCTCGAAGCACGGCTTGCTGAACTTGGCGTAACACTACCCGATGCACCTGCCCCGGCTGCTAACTACGTGCCGTTCGTACAGGTTGGCGACATTGTGTATGTCTCTGGCCAAATCTCTAATGGGCCTGATGGGTTAATCACCGGCAAGCTTGGTGACAATATGTCAACTGAACAAGGCGCAGACGCTGCAAAATCCTGTGCAATCAGCCTACTCGCACAAGTTAAGGCCGCTTGCAGTGGCGATCTTAACCGCCTTGTCCGCGCCATAAAACTCACTGGATTCGTGAATTCGACTTCCGACTACACTGACCAGCCTAAAGTCATAAATGGCGCGTCCGATTTTCTTGTTGCAGCGATGGGTGACGCTGGGCGTCATTCGCGCTCTGCTGTTAGTGCAGCATCACTGCCGTTGGGTGTTGCTGTGGAAATTGAAGGTATTTTTCAAATCAAATGACGCATCTGCCACCGGTATTTTTATCAACTCCGATTGCGCATCGAGGCTACCACAATCTTGCAGCAGGCCGTGCTGAAAATTCGCGCGCGGCGTTTCTTGCTGCGATTGAAGCAGGCTACGGCATTGAGATGGACCTGCAGCGCACCAAGGACGATCAGGCCATGGTTTTTCACGACTATGACCTGACCCGTTTGACTGGTGAAAAGGGCCCGATTCAGCAACGCTTGGCCACAGAAATGGCAGAGATTCAGCTGATTGGCAGCAACGAAAATGTACCGAATTTTGCTGAAGTTCTAGACCTTGTCGCCGGGCGTGCGCCTCTACTTGTCGAACTAAAAGACCAGGACGGTGAGATGGGCCCAAACATCGGGCCTTTGGAACGGGCCGTTGTCAATGCGTTGGTAGGGTATGAGGGACCGGTTGCGTTAATGTCCTTCAACCCGCATTCAGTTGCCAAACTTGCAGAACTTGCTCCGCATATTTCGCGAGGGCTCGTCACAGAAAGCTGGACAGACAAAGATACACAAATGATTCCGGCAGCACGACGCCAAATCCTGCGTGATATCCCGGATTATGATCGCGTTGGCGCTTGCTTCATAAGCCACGAGGCAGCAGATCTATCCAGACCACGCGTTGCAAAGCTAAAAGCACGTGGCGCACATATTTTGTGCTGGACGATACGCAGCCCCGAAGCCGAAGCCGAAGCGCGCAAAATTGCCGACAATATTACCTTCGAAGGTTACGCCGCTGCCTTGCCCACCGCTTGACGTTGGCCGCTTCGCCCCCAATCTATGTCACGCAGACAGGTGAGGCAGATGAGCAATCAACAAATTGAAATACATGTTCTGACGTCGCTCTCTGATATTTCAGAAGCAGAGTGGGATGCCTGTGCTTGCCCCGAATCAAACGAAAGCAGGCCGATTGATCCGTTTACAACCCACCGATTCCTCAAAGCGCTGGAAGACAGCGGGTCTGTTGGCACGGGTACGGGTTGGACGCCTCGTTACCTAGTCGCTTACGCCGATGAAATGCCAATTGCGGTCACCCCGGCCTACGCAAAGACCCATAGCCAGGGCGAGTATGTTTTCGACTATAGCTGGGCACACGCTTATGAACGCGCTGGCGGACAATATTACCCGAAGCTGCAAATTGCCGTCCCCTTTACGCCAGCCACTGGCAGGCGGTTTCTGGCGCGCCCAGGGTATGAGGAAATGGGTCAGTCTGCACTGGTACAAGGTGCGGTACAGCTCGCGTCTGAAAATCAGCTCTCTTCGCTGCACATAACATATTGCACTGAAGCCGAGGCCGAAGCAGGCCGCGCAATGGGTCTGCTTCACCGCACGAGCCAACAGTTCCACTGGGAAAATGCAGACTATGCAAATTTTGATGCGTTTTTAACGAGCCTTGCGGCGCGCAAACGCAAAAACATCCGAAAAGAGCGTGCAACGGCGCAGGCATTTGGCGGAACAATCCATCAATTCACCGGGGACCAGATCGAACCCGAGCACTGGGACGCATTCTGGGCATTTTACCAGGACACAGGCGCACGAAAATGGGGCACCCCTTATCTGACGCGCGCATTCTTTGATATTGCGCAAGAAACTCTGCGTGACGATATCCTGCTGGTGTTGGCAGAGCGCAATGGCCGCTGGATAGCTGGGGCCATGAACATGATCGGAAAAGGTACTCTTTACGGCCGCTATTGGGGATGCACCGAAGACCACGCCTGCCTGCATTTTGAACTCTGCTATTATCAGGCGATTGATTACGCTATTAACCACGGCCAGACACGCGTCGAAGCTGGTGCTCAGGGCGACCACAAACTGGCGCGCGGCTACCTGCCGGTCACGACCCATTCGCTGCATTGGATCGCCGACCCCGGCTTTGCGAATGCAGTTGAAAAATACCTAGTCGCGGAACGTGAAGCCGTAGACAATGATATCGAAGTACTGACCAGCTATGGCCCATTCAAGAAATCATCTGGAGAAGAAAAATGAAACTGTCCGATGAACAACGTGAATCTGACCTCGCTCCACTAATTCAAAACGGCTGGTCTCTCGTCCCGGATCGCGACGCGATCTCGAAAACCTTCACCTTCAAAAACTTTATCGAGGCGTTCGGGTGGATGACCCGGATTGCAATCTGGTCTGAAAAATACCGCCACCACCCAGAATGGTCGAACGTCTACAATAAAGTGGATGTGACCCTTACGACGCATGACTCAGACGGTCTGACAGAGCTTGATATAAAGTTGGCCAAGAAGATGGATACGCTTGCGCACTAAACATCTGCTTTGTTGAAAAACCCATCGAACCTATTCGATAAGCTCAGAGAATCACTTAACTTTCTTTTTCCAATAAAAATCCCCGCCGGAGGCATTAAAGTTTTTGCCTCCGGCGGGGATATTTTACGGATAAAGAATTAAAGTGCTGCGAGAAGATTTTCACCGCCTGAGATTTCGCAGGTTCCCCGGGCAACCTCCTCGTTCAAGATTCTTACAACGCCATCTTCAACAAGCATTGCATAACGTTTTGATCTCGCCATCAGACCGGCAGGTGGAGCATCGAAACTCATCCCAATTTCTGTGGTGAAAGCGCTTTGCGCATCCGCAAGCATTGTCAAACCGGCATCGGTTGCACCCGTCGCGTCGCCCCAGGCTTTCATTACATGAGGGTCATTCACAGAAATACAGATTATCTCGTCGACGCCTTTCGCTTCAAGCGCATCTTTTGACTGAATGAAACTCGGAACATGCGCGGTGTGGCACGTTGGTGTAAAAGCGCCCGGCACGCCGAAGATGATCACTTTACGTCCGGCAAGCTTGTCTGAAAGCGCCACTGATTCTGGCCCATCTTCGCCAATTTTCAGCAGCGTAGCTTCTGGTAGTCTGTTTCCGACAGATATTGTCATCTTGGCCCCTCTTGCGCGATTGCGTTTCGTGTAGACGAAGATATAGGCTTCATACCTGCAACTACTAGGTCACGGGTAAAGAGATGAGTCATATTGTGATTATCGGCGCAGGACAAGCTGGGTGTTCTCTTGTCGTCAAACTTCGAAACCTTGGTTTCAAAGGCAAAGTGACCTTGATTGGAGAAGAACCAGTCCCCCCTTATCAACGCCCGCCGTTGTCAAAGAAATATCTGCTCGGTGAGATGGAGCTGGAGCGGCTCTATTTAAGGCCCAAAAGTTACTATGACGAGGCAAACATCACTTTAAGGCTCGGCAAACCCGTTTTAAGCATCGATACGACTGCCAAAACCGTGACCGTTGGGGATGAGACAATCTCTTACGATCAACTCGCGCTAACCACTGGCTCCATTCCACGTCATTTACCTGCTTCGATTGGTGGCACCTTGAAAGGTGTTCACGTTGTACGCACCCTTGCTGATGTTGACGGCATGGCACCGGAGTTTACCAGCGGACGTCGCGTTTTGATTGTTGGCGGTGGCTATATTGGGCTAGAGGCTGCGGCAGTTGCATCCAAGCTTGGTGTGCAAGTCACGCTGGTTGAAATGGCAGACCGCATTTTACAGCGCGTTGCTGCGCCTGAAACATCTGACTATTTTCGCAAATTGCACCAGTCAAACGGGGTGAAGATTCTCGAAGGTCTGGGGTTGGAACGCCTGCTGGGCGACGATTGCGTTAGTGGTGCGCGCTTTACCGACGGCAGTGAAATCGACGTCGATTTTGTTATCGTGGGTGTCGGCATAATGCCGGGAAGTACGCTGGCAGAGGTCGCCGGGCTGACAATAGACAACGGCATCAAGGTTGACGCACAGGGTTGTACGTCAGACCCTGCAATCTGGTCCGCGGGTGATTGTGCTTCGTTTCCCTACAAAGGCAATCGTATTCGTCTTGAGAGCGTTCAAAACGCGATAGATCAGGCAGAGTCGGTCGCCGAAAACATGCTGGGTGCGGGAAAGGAATATGTCCCTATGCCTTGGTTCTGGTCTGATCAGTTTGACACCAAATTGCAGATCGCAGGATTAAACACAGGCTACGACACTATCGTCGTGCGCCCGGGTGACAAGGGCGATGCTGTATCGCATTGGTACTACAAGGGGGACACTTTGCTTGCTGTTGATGCGATGAATGATCCACGCAGCTATATGATCGGAAAGCGGCTTATTGAATCGGGGAAATCCCCTGCACCTAGCGTAATTGTAAACCCGGACACCGACATGAAAGCCTTGTTGAAGACGTGAGAATCATAGCTGGCACGCATCGAGGGCTTACGCTCACTTCGGTTGGTAAAGGCGATGCCGGGGCGCATTTGCGGCCAACCGCTGACAGGGTGCGCGAAAGTCTGTTCAACGTACTTCTGAGTGGTCGCTTTAGTGACCCAATTACGGATACCCGGGTGCTTGATCTGTTTGCGGGTACAGGTGCGCTGGGGCTTGAAGCGCTCTCTCGCGGGGCTTCGCACGTTACGTTTGTTGACAACGGTCGCGTTGCTAAAAAGCTCATCCGCGAAAATATCGCTTTGACACGCCGCCAGCCGGATACACAGCTTTTAAGTTGCGATGCCTGCCGTATGCCCGTGAACGGCAACGAACCCTATGACCTGGTTTTTATGGACCCACCCTATGGCAAAGGCCTGGGCGAGACCGCTTTAGACATGGCAGTTAAGGGCGGATGGATCGCCAAAGGCGCGTTGATCGTGTGGGAAGAAAAAAGCCCCCAAGAGGCGCCAGAAGGTTTTGAACTGCATGACAGCCGAAAATACGGAGACACGTTTGTTACGATTCTCGAGAGAACATAACTAGCGGGATTGCTGTGAGTTACTGCAGATTATTCGCCCCACGTCGGGTGGAACTTGTTTCCGGGTGACAATGTGAAAATGTCGACACCATCCGCTGTCACACCTACTGAGTGTTCGAATTGCGCTGACAAGGACTTGTCTCGTGTAACAGCTGTCCAGTCATCGGCCAAAACCTTTGTCTCAGGGCGGCCAAGGTTGACCATTGGCTCAATCGTAAAGAACATGCCTTCTTCCAGCATTGGGCCAGTACCGGGGCGTCCATAGTGGAGCACATTCGGCGGAGCATGGAACACCCGACCCAACCCATGGCCGCAAAAATCACGCACGACCGACATGCGACTACTTTCGACATAGCGCTGAATCGCGGCACCTATGTCCCCAAATGTGTTGCCGGGTTTGACCTGTTCGATACCCTTGAACAGCGCGTCATGCGTAACCTGGATCAAACGTTCGGATTTGCGGCTCAGTTGACCGGCCACATACATCCGGCTTGTGTCACCGAACCATCCGTCGACAATTACAGTCACATCAATGTTCAGGATGTCGCCATCTTTAAGCTTTTTGTCACCGGGGATGCCGTGACACACAACATGGTTCACGCTTATGCAGCTTGCGTGTTTATACCCTTTGTACCCAATGGTCGCTGACTTGGCCCCAACCGCATCCACCATATCAGTGATTGCACGGTCAATTTCACCGGTTGTTACGCCTGGCACAACCAGCGGCGCCATATCGTCAAGAATTTGCGCAGCCAAACGACCTGCTGCATGCATACCGGCGAAATCATCAGCCTCGTAAATCCGAATTCCGTCTTTAGTAACTCTGCCGCGAAGGTCGTTCATTTGGTTTGCTCTTGCTTGGTCAGTCTCAATTTCGAAACCTCCTACACATAATGGCAACTTTCATCCAGAGCAAACCGGAATCGTATTGGAGACAGCTTATGTCACAAACCGCATTCGGAATGCGCCCTTGCCGCGAACAGCAGGCCCGATTTCAAGCTGGCATTTCAAACGGCAACGTGCGGTTTAGCGAAACATCTTCGACCGAAATGCTTGTATCATAACACAGCACCTCGACACCTTTCGCGCGCGCTTTTGCAAAGGTTTGGGCATATACAGGGTCGATATCGGCCGCCACGCTTACACGGGAACAATCGGTACGTTGCACCAAGTAAAACAAAACGGCGCGGTTCCCTGCGGCAACCATTGCGCTCAACTCTTCCAGATGCCGGGCACCCCGCGCAGTTACGCTGTCAGGAAATTCCGCCAAATCGCCTTGCCGTCTTAACGTGACGGATTTGACTTCTACATAAGCGTCCGGGAGCCCGGACTCACTTAGCAAGAAATCGACACGGCTATTTTGACCATATTTAACTTCTGGTCGTACTGTCTTGTAGCTGGCCAACTCTGGTATTTCACCTGCAATAAGGGCAGCCCGAACTGCGCGGTTGGGTAGCGCTGTGTCGACGCCGGTAAAATGACCATTCTTATGCTCAACCAGGCGCCACCCGTATTTCAGCTTTTTCTTCGGGTCATTGTTCGGCTCAAGCCAAATACGTGTACCTGGGTCTTTTAAACCCATCATCGAGCCCGGGTTCGCACAATGGGCCGTAATTTCGCACCCATCCTCTAGCCTGGCATCAGCCAGAAAACGTTTGTAGCGGCGGATTAGCACGGCAGGTACCAAGGGGGTTTGAAAGCGCATAAACCCGACTTATACCCAAGGTGAAATCCGAACAAGGAGCTTCACATGTCTAATCCAACCGCAGCAATGCTGGTTATCGGTGACGAGATACTCTCGGGTCGAACACGCGACGCCAATATGTACCATCTTGCGGGTGAGCTTACGAACAACGGGATCGCACTCAGCGAAGTACGTGTCGTTTCTGATGATCGGAGTGCAATCATCTCGGCGACGCGTGCCCTGTCAGAAACTTACACTTACGTTTTTACCTCGGGCGGGATTGGGCCGACCCATGACGACATTACTGCGGATTGCATTGCAGCAGCCTTTGATATCCCTATCGATATTCGCGATGATGCGCGCGCGATACTGACAAAACACTACGCGAACACGGGATTGGAATTAAATGCTGCTCGTCTTCGCATGGCACGTATTCCCGAAGGCGCAGAGTTAATAGAAAACCCGGTTTCCGCCGCTCCCGGTTTCATCTTGGGTAATGTGTTCGTAATGGCCGGCGTTCCATCGGTTTTTCAAGCCATGGTCGCTGGTGTCGTTCAGCAGCTTTCCGGTGGGCAGCCTCTTTTGTCACAAACGATGCGGTTCATGGTTGGCGAAGGCACAATTGCCGAGCCTCTGGGTGTACTTGCCGCAGATTTTCCTGACCTTTCAATTGGATCTTATCCATTTCAGAAAGATGGTGTTTACGGAACAAATATCGTCGTTCGCGGCTCTGACGGCGGGCTGATTGACGCCGCCATGATCCGGCTTTCAAACCTTTTACCTGAGGTTACAGATGACACCGAATGAGCTAACCAAACTCTTCGAGATTTCCGAAGTTACGTGGCCGCCTGCCGCTTTCCACGAAGCAGAGGGCTGGGTTGTGAGAGATGGAGCAGGCGGCGGGCAACGTGTTTCGTCCACAACAGCCGCAGAGCTAGGAACATTGCCCGATATTGAAATGGCCGAGAAAGCCATGGCAGCCCTTGATCAACCTAATCTTTTCATGATCCGAAAGGGTGAACACGCACTTGATGCTGCTCTGGAAGCTCGAGGATATACCGTCAAGGATCCTGTTGTGATGTATTCTTGTCCAGTCACAGATCTCACCGATGTAAAACCTCCGCGCGTTTCAACGTTTAACATTTTTCCACCACTTCAGATCATGCGGGAACTTTGGGCGGAGGGTGGAATTGGACAGGCAAGGATCAACGTTATGCTGCGCGCCAAAGGGCCCAAAACCACCATACTCGGGCGACAAAATGATCGTGCCGCCGGGGTCGCGTATGTCGGAATTCATCAAAATACCGCGGTTCTTCATGCGCTAGAGGTTTCACCAGAGCAGCGTCGGCAAGGAGTTGCCATCAATATAATGCGGGCGGCCGCGCATTGGGCACAAGATCAGGGTGCCGAAACTTTGTTAGTTCTGGTAACTCAAGAAAATAAGGGGGCGAATGCTCTCTATTCTTCCCTCAGCATGCAGAATGTGGGAAACTATCACTACAGAATAAAAGCCGCATAAGCGGTAAGAGAGCAGGCTAACAGATGACAGAACCCTATGTAACCGCGCTTGACCTTCCTATGGTCGACCCTCTTCCTGAGGCAACGAAGAAGTATTTTGACATCTGCGCGGAAAAGCTTGGACTGGTTCCAAATGTGCTCAAGGCCTATGCCTTTGACGTCGAAAAGCTGAACGCTTTTGCAGGTATGTACAATGATCTCATGCTGGCACCGAGCGGATTATCCAAACTTGAACGCGAAATGATCGCCGTGGTGGTTTCATCGATCAACAAGTGTTTCTATTGCCTCGTCGCCCATGGCGCAGCGGTGCGCGAACTGTCGGGCAACCCCGAACTTGGGGAAATGCTTGTGATGAATTACCGCGTTGCAGACCTGGACAAGCGCCAGCGTGCAATGCTCGATTTCGCGGCAAATTTGACAGAAGCAAGCGCCAAAACTCAGGAAGCAGACCGGCAGGCGTTGCGGGACGCGGGTTTCAGCGACCGTGACATATTCGACATCGCGTCTGTAGCAGGGTTTTTCAACATGACCAATCGCGTCGCATCTGCTGTCGATATGCGACCCAATTCGGAGTACCACGCGTCACACAGATGACCCTTCGCACATTCATATTGGCGACTGTCGCGGCAGTAATTTCCGGATCAGGCCATGCCATGACGCTGGAGTTCACCGGCAGCGCAATTCAATCTGCAGAACAGGTTGAACCCTACGGAAGTTACGCATTTCCCCTTGGCCCTTGGTCTGACGGTGTAATTGCTTCGGAGAATGCCGAAGGCAAAATAACCCAGCAGGCCTGGAAAGTTTCGGCTCAGGGTTTGACGACACTACAACTGCTGGCGCCTTTGCGGGAACAGTTGTCTGCAGCAGGATTCGAGATTGTCTTTGAATGTGAATCTACTGTCTGTGGCGGTTTTGACTTTCGGTTCGATATTGATGTTGTTCCGGAACCTGCGATGCATGTCGATCTTGGCGATTACCGATTTCTTTCAGCAAGACGCCTGAACGGCGAAACCCCGCAGTATCTAAGCCTTTTGGTAAGCCGCAGTGGCGACACTGGTTTCGTTCAGTTTATGCACGTTGGCGCTGAAAATGCGGCGGCACCACAATTTGTCGCCTCAACAGAAATCTCCGAGCCCCTTGCAGTAGGGCGTACGCATTCGGCTTTGGGTGAAATCTTGGAGCAGGAGGGGTATGTCGTTCTTGAAGACCTCAACTTTGAAACCGGGTCATCCGAACTTGACGAAGGCGACTATGTTACTCTGGTGGCGTTGGCGGAGTACTTAAACGCGCATAGGGACAAAACCATAGCACTTGTTGGCCACACGGATGCAGAAGGTTCACTGGCGGGAAATGTCGCGCTCTCCAAACGGCGTGCAAGTTCTGTTTTGCAACACTTGGTGTCCAACTACGGGGTAGATAGTGCACAGATGAGTGCCGAAGGCATGGGTTTTCTTTCGCCACGCGCAACAAATTTGACTGAAGATGGGCGAACTCAAAACAGACGCGTCGAAGTCATTTTAACATCGATTGAATAAACACCCAAAAACAGTCAAAAAGACCGGAGCGTTAAACACTTCGGTCTTTTAAATTTTGGGATTCACAGAAGTGGTAACAGGCGTGCTTACCAGTTGTCTGGCCCCTTATCTGCAAACGCGTGAACGAGAAAATCAATAAACGCACGCACTTTTGGCTGTGTAAACCGACCGGGTGGGTAGACCGCATAGATGCCCTGACGGTCAGCAGGCAATTCTGGCATCGCCTCTTCAACCAGACCATCTTTCAAGGCTTCTGCGTAAAGAAAACTAGGAAGATACGCGATTCCCAGACCTGAAATCGCCGCGTTGAGCAGGGATTGCCCGTCATTCACACTCAGCCAACCTGCGGTACGCACCTGACGCTTTTCGCCAGAAGGTGCCGTCAGTTTCCAGACAGACCCATTAGATTGGTTCGAATAATGCAGCAATTTGTGATCATTCAGTTCGTCGATCTTTTCTGGTCGACCAAATTTCCTAAAGTAATCGGGAGAGCCAACCATACGTTTGGAGGTATCAGTCAGCTTTCTGGCGCGCAGCGTACTGTCTTCCAATTCACCAATACGGATTGCTAAATCAAACCCCTCGGAAATCAACTCAACGAAACGGTTGTTAAGCACCATATTAACGGTGATATCCGGAAATTCCTGAAGAAATTCGCCCAAAACAGGCGACAGATGATTGACACCAAAATCTGTCGCGACGGATATTCGCAACAATCCGGAAGGTGCCGATTGCATTGATGTAACCAATGCATCTGCCTCTCCGGCGTCGTTCAAAACGCGGCGGGCACGATCATAATAGGCCAGGCCAATTTCTGTCGGGCTGACGCGGCGCGTCGTGCGGTTTAGTAGTCTCGCGCCAAGGCGTGCTTCGAGTGATGAAACATGTTTGGAAACGGCAGATTTTGAAATCCCCATTTTCTTCGCCGCATCCGTGAATCCCCCTTGATCCACGACGGTGGCGAAAGCTTCCATTTCGGTTAGTCGGTCCATTGCGTTACCCAATACTGCGCTCACCCATTCCGGATGTGTATTACAGTCAATTTTGGCAACAATGGGTCACGCGACGGACGAAAAAGCGGTTATCACAAGAAAAATCGAAACTTGGAAACAATTGTTTCGAACCAAGTTCCGCAAGCGACGGCAAAGAAACAACTGGTTTTTGCTAGAATTGAGTGGCCAACCGGGTGCCTTGATTGATTGCACGCTTTGCATCGAGCTCCGCCGCCACATCTGCGCCGCCAATAACGTGCGGTGTTATTCCGGACGCAATCAAACCGCCGACAAGACTGCGATCAGGTACCTGCCCCGCACAAAGAACAATGGTATCAACTTTCAAGGTCTGCGGGTTTTCCCGCGCTTCGCCAAAAGACACATGTAAACCTTGGTCGTCGATCTTTTCGTAATTGACGCCACCAATCATTTTGACGCCCTTCATTTTTAATTCTGCACGGTGAATCCAACCCGTCGTCTTACCCAACCGTCTGCCGAGTTTTTCAGCCTTGCGTTGCAAAAGGGTCACCGAACGCGCGGCTGGTTCTGGCTGTGGGCCCTGTTGTGCCAACCCGCCGGCAGTTTCTTCTGGGTCGCCAACACCCCATTCAGCCTTCCAGCGTTCCAGGTCTTCAGAGGGGCTCGTGCCTTCGTGCACCAGGTATTCTGCGACATCAAATCCAATGCCACCTGCGCCGATGATTGCAACACTATCCCCCACGGGTAACTTGCGACGCAGGACATCAATGTAGTCTACGACATTTGTTGCATCCTGCCCGGCAATGTCAGGATCACGCGGCAATACGCCCGTGGCTATAACCACTTCGTCAAAGCCTTGCAATCGCTCTACTGTTGCTTCGGTCTGCAAGCAAAGATCAATGGTAGACTTTTCAACCATCACGCGAAACCAATCAACAAAGCCGCGGAATTCTTCCTTGCCGGGAACCTGCTTCGCCATGTTAAGCTGTCCGCCGATCTGATCAGCCCTGTCAAACAAAGTTACCTCATGCCCGCGCTCGGATGCGGCGAGCGCACAAGACAACCCTGCCGGTCCTGCACCAACCACAGCAATTTTCTTTGCTCGATTGGTTTTTTCCAGTACCAGCTCCGTTTCATAGCAGGCACGTGGGTTTACGAGACATGTCGAAACCTTGCCGTTAAAGGTATGATCCAGACAGGCCTGGTTACAGGCTATGCAGGGCGCAATTTCCGCACTGCGCCCCTCTGCAGCTTTCTTAACAAATTCAGGGTCCGCCAGAAAAGGCCGCGCCATAGAGACCATATCAGCGCAGCCATCGGCCAGAACGCCTTCTGCAACCTCGGGTGAATTTATCCGGTTGGATGTTATGACGGGAATGGAAACCTCTCCCATCAGCTTTTTCGTTATCCAGCTAAAGGCGGCACGTGGCACAGACGTTGCAATGGTCGGAATGCGCGCTTCGTGCCAACCGATTCCGGTATTAATGATTGTTGCACCTGCGGTTTCTATTCGCTTCGCCAACTCTACAACTTCGTCCCATGTCGATCCGTTGGGCACGAGATCAATCATCGACAGCCGATAGATAAGAATAAAGTCATGACCCACCGCTTCGCGAACACGGCGTACAACCTCAAGCGGCAGGCGCATCCGGTTCTCGTAGGTTCCACCCCAGCGATCCGTCCGTTTGTTTGTGTGAGTGACCAGAAACTGATTTAGGAAATATCCTTCCGACCCCATTATTTCTACGCCATCATAACCAGCCTCGCGCGCACGCGCGGCGGCAGTAACAATGTCCGAGATCTGCTTTTCTATCCCCGCTTCATCCAGTTCTTTTGGTGGAAAAGGAGATATCGGTGATTTCACGGGCGAAGGAGCCACACATTCGCGTCCGTATGCATAGCGTCCCGCGTGCAATATTTGCATCGCAATCTTGCCGCCCTCGGCATGGACCCGGTCAGTGACTGTACGATGGTTCGCAATATCTTCAGCACTGAACAACCCTGCAGCATCCGGGAAAACACCGCCTTCGCGGTTTGGCGCCATTCCACCTGTTACGATTAGCGCAACTCCACCGCGCGCACGCTCTGCATAAAACTCAGCGACCCGGCACCAGTCTTTCGTCTCTTCCAGACCGGTGTGCATAGATCCCATTAGCACGCGGTTTTTCAACGTGGTAAAACCAAGCTCCAGAGGGGCAAGAAGATGCGGGTATTTTATCATGACGGGTCCTTGGAAAACTCCGATGAAGATGCAGTGATTTCCTTCATCTTGTCACGAAGAACGCCACGTCAACTTTGAAAGGGTCGCATTTCAGACCAAAGCACTTGAAAAAAACGACTTTAGTCAACGGTCTCAAGGCAATGGCGGCGAAATGCGCGTTTCAGCATATCCAGTTCAGCGCGCAGCAAATCTACTTCGGCCCGAAAGTCATCTTCCAGCGCCATTCCTGTCACAATTGTGTAGCTGCCAAGCCGCGCCCCGCTGCGTGTGTCAGTAATCAAAAAGGTTTGCACCCCGTCCGAAAGGCATTCAACGGGAATTGGGAAACTAAGCATCCATTCGCCGCCTTTTTCAGGGTCTTCGGTCAGGCTGACCTCCGGAATTGGTTTTTCCAGATGTGTTACCTTGAGTTCCGGCACAGGCGGCGCATCACCCCCCATAACAAGCAGGCCTTCCCAAACACCTTCCGAAGTACGCGTGTGTGTCAACGTTGTCTCAACCATGCCGACCCCCTAAAGTTCTGCACGTGGGCGACGGCTAAACGTGACGTCGCGTAAAATAATCTGGTTCATTTCCGGACCTTCAAAAATCAAATCTATCCAGATTCGGTCTGTCCGCTTTTCGTTCAGTTTGGTGTAAGCCAGATCAAACTCGACCATCACCTCATCTTGGTTAAGTGGCAGTTCCCGCACGATCTGCTCGGTGTTTGGCCCATGCTTGATGTTTAGGCGCGCAAAAATTTCGAGGGGTTTTTCCAACTCAACAATAGCATTCATTCGGATCACGTGTTTCTTCTTGAGCCCCTGTACAGCTGCTTCGGGCAGTTCGATGACCAAAGATAAAAAACTTCCGTCAAACCTAAAAACATCCATTCGAACGCCAAAGGGGGCAAGATCTGCTTCTCTTGTGTTCCGCAACTGCCGAAGAGTTAACTCAGAAATGCGGCAGTCATGAAACACTGTCGCCTCTTTGCCAAACATGGATTTGCTTTCAACCCCTGCTTGTCCCGAAGGTGTTATCGGCCCACGCCAAAGTTCCGGCCTGTAAGACCAGTCTGTTCCAAGCTGAGTCTGTATCGCGTTGGAGCCCATTAACGGCAGGGCCAACCGGTTTTCTGCAACCTGAATAAACCGGTCAATCGGACGCCGCACCTGGCGCGCACGGGTGCGGAACAGGCGCAAACGAACCAGATCCATCTGCGCCGCAGCATCAGCAATTTTTTTCCAGCGATGCAGGAAACGCCGGTGGAACAGACGCTGAAACAGGGAATCTATGCGTTTTGCCATGTATACCCAAAACCTCGACACGCCAGTTAATCCGGCTTCTGATTTCTTATATCGCCCAAAGAGGTTTCATAGAAGCAAAAGTCAGGCAAAATTTCAGTATTAGCTGTCGCCTGTGTTGCGGCGGCGTATTTGCTGTACAAATTCAGTCAATGTGGCGCGTCCGGCATCGCTTGAAAATGGCCGTTCGTCGGTGCCAAAAACAGACGCTGTCACCAGTCGGCCTTTCACGTCAAAGAAAGCCCGCCAATATTCGTCTCGCACTTCGCTCGCCAGACCCTCGCTCGCATCACGCGCATGAATATAGAAAACCTTATCCCTTTGAAGAGTGTCCAGTACTTCGACGCTGTCCGAGTGACCTGTTTGACTAAGCGCTGCGCGACCTTCTTCCGAAGTGAAAAACCGCTCCAACGTATCAAGCGATTCAGAAACTGATCTGCCAGCGTCCGGTGTCGAGACGGAAGCCATCAAAACAGCTGCCACATCGGGTGTTGGCTGTTTTGATGATCGTGCAATAGCGGCACAGCTTCCCATAAGAACAAACGCGCCGTCCGCATTATCACGGCTCGCGGGCCGATCGATACAAAACCCCGGCGGACCGGAGATCACAACGCTGTTTTGGGACACAATCATTTGGCTGGGGGCATAGCCAAATCCGCCCCCGTCAATGCACCCGGCCAAAGTCAAAAGCGCAGCTACGCCTGCAACCGCGCATGTTTTTAAGTCAGAGGTCCATGTAGACATGTAGCTCCGCTTCAGCGCCTGGATGTGTAACAGCACCTTTGTTGGTCGGACCAACAAGCTGCGCGTATTTCCACAACGCACCTGACGCGTAGAGCGTCTTTTTGGGGCCTTTCCAATCAGCTTTGCGTGCTGCAAGTTCTTCATCTGTCAACGCCACCGATAGTTCGCCCTTGATCGCATCTATCGTAATAACGTCGCCATCTTTCAGCAACGCGATTGGGCCGCCATGCGCGGCTTCTGGCCCAACATGGCCAACGCAGAAACCACGTGTCGCGCCAGAAAAACGCCCGTCGGTAATAAGGGCTACTTTTTTACCCATACCTTGACCTGAAAGCGCCGCTGTCGTTGCCAGCATTTCGCGCATTCCGGGCCCACCGGCCGGGCCTTCGTTTCGAATGACCAGCACTTCACCTTCTTTGTACGTACGGCTTTGCACGGCTTCAAAAGCGTCTTCTTCGCTTTCAAATACTCGCGCCGGACCACTAAAGACCTGCTGTTCCTTCGTCATCCCGGCCACTTTCACAATCGCACTTTGCGGAGCCAGATTTCCCTTTAGGCCAACAACGCCGCCTGTTTCGCTAAGCGGTGTCGCAACGGGATAGATGACTTTGCCGTCAGCTTCGCGCGTTACAATGTCAATCTCTTCACCCATGGACCGCCCGGTTGCAGTCATGCAATCGCGGTTGATAAGACCGGCTTTATCAAGCTCTTTCATGATAACTGGCACACCGCCAACTTCATAAAGGTCTTTCGCGACATAGGCGCCGCCCGGTTTCAGATCGACGAAATACGGCGTCTCGCGGAAAATGTCGCAGACATCATCAAGATCGAAATCAATTCCGGCTTCATGGGCCATCGCAGGCAGGTGCAGGCCGGCATTGGTTGACCCGCCAGTACATGCGACAACACGCGCCGCGTTGATCAGCGATTCAAGGGTAACAATGTCACGCGCCCGGATATTCTTTTCCAACAGGTTCATCACAGCGCGGCCGGATGCTTCACCGTAATGGTCGCGAGATTCATAAGGTGCAGGTGCCCCGGCAGAGTTTGGTAATGCAAGGCCAATTGCCTCGGACACGCATGCCATTGTATTCGCGGTGAACTGACCGCCACAAGCACCGGCACTTGGGCACGCCACAGCCTCGAGTTTTTCCAGTTCACAACTGCTGAGGTTGCCAGCCTGATGCTGACCTACTGCTTCAAACACGTCCTGCACCGTCACATCACGGCCTTGGTAACGACCCGGCAGGATCGATCCGCCATAGATGAAAACCGATGGTGTGTTCAGACGGATCATCGCCATCATCATGCCCGGCAATGATTTATCACATCCCGCAAGACCGACAAGCGCGTCATAACAATGGCCGCGCATGGTCAATTCAACCGTGTCCGCGATTGCCTCACGGCTTGCCAAAGACGAACGCATGCCTTCGTGGCCCATCGCAATGCCGTCAGTTACTGTGATCGTCGTAAACTCGCGTGGCGTGCCTTCGGCGCGTTTGACACCCATCTTCACGGCTTGTGCCTGACGGTTCAGCGAGATGTTACATGGTGCGGCTTCATTCCAACACGTCGCAACGCCAACCAGCGGCTGGTGAATTTCTTCCTCAGAAAGCCCCATTGCATACATGTAAGATCGGTGTGGCGCGCGTGACGGACCTTCGGTTACATGGCGGCTTGGTAGTTTAGATTTATCGAACTTACTGTTGGACATGGAATGACTCCCGTTTCAGACCTCGACTTGGAATATTCGACAGTCGTCCCGTGTACAAGCGTGATTGCGGCTTTCCTGCCCTCCTTGTAGGTTTGGTTTGCGGTATTCCTAACCCGGCAGGTCGACTGAAACGGACCATTCCCCACTTACACAACCCACCGTTATTGATTTCCGCGCACATCCCCGTCAGAGTGAGCCTTCGTCTTTTACAGTCCAGAAAATCCCTGATGTCCTACGTCCCTTACGAACAACTCGTCGCGCCCGCGCGCAGGAAACCCCAAATCTGGCGGCTTGTGGTTGGGCTGGTGCTTTGTACCGTACTTTACCTCTTCGGAATTATCGCTTTGGGCGAGGCGATCTCGTTTCTGTTGAAGATACCTGCCTGGTCTTTCGAAATGCTTCTTAGCACCGGTAACCCAACTGCTACGCTTGTTATGCTGTTCAGCTTTGTCATGATGGCACTTCCTCCGATGCTGATTGTGCGATGGTTACACAAAAGGCCGGGCCTGACTTTGATTGGTGATTTACGCCTCACCGTGCTATATTTTTTTCGCGTTACCTTTGCGTTGATCCTTCTTCAAATCGTCTTGGAAATCTTGCCGCCTTATGACCCGTTCGAAGTTGTTGCAAACCTGTCGTTCAGGCATTGGATGGCTTTATTGCCATTGTCGGTTTTAGGGATTGTGATCCAAACCAGCGCAGAAGAAATTCTGTTTCGCGGATACATACAAAGCCAACTCGCGGCGCGCTTTAACTCTCGTATCATATGGATGGGGGTGCCCTCCTTTCTGTTCGCTCTGGGGCATTTCGACACCGCAACTCTGGGTGACAATGCAATCTGGGCAACGCTTTGGGCCGGGATGTTCGGCTTGATGGCGGCAGACCTGACAGCACGCAGTGGCAATCTTGGCGCAGCTATCGGTTTTCACTTCACAAACAACGCCTACGCTATGCTGATCGTAGGCTTTCCGGATCAACTTGGTGGTCTCGCACTCTATCATCTGCCTTACAGCGCGTCAGACATTGAAGCAGCAAGCCCGCTTATCATGCTTGATTTCGGCTTTTTGATTGTTGCATGGCTTGCGGCGCGTATTGCAATAAGGCGCTGATTGCATTTCAAGCGCTGGCGTCTTATTTCAGAGCAAGACTTTAGCAAAGGTACAGCACGAATGAACTGGATCACCAATTACGTCCGACCCACAATCAACTCGCTGTTTTCCCGACGCGAGGTGCCGGACAATCTCTGGACCAAATGCCCTGAGTGCGGGACCATGCTGTTTCACCGGGAACTTTCAGAGAAAC
>Ga0316204_10002056_pt1 | contig 48359 bp, 32 predicted proteins | sample 6monrhotite_MG_2_FD_205661 | JGI IMG/M metagenome (GOLD analysis project Ga0316204, IMG submission 205661) | Microbial mat bacterial communities from mineral coupon in-situ incubated in ocean water Damariscotta River, Maine, United States -... | ecosystem: Environmental > Aquatic > Marine >... | reverse complement strand
CTTATAAAGCCTTGACCGGCAAACAACCTGACGATGCAACAGGTCGAATTCGTCGAGATCCAATGGTGCCGGCTGTTGATGCTGGCAAGGGGCAGGCAAATCATGCATTTTTATCGGCGGTGGATGTAGCCCTTGAAGTCGATGAAGAGGACCGTCCCCAGACCATTGGCGCATGGCGTGATATGTTGCGCGGTTTCGATGAAAGTGCAGTTGTAGACACCCAAAGGATAGAGGCCAACAGCCAAACTTCCGTACAAAACCCTATGCCCGAAGCAGTGCCTGCACAACCATCAGGGTCGGGCAAAGGGAAAATGATTGCTGCCTTGCTCGGGTTGGCGGTCATCGGTGCGGGCGGTTGGTTTGGGTACAGTGAATACCAACTGCAACAAGAAACCATAAAACTTGAAGCTGAGGCAAAAGCCAGCGAAAGCAGAGCCTGGGCGCAGGCCAAGCGTGAAGATAGCATTGCGGCTTACCAAGCTTATTTAAGAAATTGGCCAACGGGAGCGAATGTTTCCAATGCTGAGTCTGCGCTTAGTGCAAAGCAGGAACAGGCGCGTATTGCGGCGTTGTCCGCCGCTGAACGCCAGCAGGAAAAGGTCCGCTCTGCGCAGCGCCTTTTAAGTGCGCTGGGTTATACTATTGCCGTAAACGGGCAAGCGGACGCCAGAACCACGGCCGTAGTCAGGCAATTTGAACGCAGCCAAAGTTTGCCAGAACTAGGTGTGGTTGATGATACACTTCTTTTGGCTTTGATTAAAGAGCGAGACCGCCGCGATGATGCGGCCTTTGTCGCTGCGCAAAGTGGCGGTCAGATTAGTGATTACGTAGAATACAGACGAGCGTGGCCGACTGGACGTCATATTGCCAAGCTGGATGATCTGGCTTGGGCGCGGGCTCAATCGGTGGGTACGGCTGCAGCTTTAGACGTCTATGCACAAGCATTTCCCAGCGGAGCGCACATTGGAGAAATTGCAGGCTTGAAACGGCGTATTGTGGCCGATGCACAGCGCAGACGTGACGACCAAGCTTGGGCAACCGCCACCCGGGCAGGCACTGCGGCGGCGTTGGATCGTTATGCCCGCAGCTACCCTCGAGGCAGGCATATTAGTAAAATCGCGGGTTTGAAAAGCCAGTATGCTGCGGATGCGGCAGCTAAAGAGCGGCAAAGGCTGGCAACACTGCGTACCAAAGGACATAAATTTAAAGATTGCACTAATTGTCCGCAAATGGTCACAGTACCTGCAGGTAGTTTCCGGATGGGAAGCCCATCAAGTGAAGTTAGCCGTCATTCCAACGAAGGGCCCCAACATACTGTGCGTTTTCAGCGTCCCTTTGCCATTGGTGTTTACGAAGTTACCTTTGATGAGTGGGACGCTTGCGTTTCAGCCGGTGGATGCAAGGGATATCGTCCAAAAGATGAAGGTTGGGGGCGTGGTAAGCGGCCCGTACTGCACATCTCTTATGCTCAGGCAAAAGACTATACCTCTTGGCTCAGTCGTATAACCGGTGAAACATATCGTTTACCCACAGAGGCCGAGTGGGAATATGCGGCTCGTGCTGGCAGTCGAACGGTTTTCTCTTGGGGCAATGCTATCACAAAGAACAACGCCAATTACGCTAGCAATGTTGCCTATAATGGCGGAGCTACTTCAACCTCACGAAGTAAGACGTTACCGGTAGGGCAATTGAGACCAAATGCTTTTGGTTTGTATGATGTTTCAGGAAATGTCTTTGAGCGTGTCCAGGATTGTTTGCACAACAGTTACACCAATGCTCCAACTAACGGCAGGGCATGGATGTCGGAAAACAGTGGTATTTGTGAGAAATATATGGCGCGCGGTGGTAGTTGGGCGGGGGACCCAAAATATACTCGATCTGCATCTCGTGTCGCGGATCCAGTAGCGGCAGCAAATAAGTATACCGGGTTCCGGGTGGTGCGAGAGCTTCGATAGCGATCATAGATCGTTTCTTGCACGCTGGATTATCTTGAACTACCATTTGATGCGTTGCTTAAGCAAGATCACCAATGTCCATGAACTCTAGGGGGGTATATGGCTTCAGGTTCAATAATAACGTGGCGTATCGGCCGCTCTGCAGATAGCGAAATTCATCTGAATAGTGCGACTGTTTCCCGCCGTCATGCAGAGCTAACCCGTGGTAGTGACGGCAGTTATTATTTAATAGATTGCGGTTCTACCCACGGCAGTTATGTGTGGGATGACGGTCGTTGGCAAGATGCTAGTCATTGTTTCGTAAAGCCTGGCACATGGATGCGGTTTGGTAAGCAGGAAATCTCGCTGGAAGAATTAGTCTCGAAAGCGCCAAACAGCAATGCCGCTTCGGTTTCTTATGATGGGGGTGATCGCACCGTACTTGACAGCAGGCCCGCGGGCCCGGTTGTGCGCAACCCTCAAACCGGGGAGATTGAACCCCGATGAATGATCAGCGTCTAAACGCTTTTGTCGTTTCAATGCTCCTTGGAGTGGTGTTTGTCGCCACGGCCAGTTATTTGGTTTCGCCGTGCCAGGCAGAAGTGGAATGTTCTGGCCGGATTTTGGGTGACCTGCTGTTTGACCGCAATGTTGAGCTGAACACTGATGGTGCATGGTATTACCCTTTCACGGTGCAAAACCTGATGTGGCTGATGTTTTTTGTAGGCCTTGGTGAGATTTGGCTGCGGTTTGCGCAAGGGAAAGCAGAAGAAGAGCAATGCCATGCCGGGTTGCTACCCGAAGATGATCAGGTCATGCTGCGCGCTAAAGACTTGGGCTTGGTTTATAACAGAACTCAGGTAGCAGGCGCCCACCATAAGTTTTTCCTGCAACGCCTTATTTCGCGTATCGCGCTTCAGTTTCAGGCGGGCCGTTCCATTGGCCAGTCTAATTCCATTTTAAACTCCAGCCTTGATTTGTTTCACCATGAGATCGAGCTGCGCTACGGCCTGCTGCGTTATCTGGTGTGGCTTATCCCCACCCTGGGTTTTATCGGCACTGTTATCGGTATCGCTCTTGCACTCGGAGAAGCCGGAAATGTGCCTGACGTGCGCACGGAGCCAGAGCTGATGCGCCCGTGGATACAAGGACTTACCGCGCGTTTGGGCGTCGCCTTCTACACCACATTGCTGGCCCTGATATTATCATCAATTTTGGTCTATCTGCTGCATATTGCGCAATCCCGCGAGGAAACGGCGCTTAACCGTGCTGGGCAATATTGCCTCGATAACCTGATCAATCGTTTGTACGAAAAATAGGAGACTACCCATGGCGGTATACCGCGGCCCAGACGGGAAAATTATTGAAGAAAAAACCGTAAATACAGGCGGGAATGACGAACCCACTGGAAAACGTACATTCACTGAACCTACCGGCGGCGGTGGGTCTTCGTCTTATGAAGCCAAAACCCAACGCATCAAAGGCGGGACTTCTGGTTCTGGCGGTGGCTCTGCATATGATGTGGAAACTGTGCGCGCCGGTGGCGACGACTTTTCAACAAGATACGCGACCGACGATGAGATGAAGGCAATGTTAGATGCGAAAGCAGCGGCCGACCCCAAGACCCGCGTGGTCGGTGGCCGAAAGAAGAAAGCCAGCGCAGATGCAGCGGCTAGCCCCTCTTCAGGCACTGATCCAATGGCAGATCCAACAGTGGGCTGGTTGGTCGTCGTAGACGGCCCCGGTAAGGGCAATGTGCGCTCGCTCGGTTACGGCATGAACAAAATTGGCCGCGGCGCAGACCAGCGGGTGGTGCTTGATTTAGGTGATGAAGATATCTCCCGCGATAGTCATGCGACAGTCACCTACGATCCGCGCGGCCGGAAATATTTCCTGCAGCACGGGGGCGGCACCAACCTTACTTATCTGGATGATAGCCCGGTTCTAACGCCGATAGACCTAAAACCACACGCCCATTTCACCGTGGGGTCAACCACATTGCGCTTCGTGCCGTTATGCGGCGAAGGGTTTGACTGGCAAGACGAAGAATAGCCCGGTGGAAGCGCTAGATGGCAGGTTTTATGCGGCCCAAATACAAGGCGACCGCGAAGGTCAGGAGGATGACTTCGGCCTAAGCATTGTCTCGGAGGCAGACGGTGAAGGCGGTGAGCACACCCTTATGGTGCTAGCGGACGGTATGGGCGGCCATGTGGGCGGCGCGGCTGCCAGTGCAGTCACCATCAAAACCTTTATTGAAGAGTTTCAGCACATCGACAGCGAAACTCCAATGCCGGAGCGGCTAACCCGTTCCCTGCATGCCGCAAACGACGCGCTTATTGACGAGGTAGAAAAATCACCAGAGCTTGACGGCATGGGCTGCACCCTTGTGGCGGCTTCCATCAGTGAGGCTGGTCTTTACTGGGTCAGCGTGGGCGACAGCCCCATGTGGCTTATGCGCGATGACCGCCTTATTCGCTTGAATGAAGATCATTCTATGGCCCCAGTGCTGGCAAACCTTGTGTTGGCTGGCCGCATGACTGAAGAGGAAGCCGCGGTTGATCCGCGCCGCAACGCCCTGCGCTCCGCGGTTAGCGGCGAAGAGCTTTCACTAATCCACGCGCCGGAAATTGCAACGCCCCTTAAAGCAGGGGACCGTATCCTGCTCGCTAGTGATGGGCTGGAAACCATGCCAAAGGCCGATATCTCGCAGTTCATGCTCGATAACACCAATGGTACCCCCCGTGATATGGTGAAAGGCCTCATCGCTATAATCGAGGAAATCAACAAGCCGGGGCAGGACAATTGCACGGTGTTGATGTACCGGCCTGACAATGATTTGGGCGATCAAAGCCTTGGCCTTGCAAGTGCTGCGGAACCAGACCCAAACGCAGAAGTTGAAACAGTTGTTGTTAAAAAAAGACGTCAGCGCGGCTTTTTTGCGCGGTTATTCTCTTTCTTCGGCGGAAAATGATATGATTGGAACGCACAGGAAAAGGACAGGTTAAACGAGGGATTGATGACGGACCATCTAAATGCATTGCCGGGGGGATACCGGTTTGAGGAATATGAGATTGTGCGGCTGCTGGGATCTGGTGGCTTTGGTCTGACTTACCTTGGCTATGACCATAACCTTGATAAACCTGTTGCCATTAAAGAATATTTGCCCAACGACATGGCTGTGCGCGGGCAAGACTCGACCGTGCTGCCCAAATCAACCGCAGACAAGGAAGACTTTGACTGGGGGCTTGACCGGTTTCTGATGGAAGCCCGCACGCTAGCACGGTTTGATAACCCTCATTTGATAAAAGTATTCCGGTTTTTCCGCGCACACGGCACCGGCTATATTGTGATGGAATATGCCGAGGGTGAAACTTTTTCCGAATATCTAACCCGGCACGGAACCATCGGCGAAGACAAGCTGAAGGCTATTTTGTTGCCGTTGTTGTCTGGCCTTGAGGAAGTGCACAAGGCGGACTTTCTGCACCGGGACATTAAGCCCGGTAATATCATGATCCGTGAAGGTGGTAGCCCGGTTTTGATCGATTTCGGCGCTGCGCGTCAGGCAGTGGGGGCAAAAAGCCGGTCAGTTACGTCCATTGTCACCCCCGGTTATGCACCGATTGAGCAATATGACACCAAGGGCAACCAAGGCCCGTGGACCGATATTTATGCGCTGGGCGCTGTGGCTTACAAAGCCCTTACGGGTAACGCGCCTGATGATGCCACTGGTCGTGTGCGGCGGGACCCAATGATCCCGGCAGTTAGGGCGGCTAAGGCAAAAGGGTCTGCGGCTTTTCTGGCGGCGATAGATGCAGCGCTGGAAGTGGACGAACCCGACCGCCCGCAATCGGTAGCCGCTTGGCGCAAGTCGTTGTTGGCAGAAGTGGCGGAGGCCCCGGCCCCAAAACCCAAACCCAAACCCAAGCCAGCGAAGCCTAAACAACCCAAGGCCGCGGCACCCACACCAAAACCAAAGAAAGCAAAGAGCAAAGGTTCGTTCAAATCAGTGGCAGCGATGATGCTGTTATTTGCATTGTCCGTAGGTGCCTTTGTCTATTCGGGTGACCTAAAGGAACAGCTGGCAGCTGACAATTATGAGCAGGATCAAGCCGATTATGAGATTGCCCGTTCTACAAACACCATTGCCGCATACGGCGCCTATGTAAGAAGCCGCCCATCGGGGCAGTTCAGGGCTTCAGCAGATAGTGCGGCATGGGCAATTGCCAATGCGGCGGGTACACCGACCGCGCTTGAAGCGTATCTGCGTTATTTCGGCAGCGGGAACAGATCACAACAGGCTCGCACAGTGCTGGACGGCTTGAGGGACACGGCCTTTATCCGACGCATCCAAGGTGAACTGCGCCGGACCGGATATTCTAGCAGCGCCCCTGACGGCGTTGCTGGCCCACAAACAAGCCGGGCGATTAGGCAGTTCCAAAGCTCAAATGGCCTTACGGTGGATGGAGAAGTTTCAAAAAGATTAGAGGCGTCACTCAGAAGTGCGAGTGCGAAAAATGTTTGGACAGTTGCCAAGGATGGTTCAGGCGACGGTTCGACCATTGGCGCAGTGATAAGGATGGCGCCAAAAGGTAGCCGCATTCGCATTTTGCCCGGCACTTACAACGAATCTCTGCGATTGACTGACACATATCATCTGGAAGGTATTGGTGCGCGCCGCACGATAAGGATAGTTTCGAAAAATCAGAACACTCTCAATATCCGAAGCGGATCTGGCAGTATTAAGAATGTCACTGTTAGGTCGACAGATTTGGAGCAAAATTACCCCACGATCTGGATTGATAAGGGGAATTATACGATCGACGGTGTTGATGGCACCAACGCAAAAACATCTGTCATTACTGTAAATGGTGGATCGCCAACCATTAGAAACAGCGTGCTTCATAATTCCAAGGGGGCAGGCATTTTGATTCAAAGTAGTGCTGCCGGCGTTTATGAAGACAATGAGTTTTATGCCACGGAGAGCCCGGCGCTTTACATCAGCGGGACCGCCAGCCCGACTGTCCGGAGAAATTATTTTCATGACATTACTGGCAACTGCTTAAACATCAATGAAACAGCCAAAGGCAGCTACGAGCAAAATCGGTTTGTTAATTGCGGAAAGAGCAACACGTCAGCCATCTATATTGCGAAAGGTACAAGCGCCAGGGTTACGCGCAACACCTTGTCCGGTGGTGACGGCGCCAGAATTTTCCGGGCTGAAGGTAGTGGCGGTTCCTGCTTCAACAACAATGCGCCGACCGAAACCAATTGTAACTAACATCAAGCCCGGTGCGATTTTGGCAAATAACTTTCGATTTCGGCCATTTGCGGGCATTATGAGGGAAGATATTACAACGTGAGCAATTTTCAGATTTTCGTAACCGGGGGGTGCGCGATGCGTTCATTCGTAAAAACTGTATTGGCATTGGTTTCAATTGCCGGGCTTCAATTGGTGTCAGCGGCGGACGAAGCTGACTTAAAACGAGGGATTGCTCATTTCGAGAGCATAAGGGATTTGGGCGAAGCCCGGCTCACTGGTTCTGCTATTGCGGTTGCGCCAGACGTTGTGCTGACCGCATCCTATCTCGTTGATCGGGCGGATCGTTTCGAAGTGTTGCTGCACGGAAGTGAGGCGCGATTGGTTGGCACAGTTATGTCCGATCCGGATGATTTTGATATGGTGCTGGTCAAAGTTCCGGGCCTGAACGCAACACCCGTAAGTTTTGCCAAGGATGTATTTGCCACTGGCCGTCTGGTTATGGCCTATACAGCCCAGGCAGGCGAAGATAATTTGTTTAGCACTGGTTCCATTGGGGCGCTTGAGCGTGTCAAAGAAGAAAGTTTTTATTCACACAACGCTATCATAACGCGGCTTGGTTACGGCGGCGTGTTGGTAAACGAGTGTTTTGTCGTGGTTGGAATGAATAGGCCTGCGCCAACTGTTAGCCGGAGCAGGGCAAGACGCGGCGTTGATCCCGAAGGTATTGTTTTTGCTGAGCCTTCAATGGCCATAATTGAGTTTTTGGTAAGTAATTCCATTGAGCCACAAGTGGACGATTCAGTTTGCTTGACGGCTCAGCAACGAGCCGACGCTGAGGCTGAAGCGCGCTCAAAGGCGGAAGAAGAGGCGGCTGCAGCTGCAAAAGAGGCTGAGGAAGCTCAAAAGAAGCTGGACGATGCACAGGCCAAATTGGATGAAGCCCAGGAAGCAGCAGAAAAAGAAAAGAAAGAGGCAAAAGTAGAGACTGACAAGGCTGCCGCCGCGACTGAAGAGGCTCAAAAGGCTGCGGATGCATCTGCTGCCGCAGCAGATGCGGCAAGAAAAGATCTCGAAGCAACTCAAGCGGAAGCGGAACAACTGGAAAAAGAACGTGTTGCCCAAGAAGAACGCGAACAGCTCTATATGAAAGTTGGTGTTGGTGCAGGTGTCTTTGTCTTGTTGATTGTTGTTTTGCTGATCGTACGAGCAAATAAAGCAAAAGGGCGCGCTGCAATAGCACAGCAAGAGGCTGCTGCGGCCAGAGCAGAAGCAACAGCAGCCAGCACTCGTTTCGATGATTGTTTTCTTGATGGCAAGGACGGAGAGGGCAATGCGGTTGCCCTGAAAGTTTCAGGGAGCGACTTGCAACAACGCGGTGTTATTATTGGCCGCAGTCCTGATAGGTCTGACGCAATTATTCATGATACATCTATTTCTCGTAGCCATGCGCAATTGGAAGTATCTGGCTCTGATTTGACCATTGTTGATCTGGATTCAACGAACGGCACAAAAGTGAATGGTCGCGATGCTCGTGACGCAACTGTATTGAAGTCCGGCGATGAAATTTTACTGGGGTCTGTGAAACTGAAGTTGCGGATAGGATAAAGCGATGCGGCTCGGAACTTGGATCAAAACGTTTGTTGCGGCCAGTTTGGGGTTTGCCCTTCAGATGCCTGCTGCGTCTGGCGCCCCAGATATTGCCAAAATTGAACGCGGTGTTGTGCGTGTGGTTACGCGCATGTCAAGGGGTGTGGGTACTGGTACTGGTTTCATTTTGAATAATGCCGGATATATCGCGACTAATAATCATGTGGTGCAAGGGGGACAAAGCTATTCCGTGTATCTTAGCGGTAGTACCCGCCAGGTTTCGGCGCGTGTAATATGGAAAGACGCGAATCTTGATTTGGCTGTGCTGTTGGCTGAGGGTGTGGGGGGTGACCCGATTACAGTAACATCAAGCGTGCCGCAAAAATCGGAAAGTGTGATTGCAATCGGCTTCCCCGGACTAGCTGACCGGTTGGGAACAGCGCGTGATGCAACGGTTACAAACGGCAATCTAAGCCGCGTGTTTGACGGTAGATGGCAGCGACGAACGCTCAAAATTTTACAACATAGCGCACAAATTAACCCTGGTAACAGCGGGGGGCCTCTGTTCGATAATTGCGGCCGGGTTATTGGTGTGAATACGCAAGGTTCGTCTGCAGGTCGCATTGTTCGCGATGCACAGGGTCGCGTAAAAGAAGTGATGGCCGGAACAGGCATTTTTTTCGCCTCAAGCGTTAACGAACTGACACGAGAGTTAACGCGATTAGGAGTAAGTTCTTCGATAAATGGGACGAGGTGCAGCGCGTCTGCTGTTGGCTCTGATCCAGCTGCGATTAAGGCGGCTCAGGATGCTCAAGCCGCTGCAGATGCCATTCGACTGGAGAATGAAGCCATTAGGGCCAGTGCTGCAGATGCACAAGGTGCGTTGGAGACCATGAACCAGCGTATCATGACCTTCGGGCCAATATTGGCGCTGCTTAGTGTGGCAGCGATTATCTTTGGTTTGCGCAAACCGCGGCAGCAAGTCATTCGAGTTGCCAACGAATATAAGGAACAGCTTTCCCGTAGGCTTAGCCGGGTTACGCCTTCAAATGATGGTGCGCGGAGCAGGCGCAGCAGACGGTCATCGGCGGCCCAGTCGTCCCGTAGTGGATCAAGCGGCGCCTCGGTGTTCTTGTCTGGGTTTGATCGCAAAGGACGCACCGTTAGGATGGAGGCGCGCAGCGAAGATTTGGGCCGCGACACTGGCGGGGCATCTATTGGGCGTCACCCTGCGGTTAACCATATGGTGATCAATGATAATCAGGTTTCTAAACGGCACGCCCGCGTTGTTCGTGAGGGTGGGCAGCTTTATGCTGAAGACTTGAATTCTAGCAATGGAACGCAAGTAAACGGCAAGCGTCTTTCACCTTTCCAGCCGCAACCGGTTAGGAAGGGCGATCAGATTTCAATTGCCGGGCTGGAATTTTTGATCTCATAGGAGGACTAATCGGTGCGCCGCAGGTCTAAAGAGATCAACATATTCTCTATGTCGGCGTTAGACCTGTTCGCTTCGGCTCTTGGTGCATTCATGCTTTTGGCAGTCATTTTCTTCCCTTTTTTCCCCAATGTTGGCAACAGCGAGGAAAGACTGGAAGATATTAAGAAGCAACTGGAGGCTGCCTTAGAGAAAAAGGAACAAGCTGATGCTGAAAAAGCTACAGCAGACAAGGCAAGGGCTGACGCTGACAAAAAAAGCAAAGACATAGAAGCAGAGATTACCGCACTGGATAAACAACCAATCAACTTTCCAGACATGGATATTGTTTTTGCGCTCGATACTACTGGCAGCATGCGGGCGACCATTAGTAGCCTAAAGAGTGAAATTGCGGACTTTGGCAAGCTTCTGTCGGAATGGGCACCCTCGGTTGGCATTGGCATGATTGATTACAAAGATATCTGTGAGGGCCCCGGCAATGAGTTTCGACCCTTTCCCCTTGTTGAGATTACAACTGCTACTTTGGCTGATTTGCAAGGCTTTGCGAATTTGGCAGCGGCAGGCGGGTCTGGCTGCAACGGACCAGCACCAGAAAGCCTGGGTGGTGCATTGGACCAATCGATTTCAATGCCGTGGCGCTCTGTTTCCAAAATTCGAATGATTGTGGTTATTACCGATGCCCCGCCGTATGACCATGAGCGGGCGTCTACTTTAACAGCCGCCCAAACGTTCAATGCCCGCGGTTCGGCTGAAAGCGTTTCGGTTGTTCTGGTTGGTGGCACAGTGGATACGGAAACTTATCTTGGTCAACTGGCTTCATCAGGCGGCGGCCACTTGGTTAAGGGGCGCACTTTTACAGCCAGTATCATGAAAATACTTGGAAAATTATGATCGTTGGCTTGAACAGAGATGGTTATGAGGCGTAGCAACCGCGAGATAAATATATTCTCCATGTCTGCCTTGGATTTGTTTGCCTCGGCACTTGGGGCTTTTATGCTTCTTGCGGTCGTATTTTTCCCATTTTTCCCCAATACCGGTGACGATCAAGGACAAGTGGATAAAATCAAAGATCAAGTCGCCCCCGCCGAGGCAGCAGCGGCATCCGCAGCGGACGCAGCTGAAGACGCAAAAAAAGAGCGTGCTAAAGCTGAAGCGAATGCAGCGGGGAAACAGAAAGAGTTGGAGAAGCGAAAAAGCAAGCCGATTCAATTCCCCGATATCGACATTATTATTGCGCTGGATACCACAGGCAGCATGGACGGTGTCGTCGCGAGCCTAAAAGCTGAGATTGTAAGCTTTACTGACTTGATGGTTGAATGGGCCCCTTCGGTCGGTATTGGTTTTGTGGACTTTAAGGATAGATGTCAGCAACCAGATCCCTGGCGCATCTATGAATTGAGGGAGATGAACGCCAGAAATTTAGCCAACTTGCGCGGTTTCGTGCAAGGCACCGAGGCGGGTAGTGAAGCCTGTAATAGTGACGTTGAGGAAGCGGCAGCGCGCGCGATTTCAAAAGCAATTGATATGCCGTGGCGCCCGAAGTCAAAGATAAGGCTGGTGGTGGTTATTACTGATAATGCGGCCTATCCCGAGCAAGTATCGGCGACAATGTCGCGAGTTGGAGCATTTCGTGACACGGACAAAGGTCAGTTGTTGGCAGGTGTGTTTGTTCCCACCAGAACCAGTGGGTCAGGCGCACGTGATTTCTTGGTCAGGCTTTCCGAAATTGGTGGTGGCACCTTCGTTGAGGGGACTGGGTTTACCTCCAGTATTTTGCTGATTTTAGGTAAAATTTAACATCGGTGAGGGCCCTCAGCGTCATTTCCCTATACGTCTTAATTAATTTATGTGAGTTACATACTGAACATCAGTGCCTATGTTAGTAGGTTGAATTTAGATGGTGAAATATAGCAATGCGCCCAAGTACTGAAACGCCGGAAGAAACAGGAAGCCAGGACCACTGGGGAACCGTAAAAAAGCTGTTGCCCTATTTGTGGGCGCCAGGCCGGTGGGATCTGCGGTTGCGAGTGTTTGCGGCTATGACCCTTTTGGTGTTGGCAAAATCTATTGGGGTATATGTCCCGTTTCTGTTCAAGGACGCTGTTGATACAATAACACCGAATATGCGTGTTTCCGGCGAACAAATGATTGCTGTTGTGCCGGTGGCTTTAATTATCGGCTACGGTGTTGCAAGGGTTTTAACCCTATTGTTTGGAGAGCTACGAGACGCAGTTTTTGTAAAGGTCGGTCAGCATGCGCTGCGCCAAATCGCTCTTAACACCTTTAGACATTTGCATAAATTGTCTTTGCGGTTTCACATGGAACGTAAAACCGGCGGATTAAGCAGAGTGATTGAGCGAGGAACGCGCGGCATAGATTTTTTGTTACGCTTTATGCTTTTCAATATTTTACCGACACTTCTAGAAATTGTCCTTATTTCAAGTATTTTTTGGGTCAAATTCGGGTTTATTTATGCGGCGATTACATTCGCTTGCTTGGTCAGTTTCATCTATTTCACGGCAACCATAACTGACTGGCGGCTGAAGTTTCGCCGTGAAATGAACGAACAGGACACCAAAGCCAATACTAAAGCAGTGGACAGTCTTCTGAACTTTGAGACCGTGAAATATTTTACCAATGAAGATTATGAAAGTACTCGCTACGACGGTGCGTTGGCGCAGTACGAGTCCGCAGCAGTTCGAAGCCAGCTTTCACTCACACTGCTGAATGTGGGGCAGGGCATCATAGTTTCATTAGGGTTAGTGATTGTGCTTTGGATGGCGGCACAGGGTGTTGTTGACGGACGATTCACCATTGGTGAATTTGTACTGGTGAATAGCCTTCTCATCCAAATTTATATGCCGCTTAATTTCCTTGGTTTTGTTTACCGCGAGATTAAACAGTCTCTGACCGATATGGAGAAAATGTTTGCAGTTATATCCACAAACCCAGACGTGGAAGACCGTGTGGGCGCGAAGAAACTGAAAGTGTCTGGAGGTGCTGTTTCTTTCAAGGAAGTGTGCTTTGAATATAATCCAGACAGGCGAATATTGCACGGTATCAGCTTCGAGGTGCCTGCCGGGACAACAACCGCAATTGTCGGTGCGAGCGGTGCTGGCAAGTCAACCATTTCACGAATTTTATTCCGATTCTACGATATTGCCTCTGGCAGTGTTTCAATAGATGGACAGGATATAACCTCGGTTACTCAGCGAAGTCTACGCGAGCAAGTGGGGGTGGTGCCGCAGGATACTGTGCTGTTTAACGACAGCATTTTATACAACATTAGGTATGGTCGCCCTGAAGCAACGGATGAAGAAGTGAAGGAAGCAGCAGGTCTTGCTCAAATTCATGACTTTGTTGCCAAACTACCGGAGGGGTATGAAACCCAAGTGGGTGAGCGCGGTTTGAAACTCTCTGGCGGCGAAAAGCAACGTGTTGCTATCGCCCGCACCATACTTAAAAATCCGGCAATATTACTATTGGATGAAGCCACATCGGCATTGGATAGTCATACAGAACAGGAAATTCAGTCGGCTTTTGAAAAAATTTCCGAAGGAAGAACCACGCTTGTTATCGCCCACCGCCTCTCCACCGTTGTGAAAGCTGACGAAATATTGGTTATGGATAATGGTCAGATTGTCGAGCGCGGTACCCATGACGCGTTAATTGCTTTGGGAGGCACTTATGACGCCATGTGGCAACGTCAGCGTGAGGTTTCGGAAGTTGAGGAAAAACTCGGTGAATTGGTTGAAGCCCTTTAATTCAAAGGCTGGTTAAACGAGCGTTTAGGGCGTTTTCTTTTTCTGTAGCGTTTTAGCGCGGATGACTATTGCACTTGGTTTGCCAATTGGTGATAAACGTCGACGTTCGCTTTCACCTTCATCTGCACCGAGGCATAAAATACGTGGTTTTTAAACGTCAAATCTTTGTCTTGAGCACTACATTGGCGGGCGGCTTGCTATGGACTTCCAATGCAGCAGTTGCAAAGTCACATGATAGCGAAGCGGGTACTGCGGACCTATATCAAGACATTGAAACAGTGGCAGTATTTGCCCCAGCAAGCGAACGCAATGCGCAAACCGGAAGTATTACGGAGCTTCCACCCTCAGAAATTAACTTTCTCAAGCCCCGATCACTTGTGGATATTTTTGCTCTCGTGCCGGCTGCGAATGTCAGAGTGAACTCGCGCGGTGAAACACTGGTTTCAATTCGGGGCGGCGGTGAACGCCAACAGGCCCTTTTCTTGGACGGTGCGCCGGTAAACATACCGTGGGACAATCGATTTGATCTTCGACTTATTCCAGCGATGGCGATTGGCAACATCAGGGTTGTTACGGGACCAAGTGCCGCAACTTTCGGTGCAAATACTTCAGGCGGTGTGGTTGATATAACGCCCGATATATCCGCACAGAACAGATTATTGTTTGAAGGCGGGCAAGCAGGTCGGTGGGCGCTGGAAGCAAAAGCGGGTTTTAATTGGGCAAATACCAGATCTCAAATAGCAGCGGGGCATTTTGCAACTGAGGGTGTGATATCTCCGGGTGGCCGAGCCTCAGCCTTTTCCCCCATTGACGGCAACTTGATTACCAACACGGATCGAAAACAAACCAGTGTTTTTGTACGTTCAAGTACGGGCAGTGACATTGCCAAACTCGGTGTGTCGTTATTGTATTCAGATGCAGCTTTCGGCATAGCGCCAGAGCAGGGTCCCCGTGTTGACCCTGATGATGCGCGTTATTGGCGATTTCCAAATTCCGAACATCTTCTGTTGTCTGGAAATTTTCAATCTGAAATTACTGACAAAATTAACGTAATGTTGTTGGGCTGGTATCAAAAGTTTGATCAGCAGATTAATTCGTTTGAAGATATTACATTTAGCTCCGTTGAAGATGTGCAGCTAGACAGAAATAACTCGGTGGGTGCAAGGGTTCGCGTTGGGTATAATGACAGGCACCAGCAAATTTCCCTGAGCGCTTCCTCTGCCTGGTCCAAACATAATCAGGAAGAATTCGAGCCCGCTGACAACTTTCGGTCTATTGACGAATTTAGCCAATATACCGCGAGTGTCGGCGGTGATTATACTCGCCAATTCAGTAACGCGGCATCACTATCAATTAGCGTCGCTTATGATGTTCTTGACCCCAGGAAAACCGCAGGTCGTGGTTCCGGAACCAAGTTTGATGGATTGAGCTCTTCCCTGCAAATAGATTGGGCCGCATCTGACCAATGGCACTTTCGGGTAAGTGCAGGACGGAAAGTTAGATTACCAACCATGCGAGAGTTATTCGGTGAAGCGATTGGGCGATTTGTAATCAATCCTGACCTAGAGCCAGAAGTGAGTTGGCTTTTTGAAGTGTCAGCGGGCGTTAAGGCAAGACATGGGCGTTTTGATATCACGCCATTTTGGGTGGAACGCCGCCAGACAATAGACCAGATAAGAATTAACGTTGATGGACAGTCTTTGCGGCAACGAGTGAACCTGGCTGGAAGCCGTGTATACGGGGTTGAGGCGAAATGGGATTGGCTGGTCAATGATTTGTTATCTCTAACCGGCAATGCCACATGGAGTAAAAGCCGAGTAAAGTTGGAATCAGTTGCCAAATCCGTTCATCGTCTTTACCTTTCAGATCGTCCCAATTGGCTTGCGCAGGCTGGTGCAAAATATCAAGTAGGGGCGCAAACAACTTTTGGGCTATCAGTTGTTTATAGAGGGGCGGCAAAATCGCAAGATGCTGCCGGTGTTTTTCTTGACTTGCCGGCGGCAACGCAGATCAACATGGTGCTGTCGCATACGGTAAAATCAGCCCAAGATGGTTCTGGTGTCGAGCTTTTTGCGAAGCTTGATAATCTGACCGATACGTTTGTAGAACCGCAGTTAGGTTTGCCCGCAGCCGGGCGCTCAATTATACTGGGTTTAAAAACGATGTTTTAAATACCGCTAACAAAGTGGGGGGTCTAGTTGAAGCCGCAAATTCTGTTTCGGAAAATTCACCATTGGGGGTCCATTTTTGTGGCACTTCCGCTGATGTTTATGATCGGCGCAGGTATTTTCCTGATGTTGAAGAAAGAATTTGATTGGATTCAACCGCCGACTGTTGCAGGCAGTGAAGTTGGTGTTCCAACTTTGTCTGTTGCGGAGCTTTTTGAAGCAGCGAAAACCGCACCGAACGCAGACTTTAGATCGTGGGAAGACTTAGACCGGCTCGATTTCAAACTGGGCAAAGGTGTTGCCAAGTTCGTTGGCCATAATAACTGGGAAGTGCAGGTTGATACACACACCGGCGAGGTGTTGCAGGTATCATTTCGGCGTTCAGATATCATTGAAAGCCTGCATGACGGCAGTTTTTTCAGCGATGTTGTGAAGCTATATCTGTTTTTACCAGCGGGGATCGTCCTGTTTATTCTGTGGTGCACAGGATTGTATCTTTTCTTTTTGCCACATCTCAAGAAACGCCAGAAAAAACAAAGAAACCGTTTGGCAGAGCCAAGCGGGGAAAAATCGGTAAAGGGAAACCGGCAACCAGCGGAATGATCGCTAACAATATGAATTAGGGGCGCGCAGCTTCGGGACAGAAGTGGCGCCAAATTAAGGGGAACTAGATAATGAAACTTGGTAAAAAGATTACGATTTTGCTGGCTTGTACGGCACTCAGTAGTGGTGCATTCATTGCTCCGGCGTTCGCCGAAACCGCAGAAAAAGATTATTATGTTGCGCCGGAATATCTGGATGGCCTGCAATACCGTAACATCGGCCCTTGGCGCGGTGGCAGGGTGACGACAGTTGCCGGAACCACCAGCGACAAACGCGTTTATTATATGGGCGCCACGGGGGGCGGTGTCTGGAAAACTACCAATGCTGGCGGCGACTGGACGAATGTAAGTGACAAGTTCTTCAAAATGGGTTCGGTTGGTGCTCTTGCTGTTGCACCTTCGGATCCGAATGTGGTCGTTGCCGGGATGGGCGAATCTCCGTTCCGCGGTGTGGCTTCATCCCACGGCGATGGTGTATATATATCCCGTGATGCAGGAAAAACCTGGTCTAACATCGGCCTTAAAGGCAGTCGCCAAATTTCCACGGTTCATATTCATCCTACCAACCCTGATGTTATCTGGGTTGCGGTGCAGGGCTCGCCTTGGGCACCAACCGAAGAGCGCGGTGTGTATAAAACCACGGACGGTGGCAAAACCTGGAATAAAACCCTGTTTGTTGATGAGACCTCAGGCATTATCGATCTGACAATCGACGCTAACAATCCCCGTATTCTCTATGCATCGTCTTGGGACACTGACCGCGAGCCTTGGCTTATACGCTCTGGTGGCCCGGGTTCTGCAATCTGGAAGTCAGTCGACGGCGGTGAAACCTGGAACAAAACGGGCAAGGGTTTGCCTGAAGAGATGGGCAAAATTGGCGTAATCGCGTCTGGCGCCAAATCTGATCTTGTTTGGGCTATTGTTGAGGCAAAGGAAAAAGGCGGGCTTTATAAGTCAACCAACGGCGGCGAAAGTTGGAGCTTTGTCAACGGCGACAGACGTCTGCATGCACGTTCTTGGTACTACATGCACATATTCGCAGACCCGCAGGATGAAAACACGGTTTATGTGCTTAATGCGCCTTTCATGAAGTCCGTTGATGGCGGCAAAACCTTTGAGCAAATTTCAGTTCCTCACGGCGATACGCATGATTTGTGGATTAATCCTGAAAACCCTGAGGTGATGATTAACGCCAACGATGGCGGCGGCACGGTGTCTCTCGATGGCGCAAAAAGCTGGTCGACGGTTTATAACCAGCCAACAGCACAAATATATCGCTTGAATGCAGACAATAATTTCGCCTACCGCCTGTATGGCGGTCAGCAGGATAATAGCACGGTTGCTATACTAAGCCGGGGGCCTGATGGCTCCATCGGGCTTGAAGACTTTCATGCTGTTGGCGGCTGTGAAAGTGGATTTGTAGGCCTAGACCGCGATAATCCGCGCTATGCCTATTCTGGCTGCTATCTGGGCCAGATTGACGAGTATGACTTTGAAACGGAAACAGATCGAAGTGTAAGCGCTTATCCAGAAATTTCTTTCGGTAATCCACCGAAGAACCGCAAGTATCGGTTTAACTGGAACGCGCCTATTTTCGTGTCGTTGCATGACAAGTCAGCGATTTATCATGCTGGGAATAAGCTTCTGAAATCAACCGACCGCGGTGTGAGCTGGACAGAAGTTAGCCCGGACCTGACCCGTGATGATGAAGCAACACAGGGACCAGGCGGCGCACCCATCACGAATGAAGTGTCTGAAAACTATAATACAATTAGCTATGTAGCGGAAAGTATGCACGAAGCTGGCACCATGTATGTCGGTTCCGATGATGGTTTGATGCACATAACCCGCGACGGCGGTGCAAATTGGGAAAATATCACACCACGCGGAATTGGTATTGCGCTGGTCAATGCGATTGACGTGTCGCCGCATGACCCGGCAACAGCCTATGTTGCTGTGACTAGGTATAAAGAAAATGATCATACGCCGATGATTTTCAAAACTACCAATTACGGTAAACGCTGGAAACAAATCGCGGACGGCATACCCGACGGTGACTTTGTAAGGGTTGTGCGTGAAGACACAGCGCGCAGGGGCATGCTTTATGCTGGAACCGAAAGCGGGTTATATGTCTCGTTTGATGACGGCGATAACTGGCAGCCGATGCAGTCAAACTTGCCCCATGTACCTGTGACCGACATGAAAGTGCACGGCAAAGACTTGCTTTTGTCCACACAGGGCAGGGGCTTCTGGATACTGGATGATATCGCGCCTTTAAGGCAAATGAATGGCGATACGGATGGTGCTTCATTGTTTGCCCCTTCACCTGCCTTACACGTTAACACAGCTGGCGGCAGGAACGGTGGGCCATCAAGCCCGAATCCGCCATCAGGCGCAGTTTTATATTACAGCCTGTCTGATGTGCCGGACGACGGTATTTCGCTTGAAATATTGAACGGTGAAGGCGATGTGATCAGAACCCTCAAGTCAGACGCCAAAAAAGCCGAAAAAGGTGGGGGTTCCGGAAGTGCTTATAACTTGCCGATGAAAGCAGGATTAAACAGAGCGCAGTGGGACCTGCGGGTGGATGCTTTGGAGGCAATCGACGGATTATGGTCAGCATCCGGCGGGAGCGACAGAAAAGTCGACGGCTATATTGTGGCTCCTGGATCCTACACCGCAAGGTTAAAGGCGGGTGACGCCGTTAGCGAGCAGAGTTTCACTGTTGCTTGGGATCCTCGGATCGACGTTGACGCTTCAGCTATCATGGAGCAGACGAATATGGCTAGGCAAAGCCATGAAATGCTCGCTGAATTGCAGCAATCGGTAATCTCCATGCGTAAAGCCAAGATGCTGGCAAAATCGCAAACTGAAGCCAATGCAGACGTAGAGGCTTTGAAAGCGGCTGGCGATGCGGCGGTGAAGGCTATTGAGGCCTGGGAAAAAGGTTTGATCAATACTGAGCGAGAGTTCTTTCAAGACGTATTGAACTGGCCTGACAAGCTGCATTCAGACTTACAATTTGTTGTGGGTAACTTGGACGGCGGTATCCCGCCGGTGAATGCGGGAACCAAACAGCGCTTTGAGGATATTGCCGCCATATTCCAGGAAGCAATGGCTGCACGTGACGCGGTTGTTTCCGGTGAAATAGCAGCCTTTAATGCCGCGTTTGCCGCTAGTGGGCGCAGTGCAGTTACTGTGCCGAGCTTTACAGGCGCTGAGTAATACTAACGGCGTTGAATAACAATATGAATGGGGATGAGGAGGCCAACGAGCCTCCTCACACTACAGGAGTGGGTTATGAATAATATATTTAAAACAATGACATGTGTTGGCGCTTTGATGTTGGGCGCCGGAAGCGCGCAGGCGGAAATTGACAGTGATTTGATGGCGGGGATTAAGGCCCGAGTAATTGGCCCTGCTGCGATGAGTGGCCGCGTGGCGGCCATTGATGCTGTGGCCTCGAACCCCAATCATATTGTGGTGGGAGCGGCGACGGGCGGCGTGTGGATTTCATCTAATGGTGGCCTGAACTGGACCCCAACATTTGATGGGGAAGAATGTGCTTCTATCGGTTCTGTTGCTATCAATCAAAGCAATCCGGATATCATTTGGGTTGGTACCGGCGAGGGCAATACTCGTAATTCAACTTCCATCGGTTGTGGCATGTTCAAATCTTTGGATGGTGGTAAAACTTGGAACAAGGTTGGTCTGGAAAATAGCGAACGGATCAACCGCATAGCCCTCCATCCTACCAATCCTGATGTGGCCTATGCAGCGGTACTGGGTAAGCTTTGGGGCGACAGCGACGAACGCGGTCTCTATAAAACTACAGATGGCGGCAAGAGTTGGTCTGTGGTTCTTGCAGGCGATGAAACCACTGGCGCAACTGATGTCCAGATGGACCCGAGTAACCCCAATAAGCTATTTGCATCCATGTGGCAGTTCCGGCGATGGCCGTTTTTCTTCAAATCAGGCGGTGAAGGGTCTGGCTTGTTTGTCTCTCATGACGGTGGTGACAACTGGAATGAGTTAACAGAAGAAGATGGCATGCCAAAAGGCATTCTAGGGAAGTCAGCCTTTACCATATCACGTAGCAACCCAAACCGGGTTTATGCGTTGATAGAGGCTGAAAAAAGCGCACTGGCCCGTTCTGACGACGGTGGGCGTTCATGGAGCTTGGTTAATACTGATAATGACATAAATGACCGACCTTTTTACTATAACGGCATCTCGGTTGACCCGCAAAACCCGGACCGGGTTTACCGCGTTGGCTCGCGGGTGAAAATGTCAATTGATGGCGGCAAAACCTTCTCGTTCATTGAGAAAATCAACTGCTGTGCACCAAGAAACGACATCCACATCGACAATCATGCCTGGTGGATAAACCCCGCAAACCCCAAACATATTATTGACGGCAATGACGGCGGCCTTGGAATCACACAGGATGGTGGGCAGACATGGCGCTTTGTCGCCAATCTGCCGCTCGCTCAATTTTACCATATCGCCGTAGATAACGACATGCCTTACAATGTTTACGGTGGTCTGCAGGACAACGGCGCGTGGCGCGGGCCAGCGGAAGTGTTTGAAAACGGTGGCATTCGTAACCTTCATTGGCAAGAAGTGGCCTTCGGTGATGGTTTTGATACCATCCCGCACCCTGAAAACAGTCGCAAAGGCATCTCAATGAGCCAGGGCGGCTTTTTGGTTAGTTGGAACCTGGATACTGGCGAACAGCGCCTGATACGCCCCAAAGGGCCAGAAGACGGCACTGAATTGCGGTTCAATTGGAACGCTGGCTTTGCCCAAAGCCCTTTTGATGCCAACACCATGTTTTACGGTAGTCAGTTTGTCCACAAGTCAACGGATCGTGGTTTAACCTGGCAGATTATCAGCGGGGACATGACAACCAACAACCCTGAATTTCAAACCTTCCGCGAGAGTGGTGGCATAACGCCAGATGTAACTGCAGCAGAAAACTATACGTCCATCACGTCGATCAATCCTTCACCTATTGATGCTAATGTGATTTGGATTGGTACAGATGATGGGCGTGTGCATGTGACGCGTGATGGGGGCGTGACTTGGGACAGCGTTGAGGACAATATTCGTCGTGGTGGCCCGAAAGGCGGCTGGATCCCAATGATTGAACCATCACTTTATGATGCGTCTGTGGCCTTTATCGCTGTGGATGATCACCGGCGGGGTGATAATAACCCCTATGTTTACCGTATGGAGAATTACGGTAAGCGCTGGCGTACGCTGGCGACAGACGACCTTACCGGTTATGCATTATCTGTTCGTCAGGACCACGTTGACGAGAACCTGTTGTTCGTCGGCACCGAATTTGGTCTGCACTTCAGCACCAACGGCGGTAAGGATTGGACCAAATGGGCGTCCGACGTTCCGACTGTCTCGGTTATGGATATGGCCATTCAAAAACGGGAAAATGATCTGATTTTGGGAACCCACGGTCGGTCTGCTTATGTAATTGATGACTATAGTGCGCTACGCGGTTTAAGCGAGGATACATTTAAAGAGCCGCTCAAAATTCTCTCCGTAACGCACGGCCAGCAATATATTGCCAGTCAAACTCCTTCGACACGCTTTCCCGGAGATGGTGAATTCAGGTCTGCTAACGAGCCCTATGGTGCGATGATTACCTTTATGGCCTCTGGGGAGGACCTGAAGCACCCGGACGATGAAAAACACAAGGCACAAATGGTGGCAAAACGCGCCGCCATGAGTGAGGACAATGATGAGAAAGAGGGTGATGCGCCAAAGCCAACCGGTAAGGCCACAATTAAAATTGCAAACACGTCTGGTGAAACTATCCGCACTTTTAAAGCAGATGTTCATCAGGGAATTAACCGGGTTGTATGGAACATGCGGCAAGACGGAGTTCAGGCGGCACCTCCAGCGAGACCACGCCAAGATGGAACTCTTCCAGCTGGCCTAGAAGTGTTACCAGGCTCCTACAGCGTGACCATTGAGCTGGGCGAAAACTCCTCCAGCCATGAAGTTAGAGTTCAGGCTGACCCAAGGACTGAGTTTAACGCGGACGCTCAGAAGAAAAACTTTGAGATGCGCACGCACCTCGCTGAATTGAACAAGCGCGTTCAAAGTGCGCTCACGCGGTTGATGCATGCACGTCGCGATATTGCCACGCTAACAGTACTGATCAAATCGTCAGCTGCCAGCGAAGAAGATCAGAAGAAACTGTCCAAGCAAGCGGGTGATGCCAAAAAGGCCTTAGAGGAAATGGAGAAGCAATTCCGGATACCGCGCGGCACAAGAGGTATTGTGTTTAGAGGTGGCAATGTGAATGCAAAACTGGGCTTTGCAGCGGCATATGTTGGTAGTTCGCGTGATGCGCCGAATGACGCTGCACTTCAGCAAGTAGCACGGGCGGAATCGGCGGTTTCAGAGGCGGTGGCAGCGCTAAACAAGCTTCTTGAAGGAGATGTCGCAGCGCTGCGGGTGGCTGTGAATGAGGCTGGTATTAGTTTGTTGAATCAAATGCCTCTCGATCATGAGGCTTCTGATTAATAGTTTAAACACAATGGTTTGGGGCTCATAACCCCAGACCAATTTGTTGGAAATGTTTTTAAGGGTTGAATAATGAAATATACTGAATTGTTGAGGGCGGCGAGGGGCGCGGCATTAACGACTGGTCTGGTTTTGGGAATGCTAGCTCAACCGTCTATGGCAGCCGATGAAAACCCCTTCGCGGGTCTGAAGTTGCGAAACATTGGTCCTGCACTTACATCAGGCCGTGTATCGGATTTCGCGTTCCACAAAGATGCGCCACAGTCATTTTATTTGGCAACAGCATCAGGCAACTTATGGAAAACAGCCAACAACGGAACAACGTGGCAGGCATTGTTTGAAAAAGAGGGCTCATTTGCCATTGGTTCAGTCGTTATAGACCCTAACAATGCCAATACCGTTTGGGTTGGTACTGGTGAAAATAACGCTCAACGCTCAGTTGCTAACGGTGACGGTGTTTACAAGTCTATCGACGGCGGCAAGACATGGAAAAACATGGGGTTGAAAGACTCTGGCCATATTAGCCAGATCTGGGTTGACCCAGCGGACAGCAACATCGTGATCGTTGCTTCCCAAGGGCCGTTATGGAACGCAGGCGGTGATCGCGGTCTATATAAAACCACGGATGGCGGGAACAGTTGGACCCGAATTCTAGATATCGACGAACATACTGGGGTCAACGAATTTGTAGTCGACCCGCGCAATAGTAATAATATCGTTGTTTCTACCTATCAGCGCCGCCGTCATGTCTGGGTGCTGATCAACGGGGGGCCCGGAAGTGGTATCCAGCGAACGACTGACGGCGGCGAAAGCTGGCAGAAGGTAACGAGCGGATTGCCCTCTAAGGATGATATGGGCCGAATAGGTCTGGCTGGGGCCCCGTCGGCACCCGATACAATCTATGCAATCATTGAAGCGAGTGATGCAGAGCGCGGGGTTTACAGGTCTGACAATTTTGGCATCACCTGGCGCAAACAATCGTCTCACATGACCACCAGCCCTCAGTACTATAACGAAATTATTGTCGACCCTAATGATGCCGAACGTTTGTATTCGATGGACACATTTACCAATGTATCTGAAGACGGCGGGAAAACATGGAGCCGCTTGTCATTTCGTTTCAGGCATGTAGATGACCACGCCATGTGGATTGATCCCAATAACAGCAACCACATGTATATCGGCGGTGACGGCGGTGCTTATGAAAGTTGGGACAGAGGGTCTACGTGGCGCCATGTGAGAAACCTGCCAATTACACAGTTTTACCGCATTCAGCCTGATAACGCAGAGCCATTTTATAATGTATGTGGCGGAACGCAGGACAATAATTCCCTGTGCGCGCCTTCGCGTACGCTGGATATGCACGGTATTGGTAATGAGGACTGGACGATCATTCTTGGCGGCGATGGCTATGAGCCTCAGATCGACCCTACCGACCCGAATATCATATACACGCAGTTTCAGTATGGTGGTTTGGCGCGCTATGATCGCCGCACCGGGGAGAAACTCTATATTGCGCCGCAATCTGCCTCTGGTGAAAACGCACCAAAATGGAACTGGAACACGCCGTTGGTTATCAGCCCGCATAATTCTAAGCGAATTTATTATGCGTCGGAACGGGTTTACCGATCCGATGATCGCGGCGATAACTGGACAGTTATTAGCCCTGATCTGACGCAAAAAATAGATCGTAATCAGCTTGAGGTTATGGGCAGGGTCTGGAGCGTTGATGCAATCGCCAAGAACGATTCAACTTCAATGTACGGCAGTATTATCGGCTTTAGTGAAAGTACTATCACGCCGAACCTTTTATATGTGGGTTCAGACGACGGCATGATCAGCGTGTCGGAAGACGGCGGTGCAAACTGGCGTTCGGTTAATAGTTTCCGGGGTGTGCCTGACATGTCGTTGGTGGAAGATGTGCAGGCTTCAATGCATGACGACAATGTGGCTTATGCGGCCATCGATAACCACAAGCGCGGTGACTATAAACCCTATCTGTTGAAGACAACCAACAAAGGCAGAAGTTGGAGGTTGATTAGTGGTGACCTGCCAGAGCGAGGCTCTGTCCATGCGGTTGTAGAAGACCATGTTGACCCCAACTTGTTGTTTGTCGGAACTGAATACGGCCTGTTTTTCACACAAAATGGCGGCGAAAATTGGCACCAGATGAAAGCTGGTTTCCCAACCATCGCTGTGCGTGATGTTGAAATTCAACGTAGAGAGAATGATTTGGTAGTGGGCACTTTTGGTCGCGGTGTGTATATCCTCGACGATTACTCACCGCTTCGAAATGCCGCCGCGGACGTGTCTGCTGCTCGTGCAACTTTATTCCCGGTTAAGGACTCGTGGCTGTATGTAGAGGGTGATCAATATGGCAATGAACTTAAAGGTAGTCAGGGGGACGCATACTATACCGCGGAGAACCCGCCGTTCGGGACTGTTTTCTCGTATTATTTGAACGATTCATATCAGTCCAAGTCTGCACAGAGACGGAAAGCTGAGCGTGCTATTGAGAAAGACGGTGGTGATACACCCTATCCGTCGTGGGATGAGCTTCGGGCAGAGGACAACGAGGAAGCTCCTCAGGTTCAACTGACGATTACAGATCAGGCTGGCAACGTGGTTCGCCGCCTTGTCGTTCCGCACAATAAGGGTTTGCACCGGGTCGCTTGGAACCTGCGGCTGGATGCGCCGCAACGAGTAAATCTGGCAAGGTCATCAGGGCATAATCCACCCTGGGTTCGGGAACCGTTCGGGCCGCTAGCATTGCCGGGTACCTATAATGCATCTCTGACGGTAAGGCAGGAGGGCGTTTTGACCCAGTTGGGGTCTGCGCAATCGTTTACAGTGAAACCACTGAACAACAGCCCTGAAATAACGGGCGACCGGGCAGCTTTACTGGCTTTCCAACAGAAAACCGCTGATCTGATACGAGCTGTTGATGGGGCAAATGGCGTTATAAGCGAGATGACAAGACGCATTAGCCACTTGTCAGCAGCGCTTGTTCGCACCAGTTCCTCAACAGAGGAGCATAAGCAGGCCCTGACATCCATTGATGATGCTTTGAGGACCGTTAGGACCATGATGAACGGTGACCGTACCATTGCATCGCGCAATGAGCCCACACCGACATCAATATCGGGCAGGGTTGGGTCTATCATATTCAGTCACTGGCGCTCGCAAGCTCCGGTTACTGGAAGAAACCAAAGCGCGTACGATATCGCATCCAGTGAGTTCGCCATCGCATTGGAGCGCTTACGTGGTTTGGACCAGCGACTTCACGCAATTGAGCAAAATCTTGATCAGGTAGGCGCGCCTTGGACTCCGGGTAGAATTCCAACCTGGAAGCCTGAATAAGCAAAGCATTTTGGGAAGGGCGAGTGCGTCCTTCCCTATTTATTTAGAAAGTGGTTCGCCGCGAAAGCGTGCATCCAATTCGCCTGCTTTGCTAAATATAAACTCACGGAAAACCTTCAAGCGTTCTGTTGATCGCAAATCCCGGTGCGTCAAAATCCAAAAATCCATTGCAGGTTTAGGTTTTGATAACCTGACAAAAGCTGGGTCCCCATCCATGATTGCACAGGGAAGGTAGCCAATTCCCATTTGTTGACGAACGGCTTCGCGTTGGATGAGAGGGTTGTTAAAGTGTCCCGCCATTTTTAGATGGGGATAAGGTGACGCACTTATCCATGCAGGCTGTTCTTCAGGAGAACCCCAGCCTATCCATTTGGCATTGCAATGGGCGTCAGAAAAGTCAAATTTTGCAGCATAATCTGTTTGGGCGTAAGCAGCCTGATACGCCTTGGCTATGCGTCTGCCTATTAAGTGATCTGCTGGTTCGTTTGTGAACCGTAAAGCAATATCAGCCTCGCGGCGGTTTAAGTCGTAAATTTCTTGCGAGTCGTCAATCTTAAGGGTGATATCAGGGTAGATTTTTTGAAATTCAGCAAAGTAAGGCATAAGGACAGCAACCGCGACGGAATCAGGCATTGTAACGCAGATTTGCCCCTCAAGTTCCGTGTCTCGGCCAAGAACTTTAAGCCCGTATGTGTCGACCTTTCTTCTAAGTTCTTGTGAAATAGGTAGTAAGTCGCGTCCGGCAGGGGTTAATTGATATCCATCTGGCATGCGATCAAAAAGCCGAGCAGCAAGCTGTTTTTCCAGAGTTTCGATGCGTCGTGACACGGTGCTGTGGCTCACGCGCAAGGTTTTAGCTGCCGCACGCATTGAAGGTGCTTCTGCAACAGCTAAGAAAATTTTTAGATCATCCCAATTCATATGGTGCATATATGCACCGCTGAGTTTCAAATTCAATGACTAGTTCAAACAAAATAACTAACCAACTATGGCGGGTAGAAAAATCACGACGAAACAGAACAAAAGGGGATTTTAAATGACACTTCCAATTATTACTGCCCTGGCGGCGGCCTTTCTAGCAATAATGCAGTTAATTCTGATGGTTACCGTTGGAAACCGTCGACGTGCCTCCGCGATATCAATTGGTGATGGGGGTGATGAAGACATGTTGCGGCTTATGAGACGGCACGGCAATTTTATTGAAAATGCCCCTATGGTGTTGATTTTGTTAATGTTGCTTGAAGTCCTAGGCATTGGCCAATCAATTATAATTGGTATCGCTGTCTTATTCATAGTGACCAGGATTTCGCACGCGATATCAATGTCTAGTGCGAATGCGCCGGTCGCCTTTCGAGTCATCGGAGCTCTGGGGACGCTTCTCAGTTTGCTGGGAGGCGCTGTGATGCTTGCGCGGCAGGCCACGACATTGATTTAACAAGAAAGATTTATGGCCGGGTATGGCCATGAATTCTTTTGTCACGAAGGCCGACGATCTCCACTCGTCGGTTTTTGGGCGGTTTTGTTATCGATTATAGCGATTAATAGATGTAATTAAATCAATTTGATTGATCTTCAGGAATGGATTATCAAGGACACACGTTATTAGAACCCTGAATTCAGTGAAACCAGCACTTCGTGAGGAACTACAATGATTACAAATGTACCAAGCACTACTTTTAAAACTCGTGTTCGCAATGATGCAATTGATGGCCCCAACCCTTTTGAGTGGAAAGACTTAACGTCGGCAGAAATATTCAACGGCAAGAAAGTAGTGGTTTTTTCATTGCCAGGTGCTTTTACCCCAACTTGCTCCACAAGCCACTTACCGCGATATGAAGAACTCTATGATGAATTTAAATCACTCGGTGTGGATGCTGTTGTTTGTATTTCAGTAAATGACGCTTTCGTCATGTATCAATGGGGCCTTCAGCAGGGCGCAAAGAATGTCTTCTTGTTGCCAGATGGCAGCGGTGAATTCACTCGAAAAATGGGCATGCTCGTGTGCAAGGACAATTTGGGCTTCGGGATGCGTAGTTGGCGTTATTCGATGCTGGTGAACGACGGCAAAATCGAAAAAATGTTCGTTGAAGATGGATTTGAGGACAATTGTGCGACTGATCCATTTGAAGTGTCTGACGCCGACACTATGCTCAATTACCTTAAATCGTAGCCTAAGCAATGTGTTAAGCCGATCCATTTAGGTGGGTCGGCTTTTATTTTGGTAACTGGTACGATCTTTTTACAGTGCCGTAAGCAATATGAGATTCGATCGAGGCGATGCCAGGTATTTTATGTAAATTTAACTTCACGAACTTCTCATAGTCCGCCAAGCTTTTGCCAACAATATGTACAAGATAGTCTGCGGAACCAGCCATTAAAAAGCATTCCAAGATCATATCCAGATCACTGATGTGCTTTTCAAACAGCTGAACTGTCGCTTCATCATGGCGTTCCAGCCGTATCATAGCAAATACACTGATTGGCCAGCCATATTTTGCATGGTCAACCACAGCGGTATAATCCCGAATTATTCCTTCGCGTTCCAATTTGCGAACTCTGCGCAAACAAGGCGACGGTGAAAGGTTCACTTTTTCCGCTAAGTCATTATTGCTTATTCGGCCATTTTTTTGCAGTTCATGTAAAATATTCTTATCAATTGCGTCCATTTTTGCACCTATATTGGTAGATAATGCCAATATAGTGATGATTTATTTGACTAAATGCAAACAAATTGCGCGTGAAATTTGTTATAATTACTGCCTGTTGAATTGATGCCTGAATGGGCAAAGGAATTATATTGGAAGGTAATTCAATGAGCAAAAGCGGTATCCTGAATAAAAAGGCAGGTTTTGCAACACGGGCAATTCACCAGGGCCACCGTGCTGCGGATCATCATGGTGCTCTTAACCCTCCGGTATATATGTCATCAACTTTTGCCTTTAATACAGCAGAAGAGGGCGGAGAGATTTTTGCTGGTGAGAAAGAAGGGTATTTCTATTCCCGCATTTCCAACCCTACGCTCGCTCTTCTAGAGACACGACTGGCTGACCTGGAGGGCGGCGAGGCGGCTGTTTCAGCTTCGTCTGGCATGGGGGCCATTTGCTCTGCAATATGGCCACTTGTAGGCCCCGGAGACGAGATAATCACGGATGGCACGCTCTATGGCTGTACCTTTTCGTTTTTCCGCGAATCTCTTCGCCGGTTCGGAGTAACAATTACACACGTGGATTTGACAGAGCCGTCCAACCTACTGAGTGCAGTCAATGACAAAACCAAGGTCGTTTATTTTGAAACACCTGCCAACCCAAATATGCGGATTGTTGACATTGAAACTGTGAGCGAAATCGCTCACACCGTGGGCGCTACTGTTGTAGTTGATAACACATACAGCACACCCTATCTGCAGCAGCCATTATCTCTGGGCGCTGATTTGGTAGTGCATTCTGCCACGAAATATTTGGGCGGTCACGGTGACCTTGTGGCCGGCGCTGTTGTTGGCTCAAGAGAGCTTATTGAACAGGTGCGACTTGTCGGTCTGAAGGACATGACAGGTGCCGTTCTTTCGGCTCAGGACGCAAATTTAATTTTACGCGGTATCAAAACACTTGAACTTAGGATGGAACGGCACTGCGATAGCGCAGAAAAAGTCGCTGAGTATCTTGAGAAGCACCCTCGGGTTACCAAAGTTTATTACCCTGGTCTCGAGAGTTTTGATCAACATGAAGTAGCAAAGAAGCAAATGATGCGCTTTGGCGGCATGGTTCCCTTTGAAATTGAAGGGGGGTTGCCAGCAGCGAAGAAGCTATTGAATGCCCTTGATTTGATTACGATAGCTGTGAGTTTAGGCGACGCAGAAACGCTTATCCAGCACCCGGCGAGCATGACCCATTCAACCTATAGCCCAGAAGAACTGGCTAAATATCATATCAGTGAGGGCTTGATACGGCTGTCAGTCGGGCTCGAGCTCGTTGACGATATTTTGGCTGATCTGGATCAAGCCTTTGAGATTGCTTACACATTTGAAGATGCCATAGCTGCGGAGTAGGGTTGTTTTTCAATCGCTTCCGGCGTTGCTTAGGAGGATAGGTATTTAGTTTTTTCTTGGTCGCGAAGGAGAAACTTCATCCATTCCAGAATCCCTTGTTTTTTTGCGTAGGTGCGTAATTGGTATCGACTTTCACGATACGCCCTTTCAACGTCTTCACGCAGAAGTTCTCGGTCTTGCGGCTCCATCGCCCTGTAGATTATTGTGCCAACATGAATACGGTCATAAAATAAATATTTGTCATTCTTTGCTAAGGACCGGGCAGTTCGCCATGCTGTAACGGCTTCATCTTCTTCCTGATTTGGGGAGAAATGGGCCAGTCTGGCTCGCCATTGCCATGAAAAAGCATTCACAGGGGACAGCTGAGTGCTCTGGCGCAATAATGCTAGCGACTTTTCAATAGTTTCAGGCGAACTGTCCTGAATCATAAATGCCACCGCTAATCCTGTTTTATATTTAGAAAATGTAACGAAGGAGTTGGCTTGGCTTCGGCTCTCCACCAGTGTTTGGATGTCTACCTCTGAAAGTTGTTGACCATTCTCAATGTCATCAACAATTGGTTGGCCCAATGCCATCCACATTGCCGCGAGGAAGTTAGGTGCAGCAAACCAAATCAGCACGCCTGATGACACTGCAAGCAATATGTTTCGTATCCTAAACATCGATTTCAACTATTCCTGCAAGAATCTAACATCAAACGGAAAACCTATTTATCTTTGGCTAAAATGGATCACTCCTTGCTGAAATTGCAAGGTCTCTTGGTAAATTTTTTATTGCGGCTGCTACTGGTAAGGCATGAGGTACCTTGATTACCTCACCATTGGCACGCAGCGCTGGAAAGCGAGGCATTCCAGCGTTCAGTTCTTATTCGTTGATATCTTTGCCGTAATTGCCAACAGGAGGCAGGGCTTGCCCTTCAAGTTTTGGTATTGGCTCAGACTTGATCTTGTCCTGAAGGTACTTCAGAGCGGTTTCCAGTTGAAGATCTGAACCTCGGTACGTTGCGAGAGGCGGGTTTTCAACGTCAATGGTCGGCGAAACACCGCGCCCTTCAAACAGCCACTTTCCGTCCATGCCAAATTGGGCAGACTCTGCAATCCGCGCTATGCCACCGTCCGCCAGACGGTTGCGGTCAGATAACCAAATGCCAGCCCCTGCGGTACGTGCCCCGATTAGCGGCGCTAACCCCAACGACTTCATGCCGGCAGCAAATGTCTCACCGTCCGAATAGGTGGATTGGTTCACTAAAACCACAACATGACCTCTGAAGGTTTGCTGCATATTGCCGTAGGGCAGGGTGCGGCCATTAAAGTTCCAGAAAGACCATACTTTGCGCAGGAAAGTCTGTATGAGCCAGCTGTCAATGTTGCCGCCCCTGTTGCCCCTTACATCAATAACAATGCCGTCTTTATCCCAGTGCTCGAAGAAATCGCGGGTAAAGGCTGCTATATCATTGCCGCCCATGGCCCGTATATGCAGGTAACCAATATTGTTGCCGTCCGCAGCGCGAACCTTCGCGGCGTTGGTTTCTACCCAATCGCGGTAACGAAGCAATGTATGCTCGCGCATGGAAACTGGCTTGGCAATGATACTATGGGGGTCAGACGAGCCGCGTTTTAGTTTCAATAGAACTTGTTCTCCGACCCGCTCCCGTAGGGCCATTTGGAGGTCCGAGTGATGTGCAACCTGGCGGCCGTTAACTTCTAGGAGGAGGTCTCCCACTTGAGCATCAATGCCCGGCTTGGCCAGCGGTGACCGGTTACTGGGTTGTCCCTCCTCGGAGCGGTAAATGTGTTTTATTCGGAGGTTGTCCCCGGCTTTTTCAAATACAGTCCCTAATGACGCGTCCGCGCCGGTTTCATCGTCTTGAGGTATGTCTCCAGCACCAATCTGCGAGTGTAGAATACCTAACTCGCTGGTCATTTGGCCGATAAGGTCATTCAGCTCAGCGCGGTGTCCGACACGAGACACAAGTGGTTCGTATTTTCCCCTTATAGCGGACCAGTCCAAACCGCGCATATTAGGGTCGAAAGAAAAGTCACGGTGCATCCGCCAGGCATCGGCAAAAAGTTGTGGCCATTCTTCAGTGGGGGAAACAGCTATTTTCCAGCTTTTTGTCCGCACCTTGGCGTCTGCAAGTTTGCTCGGTGCTTTAGCTCCTGCTTTGACAATATAAAAGTTGCCAGACCGTCCGTTCGCGCCCTTTATAAAGAATAGAGAATTTTTGTCCGGCGACAATTCAAACGAGCTTACACCACCCGCAAAGGATTCCAGTTTTGGCTTGTCCGATGTGATTTTTAAGCTTTTCAGCGCTGCAGGGCCGGGGCCGTTGCGGTCTAATATGTATAGAAAAGATTCGTTTGCCTCCAAGCCGCTGTAATTACCGGCAGGTACAGGAATTTCGTATAAGCGTCCTTTCAGGCCGTTCCAAACCACCGCATCAACCATTTCTTTCGGCTGCTCTGCATCGTCGTCGCTTTTGTCCTTCTCGTCTTCGGTTTCGGATGAATTATCGTCGGTGATTAACTCATCCGTCGGTTGGAACGGGAAGCGTTTGTCTGGGTGCAGGGCCAACGCATACAATTTCCCGCGTTTATCAAACCTGGGTCCCATGTTCCGGTCGCCCCACGGGCCCGTTGGAGAGGCAGTAAAGCTTCGATCGGAAATGAAGTAAAGCCAATCACCGTCTTTGGAAAAAGCGGGGTTGTAGCTATCATATTTGTGGGCGGTCACCTTCTCCAGTTTTGCATTTTCTTTGTCATACAGGTAAATGCCAACGGCGCCACGGTGGTCGCCGCGGTGATAAGCGATTAATTTGCCATCCGTTGAAAAGGTGATGCCACCAAAAACATTATCGCCCAGTCCGTCTGTGGCTTCTTCAATAAGTGTGTCTTCTTTGGTTTCCAGATCAAGTAACCACAAGCGTTCTTTCTCGTCGCTGTGGACCAGGCTTTTACCGTCTGGTGCCAGATAGAATTGCCAGCGCCGCGCGTCTGCATTGCTTGTTAGCATTTCCGCACCGGCACCTCCACTAAGCGGATACCGCCAAATTTCTCCAAAGTCACCTTGGTCTAATATGGCGTAAACCCATTTACCATTTACACCGACAACAGCGTTGCGGGCACGTGCCGTGCCAGGAACATCAAAGTCCAAAAGGCGCAGAGGACCAGTGCTGGCAACAGCGATTTTTCCGCGCGCAGTCAGAGCCAGTCGGTTTTTCCCACCTCCAAACCGAGCTGAGGTCAAAAAGTCTAAAGGTTTATTGATCCAGCGCACGCGGCTGTCATCGTCGTCGGTTACCAGATCAAGAGTGATCGCATCGTTGACACTACTTTCAATGTCGTGAATGTATATGTCAGCGCCCATGCGGTAGGCGATTTTGCCGCCTTGAGTATACAAACCGCGCACGTCCCAGCCAGAATGGTTGGTTACTTGCTTAATATCCCTGCCGCGTTCGTTCATGGACCAAATGTTGCCCGAACCAGACTTGTCGGAGATAAAATAGATGCTCCCGTCATACCAAAGAGGGGATCGAATAGGGGCGCCGAAGTCCGCTGCCAGGCGTGTTGCTTCTCGCTCGCGACTGGTATCGAACTTCCAAAGCTGGGCCATGCCGCCACCGCGATACAATTTTGCATTGTCACGGTTCATCTCCATGCCGTAGCGGCTGAAAAACAAAGTTTTATCGTCTTCCGCGAAACTGCCGTTGATAGCGCCGTCCAAGGGCAGTTCAGTCTCGTCCAATGTGTCGGGGTTAACCGTGCGCAGGACACGGGGCGTTGCGCCGCTAACATTTTGACTGGCGTATAGAACATCGCCTGCAGCTGTCCAGCCTCTCACCCAAACACGGCCGCCGTCAAAGCTGATTTGCTTTGGGCTACCACCCGCCAAAGGCATAACATAGGCTTCAACAGCGCCGTCATAATTGGCAGTGAAAGCAAGCCATTTTCCGTCCGGTGATATTTGCGGGCTGGTTTCTTCTTCTTCGTGGGTGGTTAGACGGTAAGCTGTGCCGCCAGCAATTGATGCCCTCCACAGGTCACCTTCAGAGGCGAAGACAATGGTATCGCCGTGGATCGCTGGGGTTCGGTAATATCCGTTATCGGCGATCACGGATCCGCTGACGCCGACTGCCAAGGCCAATGCGCTCAACGACTTGCTAATAGAAAAAACAAACTTTTGCGAAAAGCCCATCTGACGTCCCCTGATTAAATCCTATGTCCCAAATTCCACGAAAACCTAGCAGGGAGCCTGCGAAGTTCAAAGCCGTTTGACCTATATCTTTCGTTTGGAATAGGTATCCTGATCTAGCGAAAATAAATTAAGTAATTGATATTAATGGGTAAAAAATACTAACGGCGTCTAGTATGCGCTTTCTAACTTTTATCTGTAGTGTGTGGTTCATGGTTAAAGAGCCACTGGCGAACAGGCCTAGAAAACAGGCCGCTAAGCTGAAATGCCGGGTGGTTTAATTTGAAACGTTGCAAAGCAAAGGAAAATATTATGTCTATCTTGGAAAACATTCAGAATTCACCTGCAGTTCGTAACTACCGTCAAGGTTACCTAGTATGGCTCGGCGCGCACAAAGCTGCGTTCGAACTTGCTCAGGGCGGCATTGAGAAAATTATGAACAGCCGCGAAGAATTGGTTGAAGAGCTTGTACAAAAAGGCGCTGCTGTTGAAGAAACAGTTCAGAACAACGTAAACGGCTTTTTTGGTCGCACTGAGTAATTAAACCCCCGCAGGGAGAAGAGTTTCGCGATTAGTATGCGCTTTCTAATTTTTCTCCCTACATTCGAATTCAAGGTTAACGAGCAGGCGGTGCTCCCCTAGTAAGACAAAGCGAGAAATCGTAACCGCAGGCTCAAAGATTACACCGCTAAAGCGGCAATAAATGAAAGGTATTTAACATGGCTATCATGACTGAAATTCAGAATTCACAGGTTGTTCGCGCTTACCGTCAGGGTTGGCTCGCATGGCTCGGTGCCCACAAAACTGCTTTTGATTACGCTCAAGACGGCGTTAGCAAGCTGGTTAATAGCCGCGAAGAGCTGGTTGAAGAGCTTGTTCAAAAAGGCGAAGAAGTTGAAGGCATGGCGCAAGGTAACATCGACAAAGTTCGCGGTTATGTAGAGCCTCGCATCAACGATGTAACTGCTCGTTTCAACGAAGTAAGCGAAAAAGTAGCTGACGTTCGCAACAAAGTGGTTGCTCGTGTGTCAACTGAATCAACTGACCGCGTTGAAGAGCTTTCAACTGAAGTTGCCAAGCTTGCAAAATCTGTGACTGCGCTGAGCCGTAAAGTGAACACTGTTGCGAAGCCTGCTGCAAAAAAAGCAACGGCCAAGAAGCCAGCCGCTAAAAAAGTAGCTGCCAAGAAGCCTGTCGCTAAGAAAGCAGCACCAAAGACTTCCGCAAAAGTGGCTCCTAAGACTGCTCCAACTGTTGAAGCACCAAAAGCTTCTGACACTAAAGCAGCAGCATAAAGAATTATTAGTCCTCCGGGTCTAATACGGCTGACAGGTCTGGTCCCTCCCTTCCCCCCTTGAGTCGGGCCTGTCAGCCATTACCTCTGAAAAATAATATTTTTTCCAACAGCGACTTCGGTCGCTTTGTTTTTTTCTAGCACTTCGCTGCGAACTTCTTCACAATGATACAAATGCTTGCACCACCTCGATCTATTCTGCCCTTCAGGCGTTGATCGCGGGATTTTATTTAGGGGATTTGATATGGCGCGTTCAAAAAAGTCCATCGGTGAAAGAGCCGCGGAAACAACCACGGCGTTTAGCCCTATTGTTGGCGTGCACCGGTCTGAACTTGTTAAATCATTGGGTATTGTACTTAAACAGGCAGCCTTGAACCCTGCAACTTTCGGTCAGCATTTCCTGAATTACGGTAAGGATATGGTCGATATTGTCAAAGGCGACTCTGAATATACGCCTCATGCGAAGGACCGCCGGTTTCAGGATAAGGCATGGACCTTCAATCCGTTGTATCGCCGGGGCATGCAATCATGGATGGCCATGAAGGACAATCTCAACAATTGGCTGGAAGATACAGAAATTGATGAACTTGACCGCGCACGCGCTCATTTTATTCTCGAAGTTGTTACTGATACCTTAGCGCCGACCAATACTCTCATTGGCAATCCTGCTGCCATGAAGCGCCTTTATGAAACAGGCGGTATGTCAATCGTTGCGGGATTGAAAAACGCTTACGATGACATGGTCAATGGTATTGGCATTCCGTCTCAGGTGGATTCTCGGCCTTTTAAAGTGGGTGAAAATCTGGCGACCACGCCCGGTGCGGTGGTTTTCCGCAACGAAGTGCTCGAAGTTATTCAATATACACCGACAACGGACACGGTGCATGAGATTCCGTTGATGGTGATCCCACCGCAAATTAACAAGTTTTATGCTTCGGATCTTACCCCGGATAAAAGCCTGTTCAGATTTTTACTGTCGCAAGGTGTTCAGTTGTTTGCTGTAAGCTGGCGCAACCCAGGGGTTGAGCAGGCTCATTGGCATCTAGAGACATACATTGATGCCGTTATCGAAGGTATGGACGCGGTTATGAAAGTAACGCGGTCCAAAAAGGTTAACGTGTCTGGAGCCTGCTCTGGTGGCATTACAGTCGCAACGCTGTTAAGCCATTTAGCAGCAATGGGCGATGACCGTGTCAATTGCTCTACATTTCAGGTTTGTGTGCTGGATCCAAGACAGGAAGACAGCGAAGTTGGCGCCCTGGTTTCTGAAGATACGCTTGAACTGGCGCGCGCTAGGTCTGCACAAAAGGGCATTCTTTCCGGCGACGACCTATCAAAGACCTTTGCGTGGATGCGTCCAAATGATTTGATCTGGAACTATGTGGTTAACAATTATCTGCTTGGTGATGCGCCGCCAGCCTTTGATATTTTGTTCTGGAACAATGACACGACAAACCTGCCAGCGGGTTTACATTCCGACTTCCTTGATAGCTATATGACGGCACCTTTCGCTAATCCGGGCACGGTCGATTTTAAAGGGCAAAAGCTTGACCTTGGGAAAGTTGACCATGACAGTTTCATCGTCGCGGGTGTAACGGATCATATTACGCCGTGGCGGGCCTGCTATCGCACCACTAAGCTTTTGGGCGGTAATAATGAGTTTATCGTCTCCAACAGTGGTCATATTCAATCATTGTTAAATCCTCCCGGTAATCCAAAAGCCAAGTATTTTTACAATCCAGCTAGCCTGGATGGTAGCGCTGACGACTGGATGGCAGCGGCTGAATTGCGGGATGGCTCTTGGTGGACGCCTTGGGCAGGCTGGCTGAAAACGCGGTCAGGCAAGGAAAAGCCTGCGCCCAACCGGATGGGCAACACAAAATATAAACCACTGGCGGATGCGCCCGGCGAATATGTCTTTGGTTAAAGCTGAACTCGTCTTATCTGTATAGATAGGACTGGTTCTATTCTGAAGTTGGGGCTTCAGTTGTTACAGCGGATACGCGTTGCGTACCCTAGTGTTTTGGGAGAGAGAGCGGATGGCGACTATTCAGCCGGAAATTCAGCTGATTGATGTTGGCGGGCAGAAACTGCGAACAGCAGTATGGCGCGGCAAGGGCACAGCGCGCCCATTGTTATTTTTTAATGGTATCGGCGCAAACCTGGAAATGGTGGCACCGCTGGGCGAGATGATGAGCGCGCGCTCGGATGTGATTGTCTTTGATATGCCAGGAACTGGCGGTTCTCCAGCCGCAACGATACCATACCGTGCAGGCAAAATTGGCAAATGGACGATTAATATCCTTGATCAATTAGGATACGGCGATGTCGATGTGATGGGCGTTTCATGGGGCGGGGCAGTAGCGCAGCAATTTGCACGCGATTACCCAGAACGTGTTCGCTCGTTGGTGCTGCTGGCGACAAGTGCAGGCATGGTTATGGTGCCGGGTAACTTTAGTGCGCTTAGGCGAATGGCTAACCCCAAGCGTTACACGGATCCAAGCTATATGTTGAAAAATTTCGAGACACTATACGGTGACGCGGCTGATCAGCATGCGGTGAAGCATAAAAACAGGATCAAAGCGCCATCAAAGCAGGGATACGCGTATCAGTTAATGGCAATGGTGGGTTGGACCAGTATATATTTTCTGCCGTTTTTGAAGCAGCCAACGCTGATTATGTCCGGCGATCAGGACCATATCGTACCGCTGGCCAACGCAAGAATTTTAAAGGCGGCAATACCGCGGGCAGATTTGAAAATAGTTAAAGGTGGTGGTCACTTATTCGCTGTTTCCAGGGCCCATCAAGTTGTTCCCGTTATCGCCCGTTTCCTCGACGATCATGCGGATGATTATTTGGAAGGCGCAGCATATTCGACATGAGCCAAAAGGCACCTGAATTCTATTAAATGGAGCTTGATATGAGTAATAAATCGAAAAAAGACATGGACATTGCCCGTAAAATTTGGCTGGCAGGTATCGGAGCATACGGGCGGGCCGTCGACGATGCGACCGAGGCTTACGCAAAAGTTGGTAAAGAAACCACGAAGATATTTGAAGACCTGGTCGGCAAAGGGGAAGAACTTGAGGGGGCTGTGGCAACGGTTGCCAAAAGTGTTGTGCCGGAGATGGCTCAGAAGCAACGCGCTCAGGTTGAAGACCGCATGGAGCGCATGAAAACAGCGCTGGGGCTGGGCGAGGTTGCGGCGGACCAGCAAGAACATATTGAAAAAATTGAATCACGGCTTGACGCAATTGAAGCTAAGATTGATGCGGTTCTGGCTGCGGTCGCAAAGCCGAAAGCCGCACCGCGCGCACGAGCGAAGAAGCCGGCAGCAAAAAGGCCAGCCGCGAAGAAGAAGTAGGCAAAATGTAGTTAGTAGACCGCGTTCCCTGTAAACAAAAGCGGGCTTGCGATATGAAAACCAAAGACAGGATTTTGCAATATAGCCTTCAGCTCTTCAATGAGGAGGGCGAGCAAAATGTGACTCCGGTCGATATTGCCAACGTTTTGGAGATCAGCCCCGGCAATCTCTATTATCATTTCAAAGGCAAAGATCCGATCATTCATCAATTGTTTGTTGATTTTGAAGAAGAATTCAAAATGGTGCTAAGTGCACCGATCGATAAGCCGCTCGAACTGTCTGATAATTGGGTTTATTTCTATATTTTGTTTGAGGAAATTGCCGATTTTCGGTTTTTTTATCGTAATTTACAGTCGATTTTGGAGCGATATCCTGATCTGGAGTCGCGTTTCAGGCGGTTGGTGAAGCTGAAAATCAAGACGATGACCTCAATCATTAAAACACTTAATGATACTGGCTTTATCAGTATTTCCGAAATTGAAGCGAGCCAAATGGCTGAACGCTTTGCCTTGCAAGTAACTTACTGGCCCACATACCAAACATTGCTGGACAGTGAAGTTTCAACACCAGTTTCAATTCACAGGGGTGTTTTTGGCCTTATTAGCCAACTCACGCCCTACGTGGTTGAAGGGGCAGATGAGTTTTTGGAATTGCTGGTTCAGTTTCGTGACAAAATGCTCAAAAACAGCAGTTGAGTAAGTCCGTCTCTTTGCGGCTACCCAATGCGTAGCTACTATATTTAGTATTCCATGGCCTATTTTTGCCAGACTTGCCTAAATTATAGGCATGTGGCGTTTTTTTAATGGTTTTCATCAAAGTTTGTTTGACGCCCTCCTAGTGGACTGTCATTCTATTTCAGAAATGTGACCGGGGAGGGTCCGTTGACTGTAATGGCTAGGAGAGATGTGTGTTGAATTTGTCTGGAAGGGTGAAAGCGCCTTCACCAATCTTAATGATGATGGAAGGTAGAGCCCTTTTTGAGTTGGGTGCCTATGCGGCATCTGCGCCGCTGTTTAAACGCATGCCACGCGGTGACGGTCATCCGGTTCTTGTTCTTCCAGGCCTTGGTGCCGCGGATGGGTCTACAAAACCGCTTCGTTCATTTTTGGATGACCGCGGATACACGCCTTACGGTTGGAACCTGGGGCGTAATTTAGGCCTGCGCGAAGATACGCTGCGGGGAATGTTGGACCGGATTGATGAAGTCTGGGACATGCATCAGCAAAAAATGAGCATAGTAGGCTGGAGCTTGGGCGGCATTTATGCCCGCGAGCTGGCGAAAATGCGCCCCGAGCAAGTACGATCTGTTATCACACTTGGTAGCCCGCATTCAGGCCATCCTAAAAGCACGAACGCTTGGCGGTTTTACCAATTTGTAGCTGGCCACTCTGTAGATGAGCCGCCGATTGAAACCAGAATGCATAAAGCACCGCCAGTGCCAACCACGTCAATTTACACAAAAACCGATGGGGTAGTAGCTTGGCAAAACTGTCATCAGGAAAAACCAATCTGCGAAGTTAAAGCAAAGCAGAATGAAAATATCAGAGTTGCGGGAAGCCACTGTGGCTTAGGCTTTAACCCAAGTGTACTGTATGTAGTCGCTGATCGGCTTGCACAGCGAGAAGGCAATTGGCGCCCGTTTACAAATGTCGGCTCCAGAAAAGCATTTTTCAGGACACCAGGGTTAGATTCAGTGATTCCTGCTTAGTGAGATAGTGAATTGTAACTCAATTTTATCCGAAAAGAGGGCCTATATGGGCCCTCTTTTTTGCTTTTTATTATTAAAAACCCACTTTCATTGTAGGTTTAGGGCGAAATTTCTAATTTTCTCTGCATAATAGAGTTGAAATTGGAAGGCGCGGCTACAAGACTGCGTTCTTAACTGGTATATGATAGCTTATTAGCTCAGGGTGCCATTGGCGGACAGATTCTGCCAACGAATTAGGGGATGAAATCATGCATAAACTTACCGGAATGGACGCAACTTTTCTCTATATGGAGACAGATGAAACGCCGATGCATGTGTCGGGTTTGTTAATTTGCGAACCGCCACAGGAAGGCGAGAACCCTTACGAAGCGCTGAAGTCTCAGATTGCCGCACGGGCGCATGAAATTCCATCATTTCACCGCAAGCTAATGCCGACACCTTTTTACGTTGATCATCCGGTTTGGGTAACTGCGGAAACCGTTGATTTGGATTATCATATCAAACACGCTCGATTGCCAGCGCCTGGTAACGTTGAGCAATTGCGCGAAATTATCCAGGGCCTGCATTCCTTGACGCTCGACCGTGACCGACCGCTTTGGCAGTTTTATATTATCGAAGGTGTTGAAGACGAGGCGTTTGGCCTGAAAAAAGGCAGCTTTGCGCTCTATACCAAGAGCCATCACGCGAGCATTGATGGTGGTGCGGGCATCGCAGTGTTGGATATTATTTCTGACCGTGAACCAACGCCGCGGCCACCACTGCCGAAAAATAAGATACGTCTCTACTCGGAAAAGCCCGGTGCGTTTGAGCTGTTGGGAAGTTCATACGGGCGCTTTCTTCAGCAGCAGGTGGATTTTGTGAAATCCGTGCCTGACCTAGTTAAAGCAGCGGGTAGTTTTGCTAAAGTTGCTTCTGAAGATACATCTGCCGTTATGAAGAATTTGAAGCCTGCACCCAAAACCAGGTTTAATGTGCGTATTCAAAAACAGCGGGCTTACGGAGCGCAGTCTTTGATGCTCATGGATGTAATTGCCCTGGCAAAACGAACAAGTACAACCTTGAATGATGTGGTTTTGTCCATTTGTGGCGGTGCGCTTCGCAGATACCTGGATAATCACAAAGAGTTACCAGAGGAATCGCTGATTGCGGCAGTTCCTGTTTCACTTCGTGAATTAGGCGATGCTTCCAACACCAATCAGGTGGCAGGCATGACGTGTGGTTTGGCAACTGATATTGCAGACCCAATGAAACGGCTCTTAGCAGTTAATGAAAATGCCAAGGGTGCGAAGAAGCAACTGGCGACTGTGAAAGATATATTCCCGACCGATTATTCGTTCTTCGGTGCACCTATCCTAGTTTCTGCTATGGCGCAGCTTACCAGTCGCACCGATATTATGAATTACATGCCGTCGCCGATTAATGTGACGATCTCCAATGTTCCCGGACCTCGGCGTCATGTGTATTTTGCGGGGAGCAGGGTTGTAGCCAATTTCCCGGTTTCAATCGCTACGCATGGTTGTGCGCTCAATATTACCTTGCAAAGCTATGTAGACCGTCTCGATTTCGGTTTGATAGCATGCAAAATAGCTGTTCCTGATGTTCAGGACATTGCAGACTTTATTGTGGAAGAATTTGAGATTTTGCAAAAAGCTGCAGAAAAGCTTCCTATGCCAGCGCGGAAAGATAAATTGTCTGGTGCCAAGGCTCCAGCGTCTAAAACGGCAGCCAAAAAAGCTACGCCTTCAAGTAAGCCAGCCACAGCGACGCAGCCCGCAAAACCTACAACTAAACCCGCGTCAGTAAAGAAGGCACCAGCAAAATCTGCGGTCAAGAAAGCAGTGGTAAAAAAGGCGTCTGTGAGCAAAGCAAATGGTAAAAAACCGGCCGTAAGGAAAGCAAGCCTTCGCAAGGCCTCTCTATCACCGCGTGGAACGAAGGCTTAGGTTGAAGCAAACAAAAACGCCACTGGAATGGTTAAAAAGGAGGCTTGCAAGCCTCCTTTTTTGTTTTTTAGGCAGGTGTTATAAGCTCTTAGACGCCTTTTCCTGAAGCAATCCTGCCAGATAATACCTTGTAGTTGTTGCAACCAATTCATGAGGATCGATCGTTGGCGTGAGGTTCTTAAACTTTTGATCAATCAATAGAAACGCAGTGCCGTGCACGATTGACCACATTGGTGTCGCAACGACAAGCGTTTCGGCTACATCTAATCCATTACTGTCTAAAAATTTTGCAACGCCCTTGAGAAGGATAGAGAAGCACGCCATTCCTTGATTTGGCGCATTCTCCACAAACTTCCTGGAAACGAGTTCCGGGCTTCCGATATCGAGTAAGTCACCAATATTACCCGCTTTGGTTTTGGTTAGGTGAGTTTGAAAAATTGTCTCCAAGTTCTCGGTTGGTGCGGGGCCATGGCTATCGCACATTAATCTAAATAATTTAGGATTGTTCGCCGCAAAGCTAACGTAAGCCTGACCTAGTGCTGTGATGGATTCCAGTGTTCCAACTTTCAATCCCTTGTTCGCAAGTTGCATATCCTTCGCCATTTTTGCGAATGCCACTTCGGTTACTTCCCCCAGTAACTCAGACTTATCAGAAAAATGTCGATAAGGTGCCGCAACGCTCACCTCCGCGATCCGGCTTGCGTCTTTCATCGTAAAAGAATCGGCACCTACTTCCGACACCATCTTTACAGATGCATCGATCAAGGCAGATCTAAGATCTCCGTGGTGGTAGGGACTGTTGCCGTCAGCGCCGGTGGATTTGTCAGTGTTATTTGTCAACGTCTCTGCTCTTAATTCGACAATGAATAGTGAATATGTCTGGGTGTGGGTTGAAATGTTAATCACGATAACATATGTAAGTCCAACTAACATAGAAATCAAGGCCTGTACAAGATTCTGCGAAGAAAGAAAATAAAAACAGCTGACAGCTTTCGGCAAAAAATGTGGATAGAGCGATGAGTAACGAACCTTCGGTGACAATTTCAAGAACCACAATCAAACGTGTGTTTAGTTTGTTGGGTATATTGCTATTTATACTACTTGGTACATACGGTCTGCATATGCGTGCTGCGTCAGGGCAAGTTGCAGACGCACGTTTACTGCCCGTAGCGACGCAAGAAATAGCTCAATCAGATCGTTATCGAGTGCAGGAGTTTTACACTGGCCGCGTTGAAGCAAAGCAGACAGTAAATCTTGGCTTCGAAAGCGCTGGAAAGATTGCCTCTATCGAAGTTGACGAAGGTGATCGTGTTAAAAAAGGCGAAGTGATCGCACGCTTGGATACAGATTTATTGGAAGCATCAAGGGATCAGACATCAGCGTCGGTGGCTCGAATTTCGGCACAAGTTGAATTGGCAAAACTCACGACAAAAAGGCAAAAAGGTCTTTTTGAACAAGGTCATAGTAGTGAGCAACGATATGATGACGCGCGTCTCAACTTACAAACGCTCGAAGCCCAGCTGCTGGAAGCTCAGGCAGCGTTAAAAACCATTAATATCAATATTGAAAAATCTATTTTGATTGCGCCTTTTGATGCGCAGGTGGGACTGAGGAGCGCCGATGTTGGCAGCGTAAGAGATGTCGGGATGCCGATAGTCACACTATTGGAGACATCAGGGCAGCAAGCCCGTATCAGTTTGCCAACAAGCCGAATTGCCGCACTTAGGGCTCATGGTGATCTGGGAGTTACATTTAGGGGGCAGAGTGTGCCTGCAGTTATTGCATCTGTCCGCTCTGATGTTAACCAGGCGACGCGAACACAAGACGTTCTGCTAAACATCGCGGCCCAAGATCCGATCCCGTTCGGAGAATTGGTGGAGCTCTCGCTGCCGGAAGTTCGTCACCATGTGGGTTACTGGGTGCCCGTAGAGGCATTAGTTGAGGGCAAAAAAGGCCTGTGGAATATTTTTGCTGTGCAATCAGACGAAACCGGAAGTTTGGTAACGCGCCGTGCCGTCGAAGTAATTCACGCGGAAACCAGTCGGGTATATGTAACAGCTGATTTGGGCGAAGCGGCCGAATTGGTCAGTGCTGGTACTCACCGGGTTGTGCCCGGGCAGTATATTGCTCCTGTAAAGAGGGAAGACTGAATATGTTGACCCTATTTTATCGGGAGTGGCGGGTTTTTGCTCTGACAATTGGTATCATTGTCGTTACAGGCCTTACAGCCATCAGCACGATTGGTCGTCAGGAAGATCCCACAATCACCAATCTTTTCACTACTATCACAACGCCGTTTCCGGGGGCAAGTCCGGCGCGCGTGGAAAGTCTTGTTACCGAGAAAATTGAAGAAGAACTGAACAAAATCGCTGAAATAGAGCAAATAACATCTGTTTCGCGGGAAGGTTTTTCCCTTGTCGTTGTTGAGTTGTCGCAGTTTCTTGATGATGACCAACTTGAAGCATCCTGGTCTGAAATTCGTGACGCACTGGCGGATGCTGGGCGCAATTTCCCAGTGGGTGTGCCGGACCCTAACTTTGATAATGACAAATTTGGCGCCTACACTGCGATTAGCGTTCTAAAGCCAAGAGATTCTGGTTACGTAGAGTTGTCGCAGCTGCAGCGATATTCTGAATTGTTGCGCGACAAACTTCGTCAAATGCCGGGCACGCGGTTGGTGCGCTTATTCGGCGAACAGGCGGAAGAGGTTCTTGTTACAGTTGACGCCCGCCGTCTGACCGATCTTGGATTTACACCTTCAATGGTCATCAACGCAATCCAGCGCGCAGATGCAAAAGTACGAGCTGGTCAGCTTCGCGGCGACGAGAATAATTATCTGCTTGAGGTTGCTGGTGAGATCAAATCGGTAGAACGTATCAGGCGCATACCTTTGCTGACCGAGCCAAATGGTACAGTTGTTCGTGTCGGAGACATTGCGACGGTTGAGCGCGCAATTGCCCAGCCAGTTAGCAGCGTTGGCTACTCAGACGGCAAGCCCGCAATTTTGGTTGGTGCGGCAATGGAGGAGGGGCTGCAGGTTGATGCTTGGGTGCAGTCTTTGCGTGCTGAAACTACGGAATTTGAGCGAACGTTGCCTGACGATATTGAACACAGCGTTTTATTTGACCAAAGCCAATATACCGTTGATCGCCTAAGTGGGTTGGCAGTGAATATTTTGATCGGTTCTGGGCTGGTTATTCTTGTCTTGTTTTTCACGCTTGGGTGGCGCGGTGCCTTCATTGTGGCTTGTATCTTGCCGTTGACGACTCTTTTGTCGATTACCGTACTCCAGTACGCCGGTGTGCCCATTCACCAAATGTCGGTAACCGGGCTTATTGTTGCATTGGGGCTTCTTGTAGACGCGGCAATTGTTATGACCGACGATATTCGCCGACGTCTGATTAATGCGGTACCAAGGCTGCAGTCTGTTGAGCAGGCGGTTAAACGTTTGTCTGGTCCGCTGTTGGCATCCACAGTAACAACTGTGCTAGCATTCATGCCGATGGCGCTTTTGCCTGGTCCTGCTGGTGACTTTGTGGGCTCAATCGCAATCGCGGTTATTGTTATGCTGATCGCCTCTTTCCTTTTGGCTTTAACCGTTACCCCTGCGCTTGCCGGATGGCTTTTGCCCGCAAAGGGTGAGGGTAAATCTCATGCGTGGTACGCGCGCGGCATAAAATCAGGTAAAGCCGGTAAAATATTTAACAAATCTGTTGGGTGGGCTATTTCAAACCGCCCTGTGGCTATGTTTGCTGCATTGGCGCTGCCTATTATCGGGCTTTTGTCTTTCCCGACACTTGTTTCCCAGTTTTTTCCGGGTGTGGAACGCGATCAGTTTCATATTCAAATGAAGTTGGACGGCAACGCGGCTGTAACTGAAACGCAATCCATGGCAAGGCGGGCTGACCTTCTTATTAAGTCGAGTCCGGAAATTACTTCTGTAACTTGGATTGTAGGTGAGAGCGCACCTAGTTTCTATTACAATATGCTTAGCAATCAGGACAGTGTCGCGAGCTTTGCAGAAGCGCTCGTAACGACGACATCTGAGCGAGCAACCCGGGAAGTTATTCCACTATTACAGGTTATGCTGGACCGCGAGGTGCCAGAAGCACAAACCCTGGTGAAGGGCTTGTTTCAGGGGCCGCCAGTTAATGCTCCCGTGGAAATTTTGGTGGTGGGTCCGGATGTGAATGTGTTGCGCGATATTGGTGAGCAAGTTCGCGCCCGAATGAGCCGTGTACCTTATATCGAACATACCCGCGCAACTTTCATGGGCGGAAGCCCCAAGCTTGTGTTTAACGCAAACGAGGATCAGGTGAATTTGGCAGGGTTAACTTTAACTGCGGTGTCTCAGCACCTTGAGGCGGCATTGGAAGGTGTTTCTGGCGGTTCTTTGCTGGAAGACACCGAAGAGTTACCGGTGCGCGTTCGCTATGAAGATGATTGGCGTCAGTCGTTGGAACGTCTGCGGTCAATCGATATACCAGTTGGCGCTCCGGGCTCAGAACGCTATGAAGCAGTCCCGTTAACATCATTGGGCGAAATTACTGTTGAACCTTCGGAGAGCCAGATTAACCGCGAGGACGGTGAGCGCACCAATACAATTCAGGCATTTACACCCAATGAGATTTTGCCTGCAGTGGCACTGGCGGCGGTGTTAGCGGAGCTAGAGCGCGACCCGGTTCAGGTGCCTGACGGCTATAGCTTTGGTGTTGGCGGCGATTCAGATGAGCGTGACAGCACAGTGAACAATTTGATGGCACCAATTGGTCTGATTATTGTGCTGACCATTGCTACAATCGTTCTCACTTTTAATCGGTTTAAGTTGTCGATGATTACCGGCGTTGTCGCAATTCTTTCAATGTGTATGAGCCTTCTCGCACTAGAAATATTTGCATACCCCTTTGGTATCCAGGCATTAATTGGTGTTATTGGTTCAATTGGTGTTTCGATCAATGCGGCTATTATTATTCTTACCGCGCTTCAGCAAGACGCGAGGGCAATGGCGGGTGATCTGAAGCGGATTCAGGAAATTGTTATGGAATCAAGCCGGCATATCATCTCAACCACCACGACCACTTTTGGCGGATTCTTGCCGTTAATCATCGAGGGAGGTGGCTTTTGGCCACCGTTCGCCATGTCGATTGCTGGCGGT